>Ga0182024_10008322_pt1 | contig 21949 bp, 26 predicted proteins | sample P32metaG_FD_120480 | JGI IMG/M metagenome (GOLD analysis project Ga0182024, IMG submission 120480) | Permafrost microbial communities from Stordalen Mire, Sweden - P3-2 metaG (Illumina Assembly) | ecosystem: Environmental > Terrestrial > Soil > Wetlands > Permafrost | place: Sweden: Stordalen...
ATCAAGATGACGTTGGCTGGCGCACGCCGCAGCGCCTTGGCCGCCTGCAGCCCGCCAAAGCCGGCGCCTATGATCACCACCCTGGGAACGCGTTCCGGCACAGCTGTCCCTCGATTGTGCATGCTCAGTGTCGGCCTATGGGAGCCCAGTTGCCAAGTGTGTGGTGAGGCTTTAGCAATCCGCGCAGCAATTTTCTTGCGAGGTAATGCGTATGGCGACCCACAATCTGCTCCTGCTCCCCGGCGACGGCATCGGCCCTGAAGTGATGGCGCAAGTGAAGCGCGTCATCGACTTCTTCAACAAAAAGGGCCCGGATAAGTTCACGACCGAAGAAGCTCTTGTCGGCGGCAGCTGTTACGACGCGCACGGGGTCGCCGTCACCGACGAAACAGTGGGAAAGGCGAAAGCCGCCGATGCCGTCATCTTCGGCGCGGTAGGCGGTCCGAAATGGGACAAGGTGCCCTACGACGCGCGGCCGGAAGCCGGCCTGCTGCGGCTGCGCAAGGACCTCGCGCTCTACGCAAACTTGCGTCCCGCGGTGACGTATCCGGCGCTCGCCGATGCCTCCTCGCTCAAGCGCGAGCTGGTCGACGGCCTCGACATCATGATCCTGCGCGAGCTGACCGGCGGCGTGTATTTCGGCGAGCCGAAGACCATCACCGACCTCGGCAACGGCCAGAAGCGCGCCATCGATACACAGGTCTACGACACCTACGAGATCGAGCGCATCGGGCGCGTGGCCTTCGAGCTGGCGCGCAAGCGGCGCAACAAGGTCACCTCGATGGAAAAGCGCAACGTCATGAAGTCGGGCGTGCTCTGGAACGAAGTGATGACGGCGCTGCACGCGCGCGAATTCAAGGACGTGCAGCTCGAGCACATGCTGGCGGATGCCGGCGGCATGCAGTTGGTACGCAATCCGAAACAGTTCGACGTCATCGTCACCGACAACCTGTTCGGTGACCTGCTTTCCGACGTCGCGTCAATGTTGACGGGCTCGTTGGGCATGCTGGCGTCGGCCTCGCTCGGCGAAGTCGATCCCAAGACCAAAAGGCGCAAGGCGCTGTATGAGCCGGTGCACGGCTCTGCGCCCGACATCGCAGGCCGAGGCATCGCCAACCCGATCGCGATGATCGCGTCGTTCGGTATGGCGCTGCGCTATTCGTTCGACCTCGGCAAACAGGCCGACATGATCGACCAGGCGATCGCCGCCACGCTCGCCAAGGGCTTACGCACCGCCGACATCAAGTCGGAGGGCTGCAAGGTCATCTCGACGGCGGAGATGGGCGATGCGATTATCGCCGAGCTGGCAACGCTTGCCGCGTAGGCGAGCACTCGAAAGCAAATTAAAAAACGCGGCCTATCGGCCGCGTTCTTTATTAGCGCTCGTTGGCCGCCTAGAACTGTAGCCAGGGATTGTTCTTGCTCGGCAACGTGAACGGGCCGGGCAGCGCCGTCTGGTTGCTGCCGAAGGCGGTATTGTTGAGTACGCCATCCGCGCGGTGGCTGGGCAGCTGGGCATAATCATTGCCGGTGTTCTCGCCCGGGAATGTTTCGGTGCCGGGATCGAGATACGACCGCTTCTGAATGATGACGCGGGTGCGGGTGCGGCCGTCTTCGCCGCGGCTCACGAACACCGTCTGACCGGAGCCGGTGACCACCTGCTTTTTCTTAGGTGCCGCATCGGCCGGCGCGGCCAGCAAGGCCATGGCCGCGGTAACGGCAAACGCAGTGGCGACAAGTTTCAAACGCATGGGGTCCTCGCGGCTGTCTCGCTATATTGCAAATGCATACTAGCGGGCTTCCGTTCGCCGCAACAGGGCGATTCACACGCAATTGTGAGGCCGAATCCTTAAGAAAACGGCCCCGCCGGTTTGGCGAGGCCGAATTCTAGCGGTAGCGGCGTATCGGTACGCTTCAGGTGCCGTAGTTTTTCGCCAGGTATTCCTTGATCGACTTGGCGTCGGCGTCGTCGATCGGGGCGCCCAGCGCCTTGATCATCTTGTTGACCGTGGCATCCCACCCCGCCGCGTTGAGGAACGGCGAGTTCATCGGGATATAGGCGAGGCTGTGACAGGCTTGGCAATTGGCTTCCACCTTATCGACGCCAGGCGCCTTCTTCAGGGCAATTTGTTGCTCGGCCGCCGCGGGAAGCGCGATCAGTGCGGCGACGAAAGCGAGTGCGAATGTCCGCATGGTCTCCTCCCTCAGGCTGTCAGTGTGATGCTTTGCATGACGTTGTTGTAATAACCGGCCGGATTGAATATCAACTCGGTGGTCTGGCTTTGGCCGATCTTGTTGGTGGCGTTGACTGTCACCGTGTTCTTGCCGTGCGCGGTCTTGAACGCGAAGCTCCATGGCCGGAGTGCGTAACGGCCGAGATCCTCGCCTAACGTCGCGCTCGACCAGCTCTTGCCGCCATCGGTCGAGACTTCGACGGTGCGGATGCCATAGCCGCCGTCCCAGGCCATGCCGCTGACCGTGAGCTTGCCGGGCTTCACCTTGGCGCCGTCGCGATGGCTGGTGATCAGTGAATTGACCACGATCTCGGTGATCGGCGTATTTGGCGCGTATTCCTGCGAGGTGAAACGCGCCACTACCGGGAATTTTCCAATCGGAATGCGATAGGCGGGGTTCATCCAGAACCCGCCTTGCGGCTTGGTCAGCGCATTGATGGAGATGACATGCTTCATCCAGTAGGTGCCGGTCCAGCCGGGCACGATGATGCGGGCCGGGAAGCCGTTGAAATGCGGTAGCGGCGCCCCGTTCATTTCGTAGGCGATGATCGTCGACTCATCGACGGCTTTCCAGACCGGAATGCTCTTGATGAAGTCCGGCGTTTTGTCGATCGCCGGGCCGTCGGCGCCATTGAAGGCGATCTCGATCGCCTCCTTCTTCAGGCCGACTTTGTCGAGCACGTCCTTGAGCCGGGCGCCTTTCCAGCGCGCGCAACCCATGGCGCCATAGCCCCATTCCACGCCCTGCACGTGCGGCTTCGACAGGCCGCGCCGGTTGCCCGAGCACTGATTGACCGCGACCACTTCGACCGCCGGCATTTTTTTGAGGTCGTCGAGCGTGATCTCGGCCTGACCGTTGGCGCCGTCGCCGGCGACCGCGATCTTGTAACCCTCGGCCTTGACTTCCGGGATATCCGAAAGGTGATAGCGCACGTAGAACTCGTTGTTCGGCGTGATCGGCGTGCGCAGATATTCGATCGGCGCTTCGTAGTTCGGCGGGCGGTCGGAAAGCTGGATCAGCGGCTTTTTGCCGGGCAGCGTCCCCATGGTGACGTAGCTGCCGATGCCCTGCGGCACGCCGGGCGTCAGTTCCACGCCGGCGGCTTCGGCTTGCGAGAATTTCGGCAGGCTCAGTCCGGATACGGCCAGCGCTGCGCCCGCGCCCGCCGTTCCAAGCAAGTGGCGTCGTGTGATCATCGCGTCCTCCCTCGAGGTTCTTTTCAGCCGAAGCGATCATCATCACCCGGCTTTAGATATTCTTATTTGAATATGATCGGATGAATCCATCGGCCGGTCAAATGAAAATGACGGCGGCTGCACGAGAAATCGATCCCGCGCTGCAACGTAGAAAAAATTACAAAGGGAGCATTCAGCGCCCGATGCGCCGCGGCTCCGGGCGGTTCGCCAGCGCCTTCCACAGCAGCTTGTACTTGGGGGTCGACGCCAGAATCGGGTCGTGCTGGCCGCAGAAACTGCGATTGAGCTCGGCTTGAGCGAACAGGGCGTCGACTTTCGGCTCGCTGCCGGCGGAAAGCAGCGTCAGCCGTTCGAGCGCGCAAGCGAGCGTCGATCGCTCGATGAAATCGGCGCCGCCCTGGCAGAACCAGCCGGATAATTGCAACCGCGGATCGTCATAGTCGCGCACGAAGCCGAGGCAGTGGCGGGCCTCGCCTTTCGAGGTTTCGAAAGCGACGATCGCGAGTGGCCCGAATTTGCTCGCCAGCGGCTCCTCCGCGCGCCGCAGCGCGACCGGCCCGAGCGGATCCGCCGCTGCGGTGATGGTGGCTTTCGGACCGGCGAAGCGGCTGATCTCGCCGCCGGGGCGGTAGATTTCGACCTGCAGATAGGGTGACACGCTATTCGGCTCGCCGAGCGTCAGAATATCCTTGCGGCCGCTACCCTCGGCGTGGCGGCGAATGGCATAGCTCGACGGGACGTCGTTCGCTTCGGGAATGGACAGCGCGAAGGCCGGAAACGGCCGCTCGATCTCGATCCACTCCGGCCGAGCGCCGGTCATGGCACGGGTCGCCGGCGCGGATTGGAAGATCTGCGCGGCCGCCACGGAAAGCACCAAAAGCCCGCTTAGATAGGCGAGGAGCCGCACAAGGATGGAAGGCAGTTCTTCGCGCCAGGAATGCAGCGCCGGGTGCATGGTCTTGTCTCCAGCAGGCTGCCGTTGTCTTGGGCGCTGTTCTCGCTTAGAAGCGCTTCCATCCGGTTGCGCCAGGGCCCGGCCCGCGGGGCATATTTTTTCGGAGAGTTAACAATGGGTTACAAGGTCGCGGTGGCGGGGGCCACAGGCAATGTCGGGCGCGAGATGCTCGCCATTCTGGCCGAGCGCGCGTTTCCAGCCGACGAGGTGGTGGCGCTCGCGTCTCGCAAGAGCATGGGCCAGGAGTGCTCGTTCGGCGACAAGACGCTGAAGGTGAAGGCGCTCGACCACTACGATTTTTCCGACGTCGATATCTGTTTGATGTCGGCGGGCGGCGCGGTGTCGAAGGAATGGTCGCCGAAGATCGCGGCGCAAGGCGCGGTGGTGATCGACAATTCGTCGGCCTGGCGCATGGACCCGGACGTTCCACTGGTGGTGCCGGAAGTGAACGCCGCCTCGCTCGCCGGCTTCGCCAAGAAGAACATCATCGCTAATCCGAACTGCTCGACCGCGCAACTCGTGGTCGCGCTCAAGCCGCTGCACGACAAGGCCGTCATCAAGCGCGTGGTGGTGGCGACCTATCAATCGGTGTCAGGCGCCGGCAAGGAAGCGATGGACGAACTGTTCTCGCAGACCAAGGCGGTGTTCACGCTCGGCGAGGTCGCGACCAAGAAGTTCCCCAAGCGCATCGCATTCAACGTTATCCCTGAGATCGATGTGTTCATGGAGGACGGCTATACCAAGGAAGAGTGGAAGATGATGATGGAGACCAAGAAGATTCTTGATCCCAAAATCAAGCTGACCGCCACTTGCGTGCGCGTGCCGGTGTTCGTCGGCCATTCGGAGGCGGTGAATGTTGAATTCGAAAATCCGATCAGCGTCGAGGAAGCGCGCGCCATTCTGCGTAGCGCGCCGGGCTGCCTGGTGATCGACAAGCATGAGCCCGGCGGTTACGTGACGCCCTATGAATGCGTCGGCGAGGACGCGACCTACATCAGCCGCATCCGCACCGACCCGACGGTCGATAACGGCCTGCAGATGTGGGTGGTTTCCGACAATCTGCGTAAAGGCGCCGCGCTGAACGCGATCCAGATCGCCGAGTGCCTGATCAATCGCAAGCTGATCCAGGCCAAGCGCAAGGCGGCTTAGTTTCTTCTGTCGTCCCCGCTCCGGCGGGGGCGGCTAAAATCGTGGCGCGTTGAGCGCGGCGGCAGCCGGCATAACGCGGCGGAATTCCCCGCTCGCTTTATCCAGTACCGACAGATCGCCGGTCGCGACGCCGAAATAGGCGCCGTGCAGCGCGACGCTGCCGCGCTCTATCAATTTGCGCAGGCGCGGGAACGTCATCAAATTGTCGAGGCTGTTGGCGATGTTGGCGTGCTCCAGCCGCTTGAGGTAGTCCGCCGGGGAGAGATCGCCGCGCGGGGTCTTCTCCGCCGCCGGCGCCATCAGCTTCATCCATTTGCCGATGAAGTCGCCGGGCGACAGCGGCTCGGCGTCCTGCGCGAAAGCCTTGACGCCGCCGCACTGGGCATGGCCAAGCACCACGATGTGCTTCACTTTCAGCGCCGCGACGCCGAACTCGAGGGCAGCCGAGACGCCATGCGCCTGTCCGTCCGGCGAATAAGGCGGCACGATGTTCGCCACGTTTCGCACGACGAACAGCTCGCCGGGGCGGGCATCGAAGATCACCTCCGGCGAGACGCGCGAATCGCAGCAGCCGATCACCATGACCTCGGGCGCCTGGCCGGCTTCCGCGAGTTCGCGGTAGCGGTTCTGCTCGCGCGGCAACCGGGCCCCGGCAAAGGCGGTGTAACCCTCGATCAGTCGCTGCGGAAAGTTCATCATTCGCCTTCGTTGCGTAGGGCCTAATTTATTAGCGATCCGCTCCCATCAAGCAAAGCCCATGCCCGAAAGCGGGCTTCCAGAGGCGCCTGGGCAGGCCGGCCCGCCATTTTCACGCCAGGCGGCGGATTTATGATCCGGAACCGGAGCATGTTCATTGCTTGTTCAGGTGCAATCGACGACTGAAGGATGAAAACCAGACCGCGCATGCTGCAGCCAAACAAGCCCACCTTTTTCCATCCGCCGGCGTCGCGATTCCGCGCGCATGGCTTCTCGGCGCCGCAAGTCGGCGTGCTGTTCGCGGCGTTCACGCTGCTCATTTCCATCCCGATCTGGACGCATCCGCTGCCGCCGCTGTCGGATTACGTCAATCACCTCGCGCGCATGCATGTGATCGCGACGCTGTCGAAGAACCCGCAGCTCGCCCGCTTCTATGAGATCGACTGGCAGGTGATCCCCAACCTGACCATGGACCTGATCGTGCCGATGCTGGCGCGCGTCATGAACGTCTACCTGGCCGGTCAGGTGTTCATCGTCGGGATGTTCGCGCTCATCATTTCGGGCTGTCTGGCGCTGAACCGGGCGCTGATCGGCCGCTGGTCTGTATTCCCGCTGTTCGCCATTCCGCTGCTGTACAATTACGTCTTCCTCGTCGGATTGATGAACTACATCTTCGGCATCGGCATCTCGCTGTGGGCGCTCGCCGGCTGGGTCGCCCTACGCGAGCGCGCCTGGCCCGCGCGTTTTGCGCTTTCCACGGCTTGCGTTCTGGCGCTGTTCTTCTGCCATCTCTCGGCGCTCGGAATTTACGGCGTCGGTGTGCTCTCGTTCGAGGCTGCGCGGCTGTGGCAGCGGCGGCGCGAACCGTGGGCCGCCCGCATCGTCGATTTCGTCGCCAGCGGCCTGCCGTTTCTCGCCGCCGCGCCGCTGCTCAAAGCCAGCCCGACCATGCAGCTGGTCGGCTCGACCTATTGGGATCAGCACGGCAAGATCGACGGGCTGATGTATGTCATCAGCGATTATTCCGACTTCGTTGCCTTCATGCTGGTGACCGTTATGGTCGTCAGCATCGTGTGGGGCGTCCGCCACAACGTCCTGCGTTTTCACCCGCTGGTCGTGACGCTGAGCTTGGTCGGCGCGGTGGTGTATTTCATGCTGCCGCGCATCATGTTCGACACCTATATGACCGACCAGCGCATGCCGCTAGGCGTCGTCTTCATGCTGTTTGCGTGCGGCGATCTGGAGCTGCGCCGCCGCCTGGTGCGGCGGGCGTCCATGGTCATCCTGATCGTCTTGATCACCACGCGACTGATCGAGATCGATTACAACTGGTCGCAATTGTCGGATTCGACCAGCGAATTCCGCTCCTCGGTGCGCCGGATCGCGCCGGGCTCGAAGGTTTTCGTCGCCTATGCCGACCGCGCGCTCGGCGAGGACGTGCGCGACCTCGGCCTGGTGCATGCCGCCTGCATCGCCACCATCGAGCGGTCCGCGCTGGTCACCACGCTGTTTACCGTGGAAGGCAAGCAGGTGCTGCACGTGCGTTCCGACTATCGCGACTATGCCGACCTGCGGGACGGCACGCCGCCCTCGACCGCGCAGCTCATCGTGGCGGCCGACCGCCCGGCGCCCAATACGCCGCAGTTCTGGCTGAACTGGACCAAATTCGATTACCTCTACATTCTGTTCACCGAGGACGAGGCGCCCAATCCCGATCCTTCGCGTTTGAAGCTGGTCGCCGACGGCGACCGTTTCCAGCTCTATAAAATCCTCAAGCCGCAGACCGCGGCCGCCAATTAGGCAGCGCCGGCCGGTCCGCGGGAAGCCGCATGGCTTGATAGTTTCCGGATGCCCGATAGAGTTGGCGGCATGACCGTTCGTCCGCGCCGCAGCGTGCTCTATATGCCGGGCTCCAACGCCCGCGCCTTGGAAAAGGCGAAAACGCTGCCCGCCGACGGCATTATCCTCGATCTCGAAGATTCGGTGGCGCCCGACACTAAGGATGCGGCGCGCCGGCAGGTCGTCGATGCGGTCAAGGCCGGCGGCTTCGGCGCGCGCGAGGTTTTCATCCGGGTCAACGGTGTCGATACGCCTTGGCACGCCGATGACTTGTCGGCCGCCGCCCATGCCGCGCCCGCCGCCATCCTGGTGCCGAAAGTGTCTAATCCTGAAACGCTCGAATTGATCGGCCGCCGGCTACTCGACATGCATAGCGATCATAAAATCAGAATCTGGGCGATGATCGAGACGCCGCTCGCCATTTTCAACATCCTGTCGATCGCGGCCGAGGCGAAGGATTCCGAATCGCGGTTGGCCGGCGTCGTGATGGGCACCAACGATCTCGCCAAGGACACCCGCGCGCGCCTGGTGCCCGGCCGCGCGCCGATGCTGGGCTGGCTGTCCACCTGCGTCGCGGCGGCGCGCATCTACGGCATCGATATTCTCGACGGCGTCTATAACGACATCGGCAATAGCGACGGCTTCGACATGGAATGCCGGCAGGGCGTCGAACTCGGCTTCGACGGCAAGACGCTGATTCACCCCAACCAGATCGCGCCCTGCAATACCGCATTCTCGCCGTCGCCGGACGAGGTCGCGCTGGCGCGCAAGATGATCGCCGCCTTCGATCTGCCGGAGAACAAGAGCAAGGGCGTGGTCTCGATCGATGGCCGCATGGTCGAGCGCCTGCACGCCGACATGGCGCGCCGCACGGTGGCGATCGCGGAGGCGATCGCGGAGCGCTAGCGCAACGCGTGAGACGTCATTTCGCACTCGCCGCCGCGTCGTAACCTGCTAAACCTAAAGCGCGCGCCAAGCGCGTACCAAGCGCGGTCCTGACCCGGGGGCAGTTCATGCGACGACGCGAATTCATCACCCTTCTCGGCGGCGCGGCCGCGAGCTGGCCGTTGGCGGCACGCGCGCAAGCGACCGACTATCCCAATCGCCTGATCACCCTCATCGTTCCTTACGCGCCCGGCGGCGGCAACGACGTGTTGGCGCGCGGGGTCGCGGAGCCCATGAGCAAGGCGCTCGGCCAGCAAATCGTGATCGAGAACCACGGCGGCGCCGGCGGTTCGCTCGGCACGCGCCAGGTCGCCAAGTCCGCGCCCGACGGCTACACGCTGGGACTCGGCGGCACCGGCACGCTCGCCGTCGACCCGACGCTTTATCCGAATGTGGGCTACGATCCGCGCAAGGATTTCGCGCCGGTCGGCCTCATCGCCACCGGCCCACTCATCATCCTGGTGAACCCTTCACTGCCCGCGCACAACGTGCAGGAGCTGATCGCGCTCGCCAAGAAGCAGCCGGGCAAACTCAACTATGCATCGGCCGGCAAAGGCAGCGGCATTCACCTCGGCACGGTGTTGTTTGCCGAAAGGGCCGGCATCGACATCACGCACATTCCCTACAAGGGCTCCGGGCCGGCGCTCACCGACCTGCTCGGCAATCATGTATCGATTTACTTCTCCTCGCTGCCGCCGGCCATCGGGCTGGTCAAGGAAGGAAAACTGCGCGCGCTCGGCGTCACCAGCTTGAAGCGTTCGCCGATATTTCCCGACGTGCCAACGGTGGCGGAGCAGCGGCTGCCCGGCTTCGAGGCGGTCCTGCACTACGGCATCGTGGCGCCGGCCGGAACGCCGCGCCCGATCGTCGACAAGCTCAACGCGGCGCTGCGCAAGGCGCTGGCGTCCGAGGAAGTCCACAAGCGGATCGCCACCGAAGGCGCCGAGCCGCTGCCGACCACGCCGGAGGAATACGCCGCCGACATCGACCGCGAGGAAACCAAGTGGTCGGCGCTGGTCATAAAGTCCGGCGCGAAGACGAAATGACCGTCTAGTTCGCTGTTTTGCAGCGAGATTTAGCCGACGACAAAAGCGGAATGCTCGCTTTGGCCTTCGGTGAGGCCGCGCGCTTTCATCCAATCGTAAGTCCGGCCGAACAGCGTCGAGTCGTAGTAGTCGACGTGCTTGTAACGCACGAAGGCCTTGAGCAGTTCGTTCGGCTTCAAGGCGCCTTTGGTGTGCGCCGCGACGTGGTGCGCGTATTTGTAGAAATCGGCGTTGATGAGATCGACCGCCTCGTTCTCCGCGTCGTAATAGGCCTTGCGTTGCTCGGAGCTGAGCTCGGCCGCGATCACTTCGCCGCCGCGGTAGAATGATGCCGCGATGATATGCGCGCCATCCTTGAGGCCGAGGCTGATGAACGGCTCCATCACCGTGACCACGCGAAAAGTTCCGTTCTTCAATCCCTCGTAGCGCTTCTGCGGCAAGCCGCCGCGCGCGATGTTGACGTGCTTGGCGCCGAGCGCGCTCTCAAGCATTTGCAGTGTGGTGTAATGCGACCCGGTCAATTCCTGTACCACGACCGGGATGTCGGCGAGATCGCGCGGCACTTGCAGCGTCTCATCGAAGGTGATGATCGCCTGCGCCGCCACCGAAGCGCGCAGCGCCGCGATATTGCCGCCGCGCTTGCCTTTTTCCAGCCGGTCGATGCTGGCCCATTCGCAGACGTTATAACTGTCGGCCGAGCCGCAATCGAACATCTGCTCCTTCATCCGCGCCATGACCGGAAATTCGACGCTGTCCTTTTCGCGGTCCGCGTAGGTGCCCGAGAAGCGGACATCGAGCCCGGCTTTATCGAACAATTTCTCCTCGATGCCGACGATCACCGGCAGATCGAAGACCGGATTGTTCGGAGCAATTCTGACGAGGGGCTTTTGCTGGGGCATCGCTATGGGGTCCTTCATCTCGTTAAGGTCACGGCCGCCAAAGGCGAGGATATCAATTCGCCGGCCGAACCGGAAGTCCTGTGGGTACAGCGTTAATGCGCCGAGATTCCCGCGGCTTTGGCAATTTCCGCGTTGATCTTGAGTTCCTCTTTGACAAACTTGCCGAATTCCCCGGCATTCATCGCCATCGGCTGCACGCCGAGCTTGGCGAGCTTGTCGCGGACCGCGGGCGCTTGCAGCGCCTTTTGAATCTCGGCGTTCAGCTCGTTGACGATGGCGGGCGGCGTCTTGGCGGGGGCAAACACGCCGATCCAGAACCTGTAAGCGGAATTTGGGTAGCCGGATTCAAGCGTTGTCGGGACGTTGGGAAGCGTGGGCGCGCGTGTCGGGCTGCTGACGGCCAGCGGCAAAACCTTGCCGTCCCTGATGAGCGGCAGGGCCGCCGGAACCGGCGCATAGTACACGTCGACACGGCCGGTCATGACCTCGATCATGGCTTCCGGGGCGCCCTTGAAGGTGATCGCTTGCGCCTGGAAACCGGCGCTCTGGCGAAACCGCTCCATCGCCAGGTGGATCGGGCTGCCGACGCCAATCGATCCGAACGTAATGGGCCGGGTTTTTCCGAGGGCGATGAGTTCTTGCACGGTTTTGATGTTTTTCGACGGCGAAATGACGAGCACGTTGGGCAAATTTCCGAGCGGCGCGACCGCGGCAAAATCCTTGATCGGATCATACGGCAGGTTCGCGACCGTGGAGGGGGCGATAATGTGAGCCGAGGAATGAGCCAGCAGCGTGTAGCCGTCGGGATCCGCCACGGCGACGGCGCGCGCGGCGATCGTGCCGCTTGCGCCCGGCTTGTTTTCGACAATGATCGGCTGCCCGAGCTGAGCCGACAATTGTTCGAAAACAATTCTGGGAACGACGTCGGCCGCGCTTCCCGGGCTCAACGGTATGATCGCGCGGATGGGTCGGCTCGGCCACTCGTCTGCGCGGCTGCCGGTCGCGGAGGCGAGGGCGGCAAGTGCGATTGCCAAGACCAGAGCCGCTCGGTTGCGCGTGTCGGACCCCTAACAATAGGCTGCTGCTCGAATACAATTCATCTTACGTTAGGATCGGCGGCTGATCTACATCCCTCAAGGGTTGCTGCGAGAGGCGTTCGGGCATGAGCGAAGACGGCGAGCCGGTTCTCATTGCAGGCGGCGGCCCGGTCGGATTGCTGTGTGCGTGGCTGCTTGGCCGGCGCGGCTTGCGCGTGCGCCTGTTCGAGGAGAATGCCGGGCCGCAGGCCGACCCGCGCGCCGCCACGACCCATCCGGCGACGCTCGAGCTACTCGCCGTCGATGGGCTCGCGGAGGACATGGCGCGAGCCGGTCTGGTTGCGCCGATCTTCCAGTTCTGGGACCGGCCGAGCGGCGAATTGGTCGCGCAATTCGATCACGCGCTGCTCAAGGACGACACGCGATATCCGTATGTGGTGCAATGCGAACAGTTCAAGACCGCCAAGCTGATCCTCGGTCGGCTCCGCAAGCTCCTGAATGTCGAGGTGCTTTTCGGCCACGAGGTTATCGGGGTAAAGCAGACCGAAGGTTCGGTCACGGCCGAGGCGCGCGGGCCGGACGGTGTTAAGCCGCATACCGGCAGCTATCTCATTGGCGCCGACGGTGGCCGCAGCGTCGTGCGCAAGCAGTGCGAAATTCCATTCGAAGGCTTCACCTGGCCCGAGCGCTTTATTGTCTTGACGACGCCGTATGATTTCGAGGCCGAGCGGGGGTTTTGTTACCGCAGCTATTTCGCCGACCCCGGCGCCTGGTGCAACTGCTTCAAGGTGTCCGCCGACGGTCCGCCCGGCCTGTGGCGCACGGTGTTCCCCGCCGGCTCCGAGCAATCGGAAGCCGACATCATGAGCGACGCCGGCGTGCAGGCGCGCATTCAATCGTTTTTCCCGTCGCCGCGCGCCTACGACATCGTGCATCGCAATCTTTACGTGACGCACCAGCGCGTCGCTGAGACGTTCCGCAAAGGCCGCGTGCTGCTGGCCGGCGACGCCGCCCACGTCAACAATCCGATCGGCGGCATGGGCCTCAACGGCGGCATCCAGGATGCGGCCAATCTGGCGGAAAAGCTGGCGCAGGTCATTCTCGAAGGCGCGCCGGAGGAATTGCTCGATCTCTACAGCCGTCAGCGCCGAACCGTCGCGGTCGAATTCGTGCAGGAGCAATCGATCGCCAACAAAAAGCGCCTGGAGGCGCGTGACCCGGAAGCGCGGCGGCGCAATCTCGGCGAATTGCGCGAGATGGCGGCGGATCCGGCGCGCGCCCGGCAATTCCTGCTGCGCACGTCGATGCTCGCCAGCCAAAAGCGGGTCGCGGCGATGACGCTGGAGAGCGCGTGATGAAAATCGCCGTGCCCGACATGATCTCGAATTCCTATTTTCCGGCGGAAGCCGCGGTCGAACTTGGATTTTTTCGCGAACAGGGGCTCGACGTCACGCTGGAGATGATTTTTCCGGTCGACAAGGCCTACATGGCCTTGCGCGACGGGGCGGTCGATTTTGTCGGCGGCTCGGCCCATTCGGCGCTTGCCGCGTTTCCGCAATGGGACGGCGTGAAGCTGATCTGCGCCCAGGCGCAGGGCATGTACTGGTTTCTGGTCATGCATAAGGATTTTGCCGCCACGCGCGGCGATGTCGGCGTGGTCAAGGGCAGAAGCATCGGCGCCGCGCCCTGGGTGGAGATGGGACTGCGCCGCCTGTTGATCGCGGCCGGCATCGATCTGCAGCGCGATGGCGTGAAGATCGCGCCGGTGCCGGGGGCGGTCGGCGCCGGCGTGAATTTTGGCCTCACCGCGGCCAAGGCGCTGGAGGAGCGAAAGATCGACGGCTTTTGGGCCAACGGCATGGGCGCCGAAGTGGCGGTTCGCCGCGGCGTCGGAACGGTCGTGCTCGACGTGCGGCGCGGTGACGGGCCGCACGGATGCTTCGACTACACCATGGCGTCGATTGCGACGACGCAGCGGCTGATCGACAAATCGCCCGAAGTCGCGGCTGCGGCGGTGCGGGCCATCGTCAAGACGCAGAACGCCCTGAAGAAAAATGTCGCGCGCGCGGCCGAGGTCGGCCGCAAGCTGTTTCCGCCGGCCGAAGCCGAATTGATCGTCGAATTGATCCGCCGCGATCTGCCGTATTACGACGCCGCAATCTCGGAAAGTTTCGTGGCCGGCATGAACCGGTTCGCCCACGACGTCGGCATTCTCAGCGGAGGCGTGGCTTACGAAAAAGTCGTGGCGACGCAGTTCCGCTCGCTCTGGAATGCCTGATATCGGCGTCAGCGCCGGCCGCGCGCGAGTTCGTTTAATATCTCGTCGTTGTGCTGGCCGAGTGCGGGCGGGGCTGAATCGATTTGCGGACCGCCGTGCGCAAAGGTGAAGGCTGCCAGCGGCACGCCGAAGCCGCCCTCGATGCCGGGCCCCCCTTCGTGACGGTGAATGATGCCGCGGCTCGCAAGCTGCGGATCGGCCAGCGCCTCGCCCATGGTGCGAACCCGCGCGGCCGGCACGTGGCGGGCCTGCAGGAACCCTTCCCATTCGTCGGCGCTGCGCGTCATCATGATCTCGGTGAGCAGCGCGGCCTCGCGCTCGCGGTCGGCGTCGCGCTCCTCGTTGGTCTTCTTGATCATGTCCGGGCGATCGAGCAGCGTCCACAGGCGGCGCTGCTGACGCAGATTGCTGGCGCCCAGCATCACCAGGCCGTCTTTGGTCGCGTAGGCGCTGTTGGTGGCGTGCGGATTGCGGTTGCCGTTCGGCTTCGGATGCACGCCGTTGCGCAGATAGCCGGTCAGATGAGAGCTTGCCAGGATCAGCGCCACGTCGAGCATCGCCATGTCGATGCGCTGGCCCTTGCCGGTGCGCTCGCGCTGGAACAGCGCCGCCGACAGCGCGAAGGCACCGGTCATGCCGGTGGCGTAGTCGACCGCCGGCGAGCCGAATTTGACCGGATGGGCTTCCGGCGTTCCGGTCATCGCCATGATGCCGGAGGTGGCCTGGATCACATGGTCGTAGGCGGTTTGCTGCCCGCGTGGCCCGCTTTGCCCGAACGCCGAGAACGACGCATAGATCAGCCGCGGATTGATCGCCGCCAGCGCCTCGTAGCCCAAGCCCAGCGCCTCGAACGCGCCGGGCCGGTAGTTCTCCACGAACACGTCGGCGGTCGCTACCAGTTTCTTCAGAAGCTCGCGGTCCTTCCCTTGTTTGAGGTCGAGCGTGATCGAGCGCTTATTGGAGCCTTGCGTCAGGAACGCCGTGCCCATGTTACGGCGGTTGAGTTCCTTGTCGGTGCCGGCGCCGCGGCTCTGGTCGGGATCGTCGGGATGCTCGACCTTGATCACGTCGGCGCCCAGCACGGCGAGTTGATAGGCGGCGAAAGGCCCCGCCAGCACATGGGTGACGTCGATCACCCGGATCCCCTCGAACGGTCGCGTCATCGCGCTCTCCTGCGGCAGCCAGCGTGCCAGCATAGCGACCCTCGGCATGCCGGCGAATGGCTATTGGGTGACGGGTTCAAGTCCGGCGGCTTTGAACAGCGCCGCCGCTTCCGGCGTGGTCAAGGCTTTGACGAAGGCCGCGGCGGTTTCGCGATGCTGGCTGGCGGTGGCGACGCCGGCGGCAAACTCGGAATATAGCTGCAGGTCCGGCGGAAACGGGCCGGCATATTGCGCGCCGGTCACCGGCAGCAGCTCGGCGATCTGCTGGATCGCCATTTCCGCTTCGCCGCGCGCGACCAGTTCGGCGACGCGCCCGCTCGGCCCCAGCACGATCTTGTCGCGCATCGCCTTGGCGATGCCGAGGCGGCCGAGCAGCTTGTCGAAATAGATGCCGCTGGTGCCTTCGGTCGAGCGCACGACCGTATTGGCGGCGAGCAACGCGCGCTTGAACGCATCGGTTGTCGAGATGTCCGGCTTCACCGCGCCCTGGCGCACCGAGACGCCGAGCCCGGAGCGGCCGACATCGCCGCGCGGCTCGGCCAGCATCTTGCCCTGGGCGACGAGGTCGTCGAACACCGGCCGCGTGACGATGGCGACATCGAAGGCGGCGCCGTTCTCGATCTGGCGTTTGACAGCTTTCGCCGGGTCGTAACCAAACGACAGCCGGCAGCCGGCCGCGCGCTCGAATTTGGGGCCGATCACATTCAGCACGTCCAGCGCGGCATGCGTGCTCAGGACTTTGATTTCAACGGCGGTCATGGGGATTGCCTAAGACGTGAGGCTGGCGAGCTTATTTCGTGTCGTCCGGCTGCGCCAGCGCCGCCGCTTTTGATTTAGATCATGGACAAATGCGGTACGGCTTCTATTGAAGCGAGTGTCGGGTTGCCGAAGGGGTGGCTGCCATGGCTGAACATGCCGTAGCTGAACATCGACCGACTTATATCTCCGAAATGATGGAGCGCCTGGGCATCGACCCCGGCGAGGGCGCGGTGCCGCGCCTGAGCCCGAGCTACGTGACCGCGTTTCACCGCTGCGAAGCGTGCGCTACAAGCAAGCCTGCCGCGAATGGCTCGACAGCATGCCGCGGTCGGTGGTGTCCGCCCCGCGCTTCTGCCCCAATGTCGATATTTTGTTCGAGCTGGCGGTCAATCAGCCCCGGCTGAATCCCGACGTCTCGCCCCGGGATCACGCCCATATTGCCGATCTCGAACGGCTCGAAGACGAGATCGACGACCTTCTGGTGCAAAAGCCGACGGACGATCCGATGATTGTCGAACTCAAGGGGCGCAAATTGCGGCTGCAGCGGCAAATCGAATGGCTTCGCCACGAAGCCGTCGCAAATCGGCTTCCGCATTGACGATTCTATGACCGCGCCGTCGGAGAAGCTCCGGCTTAAAAGCCGGGGTTCCATTTGAGCTAGGTCATTTCGCCCTTGAGGCCAATCCTCTAACGAATATCGATGGGCCGTAAACTCGACGACCATCCCGCACCGATTTGCCCGATATGCGGCATGGCCATGGTGCTTGTGCGCGTCGATCCGCGGGTCGCGTCGTTTTCCGAATTGCGCACCTACCGGTGTTTCGCTTGCGGCGACGTGCGGGCCGTCGAGCAGTCCAAGACCGATTACGTTTCCGCCGCCGATCAGCGCGGCAGCGTGTAAACGAACACCGCGCCCTTGCCGAGCCCGGCGTGCAGGCAGATGAAGCGGACGTCTTGGGGAGCGCCGGAGTCCTGAAGAACCGCGTTGCCGTGATAGACGGTCGAAACGAATTGCGAGCCGACCTTGTCGGCGAACTTGTCTTCCTCGACGTCGGCGCGCGTGATCGTGAACTTTTTGAACGCCAGATTTTCGGCCTTGAATTTGACCGCAGCGAGCTTCTCGCAATCGCGCAAGCCGTCTTCGGTCGATTTCTGCGCCAGCGCCGGCGCGGCTGCGAGCGCGCACAACGCCGCGGCAGCCGCGAGCTTCACGCCCACGGCCGCGCCGCGTGGGCCTTTTCCTCGTAGCTCACGATCTTGGCGTTCTTCTGCTTGGTCAGCCCGATATCGTCGAGGCCGTTGAGCATGCAGTGCTTGCGGAATTCGTCGATCTCGAACTTGACCACGCCGCCGTCGGGGCCGTGGATTTCCTGCTTCTCGAGGTCGATCGAAAGCGTGGCGTTGGCGCCGCGCTCGGCGTCGTCGAACAGTTTCTCCAGGTCCTCGGGGCTGACCCGGATCGGCAGCACACCGTTCTTGAAGCAGTTGTTGTAGAAAATGTCGCCGAACGAGGTGGAGATCACGCAGCGGATGCCGAAGTCCATCAACGCCCACGGTGCGTGCTCGCGGCTCGAGCCGCAGCCGAAATTATCGCCGGCGACCAGAATTTTCGATTTGCGATAGGCCGGCTTGTTGAACACGAAGTCGGGGTTCTCACTGCCGTCGTCCTTGTAGCGCATCTCGGAGAACAGGCCTTTGCCCAGTCCGGTGCGCTTGATCGTCTTCAGGTACTGCTTGGGGATGACCATGTCGGTGTCGACATTGATGATCTTCAAGGGCGCAGCGACGCCTTCGAGCGTGGTGAACTTTTCCATGTCCTCGATCCCTGTAGGGCAGGCCGATTTAGGTCCTTTTCTTGCGGGCTTGCCATGGGCAGGTCAAGCCCGTCGACGCGGCCCTTCTCGTTGCGCGGCACCGAGCCCAATTCGGTGACCCAGGGCTGCGCCGAGCGAAACCAATTCTGCTGCTTGGGCGCGAGTTGACCGCGCTGGCGCAAGGTGCCGACGCGAACCACATAAGAATCCGGATTGTCGCCCGGCGAGGTGGAATAGATCGGCGTGCCGCATTTCGGGCAAAACGCCTGCACCCGCGGATTGCCGTTTTCCGCCGTCGTCTTGAGATAGCGCGTCGGTTCGCCGCTCAACATCTTGAAGCTTTTGCCGGGCGCGCGAATGCTGATGCGGAATGCCGAGCCGGTGCCGGTCTGGCAGTCGGTGCAGTGGCAGACCGACACATTCTCCGGATCGGCTTCCGCTTCGAAACTGAGGAAGCCGCAGTGGCAGCGGCCGTCGATTCGCATGATCGTTTCTCCCTTTCAGTCGGCGCCGGCCTCGATCGCTTCTATGTCCGCGTCCGAGAGCCCGAAGTGGTGGCCAATCTCGTGCACCAGCACGTGGGTGACAATGGCGCTCAGGCTGTCCTCGTGCTCGGCCCAGTAGTCGAGGATCGGCCGCCGGTAAAGCCAGATCATGTTGGGCAGTTGTTCCGGAGCACTGGCCGACTGGAATGGCAGACCAACACCTTGGAACAGGCCGAGCAAGTCGAATTCGGTTTCGACGTTCATCTGATCTTGCACTTCCTCGGTCGGGAAATCGGCCACCTGGATGATGAGATTGTCGCACAGGGCGCGAAAACCCTTGGGCAGCCGGCCGTACGCATCCGCCGCCAAGGCCTCGATTTCACCCAATGTAGGTGCGGTCATCCGCCGCCAAGCCAAGGGATCATCGGAAGATCTTTGCATAAATCCTTTCTAGACCGCGGATTGCGCTTGTGAAATGGCTTCGGCCAAGACGCGTATGGATCAAACCCCTGGTTGACGGAACAGCCGGAATGGGCAACCGTTATGCGGGGTATCGCGTGGGTTGAGCATGTTGAAGAATCGCAACATTTTTGGCTTGGCCGTCCTGGCGGCCGTGTTTTTCGCCGGCTTTTCGGCGGCGGCGCCGGCGCAAGTCGCCAATGACCCGGCGGGCCGCGCCAACGTCAACACCCGCGGTACGCAGGACCTGGCCGCGCAGATCCGGCGCCGGCCACGCGTCGTCATCCGGCCGCGGCGGATCGAGCCCGGCCCCAATGCCAAGCGGCAATGCCAATCCTGGCTGGCGCAAGAATACCGCGTCAGCGGACCGGTGATCGTGCCGCAGATGCGCTGCTGGTGGGAATAGCGCTTCGCGCGCGGAACATTCTGCCGCTATAATTCTTTGGTCCGGGGGGCGCTGGAGGTTCATCCATGTCGAAACTCGTGAGATTTTTCGCAATCGCGGCCCTCGTTGCCGGCGCCTTCGCCATGACGCCCAGTCCCGCCGCGGCTCAACATCATCATGGCGGCGGCCATTGGCACGGCGGAGGCCATTGGCACGGCGGCGGCTGGGGACCTGGCTTCGGCTTTGGCTTCGGTCCGGCTTGGGGCTGGGGCTATCCCTTTTACGCCCAGCCTTACGTTGAGGGACCGGACTGCGGCTGGGTGCGCGTGCGCGTTTGGCGTCACGGCCACTGGACCTTGCGGCGCGCCTGGCGCTGCTACTGACGCAACCGCTGAAATGAAAAAGGCCCGCATCACAGGTCCGCAACAGCCGAATTGTGACGCGGGCCTTTTGATTTTTGAATCTCGCCGTGGCGCTATTTCCACTCCCGCACGTCGACGAAATGGCCGGCGATCGCAGCGGCCGCCGCCATCGCCGGCGACACCAAATGCGTGCGTCCCTTGTAGCCCTGGCGGCCCTCGAAGTTCCGGTTCGAGGTCGAAGCGCAGCGCTCGCCCGGCTTGAGCTTATCCGGGTTCATCGCGAGGCACATGGAGCAGCCCGGCTCGCGCCAGTCGAAGCCGGCGGCCTTGAAAATCTTGTCGAGGCCTTCGGCTTCCGCCTGCTCCTTCACCAGGCCGGAGCCCGGGACGATCATCGCATAAACGTTGGCGTTGACCGTTTTGCCCGCGGCGATGCGCGCCACGTCGCGCAAATCCTCGATGCGGGCGTTGGTGCAAGAGCCGATGAACACGCGGTCGAGCTTGATATCGGTGATCTTCTCGCCGCCGTTGAGCCCCATGTAGCCGAGCGAACGCTCGGCGGCGACGCGCTTTTTCTCATCCTGGATTTCCGACGGCACTGGCACCTTGCCGGTGATCGAAATCACCTGTTCGGGACTCGTCCCCCAGGTTACCAGCGGCGGCAACTTGGCGGCATCGAGCCGGATCTCACGATCGAAATGCGCGCCCTCGTCGGAGGCAAGCGTCTCCCAGTAGCGCATCGCCTCATCCCAGGCTTTCCCCTTGGGCGCTTTCGGCTTGTCCTTGAGATAATCGTAGGCCTTCCTGTCTGGCGCCATGAAGCCGGCCTTGGCGCCGCCTTCCACCGACATGTTACAGATGGTCATGCGGCCTTCCATCGACAGCGCGCGGATCGCTTGGCCGGCATATTCCAGCGCATAGCCGGTGCCGCCCGCGGTGCCGATCTCGCCGATGATGGCGAGGATGATGTCTTTCGCGGTCACGCCCGGCGGCAGCTGGCCGTCGACCACCGCGCGCATATTCTTGGATTTCTTCTGGATCAGCGTCTGCGTCGCCAGCACGTGCTCGACTTCGGAGGTGCCGATGCCATAGGCGAGCGCGCCGAAAGCGCCGTGCGTCGCGGTGTGGCTGTCGCCGCAGACCAGCGTGGTGCCGGGCAGGGTGAAGCCCTGCTCGGGCCCGATGATATGGACGATGCCCTGGCGCTTGTCGAATTCGTTGAAATATTCGATGCCGAAATCCTTGACGTTCTGCGCCAACGTCGCGATCTGCTCGGCGCTTTCCGGATCCGGATTGGGTTTGCTGCGGTCGGAGGTCGGCACGTTATGGTCGACCACGGCCAGCGTCTTTTCGGGCGCGTGCACCTTGCGGCCGGCGGCGCGCAGGCCCTCGAAAGCCTGCGGCGAGGTCACCTCATGCACCAGATGGCGGTCGATATAGATCAGACATGTTCCATCCGGCTGTTCGTCCACCAGATGGTCGTCCCAGATTTTGTCGTAGAGGGTACGCGGTTTCATGACTCGAATGCCTTGCTCGAATTGAAAGGGGGCGGCTTGCATACATCCGGCGACGCCGGCTGCGCCGATCAAAGTCCCGCTTGTACCGCCGTCAGCCGGCCGAAGAATCGCCAGGGCAGCCGCGCGTGATCGCAAAGGATGATCTGCTGAGCTTTGAAAACCATGGCCGTTATATAGCCGTTTGGTCCGGTTCCGACAACGAACGCGAAGCCAAAGAAAAAGGGGCCGGATGGCGGCCCCTTGCTGCAGGTCGTTATGGCCGCGCGCTTACTCTTTGCTGGCGGCAGCTCCGGCCGCTTCCGGCCCGCCGGTCGCCTGCGCCTCGATGCGCGCCTTCTTGCCGCGCAGGCCGCGCAGGTAATACAGCTTAGCGCGGCGCACCTTGCCGCGGCGCACGACCTTGATCGAGTCGATCATCGGCGCGTAGAGCGGGAACACGCGCTCGACGCCTTCGCCGTAAGAAATCTTGCGCACCGTGAAGTTTTCGTTGATGCCGCCGCCCGAGCGGCCGATGCATACGCCCTCGTAGGCCTGGATGCGGCTCTTGTCGCCTTCCACCACCTTGACGTTGACCAGCACGGTGTCGCCCGGCGCGAAGTCGGGAATGTCCTTGCCGGCCGAGAGTTTCTCGACCTGCTCTTTATTGATCTGTTGGATGATGTTCATGGTGAAGTCTCCGTCGGCAGCGCCAGCAACCGGCGCGCGGTCTTGTCTGGTCTGAATGGGTTGG
>Ga0182024_10008323_pt1 | contig 21948 bp, 23 predicted proteins | sample P32metaG_FD_120480 | JGI IMG/M metagenome (GOLD analysis project Ga0182024, IMG submission 120480) | Permafrost microbial communities from Stordalen Mire, Sweden - P3-2 metaG (Illumina Assembly) | ecosystem: Environmental > Terrestrial > Soil > Wetlands > Permafrost | place: Sweden: Stordalen...
AACCCTGAGATCGGCGCCCAGCTGTTCCTGAGCCCGCGCACGGTTGAGTGGCACCTGACCAAGGCGTTCGGCAAGCTCGGGATCAGCTCCCGCAAGCAGCTCCGCTCGGCACTTTCCGACGTCGGGCAGCCGTCGTCCGCCTCTAGCAGGCCACAGCGGCCCAGGGGTCAAATGGACAGCAACCGGCGCGACTGAGAGCCGCCTGGCGCCATGCCGTTCGCCGTCCGCGCAAAAAGCCTTCGCCTACGAGAACGAGTCGCACTTGACAGGCAGGCGAGTCTCGGATCCACGAAACGCGAGCGGACGCGTATTGCATGCACCCCGCATCTCGACGGAACGCCCCGTCGTCCCGCCGCCTTAGCCTGGCAGATCGTCGGGCCGCTTTTTCGCGAGTTTTCCTGCGAGCAGCCCGGTGGACTGGCCGACTTCGATCAGGTAGCCGTCGGGGTCTCGCATGTAGCAGCGGATCTCAGCACCGCGATCGATCGGCGCCGTGACGAACTCGGCCCCCTTTGAGCTCCATTGCTCATAGCAAGCCTGGATGTCGGCGACGCGCAGGTTCATGAAGCTGGAGACCGTGTTGCCGGGCTCATAGTTGACGACCGAGATGTCTGGCTTGTCGGGCGTGGGCCCGCCGCCCGGGTTCATGATCAGCCACGAATTGGCGAGCTTGATGATGCATGGGTTCTCCTCCAGCACGACCTGGCCGCCGAGAACCTCTGAGTAGAACGCGCGCGACCGCGCGATGCTTCGCACGGTGATGAACTGGGTGACGAGGAAGCCCTCGCTCGGGGCAGGCAGGCTCTCAAAGTCAATGGCTGGCGTGTGCTCGCTCACGGTTCTGCGCTCCTGGTACGCGTTATAGGACTGGCAGGCGCCTGATCGCAGCCTACGCGGAGATCCAGGCCGACCCGTCCCTCGCTCTTCGCGTCCACCACCAAAAGTGGAACGCCAAGGTCGGCACCGGCAAGGGCAAGGCCGGTGACGTTCCCGACGACCAGATCGTTCTGCACCGCGACTCTCTTCGGGGCGACCCCGCCCACAACAGCGACGAGCGCGTTATGGCCGTGCTCGGGATCTCGGAGCGCAAGCCTGACCTCGCGAAGTGGCACGAGCCCGACGGCAACCTCCGCTCGGTCGGCATCGCTTGGTTGACGTGGGACGAGTTGGCTGAGTGCCCTGAGCACCCGCTCGCCGACGAGTTTGGCCGATATCTCGCTTGGAAAAGAATCCACGCCGCCTGAGGGGCGGCCCTGGTAGGCCTCTGCCGGTTTGGACCATGAGGAGCAGCCAGCGCAGGGCCAGATTGGTCCGCACCGCAGTCGCGCCGATCGCCGCAAGATGTCATGTGCCGGTTGGCGTGACGGGTGGTGAAGGTGGCGTGCTTCTGGGCTGACAGCCGAAGCGGCCGGTGCGGGATCTCGGCCGAATCTGCACGGCTCCTCTCCCAGAAGGCGCTCGTCTGCTCCGAGGGCTGCGCCGATCCGCGGAGCTTCGGCCCTTGAGGAAGTCCGGGTGGCGCCGCCGAGGTGCGATACCACGACGCAACCTGGGGAGACGCTAGCCCACGAGCTCTCGATGGGTTGCTGATCGCCTCAGAGGCCTTCGGATGTCGTCACCGCGTCCAGAGCTAGGGTCGCCCAACCCTGAGGGGTTGCGCCTTTCGCTTTGCCGGTGTGGGGATGCCAGTATTCGGAAAAGCCTGACGTCACTGCGCCGCGAATGAGCGAATCCGCAACCCGCCGCGCGTCGTGCGATCGTCCGTTTCGAACCGCGGCAAGCATGATCAAATAAGTGAGTTGTGGCCACACAGGCCCCCGCCAGTACCAGTTGGGGTTGTAACTGAGCTCATCGACCGCTGTGCCTGTCGGGCCAAACGGCCGCCAAAACGCGGTCTCACTAAGAATTTCCCCAAACGCGGCGTCTACACAACTCTCGCGCTTGCTCACCAAGATCGGCAGGAGTGAGTCCAATGTTCGGACCGCGGTGCTGTCAAGTGGCCCCGCGAGGCAGACGTCTGCCCACGTCGTTCTGGCCTTATCCCATTGTCTGTCGATCGCGCCAGCGAGCTCGTCGGCCTTCTCGAGAAGGGCCTGACTGTTTGTGAGGGATGCAAGTTCACGCGCGTTGAAGGCTGCTAGCGCGTTGAAGCCGATGGAACACACATCAAAGTCAGGGTTATGGACGGCCGCGCCCTCGCGCAGTTGCAGCGATCTCACGAGCGCCTTCTTTGTGTCATACCACCTTCGTCGCTCGTAGAAGTGGGGAAGCCTTCCCTGCAAAGGGCGAAGCCCATCCCACCGTGGGCTATCGTCGCATCCCGTTTCCCACGGATGGACGACCCGAAGCAATCCCGTGCCTCGATCAAGCCTATTCTCAAAAAGGTAGTGCAGTGCCCGGTCGGCTTGATCGTAAAGATGGGCGACTTGGAAGCCACGCTCCGCAACTATCCGCAACGCGTGGCCATACATCGGCGGTTGTGTGATGTCGGACCGACCTGCCGACTGCCAATAGTGCAGCGATGCCTGCGGATTCGTTTGATAGCCCATGTGGGGCAGGAACCCATTCGGGAGCTGAAGAGCAAAAAGACTCTCTAGCTCAACGACGGCGCGGTTATCGCCGAGACCGGCCCAGGCGATCACATGAAAGCAGGAGTCCCAGAGCCACTGCCAGGGATAGGACTTCGCGTTCGGCATCGTGAAGCCCGGCGTTGGCACCCAGGTCGCGTCCAAAATACGCTGGCACGCTTGTCGGATCGTCGTTCTGTCAAGCGCGACAGGCCGCACTCGTCTGAGAGTAGCTGTCTGGACCCGGAGCGCTCGGCGGCGACACGAGAGACAACTCCAGTCCGCCCACTTCGCTTGTCATCGACATTCCGGTGGTGCCGGCCAATGCATCGTCTCCATTGGGTGCATACCTGCGTGGCTCGCCATAACGACGCCGGGCAGCTGATGCGACGCCGCGAGGAGTCCCACGGCGAGCACGGCCAGAACCGTCGCCGTCGCGAGCCTCGCGGCAAGAGGCCAGGGCGCTGGTCCTCTCGAACGCGACAAGGGCGCCGGATCCTGGTGCTCGCCGGATGCAGGGCCGGCGTGGCGGTGTGCAGAACCGGGCGATTGCATAGGCGCGCGTCCGGGGCGGCGGTCTCGAGATTGGCGACGAGCAGGTCGGTCGCGACGCGCGGGCCGAGACCCGCCGTCGTGCTCGCGCGGGCATCGGCTCACGGGGGACACGCATCGCGGGGGTCCAGAGAACAGGTGTCTGAGGCCGCCGACCGCGAGAATCCGCAAGTGCTACGACCGGCAAAGAAGAGGTTCTGCGTCCGCCCGCGAACCAAGTTAGGGTTGGGCCCGTGAATGGGGCGTCATACGTTGTCCGAGCGCTCGTCGCTGAGGGTGTGGATCACGTCTTCATGGTTCCTGGCGGGATGAACGACCCGTTCATGCCTGCGATGACACAGACGCCGGGGCTGCGCGCCGTCGTTGCTGCCCACGAGGCTGGTGCGGCTTACATGGCCGATGGTTACGCGCGCGCGAGTGGGCGGCTCGGCGTTGCGTTTGGGATCGGCGGTCCTGGGATCTTCAACATGGTCACGGCGCTGGCGGCGGCGCGAGCCGATCGATCGTCGGTCCTTGCGATCAGCGGCGAGGTTCCGACAGATCGTGAAGGTCGCGGCGGCTTTCAGGACGCCAGTGGCACAGCACTCGACGACGTGTCGGTGTTGCGTCCCGTGACCGCGCAGAGCGTGAGCGTCAGCTCGAGGAGGCTTCTGGACGCGGAGCTTCGGATCGCGGCGCTCACGGCATTGCGCGAACGTTCACCGGTTCACCTATCGGTACCGCTGGACGTGCAACGGGCTGAGCTCGACGCGCCTTGGGTGCCGCTGCCTGAGGCCGCGTATCGTCCAATGTTTCTGGATTTCGCGGCGCTCAATGCGGCGCTCGGCGTGCTCGACGGCTCCGCCCGCGAGCCGGCGTCGACCATCCTGATTCTGGCTGGCATCGGCGTCGTGCATGCCCGTGGCGCGGCTGCCCTGGCGGCGGCAGCGGAGCGCTTCGCGATTCCGGTCGCGACCACGCTCGGCGCGAAGGGCATCCTTTCTGAGGACCATCCGCTCTCGCTGGGTGTGTTTGGCTACGGTGGGTCGCGCTGGGCGACGGAGGCGGTGCTCGATCCCGGCGTCGAGGTTCTGGTCGTGCTCGGCTCGGCGCTCTCCCAACGCGACACCCTGCAATGGAATCGCAAGATGCTTCCATCGCGCGAGCTGATCCACGTCGACGCCGATCCGAGTCTCATCGGCCGCACGTGGCCGGCAAGCGTGCCGGTGACCGGGAGCCCGCGGCTGTTCCTCGAGCATCTTGCCACCGCCGACGGTCCAGTTGCAGCAGGGCTGGAACGTGGCATGTCCGCCAGACGGGCGTTCTTGGCGGCGATTCGAGATCGCGGAACGCGCACATATGGCGCCGATGACACCGACAGCGACGCCGAACCGATGCATCCAGCCCGGATGGTGTCCGTGGCTCGCGCCGCGTGTCCGCGCGGGACCGTGCTGGCCGTCGACTCGGGCGCGCACCGCGCGTGGTGCTCGCAGTACTGGCAGAGCTACGGCGACGGTGACTACCTTTCGCTGGCCAATCTCGGGCCGATGGGCGGCGCGATCCCGCTCGGGATCGGGGCAAAGCTGGCGCGCCCGGAAAGACCCCTCGTCGTCGCGACCGGCGACGGCTGCATGCTGATGCATGGACTCGAGCTGCACACGGCTGCGCGCCATCAGGTCCCGGTCGTCCTGCTCGTCTTTGACAACCGCTCCTACGGAAACATCTGGTACCGCGCATCGCAGCTCGGTCCAGGACCCGAGCAGCTCACTGACATCGAGGGCATCGATTGGCCCGCGTTCGCGCGGTCGATGGGCGGCGACGGGGTTGCGGTGGTCCGTCCCGACGAGTTGGCTGCCGCGTTCGAACGGGCGCTTGCCTTCCCTGGGCCGTTCGTGATCGCAGCGCGCATCGACAAGCGTTACCCGACCCCGGTAGCGCCGTGGCGCGAAGCCGTCGCCGAGTGGGAAGACGACCACTGATGGCCCGGCTGCCGGACCCCAGGCCGCACGCCGACCCGACGACGCTCGCGGAGATCCAGCGCATGGCCGCGGCGCGCAGCCATGCCGACGGACGCGCCGAGCTGGGCTCCGTTTATATCGCGATGTTCAACAACCCCGCCGTTGCCAGGCGAGTCGGAGCGCTCGGCGAGCACCTCCGGTTCGCGGGCACGCTCCCCGGCCACCTCCGCGAGATCGCGATCCTCCGCTTCGCAGCGCGCAGCGGCTTTGAATACGAATGGGCGCATCATGTCCGCCCCGCAACGCTCGCCGGGATAAGCGAGGACACGATCGCGGCGCTCGTCGCGCCCTCCGTGCCGCCCGACCTCGATCCGGTCGCACGCGCCGTGGTCGCGGCGGTCGACCACGTCGTCGACCGCCTCGAGATTCCGGAGCCGGTGCAACGTGTACTCACCGACGCGGTTGGAGCCGCCGGCGTGGTCGAACTCGTCGCACTATGCGGCCTCTACGCGCTGATGGGCTACATGACAACCTCGTTCGCAATCACGCCCGAGCCTGGCCTGCCCGCCCTGCCGCGTGACTGAGTAACGGGAACGGCGAGAGCGCCGCATCGCCGCAACCGACGGTGACGAGAGTCCCGCTCTACGTGCGTCACGAGCATCTCACGCGCGACACAGACACCCCTCAATTGCGCGGAAAGTGCATCTCGCTGTCGCACGTGGCCCGTCGGAACTCGCCGACGGTCGCCGCTGCTGCGTGCCTGGAGATCGCCGAATCCAGGGCTGGCGCGGAGGGCTGGAGGATCCTCAATCTGCATAGGTAGCCGCGAGCCCATCTCCCGCGATTGCCTGTACCGACAAAACGCCGCCACTTCAGGCCGGCGCTGATGTCACCACGGCGAGCGAGGCCAGCGCGCGCATCTGGGCGGTGCCGAGCGATGGCAAGTCCAGGCATCGGTGGGTCTCTAACCGCCATCTGAGAGCGTCGGTTGAGAGCAGCGGGGCGTGGGGCCGGTCCTCGGTCGCTGGCTCCAACGGTCCGAAATGGCGCTCAGCATCCATAGATCGAAGGATCGAGCCTCTCCCATCTGCCCGGCGGCTTGACCCGCCATAACCTCTCGAGCCGGACATCGCCGAATCCTCGGCCTCCCTGAGTTGCGAGCCAGACCACGTTGATCTCGGTTGGAATCGCGGGTGGCACAGACGGGGGCGGCAGCGTAGCCACGGCCAGTTCGGCATCGGCGTGGCTCGGGTTCAGCCAGACGAACAGGTGCCGCTCGTCGGCAATGGCAGCGGCGAGCTTTTGCGGTTGGACTTGGCTGCCGTCTCGACAAACTCATTGACCTGCTCAAGGTTGGAGGTCGCTCCGCCGTGGGCGGTCATATAGATCTGGGCTACGGACCCGCGCTTGGGACCCAGAGAGCGAGCGACTACCACCCCGAGGCGGAACTGCGCCTGCGCCGCGGTAACTGCATTGGAAGCGAGGCTGGAGAGGGACCGGTTCCACCGCGGGTCCTCCATGTATCAACCTCGGTCAACCCGTGCTGCTCGTAGACCTCGAGCAGTCCACGCATCTGCCTCATTACCTGGGCGACGTTTGCGCCCCGGTCGTGAGCCACGCCGGCCTGCCAATCGTCTAGGAGACCTGGGGCCCACCATTCTCGCCGGCCCCCGGCCGCCAAGAGGCTGAGCACCTTCTCGTCCGCAGAGGATGTGATCTCAAGCGCGACGGTCAGACCGTCCGGCAACAAGACGTCGAAGTCCACTGTCATGTCACCGGCCCCGGGCACATCCTTCGCGGTCTCATGGCCCGGCAGGTACAGCGCCACGATCTTGCCCGCAGCAAGCTCCAGAACGTTCATCTCTCGACCGGCCATCGCGTCTCAGAGCCACCATAGCCGGGCTCGGCGACCGACCCTGCTCGTATCGTCGCCCGATCATGTCGTTGGTCACGGTCGATACGACAAGCACGCTCGAGACCGCTCTGACGTTCGTGGGACCGCTCATCGGTGTCGGGATCGGTACGTGGGGATCGACCAGGGTCGCCAACCACGCCGACAGGAGGGCCCAGCGGGTAGGGCTCACCCGGTCACTTGCGAGCTACCTGTCGGCAGCGGAGCTTGTCGCTGTCGAACTCGCGGCGTTTCCAGAGACGAGCTGGTTTGAGCGGCAAGTGGATCGTCTGCCGGAGCAAAGGCGGCTCGGATTCTTCCTTCAAACGTTGATGATGCGGCTCGCGTTCGGCAGACGGCACTACGAGTTGCGAAAGCTCTACCAGGATGCGAAGGCGACAGTCATGCTCGTAGCGCCGATCGAGGTAATCGCGACCGTGAGCGAGGTGGACGACGTACTCATTGCCTGGCAGATGGAGCGAGGGCCGACGATCGAGAAGCGCTGGATCGAGGCACGGATGCAGTGAGGCTGATCAGCCAGCGGACCGTCGACGAAGCCCAGGGAAGGCCGTATCGAGCCGGCGAGCCTCCCCTGACCTCAAAGGTAACTCGACGGGAGAGACTCGCTCGCTCGGCCTACAAGCGGATCTCCGGCAACGAGCGCCCGCTCGCGTAGCCGCCTGTCGGGTCTGCGGGCTCTGTAGCGAAGGCAAAGGGCAGACGGCTAGCTCGTAGCCTGGACTTCGTAACGTGCTCCCGGCCGTCGGCGGTCGAAGCCCGTACGACGACGCTCGAACGCCACAGAGGCATTTAGCTGTCGACGGTCCTGGACGGCGCAGCGGCGATCGAGACCAGCAAAGTTGTCGCGTCGCAACTGGTTGAGGACCTTGCGCCAGCCGACGTACCACGACAGGACAGCCCACGGCGAAGTCCAGACCAAGTCCGAAATGTGCTGACTCAGAAAGTGATCAAGCATCTACTCCCGGTCATCGGCAAGCCCCAAAGCCGGACTCTCGCTGGCGGCTGCTTTCACGATGTGCAGGCCGAGCCGGAGCACTGCTTCGGCGACAAGGGAATCGTCGCTCCCGGTGGTCTTCCTCGCCAATGGCTCCTATGTCAAGCAGAGGGTGATGGGGACGTCGTTCGGGTCGTGGAGCAGGTGGTAGATGCGTCGGACGAGGTGGCGCTTGAGGCTGCGGATCGCTTCTCTGTTGGTCTTGCCATTGCGGCGTTGTCTGGCGATGTAGACCGCGGTCCGGGGGTCGTGTCTTAGCTTGGTGAGGGCGAGCATGTGGATCGCGTGGTTGAGTTGGCGGTTGCCGCCGGGGTCGAGGCGGTGGCGGTCGGTCCGTCCCGAGGAGACTGGGATCGGGGCGATCCCGGAGATGCGCGCGAGTTGCGCGTCGCTGGTGAACCGGTCGATCCCGGCGATCTCACCGATCAGCTTGGCGGCGATCAGCACCCCGAGGCCTTGCTCGCCGGCGGTGTGCTCGCCTCCGAGCTGTTGCGCGGCCCGGAGCGGGCGGTCGTCACGAGCCTGATCGAAACGGCCGTGCCGATGGTCTCCGCGGCGACCGAGCTCCCCGAGGTCGTGCGGTTGATGGCCGACTTCAACCTGCTCGCGATCCCGGTCATCGACAGCGACGAGAAACCAATCGGCGTGGTCGCCTTCGACGACGTGCTCGAGCTCCTGCTCCCAGACCAGTGGCGACCACGCGCTGGGGAAGCGCGCGAATGACCACGCCGACCAGCGCAAGACGTCAAGCAGATGACGCCTGACCCGAGCACCGGGGCTACTCCCGGTACGCCGCCGAGTCCGCCGCCACCCGAGTCCGGCTCGGTCTCGGTGCCCGAGACCAGCTTGGCCCCGCCGCCCGAGACCAGCTCCGGCGCGCCGCCCGAGACCAGCTCCGGCGCGCCGCCCGAGTCCGACTCGGCCGCGCCGCGCGAGCGCTACGTGCTCGACTCCGCGCACGTCGGTGACATCCAGGGCGCGTTCGGGACGATCGGCCAGCACGAAGCTGGCCGGCGCGGGCTGCGGTTACGGACGCTGGCGCTGCTGGCGATCATCGGCCCGGGGCTGATCGTGATGGTCGGCGACAACGACGCGGGCGGGGTCGCGACGTATTCGCAGGCGGGACAGAACTACGGCACGAGCCTGCTGTGGGTGATGCTGCTGTTGATCCCCGTGCTGATCGTCAACCAGGAGATGGTCGTGCGGCTCGGTGCGGTCACCGGCGTCGGGCACGCCAGGTTGATCATCGAGCAGTTCGGGAAGTTCTGGGGGGCATTCTCGGGTCGTCCCGGGGATCTATGGGGGCGCCAAACTCGACCTCGGTCCTGCTGATCATCGGGATGGTCGGGATCACGGTCGCCCCGTGGCAGCTGTTCTTCCAGCAGTCCAACGTGATCGACAAGCGGATCACGCCGCGCTGGATCAACTACGAGCGGCTCGACACGTGGATCGGTGCGTTCATCGTCGTGATCGGCGGCGTGGCTCTGATCTGCATTTCTGCGTTTGCGTTCCAAGGCACGCCCTACTTCGGCCAGTTCACCAACGCCGGGGTGACCGCGACCGATCTGGACCACGTGCTCGGACCGGTCGCCGCGGCGTTCTTTGCGATCGTGCTGCTGAACGCCTCGCTGATCGGCGCCGGCGCGCTCACGCTCTCGACCAGCTACGCGTTCGGCGACGTGTTCGGGATAAAGAGGTCGCTGCACCGCAGCTTCGCCGACGCCAAGCTCTTCTACGGCATCTTCGCGGTGCTGATCGCCGGCGCGGCCGCGATCGTGTTGATCCCAGGCGCTCCGCTGGGCGTCATCACGCTCGCCGTGCAGGCACTCGCCGGGGTGCTGCTCCCAAGCGCGACCGTGTTCCTGGTCTTGCTGTGCAACGACCGGGAGGTACTCGGCCCATGGTGCAACCCCGGGTGGCTCAACGTGATCGCCAGCACCATCGTCGCCACGCTCATCCTGCTGTCACTGATCCTGATCGCAACGACGATCTTCCCCAGCATCAACGTAACCGCGGTCTCGCTCGGCGGCGGCGCCGTGCTCGTCGTCGGGCTCGTCGGATTCGGGTTGGCGGCGCTCAGGTCCCGCCGGGGAGCGAAGGCCGTCACAGTGATCGAGGCCGGACCGTCGATACCCAAACAGCAGTGGACGATGCCCCAGCTCGCGCTGCTCGCCCGGCCTCAGTGGTCGACCGGGCGTAAGGTCGCGATGCTCACGCTCCGCGGCTACCTCCTCGCGTCGATGATCCTGCTGATCGTGAAAGCCATCCAACTCGGCGGCGGCTAGATCTGAGCCTCCGCGCTGGCGCGCACAGAGTACCGCGGCCGTCACACGCTCCAGCCGAAAGCCAAACGTCCCGACCCCACGTCAAGGCCATGCGAGAACGATGCCGTGTCTGCACTCTCGAACGCCCCGTCGATGGTTCCGCCGCGTGCCAGAGTTCAGCGGCTAGACGAGGGATGGGCCGTGGGTGGAGTGGATAACGAGCGCTGCGGCGTGGCGCCGACCTGACCTCCTCAATCCTGGTTGGTGCCGAGCGGCCCTCCAGCCCGGCCGGCGACAGCATCAACAGTCGTAGCGGGTAGAGAGCGAGGACGCCGGCGGTTACGTGACGGCTGGGCAGGCGGACGATCCTCGACGACGCACACGTCGGAGACCTTCGCGGCATGGTGCGAGGCGATCGGCAGCCCATTACGCGCTGTCACGCTCAGGTCGATGGCGCTGCTCGCCGCGCTTTCTCACTCATCCTCCCCGCGGTCGAGCCGCGGGTCGGTCAATTTAGTTGAGCGATGAATGTGTAGATGACCATGAAGCTGACGATCACGGCGAAGATGCGAAGCAGCCAGAGCCCGGCCTTGGCGCGTTCACTGAGCCGTGCGGGAGCCACCGGTAGGGAGCGGTCGCTGACGAATTGTTCCTGCTCGAGGAACATGGTCAGCTCTTTGCCGTCGGGCGGGGAGGGGCCCTGCCGAGCGGACGCGTGCGGTGCGGTGTGGATGTCGCTGGGAGGGTTCATGGTTGAGCGGCTCAGATGATGTGGACGGTGGTGAGGAAGGAGTCGATGCCGTAGGCGGCGGCGAAGACCGCCACGAACGCGATGATCGCGATCCCGATCACGTTGGTGGAGCGCTTGTTCACCCAGGCGCCCATCAGGCCACGGTCGTTGGCGAGCATCACGACGAAGACGAGCGCGACGGGCAGCAGGACGGCGGCCAGGACGTTGGCGTTGAGTGCGATCGAGAGCAGCGGCGCGCCTGGGATCAGGATGATCGCAGCGGCGATCAGCGCGACGCCGAGGTTCGCGGCGTAGAAGATCAGCGCGTGTCGCGGCGAGTTGTTGAAGCTGCGCGAGACGCCGATGCATTCGCCCGCGGCGTAGGCGGTGCTGGCCGAGATCGTCAAGATCGCCACGGCGCCGGCCTCGATCAGCCCGAGCGCGAAGATCGTCGCCGCCGGACCCCCCGATACGGCGCGGATCGCGGCCGGGAACCCGGCCCCCGCCAGACCCTGGACGGCGGCGCCGTTGTGGGGCAGCAGCGCGGCGCCCGCGATCAGGGCGCCGATCCCGAAGATCGCCGCGAGCACCCCGCCGGCGATGGTGTCCCAGCGACCATGCCCGATGTCGGCCGAGGTCATGCCCTTGTCTGCTGAGGCGCCCTGCTGGAAGAAGATCATCCACGGCGTCACCGTCGCGCCGATCGTCGAGGCCAGCAGCAGCAACAAGGTGTTGAAGCTGCCGCCCGGGAACGGGGTGAACGAGAATGCTCCGCCGACGGAGCCCCAGTCGGGCTTGGCGAGGATCGCCGAGACCAGGAACAGGCCGTTGAACAGTGCAATCCCGAGCACGATCCGCTCCCAGCGCCAGTAGCGCCCGCCACTCATCGTGAACAGCACCAGCACCACGCCGAGCCCTGCGGCCACCGGTGCACCGAGGTGGAAATACGCCAGGCCGACGCGGATCGACACGAACTCCGCGATCAACGTGACGAGGTTCGTGAACGCGAGATCTCCGGCGCTGAACCACCCCCAGACCTTGCCGTAGCGCTGCAGCACGAGCTCCCCGTAGCCACGATGAGTGACCGCTCCCACGCGCATGCACATCTCCTGGCAGATGATCGCCATCCCGAACGTCACCGCGATGAACGGCACGAAGAAGCCAATCCCATAGGTCGCGCCCGTCGTCGCGTAGGAGATCATGCTCGGCCCGTCGTTCTCGCCGAGCATCGCGAGGATCCCCGGCCCGACCAGCAGCCACAACAGGCTCCAGCGCCGTCCGCCGCGGCGCGCGTGAAAGACCCGCGAGCGATCGCCCGAGCGGACGGTGTCCTCGTGCGTCAGCTCAGCCGGTGGGAGCGGAACGACGCCCTCGAGCGCGTTCACGTGCGGCGATTCTCCGGGCCGTCCACGGCGATCCGCATCGCCGCGGCCAGCCGGCCGCCGATCGTGTGCTCGCGCCCGTCGATGAGCACGAACAGCGGGCCGCCGAAGGGCTGGCGGTCACGCACCAGCAGCCGAGCCCCGGGCGAGATCCCCGCGCTGCCCAGGTAGCGGAGCATCTCCGGATCGGAGTCCGACACGCGCACAAAGACACCCCGCTCGCCACACGCGAGGCTCTGCAAGCTACACGTCTGGCGCTCGTTGATCTCCAACTCGGCCGTCGGGATCGGATCCCCGTGCGGGTCCACCGCCGGGTCACCCAGCCGCGCGGCGATCAGCTCCTCGAGCTCCTCGGAGAGAACGTGCTCGAGCACCTCGGCCTCGGCATGGACACGATCCCACGACATCCCGAGCTCCTGGGAGAGAAACAGCTCCAGCAGACGGTGATGACGCACGACCTCCAAAGCCACGCGCCGACCGTCGTCGGTCAGCCGGACCCCGTGATAGGGCTCGTGCTCGACGATCCCGACCTCCATCAGCTTGCGCACCATCCCAGACACCGACGCGGGCGTCACCCCGAGCCTCGCTGCGAGATCGTTCGTTGATACCGCCGAGCCGCCCCGGGTCTCCAGCGCATACACCGCCTTCGCATAATCCTGCACTGACGGCGAAAGAAACTGTTCGGCAACCATCCGTAGAAAATTATGGCCTGGCTAATCTCGTTTGTCAAACCACCTAAGATTGTCGTTCTTCACCTAAAACTGTCGTTCGCTTACCCCGCTTGTGGCGGCGTGGTTCGGTCCGCGCCGCCGCAGCGTAGCCTGTCAACACAACGCCCGTTAGGATGAGAGCGTGCGCGACGACCGCTGTGACCTGCTGTGCCACGACCTCCCACGCGCAGAGGAGATCCGCCAGCATCTCAACCAGAGGGTGATCGCCGACGCGGCCGCCCGAGGCAAGGCGCTGGGAGACCCGACGCGACTGACGATCGCCGTGGCGTTACGCGAAGGCGGGGAACTCTGCGTCTGTGACCTGGCCTGGATCACCAGTCGGCCCGAGAACCTCGTCGGCCACCACCTGCGCACACTCCGCGCCGCCGGCCTGGCCAGCTCGCGGCACGAGCACAAGATCGTCTTCTACGCACTCACCGAGCTCGGCACACGCCTGCTCGACAGCTATCTGACACCGACGCAAGCCGGCCGATGAGCACCACCCCGCTCGAGCTGCCGATCGTCCGCGGCACTCAGGTCGCCCAGCAGCGCCTGGTTCCCCGCGAGCGCGACCAGCTGATCCGCCGCGCTCGCGCCGACTTTCACAAGACGCCGAACGACACGCGCAACGCCTCGTCGCCCCCATCCGCGGGCCGCGGTTTCCCAATCAGTTCAGACTTCTCAGTAATGACGGGGTACGTGACCAGCGCGGTCGCGCAACTAGTCCGGCTCCGCGACCAGGGGGTGATCACCGACTCTGAATACGACACGGCCCTGACCTACCAGGATGCCGGCTGAACCTCAGCGCTGACCGCGAAGGTCGGGTGGCGGTTCGTGGCTGATGCGCAGCGAACGGTCGCTCGTTCGGAAAAGGCAGCAAGCAAGCGCCGATCGAGATCGTCGCGATGCGAGCGTCAGAAACCGGGTCCTCGGGTCGACAAAGCAGGCGCCCGACTCAAGAGCCGGCTGCAACGCGACGCCCTTCGCAGCGGAGCGACAGCGTCCCTGCCGCCTGGCGCGAAGTCGGGAGCGCGGCGTGTCCGAGGACAAAGTCACCGCGGTCGGGGTGCGAGACAGGGCGTCTTTCTGGCCTAGTGATAGGCCTGCCAGGCCAGCACGACTGCCAGACCGAGTCCCGCCGCGGCAATGGTCGCGCGTAGCGGCGTGGGTGGGACGATGCGGACGATGGTGGGTCCTAGGCGTCCGCCAAGGAGGAACCCGATCGCCAGCGGCAGTACGGCAAGCCAGCGGACAGGTCCAAAAAGAATGAAAGCGACAGCGGCAACGGCGTTGGCGAACCCGCTGAGCACGTTCTTCGCCGCATTGGCACGAGCCAAGGTGTTGTCGGTCATCTCGAGTAGAAAGGCGAGCATCAGCACCCCGGCGGCGGCTCCGAAGTAGCCCCCGTAGACGCTGATCAGCGCGGTCCCCACGAGCCGCGTGCCCTGGCGGTGGCGTGAGTTCGTGGCGGCCGACGAGCCCCGCGGGATGAGGATCGCGAGTGAGGCGCCGGCGATCAGCCCCGGCACCAGGATTTTGAAGGATGCCGCCGAGGTTGTCAGCAGCAGGACGCTGCCGACGACACCGCCACCGATCGATGCCGCGATCAGCGGCAGGAGCGTGCGACGCTGTCCGGCGAGCTCAGCGGCAGAGCCCGACGCCGCGCCGACCCCGCTAAAGACCATCGCCACGGTGTTCGAGACGTTGGCGGAGATCGGGGGGAGCCCGACTGCCAGAAGCACCGGGTAGCTGACGATCGACGACAGTCCGGCCACGCTGCCAGTGATCCCGCCACCCACACCGGCTGCCAACAACACCGCATAGACCCACCAGGACACGCGAGCACCTCACGCTCAGAAGACCGCCCCCGAGCCTGACATACCTGGAACCTTGAGTCCTGCGCGATCGGGCTCGTCGCTTTGCGAGCGTCAGCTGCGGACTGTCTTGGCGAATGAGAGCGAGCGTCCCGAGACGCGGGCGGGCGGGTCGGCCACCGCTCCGCTCTCAGATCGACGCTTGCTCGGCTAGCCCAAAGCCGCCGCACTAAGCGATAAAGAAGCTGACGATGCGGGTGCCTCGATCAAGCCTCCACTCATCGCTCGTTCGATGAGGGTGCGCTGTTTGACGGTCAGAGCGCCAGCTTCGTGCTGCGAGAATGCCTCATCCAAGACTGGACCGCCACCAACAACAACACCCCCTCGCCCCAACCCAACCCTTGACTTTCATGCGTAGGAGCCTTCGCCCGGGAGAGTCCCGTTTCGGCGCCGACACGAATGCTGAGGAGAGCAGGATGAAGTCGTGTGCCGGCAGCGAAAGAGAAGCGCTCGCGGCCTCGCAATCGCCCCTTTCTCGGCGGTGCGGTTATGCCCGGGTTGACCACCTCTGGATCTTGCCCTCGAGCACGGGCATCGGCAGCGACCCGCTGTCGAGCACGCGGCGTGGAAGGCGGGTAGCGTGAAGCGCTGACCGAGGCGCCGGCTCGCGTCGTCGCGCAGCCGAAGCAGTTCCCGCTTTCCGATCAGGTAGGTGAGGGCCTGGCCAGGAAGGACCACGTAACGGTCGATCTCGTTGGCCAGGAACGACTCGGGCATCGGCACGTGCGCGACAAAGAACTCAAGTGCCTGCCGGCGGCTCCACCCCAGCGCGTGCAGACCGGTGTCAACAACCAGGCGCGCGGCCCGCATGAGCGATGCCGTCACCGCGCCGAGCAGGCTCTCGGTGGAGTCGTACAGGCCCATCTCCTCGGACAGCTGCTCGGCATAGAGCGCCCAGCCCTTGGAGAACACCGACAGGCTGCGCTGTCGCTGCATCGCCGGCAGGTCGTCGAGCGTCTGGATCCGCGAGAGCTGCAGATGATGGCCGGGCGCGCCCTCGTGGAAGGCCACGACCTCGAGGTCCCAGCCCGCCCCCGCCGTTGGCCGCTCGAGGTTGAACCAGAATGTTCCGGGACGGCCGCCGTCGAGCCTTGGCGGCGAGTAGTGCGGAGCCATCCCACTCAAGGCGACCACCGCCGGCATCGCGGTGACCGCGCGCGGCGGCGGCAGCGGCTGTGGAAAGAACTCGGCGGCCCGTGCCTCGGCCCGACGGATAGCGGCCGTGGCGGCCACTATCGCCTCGGCGGGATCTCGGCCCTCCGACGACGCGCGTAATGCCCGGTAGATGTCCGCCAGGGACTGCAGCTGCAGCTCGCTCCCAAGCTCGCGGGCGCGCTCCTCCAGCGCCCCGATCTCCTCGAGCCCGATGCGGTGAATCTCCTCGGGTTCGAGCGCCAGCGTCGTGGCCGAACGGACGCAATCAAGATAGGCGGCCGTGCCGCCTGGGAGGTGGGCGAGACCCGGCTCGTCGCCTGTACGTGCCCGGGGCAGCAACTCCCGCAGCAGCTCGAGCCAGCGCGCCAGCGCCAGCTTCACCACTATGCCGGCCAGCGCATCACGCTCCTCGCGCCACGACGCCCCCGCGTCCCAGCCCTCCGGCGGGCGGGCGGCGGCGAGCGGCGCGGGGACCGGCGATCGAAGCAGGCTCTCGCCCCACTCGATCGCCTGCTCCACAAGCGGCGCCACCGGCAGTCGCCCTTTGGCGGCGCCGATCCGCAGCCGCTCGGTCTGCTGATCTATCCACTTGCCGCTGCGGCGCAGCCGCTCGAGATAGTCGGCCGCCGCGTCCGCGTCGACGATGACGGTCCGCGCCGCGGTGGCAAGCAGCACCGCCGGTCCCCGGAACGGCATCGCCGTCACCGCGTGCTCGATCAGACCGGCGTCGAGCTCGCGCAGCACCTGGTGAATGTTCTCGACCAGGCACGGGAGCGTGATTGCGTCTGCCTCGGGGAGCTGCGGCTGCTCCAATCGCCCCGCATCGGCCAAAACGCTCTCGAGCTCCCCGCGCCAGCCGGCCTCGCCAGCTTCGCTGTCATCGGGCAGCTGGTCGTCGTGGCCCGGGATCCCGTAGTAGGTAGCCGTGAACGGATGGGCGGTGAGCCAGCGCTCATGGAAGCTGTCCGCGAGCCCGCGAACCACGGTGGTCGTGTCGGCATCTTCAGCTGCCATCGACCTGGCCGCTCGACCACCCGGCTCCTGGCGTGGACGACCTCACACCACCCCACGATCGATCAACGAAAGATGGCGCAGGCCGGGGCACACCAGCCGATGTTATGGCTTGAGAGATCGCTCTGCTCGTCAGGGTTGTCGACGCCGACACCGGGTAGCGCAGCCCCTTGTTGGGGGCTGGGCGATCCTGGTAAACGCGGCCAGCGTCGCCGGAGACCGACGTTGGCCGGCGATGTCGATAAGCATTGTGGATTGCATGAGGTCCTCGCTCGGACCATGATGACCAAGCCATCGTCTCGCCACGCCAGGGAGCTGCGACCGGCCCCTGTCGCTGCGATCGCCTTTCGCGCGAAGCACAAGCCGCCCATCGAACCTTCAGCAGCCCTGGGTGCCTATGTAGAGGGCGTGGCACTACCGGTCGCCAGGCGACGCATCTCCTCACCAGCAACAGCGGGGCGCTCGTGCGCTTGGCCCAACGGAATCCAGCCGTCCGCGGACGCCAGTCCGAACTGACGGACGTCGTCCAAGGGAGCACTGCCGCGTGGGAGCTGATGGCGCTCGAGTTGCGGCAAGAGCAGTTGCTTTTGGCCTTGACAGCTGGCCGTCGTCGCCCTTGCACGCGGATGGCTTCGCGACGCATAGATAGGGAGTACAAGCAGCTCTCCTACGGGTCGCTGCGGCATGGCACGTGTGGGGGCGTGCGCTCCCGTAGCCGGAAGCTGCGAGGATTCTCTGGCGACCCTAAGCCATGGAATTCAGACGTCATCTTCTCACCGCCGAGATGCTCGATCCGGGGACGGAGAGGTTGGTTCGTACGTCGATTGACGTACGCATCGATCCGCTTACGGGCCACAGCTCTCGCATCCTGCCCGAGCGCGGCCTGATGCCGGCCAACGACTTTGACCTGGCCGCGTTTGCGCGTGAGAACCAGCCGGGGTGTCCGTTTTGCCCTGAGCGGATTGACTCCCTGACCCCAAAGCTGCCACCGGCGATCCATCCCGACGGCCGCATCACCCGCGGCGAGGCGGTCCTGTTTTCGAATCTTCACGCGTACTCCTCGCACAGCTGTGTCTCTGTCTACTCGCCGCGGCTCCATTACCTCCCGCTCGAGGCCATGACCGAGGGCCTCCTAGCCGACAACCTCCTCACCCAGGTGGCGCATGCGGAGGCCGTGATCGCCGCCGACCCCGAGGCGCGGTGGGCGTCGATCAACGCCAACCACATGCTGCCTTCGGGCAGCTCGCTGTTCCATCCCCACCTGCAGGGAATCGTCGATTCCCAGCCGACGACGCTTCAGCGAATGCTCGCCGAGGTACCGGCGGAGCGGTTCGAGGCCTACCTGCAGACCGAGCGCCGCGCCGGAGAGCGGTACCTCGGGGACACTGGCCAGGTGGAGTGGCTCGTCAGCTTCGCGCCGATCGCGCCGGCGGAGCTGAGGGCGTTCATCCGGGGAGTCTCATCACCGGTCGAGCTCGACGAGGACCTGGTCGTCGAGCTGGCCAGTGGGCTGGTGTTGGCGCTGAACGCGTATGCCGAGATGGGGTTTGAGAGCTTCAACCTCGCCGTCTACGGCGCGCCGCCCGGGATCGAGGCGTATCCGTTGAACCTGCGGGTCGCCTGCCGCTCCAACCTGAGTGCGTTCTACCGGTCGGATTCGACCTTCCTCGAGCGCCTGCACTGGGAGGGTGCGATCGATCTCTCGCCAGAGACGGTCGCCGAGCGGATCGGCGGGCGCTTTCGTTCGTGACCTTCGCAGCAGCGCACCGCGACGCTCGCGCATCCCCAGGCCAAGGTCCGAGACCCTTGCACCAGAACAAGAGGCGATTAGAGTCGGTCGATCCACAGCGACCCGACGCAACACTTACGTTTCTTGCTCGGCAACCTTCGTCTGCTCGAGGCCGCTGGAGGGTGCGGAGTGATCGCGGAGAGCCTGACCGAGGATTGCCGTCCGACGAAGCCGCCGGAGTGGTGGGAGGCTCTGGCTGACAGCGTGCGCACGTACCGATCGGCAATCTACGCGACCGTCGTGCGGGGATTCTCAGCCATCGATGAGTGGTCGCAGTCGGGGGCCTCGGGCAGCGATGCCGACCTCATAGGCGAGAGGACGCGACTCGGTGGCGAGCACCGGAAATGGCTGGGCGAACTTCCCGGTGGGCAGGCATACGTGGCCTGGCTGAGCGCGTACGTCGCGGTCGCCGAGATCGACGGCGATCGCGCGCTCAGAAGCCTCGATAGGTGCGCGGCGATCGTGCGGGAATTCGTGGACGCGCCGGAGCTAGGACGACAACCATCCGTTTACGACTTTCTGCAGAGCGCCGCCGACACACTGGCTCTCTTCCTACCTCTGCCCGAGCATCCACTGCGCGACGTGCGGAGGTTCGCATTCCTGCCGTCTGCCCTGTGGACCAGCTAGCGTTCCTGAACCATGCCGTCCATATTCGCTCGGATCGTCGCGCGGGAGATTCCGGCCCATATCTTGCATGAGGACTTCGACTTCCTGGCGTTCCTCGATGTCCGTCCGATTCGTGAGGGACACAGCCTCGTCATTTCGAAGGCCGAGGTTCCGGACGTGTTTGATCTGCCCGAGTCGCTGCTTGCGGGATTACTGCCGTTCGCAAGGCCGGTCGCGCGGGCGATTCAACAGGTGACCCAGGCAACGCGGATCGGGGTTGCCGTCATCGGCCTAGAGGTCCCTCATGCGCATCTGCACCTCGTGCCGATCGACGGGCTACACGACCTCGACTTTCGTCGCGCCCGTCCCGCGGCCGAAGAGGAGCTCGCGACGACGGCAGAGCGTATTCGGGCAGCACTAGCGAGCTGATCCGGCCGCCGGCTCGGCGTGGCCGGAAATCTCTACTGCTGCGGACGAGCTGCCGCAGCGCCAGAGTCCTAACACAAAGGTGCGCCGGCGCACGCTCGCTTTTCGCGCAAACCACAAGCCTGCTCAGGCTGCCCGGAACCCCGGACGGCCGCTGCTGCCTAAGCAGACCGGCAGCGAGGCGCTTGCAGGGGCGGTCCCGGATCTGGCGACGAGCAGGGCGCTCAGCCCGCCGTGGGTCGCGTCCAAAGATTGCTGTAAATACGTGTTGGGTGCTGTCAGAGCGACGGCGTGGGTTCCCTCAAGTCCTGCAAGACGATGAAGGAGGCCTACGCCGTGAGACGCACCGTACTGCCATCGTCGGAGATGCAGGCGAGCATCGACAGGTTGTTGTCGAGGGGATGGTCGATGGTCCGCAGAAGATGTTGTCCGAGCTCGCCCGGCTCGGCGCTCGGTTGATCATTCAGGGGGCGGTTGAGGACGAGTTTGATACGTGGTTGGGTCGCGGTCGGTATAAGCGTCGACCCGAGGGGCCGTCTGGGAAGCGCAACGGGTTTCGTCCTTGCCACCTGCAGTCAGCGGAGGGGAGCTGCGGGCTCGAGATCCCGCAGGCACGGGAGGCGGCGATGCCGTTCGTCTCGAAGTTGTTCCCGAAGTGGCATTGCAAGCGTTTGCTGAGCACGGATCCGCTCAAGGCGCTGGTGATCGGCGGGTTGGTGCGTGGCCTGTCGATGCGTGATGTCGAGTCGTTGTGCGACGAGGCGGGGCTTGGCCGCACGTCGAAGTCGACGGTCGCCACGATCTGCGCGGAGCTGCATGAGCGGTTCGAGGCGTTCTGTCGCCGCTCGCTGTACGACGTCAATCTGGTCGGGCTGTTCCTCGACGCGATCTATCTGCCGGTTCGGCCGAGCGGCCCGAAGGAGGGCGTGATCTGCGCTTGGGGGATCACCGAAACCGGTGCAAGAGAACTGGTTTCGGTGCGCCTGGGGATGCGCGAGACCAAAGAGGACTGGCTCGAGCTCGGCCGCGACCTGACCGCCCGCGGACTCCCGGCGCCACGCCTGGTCGTCGCCGACGGCGCGGCCGGGCTGCCGTCGGCGATCGAGGAGATCTGGCCGCGCGCGGACCGGCAGCACTGCGCCGTTCACCGGCTCAGAAACCTGCTGGCGAAGGTGCCGAAGTCAGAGCACAATCGGATCCGGTTCAACTACTGGTCGGCGCTCACCGACGCAACCAGCGTCAAGGACGGCAAGCTCCGCATCCAGGTCCTGATCTCAGAGCTCGAACATGGCGGCTACGAGTCGGCCGCGCGCTGCCTAGCCGACGATCTCGATGCGCTGGTCGTGCACCTGCGCTACCCGCTCAGACACCGCGAACGGTGGCGATCGACAAACCTGCTCGAACGCTCGCTCAGAGAGGTCCGCCGGCGCACCAAAGTGATGGGCCGGTTCCCCGGCGAGACCAGCTGCCTGTCACTCGTCTGGGCGGTACTCGACCTGTTCTTCAGCCACGCCAGCAACGGCGCGACGTTCACCGACGTCGACCGCCAACACCTCTACCGCATCAAATACCGGCAAGCCGACCCCGACACCTCGACGAGGAGGTCACAGCCGCCTAAACTCAATCCCCGGGAACCTGAACCGCGCGCAAATTTACAGCGGTAAATGGACGTGACCCCGTCACCGGGATCTTCCCTGCCTGCGCGGAAACCGCGACGCCCATCGGGGCAGCTGAGGACCGTGCTTTGCATATGCAGGTGCCGACGGCGGAAACCGCAAGCCAAAGTTTTCGCGTGATCTCGGCAGCCCAGACCGTTTGCCGCGGGACCCTCGGGATCGTCGCAAAGCGCGCGTCAGGAAGGAGACGCTCAGAATGTGAAAGCAGAAGTCCGGGAGACCGTCGAACGCGTTGCCAACGTGGCTGCTGGTTCGTGGAAGCAGGCGTCTCGTTCTGCTGGATCAGAGCGTTCAGTTTCCTCAAGTGCAGCACAGATTGACGGCGCCGTGGAGACTGCTGCTCGCCGGCCGGTGCGGAACAGA
>Ga0182024_10008324_pt1 | contig 21944 bp, 25 predicted proteins | sample P32metaG_FD_120480 | JGI IMG/M metagenome (GOLD analysis project Ga0182024, IMG submission 120480) | Permafrost microbial communities from Stordalen Mire, Sweden - P3-2 metaG (Illumina Assembly) | ecosystem: Environmental > Terrestrial > Soil > Wetlands > Permafrost | place: Sweden: Stordalen...
CAGAGTCTGTGTGGCTACTTAGGTTTTTGGTGCCGCCACCACAATATCTTGTGATGCGATAGTTGGCATCACACAATTTGTGGCCACGATTTGTAGTTGCCACACAGACTCTTCAGCCTGTGTCCTGTTTGGCTTCATCGATACTTAAAACCACACAGGCTGAACAGGCCGCGGAAAAAGTCGATTCAGAGCGGGTTCTAGTAGCACAGGCACTCTTGCCTGTGCTGAATTTGCAGCACTTACATTCAGCACACAGCCAAGAGTGGCCGTGCTACTAGACTTTTTCCCGCAGCCTGTGAAGCCTGTGCTACCTCGCCCCAAACTTTCCCGGGTCAATAACGACAAACCGTCCCTCGCCGCGGGCAAGCAAGTCCCCTGCTTCGTCTCGAATCTCCCCTTCATGATACAACTGACGGCCATTGCGGCGCGCCACAAATCCCTCGACGACAATCTCCTGCCCCACCCGGATCGGGCGCTTATACTCCACGCGAAGGTCGGCAGTGACGGCGTGCTCGGCATGAAAACGTGTCGCCTTGCTCATGACTTCGTCCAGCAGCAACGCGATGATGCCGCCGTGCACGAATCCCGTGCCGCCCTGATACTCTTCGCCGAGCCGAAAATGGCCGACAATCCGCTGGCGCGCGTCATCCTGTTCGAAGGCAAGCTGCATGCCCCGCGCATTCGCGCCGCCGCATCCGAAGCATCCGTTATCGGGCTTAGGATCAATTTTCATTTCGCTCTCTGAACGAACACTCCCCCTCAAAAATGGTAGCACAACAGGATGTCTTGGAGGGGATTGCAAACCGCACCGAGAAACGTTGCAGAATTTGTATGTGGCAGCTCAGAGTGAAAAAAGTGCGCGGGGAACAGCAGAACCGCTTTATTATGTGTATAGTAGGGCAATAATACAGAAAGGCGTCGAAGGTGGTATCAACCATAGGAAACCTCACCCAGCAGAAAACCGCAAATGACCAAAACCCCGGCCCACTCGCCGGCAAAATCATTATCGTCACCGGAGCCAGCCGCGGGATCGGCCGAGCTATTGCCCTCCGCCTGGCGCGGGATGGCGCGACGATTGTCCTCACGGCGCGAAGCGTGGCCGCCCTGGCTGAGGCTGCCGCCGAAATCGTGGCGGCTGGCGGTAGAGGGACCTGGTTCGCAGCGGACCTTCGCATTGCGGAATCTCCTGCGTCGCTGGTGGAAGCTGCGCTTGCGGCGCATGGCGCGATCGACGCGGTCGTGAACAACGCTGGAGCGACTCGCCGCGGCGATTTCTTCGAATTGTCGGATGCAGATTGGCAAGACGGCTGCGCTCTGAAATTCTTTGGCGCCGTCCGGCTTACTCGGCACGCGTGGCCCTACCTCAAGCAGCGGCATGGCTCAGTGCTCAACATTGTCGGTGTCGGTGGGCGCACCCCTGGCGAGGAATTTACGATTGGCGGCTCGGTGAACGGCGCGTGCCTGTCGTTCACGAAAGCGCTCGCGGAAATCGGCATTAGTGACGGCGTGCAGGTCAACGCAATCAGTCCGGGATATATCCGGACGGGCAGGCTTCGCGCTAGGCTGGCGTCGCTGGCCGCCAAGCATGGAGGCGACCTCGAAGCCGCCGAGGCGGAAATCGTTCGCGAAGAAAAGATCGTGCGAATCGGTGAACCGGAAGACGTCGCGAATCTTCCCGCTTTCGTCCTGTCACCGCAGTCCCGCTACCTGCAGGGAGCGCTGATTGGCCTCGATGGCGGGCAGACCAAAACGATCTGAGCGCAAAATGCAAATGGACCGTGGTAAGCTCCCTTATTAAATGGGCGAACGATGATCAAATTTCCTGCGATCGTGTTAGCGGCGGCATTGCTCGTTCTTGCCAGTGGACGGGCGCTCGCGCAATCGTCGCCGGACGAATCTGCGAGGCTGCAAGCCATTGGCGATTTGAGGCAGCAGGCCCTTGCCGGCGACGTGAACGCGCAATTGCAACTCGGCGTGATTTACCTGACCGGCGACGGCGTTGCAAAAGATGACGCGCAGGCCATAATTTGGTTCCGCAAGGCCGCCGACCAAACCAACCCCGTTGCCGAGCGCTACATGGCCGAAATGTATTTCAAGGGCCGTGGCGTCCCCGCCGACAACATGGAAGCCGTGAAATGGCTGCGCATGTCAGCCGAGCAGGACGACGCTCAGAGCGAGTATAACCTCGCAGTTATGTATTCGCAGGGTTTGGGAGTAACGAAGAATCTGAAACTTGCGGCGGAATGGATGCAGAAAGCCGCCGACCAAAACCTCGCCGCGGCTCTGTTGGGCATGGGCGTCCTGTACGAAAACGGCCAGGGCGTTCCCCTCGACCCCATCATCGCCGCAAAGTGGTATCAGAAAGCCGTCGATCAGGACAACGCGCAGGCCATGAATAATCTTGCCCTGCTGATGGCGACGTCCAAAAATACGGCTGTCCGGGATCCTGAGCAGGCCATCGTTCTTGCAACCAAAGCCGTCGCCGCAAGCAGCAACCCGGATTACCTCGACACCCTCGCCGCCGCGTATTTCGCCAATGGGCAAACGGACCGAGCGATTGATATAGAGCAAAAGGCTTTGGCGAAAGCGCCGGACAATGAGGATTACCAGAAAGCACTTCAGAATTATCTTGGTGCCGCGCATGGGAATCACTGAGGGATTGCGGTTTTGGCGGCACAACAACCCATTAATCGAAATATTCCATGATTACTTGTACAGGACAAGGCTCAAGAGGGAGGTGTTGATGTGCAGACCGCCATTGTACTTAATGAAGCCGAGCTTCCTGAATTTGTTCATGAAAAAATTGACCCGGGAGCGCGTTGACCCGATCATTTCCGCGAGCAATTCTTGCGATACCTTGGGAACTATTTTCTGATGCTGGCCTTCCGTGCCATAGCGGGCGAGCAGCAACAGAGTGCGCGCCAACCGTTTCTCGCTGGAGTTAAAGACCTGGTCGATCAGGTCCTGCTCGATTCGAATATTCCGCGAAAGCATGTATGAAACGAAGCAGTCGGAGAACGCACTTTCCGCGTGGAGCACACGAATCATCTCCGGCTTTTCAATCACCAGTAAGGACGTGGACGTATTCGCGGTAGCTGTCCCCATGCGAACAGGCTGGCCTGCCAGACCTCCCTCACCAAAAAAATCGCCGGGTCCAAGCATCGCCACGACTGCCTCCTTGCCAGCCGAACTGACAATCGATAGCTTTATTCCGCCTTTTTGGATGTAAAAGACATGATTTGCGGGGTCGCCTTGGGTATAGACTTTTTGCAGCTTTCGATAGTCCACAATTCTTCTGGCCAGCCCGGCGGAATCGAGGAAGGTCTTTACGTTGAAAGCAACGCCTTTCTTTGACGGCCTCTTACTTGAACGCGCGATTGGTTTCATAGAGCCGTCGTTGGGTTCAAGCCTATCCGGGATACCAGTCACGGAATCCCATGCCATTCCTTCCTTCGATCTGGCCGCGCTCATCCCCGGATTGCCGCCAATTCCCATAGGGTGGCAATGTAGCTGTCTCGTAGGGTCTCTGTCTGCAGGGCATCGAACAATGGCCCTGAATGCTATTTCAATCCGAGCTCCCCGTTAAGCTGCTGGATGATTCCATAGCACTCGCATGCGGTGCGTTCCAGCTTCTTGCGGTCCAGGATCTTCACGGATCCGCGCGGGTAGTCAATCAGGTTCTTTTTCTGCAAAATACCCGCGGCCACGCTAATCGTCGGCCGGTCCGTTCCAAGCATCGTGGCAAGGAAATCGTGCGTAATCGACACGACCCCGGAATCGATTCGGTCCTGTGCCATCAATAGCCACCGCGCGAGGCGCTGCTCGGCGCTGTGCAGGCGGTTACAGGCCGCTGTTTGTGAAACTTGCAGGGTGTGAAGCACGATATAACGGCTTAGCATCATTTGAAGCTGTGGACTTGACCGGAGAGTATCCTGCAATGCGTCGACTCTTATCCGGAACCCGTTCCCCGCGATTTGCACGACTTCGCGAATCGGGTTCCACCTCAATCCGACTGCCGAAGGTATCCCTGCAATTCCCTCTTTCCCCACGATACCCGCTTCAACTGTCGCTCCGCTCTCCATTACGACGACAAGCGAAAGTAGGCCCCCGTTCGGGAAATAGACGAAATGCAGGCTTTCGTTTGGCTCGTGAAGGACACCGTGACTTGGCAACTCGACGAATTCCAAGTGCTCTCGGACAACCAGATATTCACTTTCAGGAATGGCCAAGAGAATCTTGTTGCTGACAGGCTTCCCATCCGAGTTCGTTCTCTCACCAGAATGCGCCCCTTGCACGTCTCTTCGTGCCAATAGATTCCTCCGCTTTACGTGGTTGGAACGCTGGAGACGCCTGGCAGGTGTACTTTCCTAGCCATCGGGTGCGGCAAGGGGCCGCCCGGAAGTTTCAGCGCCGGGGGAAACTGTACTTCGTTCCACCAATTCATGTCTGTAGGATATCGAACACTAACGCGAATAACTGTACCGCGAAGGAAGGGTGTCACTGCAGGTGTCTTCGGGTTTTCAATACGTCAACTGAGATACATCTGCGGATCGACTGAGATTTGGGTGCTGAAACACAACCTGATTAGGGTCGGAGTTTACTTGCTGGAAGTGCTCTGCCCCAGCTTGCGCAGGCGTTCTTGCAGCTTGCGGCGCAGGACAGCAGGCGTATTGGGGTTAAACGCCACCAGGTACCACAGCGGCTGGCTGCGGTCGCGGGAGAGCCACGCCAGCGTTACAGGATCGGCGTTGGGGTGGCGCGCCACGTTCTCGCGGATCGCGGCATAGGGATGCTTGGCCAGGCGGCCGAGCGTCTTGGAAGAAACCTTGGGATGCTCGCTAATCAGGCGCAGAAGGTAGTAGTCGGACTCCGGCGCTTCGCGGGTCAATTTTTCGAGCATTTCGGCTTTCGAATCGGCGTTCAGGACCAGGCCGACTTTTTCGTCCCAGGAAGAATTGATGTGGTTGAGCTCGCGCGTGCGCTCGTGGATGAGTTCCTCGATCACGCGGCGCTCCTGATTGAGGCGTACTTGCTGGACCGCCGTCGTCTCCAGCGAATCGAGCACGCGAAGCAGGTGCTGCCGTTCTCCAAACACAATTTGCGTGGTGCGCGGCGTCGAACCCTTGGTCGGCGACTGCACCAGATCAGAGCGTCTCATTGCGACCTCACTCAATAAAATCGAGTTCGTTTGCCAGATTTGCCAGCTCATCGTCCTGGATGTAGAGGCTCCTTGAATCGAGTGGCGCGCCGGCTTCCATCTGCCGCTTTAGCCATCGTCCGGCTACATCAACCTTTTGTTCACGCGTCAAGCGGCTGCGTCCGCGCTCAAATCGAGTCAGGCTTGTACCTGAGATACCAACCACGGTTTCTTCTCCACTTACCCGAAAGAAGAATAATTCTGGCCGGTCCCCCTGCGCTAGAAACCCTGACCGTACAAATTCAACCTTGCACTCGGTGCCGTCAGGCCTGGCAACCTCGAACCGCTCGTAGATAGGCTCGTAAGGCATCTTGGATTATCTGACCGGTCACCCAACCTGTAAAGTTTCCGCGACGCCCGAAGTTCCATCCGCGCAACACGTTTTTGCGCGCAATATTGGACGAGGCAACCCAGCGCCAGCGCGTTCAGGGCGAATTCTAGCGTATCGGGTGCGTGTGCCGCACCTACGGCGCTCGCTGACTTGCCATTTCGAATACCCACCGCTCCCGCGCTGGGCTACGTTCTTTCGCGCCTCCGGCGCTCTACTGCAATTTCAAGTTATGAAGCGTGCACCCCGAGTTGTCAATTGTGATTCACGGTCCACCCATCGATGGATCCCATTCAACCAGTGCATGGGGATAGCGCCGGAGGCGCGAAAGAACGTAGCCCAGCCCGGAAGGGCTGGGGATACCACGAACTGGGTCATAAAGCGCCGTAGGTGCGGCACTTGGCTTTAGGAGACTGACCAATGTTTGCCATTGGTCGACGACGCGCGTACCGTGGACTTGATACAATTGGGCGATCGAATCAGGAGAGACAAACTGATGTCCGCTTTTGACGACCACAAGGACGAGATCGAACACTACGAACAGATGCTGGGCGCGTATCGCGGGCGTCTCGCCGTGACGCTGGATCGCGTTACCAACGCGATGGTCCTTGTTGGGCAGCACGGCGTTTATTGCCACAGCCAGCGCGACCCTGCCAAGCCCACCATGGACATCCAAATCATCACGGATGAACTCCGCAAAGCCAAAGAGCTGATCCAGAGCGTGATGGAAGACCTTCGAAACGAACGCGAAAACCGTTTGCGGGCGAATTAATTCGCATTGCGGGGATTTAGTAGCACAGGCTGTGCTACTAAAACAAAAAGCACGCTCCACATTTGATGAGAGCGTGCCTTTGAATCCAAAACCGAAATCCCTTACTTGACCTTGGCGAAAATAATGGCGAACGTGTAGAGCGCCATCGATTCGATCAGCACCAGCGAAAGCAGCAGCGCGAACCGGATCGGAGCGGCCGCGCCGGGGTTGCGGGCGAGGCCTTCACAAGCCGAGGACGTCGCACGAGCCTGGGCAATCCCGCAGGCCGCCGAGGCAATCGCCATGGCAAACCCAGAAGTGATGGCCACCCAGTTGGTGCCTTCATACCCGGGCATTGCGCCTGTCTGCGCGAAGGCAGCAGGAGCAATGAAAGCAACCGCAAGCAGGGCAAGCAAAATCATCGAAAACTTCTTCATCGTGTTTCTCCTTCGTTATGAAATGGCCGCTCGGAGGTGGTTCCCGGACATCCTCTTGCAGCCGGGCTCACACGAGACAGCGGATCATGCCATATGAATTAGTGCTCTTCCCCAACGGCCCCGCCCACATAGACGATGGGCAAAAGGGTAAAAACAAACGCCTGCACAAACGCAACGAAAATGTGCAGCAGAATAAAAATGCACGGAGCAAGCAGTGGAATCGGGGCCAGCAAGTAACCAAGTTTGTTGAGAGTCCCCACGAACAGGAAAAGCGACAGCGTCAAGCCGAGAAATGTCACATAGAGCAGCTCGCTGACCAGCATGTTCACCCAGAGACGAACCGTGAGGGAAAGCAGCCGGGCGAGATGGCTGAAGACTTCGACGACCGCCATAATCGGGGACATTGCCGGCACAGGCCCCAGGAAGTGCTTGCCGTATTTCAATGGCCCGTGATGCAAAATGCCGGCCCAGTTGTAATACAGAAAAACCACGATCGCGCAGCCCAGAGGCACTGTTTTCTCTGCCGTCGGCGAGGAAAAGCCGGGAATCAGGCTGATCAGATTGCTCATCAACACGAACATTCCGATGCTGCCGATCATCGGCAGATACTTTTCTGCCGCGCCATGCCCTGCCGAGTCTTCAAGCAGGTCGCGCGCGCCGACACCCATCGGGTTCGTCAGCAATGCTTCCATGCACTGCTGCGTGCCGCCGGGATTTTCCACCGACAGCCGTCCCTTAAGCCGCGTGAAAAACACAATCGCGATCAGGAAGACAACCAGTTCCATCGCAATGTGGTCGGAGATCGGATACTGCGTGTTTTCAACATGAATGTGCAGCGCCGCAAGCAGCGCCAATACGGGCTTGGCGAACAGCGCGTTGACCAGTTTAGTCACACCCAAGACTTGCTCTTCCATGTGTCCTGTTTACACCGGGATTGAGCCTCACCGACGCAGGCTCTAAGTATGCGTTTCCGTTCCGCGCTTGCCTGTAACGAGTTCGAACAGCAACTCGATCATGACGGCTGCCACCACCGCAAACAAGCCGCCCAGCACCGCCGCGACAGGCAATAAGGATCGCGAAAGAATAACATAGACAACGAGCAGCAGCAATGCGAAGCCGCCGAAGAACTTAGCGTAAACGCTGAACGGAACGCGAGCGTGCTCGGACCCAGCCTGCGCCGTCGAAACCTTAACAAGTGTGCCGACCCCTCCCTGGAGCAGCCTGAAATTCAGCCACGTTAGAACAGCGCCTGCGGCAACCCCCGCTCCCGTGCGTCCACCCCACTTCACAGCTGCAAATAGCGCTCCGGCAAGTCCCAGCGCCAGCGTGAGCCACTCGATACGCCGCTCGGCAGCTCCATAGAATGGATCAGGATTTGCCATCGGCTCAGGAATCCTTCGAAAGACGTTTTACCAGTTGAATCATGCCCCCGGCGAAGCCAAGCAGGCCGAGAATTAGCGTCAAGACGGGCGACGTGTGAAATCTCGCGTCGAGAAAATAGCCGATTCCTCCGCCAACGGCGATGCATGCAACCAGCATAAAGGGCAATTCGAGGATGTCTGAAATCTGGCGCGCTCCAGCGGCAGGCCGTTTACGCGGCGATGGGGAGGGCGGCGTAGCTGGTTCTTCAGTGGCCACTGAATCCCATTGGGAAGAACAGCGAGTACGACGCCAGCCGCACAAATGGCTCGGGATAGATGCCGGCGGCGACCGTCACGAAGCACAAACACGTGAAGGCAACTTTCTGCCCGATCGTCAAAATGGGCGACGGCGCGTTGCCGGGCTCATACAAGTAGGCGTGCGCGACGATGCGAAAATAGTAGTACAGCGCCGGGACGATGTAGAGCGCTCCAAACAGGGCCAATCGCAAGTGACCCGTCTCAATGAGCGCCTGCAGAATGAAGTACTTTCCGACGAATCCGCCCAGCGGAGGAATCCCGGCAAGGGAAAGCATGAAAATCAGCAGTACGGCTGCAGATCCCGGGCTGCGCCGGTAGAGGCCATTGAGGTCGTCAAGCTCGTCGCTGATCACTCCCTGCCGCTGCAAGGCGATAATTACGGCGAATGCGCCAATGGTCATGAAGCCGTACACGAACAAGTAGAATGCCACGCCCTTCATTCCGGTCAGGAAGCCCTGCGCGCTCGATGCCGCCGCCACGATACCCAGCAGAATATATCCCACATGGGAAATCGACGAGTACGCCAGCATGCGCTTGATGTTGGTTTGCGTGATTGCGGCGAAGTTGCCGATCGTGAGCGAAGCCACGGCCACCACCGCCAGCAGCATCACCCAATCGAGCCGCACCGGCCAGAAAACCGTGAGCAGCAGCCGCAGCAGTAGCGCGAAGCTCGCCGTTTTGCTGGCGACGCTGATGTACGCTGTGATCGGCGTTGGAGCTCCTTCGTACACATCCGGAGCCCACTGGTGAAACGGCACCGCCGCGATTTTGAAAAACATTCCTGACGCGACGGTAACCAGCGCCAGAATCACCAGCAAATCAGCGTGGCCGCGCGCGTCCACCGCCACCGCAATTACTTCCAGATTTGTTCGCGGCGGCAACATGCCATCGTAGGCGCTCAGGTTGGCAGTAGCCCCTATCCCGTACAGAATCGAGAATCCATACGCCAGAATCGCGGAGCTGAACGCGCCCAGCAGCAGGTATTTCACCGCGCCCTCGTTGGAGCGGCGGTCGCGCCGCAGGAAGCCCGCCAGCACGTAGAAACTGAGGGCCATCGTTTCGAGGCCCAGGAACTGCACGATCAAGTCATATCCCGCAGCCATGAACATCATGCCAACGGTCGCAAACAGAATCAGCGCGTAATATTCGCCGTGATTTTCATCCTCGATCTGCAGGTAGCGCACGGAGAGGATGATCACAAACGCCGTCGCCAGCAGGAAAATCGTGCCGAAAAAGAGGAAGAACGGGTCCACGATCAGCGAGCTGCTGAAACCGATCGCCATTCCGCTGGCGGCGGCCGGACGCAACTGCCAGAGGCAGATGGCGCTGAAAATCACGCCGAGCATGGCCATCAGCGCGTTGAAATATTTGTCGCGTTTCTCGAGAAGGTAATCGGTGAGGAGGATGCCCAGGGCAAAAAGGACGAGCATCATCTCCGGCAGGAGCAGCCCGCCGCCGCCCTGCTGCATGAACATCCGGAATGCGTTGAAGATGCTCATCGGCTCGTCTACTTTTTCTCCGTGCCAGGCGCAGACAACGCTTCCGGCGGCGTGGTCGTTCCGGCCATGGCCAACACAGGGACCCCGGCGCTAGGCGCCACCGCAGGAATCGGCGTAACGCTGGCTGCACGCGCGGACGCGCTCGGCGCCCCGTAGTATCCGGGATTCGCCTGCTCAACGATCAACTGCACAGGCCGCTCGAGCACCTTGAACAGCGGCTTCGGATAGATGCCGATCCAGAAGCACAGGATAATCAGCGGAACCAGCGTCGCATATTCGCGCGCGTTCAAGTCCTGCAAGTGTTCATTTGCGGGATTTGTGACCGGACCAAACATCACACGCTGGTAGAGCCACAAAAGATACGCCGCACCTAGAACGATGCCAATGACGGCCCATGCCACGTATCTGATATTCACCTCGTATGTTCCGCGCAGGATTACGAATTCGCCAATGAACCCATTAAGAAGCGGCAAACCGAGCGAGCTGAGCGTTGCGATCATGTAGATCGCCGCAAAATTCGGCATGGGCGTCGAAAGCCCGCCGAATTCCGATATCAACCTCGTGTGACGGCGTTCGTAAAGCACGCCGATGATTAAGAAGAGCGCGCCGGTTGAGAGTCCATGATTGATCTGTTGAATCACGCTGCCGGAAAGCCCGTTTGGCGTCAGCGCAAAAATGCCCAGCGTGCAGAATCCCAGGTGGCTGACCGAGCTGTAGGCAACCAGCTTCTTCATGTCCTTTTGCATCATGCATACCAACGCGCCGTAAATGATGCCGATGATCGAAACCACCAGCATGATCGTAATGATTTTGTGGCGCGCGGCTGGATCCTGCGGCAGAAGCGGCAGCGAGAAGCGGATAAAGCCGTACGTTCCCATCTTCAGCAAAACGCCTGCGAGGATGACGGAGCCGGCCGTAGGCGCCTCGGTATGCGCATCGGGCAGCCACGTGTGGAACGGAAACATCGGCACCTTGATCGCAAACGCGAAAAAGAAGGCCCAGAACAGCAGGATTTGCGTGTGCGGATCAAACTGCGAAGCCGTTGCCAGCAGCGTCGGAATATCGAACGTGCCGCCGCCCGCCTTGAAATACAGCGCCAGGATTCCCAGCAGCATGATGACGGAGCCAACCAGCGTGTACAGGAAAAATTTAATTGCCGCATAGAGACGGCGATCGCTGCCCCACACTCCGATCAGGAAATACATCGGCACGAGCATGACTTCCCAGAACATGTAGAACAGGAAGAAATCGAGCGACATGAAAACGCCCAGCATGCCCACCTGAAGCAGAAGGAAGAGGATGTAATATTCCTTGCGCCGCATCTTGATCGCGCTCCACGAAGAGAGGATCGAGATCGCGCCCAGGAACGTCGTCAGGATCACGAGCAGGAGGCTGATGCCGTCGATGCCCAATGTGTAATGCGCACCAATAGAGGGGATCCAATCGTGATTTTCGTAAAACTGGTAGCGCGGCGCGCTCGGGTCCAGGCTGAACCGCGAGATCAGCGGCAGCGAAAGGATCAATCCGAGGAAAGCGAATAGGTTGCCGATGACGCGGTGCGCGTTTTCGCTGTCGCGCGGCACGAACAGCAGCAACAACGCCCCCACCAGCGGTGTGAACAGCACCACCGTCAGGATATGAGTATTGTAAAATTCCATCTGCCTGCCTCGCCTTCTTTTTTCTGGCCGGGAAGTTCAAATTTCCGGCAGCTTCAGGGGCTAAAGCCCCGCTTTCTATCAGCCGTTGATGTCAGGGCTGAAGCCCTGACCCACAAACCACTCGAGCCGCAAACCGGCAGAGCCTCGAACCGATCAACCTACAGGCCGCCTAACCCACAGAGCGTCAACCCGCGAAACGCGCGAAGAACAAAGCGCCTCAACGTAGAACTGCCCTGCACTTTGAAACTCCGCTGACCAAGAATCCATGTTGCCTCGAACTTCTGGCACTCCGTGCACCGACTTGACCGCTCAGCAATCTTTGTGGGTCGCGGCCTGCCTCGCTGGCAGGCGGCTTCAGCCGCGACGTTAAAACCCCAAAGTCTGGGGCTTTAGCCCCTGAAGTTCGATTCTCCGCGCCCGTCACTTCAACATATTTGAAAACGTGATTCCCGCAGCGTGCAAGTAATAGCCCAGGAACAACAGGACGCCGACCAACATCCATAGCGCGTAGCGCGAAACGCGCCCGGTCTGCAGCATCCGCACCGGGTAGCTCAACACCCATACAATTCGCGCAGCCAGATTCACCAAACCATCCACGATCCACTTGTCCCAAACCATTGAAATGCGCGAAGTAACTCGCGTCACCCAGCCCGCTCCATCGACTCCCAGGCCGTTGATGAAGCCCACATCGAATGATCCAAGCGTGAGCGCGAGGTCTTTGATCCGGTTCACGAACATCGCGTCGTAAAGCTCGTCCACGTAATATTTGTTGTAGAGCAATTTGTAAAAGAATGGACTCGCCGCGGCTATCTTGCCGGGCACTTCCGGCTGCTGGATGTACCAGCGATAGGCCAGCCAGATGCCCGCCAATCCGATCGCCACCGAAGCAACCATCAGCAAATATTCGGTCGATGCCGCCATCGCTGCCGCTTCGGTTGCGCCCCCGCCATGACTGGCCATCACCGGCGCCAGGAACTGCGCGAACCGGTCGCTGCCGCCCAAAGATTCCGGCCATCCGATCCAGCCGCCAACAATCGAAAGTCCGGCAAGAATCATCAAAGGAACCGTCATCGCGCTCGGCGATTCGTGGATGTGGTGCTCGACCTCGTGATCGACGCGCGATGATCCGAAGAACGTCATGTTCACCAGGCGGAACATGTAAAATGCCGTCATGCCTGCGGTGATAAAACCGATCAGCCATAGAATCGGGCTGTATTCAAAAGCGTGCCCCAAAATCGCGTCCTTGCTGAAAAATCCAGCAAGCGGCGGGATTCCCGCGATGGCAATGGACGCCACAACAAACGTTTTCGCCGTCGTGGGAATTTTTCCCCACAGCGCGCCCATTTTGCGCATGTCCTGCTCGCCGGAGAGCGCATGAATCACGCTGCCCGATCCGAGGAAGAGTAGCGCCTTGAAGAACGCATGCGTCATCAGGTGAAACACACCGGCAGTGAATGCGCCCACGCCGCAGGCCAGGAACATGTAGCCGAGCTGCGAAACCGTGGAGTAGGCGAGGACGCGCTTGATGTCGTTCTGCACCAGCCCCATCGTCGCGGCGAAAATCGAAGTCACCGCGCCCACGGTAGCCACTACAGCGAGGGCTTTGGGCGCCATTGAAAACACCGCGTTGGTTCGCACGATCATGTACACGCCGGCGGTGACCATCGTCGCCGCGTGGATCAATGCGCTCACCGGCGTGGGGCCCTCCATCGCGTCCGGCAGCCAAACGTACAATGGAAGCTGCGCCGACTTTCCGGTCGCGCCGACGAAGAGCAATATCGCAATCGCCGTCAGCGTGGCATCGCCCATTACAAAATGCCCCGCCGCGATGGCCGGCCCGATTTCCGTGAATTGAATCGTGCCAAGCGTGCCGAGCATCAGGAAGAGGCCAAGCAAAAAACCGGCGTCGCCGATGCGGTTGACGATAAACGCTTTCTTCCCCGCGTCCGATGCCGATTTGCGCAGGAAATAAAAACCGATCAGGAGGTAGCTGCAAAGGCCCACGCCCTCCCAGCCGACAAACAGCAACAGAAGATTGTTCGCCGTAATCAGCGTGAGCATCGAAAACATGAACAGATTCAAATAGCCGAAGAAGCGGTAGTAGCCGCCTTCGTGCGCCATGTAGCCGGTGGAATACACGTGGATCAGGAAGCCGACGCCGGTGACGACGAGCAGCATCACGGCCGTCAGCGGATCCATCAGCACGCCCCATGGCACATTGAAGTTCATAAATCTGCCGGCGTTGGTGTGCATGGCGCCCGCCGGAACCCAGTCAAACAAGTTGTAGCTGACCAGGCGTTCTGAAGCGGGCCGCGCAATCAATTGGAAGATGGCCCCGAACGCGAAACACATCGAAAGAAAAACGCTGCCCACGCATATGAAGTTGACGCCCGCGTTGGGCAGGCGCTTTCCGATGAAAAGCATCAGCGCCGCGCCCGCGAGGGGAAACAGCGGGATCAGCCAGACGTGCGCGAGAAAGAATTCAGTCGGCATCATGTCCTTGTAGTGCGTCCCAGGCGCGCTCGGCCTTCGTCATTCCGAGGAGCCCGCCTGCCGGCAGGCAGGCGAAACGACGAGGAATCCCTCTTTCTTTGGCCAAAACGAGGAGGGACTCCTCACCCGCTGAAGCGTGTTCGGAATGACAATGCATCGTTTGGTTTCCGATGAATGTCCGACAATCATCCTGTCTATGCCCTACCATTTCAACAAATCCATTTCATCGCCCAGCAATGTCTCGCGGTTCCTGAAGAATGCGATGATGATGCCGAGCCCCAGCGCGGCTTCCGCGGCGGCATCGGTAATAATAAAAATCGCGAAGACGTGGCCCTCGGCCGAGCCCACCAACCGGGAAAACGCCACCAGATTGATGTTCACGGCGTTGAGCATCAGTTCGACCGACATCAGGATGACGATCACGTTGCGCCGCGTCACGACGCCGATCACGCCAATCGTGAACAGTCCCAGGCTCAGGAACAGGTAGTGGCTGGTCGGAATCATTTACGTACCATCGCGTTAGACCTTCTTCTTAGCCATTACAACCGCGCCGATCATCGCCACCAGCAGCAGGATCGACGCAATTTCAAATGGCAGCATATATTCGTTGAACAGCACGCGCCCCACCAGTTGCGTGCTCGGTTCCAGCGCCAGAGCCGGAGCAGGCTCGCCGAGCGGGAGACCCGCGCGGCCCACGGCCACAGCAATCGTCAACTGCGCGCCGAGCACCAGCGCCAGCAGCAATCCCAGCCACCATTGCCGGTTGAACTGGACCTGGTGCATCGAAATGTCCATGTTGATCAGCATGATGACAAACACGAACAGCACCATGATGCCGCCCGCATACAAAATCACCTGGACGATAAACAAAAATTCCGCGTGCAATTGTAGAAAAATGCCCGCCGTAGCCAGCAGCGCCGTGATCAGAAAGATTGCGCTCTGCACGACGTTGCGGCGCGTGACCACCAGGACCGCGGAAATCACGGCCAGAGTGGCGAAAAAATAAAATACGATCTGATCGACCATGATTGATGCGGGGGCTCGAAGCGGCCGCCGCGATTCCCTACGTCTCGCCCACGAATACGTGTTCTTTGTCCTTTTTTTCGCCGGCCCACCCGAGCCATCCGGCTACGGCGAGCGTCGCCAGTGTCGTCAGCGGAAACGCAGTCCAGTGGCTCCATCCCCATTGCCTATGCAGGACCAGGGCCACCCCGATCGCCATTACATTGACGATCGAAAGCGGAATCAGAAACTGCCATCCCAGGCGCATCAGCTGGTCAAACCGGTATCGAGGAAACGTAAACCGCAACCACATGAACAAATAAATATAGAGTCCCACCTTCAACAGGAACCAGAACGCCCCGTGCAATCCGGGCATCGCGCTGGAAATCAACGAACCTGCCGGAGCCAATACGGGCGCCGCCAGGATCGCCGCAACCAGAAGAAACACAAATCCCAGCACGACCATGAACATCATTTGTACTTTCACGGGCTGCTTGGGAGCGCGATAGAAACAATATCCGCCCACGACCAGCATCAGCAGGGTTGGAAAATAATCCAGGAAGTGAAACGCCGGCGTCCCCGCAAACGGTCGCAGCCACCCGCCGAGAAACAGCGTGGTTGCAACCGAGGCCACCACAACCATGTTTGTGTATTCCGCCAGGAAGTACAACGCCCAGCGGAAGCCGCTGTATTCGGTCATGTATCCGGCAACAAGCTCGGATTCCGCTTCCGGCAGGTCGAACGGCGCCCGGTTGGTTTCCGCAATGGACGCAACGACGTAAATAAAAAATCCGATAGGCGCGGCGAAGATGAACCAGACACCGTAATCGTCCTGCGTCTGGATGATTTCGCGCGTGGAAAGCGTCCCGGCAAGCAGAAGCGCGCCCACGATCGCCATTCCCGCCGCTGTTTCATAACTCACCAGTTGCGCCGCGCTGCGAAGCGCGCCCAGCAGTGAGTAGTGGCTGTTCGAGGACCATCCGCCCAGCACAATTCCAAAAATTCCGAGCGCGCTGATTCCCACAATGAAAAGCAGCCCCACGTTCAAATCGGCGATCTGGAACCACGGGCCGATCGCGAGCGCCGACATCGCCAGCATTCCGGCCGTCACTGAAATCAGCGGCGCGATCCAGAAAATCGCCTTGTCGGCTTCATCCGGAATGATGTCTTCCTTCAAGAGAAGTTTCACGGCATCGGCAATGGGCTGGAGCAGGCCGTGCGGTCCGACGCGCATGGGTCCAAGCCGCGCCTGCATGTCGGCCATGACTTTGCGTTCCATCAATACGATGTATCCGGTACACAGCGGAAGCACCGCGACGATGATGAGCGCGCAGAACAGCGGCACCCAGATGGAAATTATGCCGTGAATCAATGTTTGTATGGCCGTTTGCATCGCGCTACCTGTCGACTTCTCCCAAGACAATGTCGAGCGTCCCGATGATGGCGACAACGTCCGCCACCAGGTGCCCGCGAATCATTTTGTCGAACGCTTCCAGATTGATAAGTGACGGCGGACGAATGCGCACGCGGTACGGCTGCGTGGTGCCGTCGCTCACGATGTAATAACCAAGCTCGCCCTTGGGCGCTTCAATCGCGTGATAGACCTCGCCCGGGGGCGGCTTCAGAACTTTGCCCACCTTGCCCATGATCGGGCCGGCTGGAATATTCTCAATCGCCTGCAGGCAGATCAACCGCGATTGCCGCATCTCTTCCATGCGGACGATGTACCGGTCATAAGTGTCGCCGTTTTTGCCAACGGGAATTTCAAATTTGTACAGGTCGTAAGCCGCGTAGGGCATGGCTTTGCGAATGTCCCATTTCACCCCGCTCGCTCGTATCACCGGACCGGAAGCCGCGTAGTCAATCGCTTCCTTCGCGGTGAGGATGCCGATCCCTTTTGTGCGGCCCACCCAGATGCGATTGCTCGTGAGCAGAGATTCGTACTCGTCAACACGCTTGTCAAAAGGCTTGCAGAATCGCTCCACATCCTTTTCGAATTCATCGTAGGCTTCGTACTGCAGGCCTCCGATGCGGAACGCGTGCGTCGTGAGCCGCGCGCCGCAATACTTCTCGAAAATTTTCAGGATCTCTTCGCGCTCGCGCAGGCAATAGAACAGCGGCGTGAGCGCGCCGATGTCGAGCGCATGCGTTCCCAGCCAGAACAGGTGGCTCGCGATGCGCTGTAACTCGGTGAGAATCGTTCGAATCACGCGCGCGCGGAGCGGCGCCTCCGCTCCCAGCAACTTTTCAACCGCCTCGCAATAGCCCAGGCCGTTTGAAACCGCCGCAACGTAGTCCATGCGGTCCACATAGGGCGCGAACTGCTGGTAGCTGCGATGTTCGGCGATTTTTTCAACGCCGCGATGCAGGTAGCCGATCACGCATTCCGAACCGATAACTTTTTCGCCGTCCAGGCGCAGCTTTACACGGAGCACGCCGTGCGTGGACGGGTGCTGCGGCCCCATGTTGAGGATGATTTCGTCCGCCCCGAGCACGGTCGTCTCGGCGTGAGTCGCGAACGGTATGCGCTCGTCGGCCATTTACTGTCCGCTCTCGATTCCCAGGTTTTCGCGCACCCAGGCGGTGTCCTGTTTCAGAATGTCGTAGTCTTTGCGCAGCGGGTAGCCCTGCCATTCGTCCGGCAGCAAGATCCGTTTCAGCTCGGGATGCCCTTCGAATACCACGCCGAACATGTCGTACACTTCCCGCTCTTCCCAATTCGCAGTCGCCCACACGCCCTGCACGCTGGGCACGCGATCGTCCTCGCCCGCGTGGACTTTCAAGCGCAGCCGTTCATTCTTTTCGAACGAATACATATTCAGTACAATGTCGAACCGCTTTTCGCGCTTGGGCCAATCCACGGCGGTCAGGTCGCTCAGCCAGTCGAATTTTTCTTCGTCGCGGCTGTAGGTTGCGATTTCAACTAAAAGTTCGCGTGCAACCACCAGGATGGCCTGCTTGCGGTCCACCCACGCCTCTAGAACGGCCGGACCGAATTTCTCCTTGTAACGACTTACGAGATCATTATCGAGCGCGACGGGGCCTTCCTTGGGCGGTGGCGGAGGCGCGGGAGGCTTTGGCGGCCCGGCGGCAGCGGGCGGTTTTGCGGCAGCGACCGGCGGTGCCGGAGGTTTCGCTGCCGGAGGCACCGGAGCGGCTGGCGCAGCGGCGGGCGGCTTGGGTGCGGCTTCCCCCTCTGCGGCAGGTGGTTTCGCCGCAGACGGCTCGCTCGGTGAACTCGCAGAAGGCTGCTTCTCTTCCGGATCGTTTGCCATGAATTAGGAGTAGTGCGGCCAGCGCAAAATGCGCGCAGCCAATATTAAGCTGTAGCTTTTAGCACACGGCGGAAAACAGAGTCAACTTGTTCCGCCACATTTATTTACGCGGGCCGCCGTTCGGACCCGCAGCCTCGTTCAACACGTCTTTCCAGCCCATTTGGCGCTGGACACAAAAAAATCCCGGCCAACCTGTGTGGCCGGGACTCCTTCACCGAGAAAGCAGGGCGCCGCTTACACCCATTCAAGGGCGCCCTTCCGGAACAACCAGACATACCCGATGATCAGGATCCCCAGGAACACGAACATGCTCACCAGCGCGTACACCGGATCGAGACGAAAGCCGGGTTGTCGCGTGGAAAACAGTACGGCCCAGGGAAACAGGAAAGTCGTCTCTACATCAAAAATAACAAAGAGAATCGCGACGATATAGAACCGGACGGAATACCGCCCACGAGTGTCGCCCTCGGCCTCCACGCCGCACTCGTAGGGCTTCAGTTTCGCCCCCACCGCAACCGGAGTGGGACGAATGAACCGGAAGAGTACCAGTGTTACCGCCGGGAAGGCAGCCGCCAGCAAAGCAAAAACAAAGATCGGGATGTATTCGGCTGGCATAGAGATTTCGAACGAAATGCTATCACATGAGTCAAGAGGGAACCAACTTGGGGGTAATTTAGCGGCAGGTCAGTGCACTTATCATAGTGAAAAGACTGCCCGATCTAAATCCGATCGGTCTCTACGAGGTCAAAATCCATCATTTTGTTTTTGTTTTCGAAGTGAGCGTTCATTGATTTTCGGAGGCAATTCCACCGCTGAAAACGGACCAAAATCCACCTATTTGGCGCAAGGCTGAAATGATACGTGATGGTAAATGCCTTGCGATATTGAACAAACGCGGCTTGAAATCGCGATTCCCTGCCAGTCACCCCAGCTACAATTGGAGCAGTTCCAGTTTGGCACATTCGTTAGAGCTTAGGAGGATCATCGTCATGCGCCATATTCTTTTGATGGTTGCTGCACTTTTAGCGCTTTCGGGAGTCGCGGCGGCTCAAGGTCCGTCTGGCGCGGGGTCGGGTTCGAGCGGGAGCTCGAAACGCAGCGCTTATTCTGCCTCGGACTTGAGTCAATGGCAACTTTCGATCGGCTATCAATACAATCGAATTAACTTGCTCGGGACTCCATTCAATACGGACGGCGTAAACGTTACCCTCACCCGGTTTCTCACAAGCTGGTTTGGACTCGACGCCCAACTGGGAGCGGGCCTCCTGGGAAACACGTACGCGACTTCCACCCCTCCTAATCTGGGAGTCCATTCGCTATTTGTAGGAGGAGGGCCACGCATTGCGATCCGTGGCCGAAGCCGTTTCGAACCCTGGGTGCACGCAACGGCAGGATTGCAGGACTTCCGTTTCACTCAGACCGCTGGGATTCTGGGAAGCAACCACGGATTCGGACTGACCGCGGGTGGCGGCGTGGATATTGCATTGAGCCAGTACCTGGGATTGCGCGAGGAAGCCGACATTATTGAAACAAATCTTTTTTCAACCTACCAGCGGCATTTCCAGGTCGTAAGCGGGGTCGTTTTCAATTTTTAGGTTCGTTCGGAAGAACGCCGGTCGTCACTTCATCCCCGGCATGTTCCTCATGGGGGGTGAGGAACCGGAACCGTTCGTAGATGAACCGACATCGAATTATTCAGAAGGCCTGCCGCTCAAACTCCTGCCAGCAACATCTACATTATGGTTCCAGAATCAATTCCTTCGCGCGCTGCGTCGCCTTCATAACCGCCTTAATCAGAGTAACGCGCACTTTGCCGTCCTCGAGTTCGAGGATTCCGTCCATCGTGGAACCGGCAGGCGTGGTCACCGCATCCTTCAGCAGCGCCGGATGATCACCGGTATCGAGGACCATTCGGGCGGCGCCCATCATTGTCTGCGCCGCAAGCAGTGTCGAGATGTCGCGGGGCAGGCCGACCTTCACGCCACCTTCGGCGAGCGATTCGAGCAGAATATAAATGAACGCGGTCCCGCTGGCGGAGAGTCCGGTCACCGCGTCAATCTGCTTCTCATCCACAACGACAACGCGGCCCACGGCCTGGAACATAGCCTCGGCCATCTCCATGTGTTCCTTGCTCGCGTGAATCCCCTTGGCGATACCCGTCATCCCGCAACCGATCGCGCAGGGCGTGTTGGGCATGGCCCGCACCACGGCTGCGCTGGTGCCCAGGTGCTTTTCCATAAGCGACGTGGGAACCGAAGCGACGACGGAGACGATCAGCTTCCCCGGCTTCATCTCCGGCTTGATTTCTTCAAGAACCTCGCGCACGGCCTGCGGCTTCACTGCCAGCAGAACAATATCCGCATCGTGAACTGCAGCGCGATTGTCGGTCGAGGCGGTTATTCCCAGCTGTTTGGCAAGGGCGCGCGCCTTCTCCGCATGGCGCACCGTGGCGTGAACGCGTTTTGGCTGCACCAGTTTTTGCTCCAGAAACGCGCGCAGCAAAATACCGCCGATTTTTCCCGCGCCCAGCACGGCCAGCCGTTTGTTCCAGAGTTTCTTCGAAATTGGCTTTTTCATGGTTCCAGCATTGTTGACGACACAAAGCCGTCCGTCAACATTGTTCCTCGGCAGCTAACTGAATTTTGGATTTGGTGTAGCTCGCCTCTTCAGAGGCGAGGGTTTTCTCGCGAGTCATATTTAGGATAACCCCGCGTCTGAAGACGCGGGCTACAGCAACCAACACCAGCGTTCTAAGGATGTCAACAGAGCCAGATGGCTTCTTGCATGTATGCACTCGACGAAAAGCATGTGAATCGCTTCCGGACGCGGGGTTTGGTAGCACAGCCACTCTTGGCTGTGTGGGGTTTCGCATGCGCACTCGAAAAAAGCACACAGGCAAGAGTGCACGATTATATACTTCATTTCACAATCCGCAAGGAGGTATGGTAGCATGAGCCTGTCTTTGCGGAGGTGTGTATGGTGGAAATCAAGCCAGCCAACCACTGGTTTCATCTCCCCTTGCAGGTCATCGGGATATTTTTCTGCGTGTATTTTTACTTTCATCTGCCCAGTTCTGGCAAGGCCCTGCTTATACTGGGTGCGATGTCGGCCATCATGATGTTTATGGACATGCGGCCAATGCATAAAGGGATATATGTGTTGATTGTCCTTAGTTTGGTCCTAATCGAAAATCGAGCACTAGATAAGGAGCGAATGGATTCCGCTACGGAGCAGGCCCGAATAAGGAGTGAGGAAAATGAAAAGTTTCAAGGCATCGCTGACAAATTAAGTGCTTCTTTAGAGCAAAGTCAGGCTGCTTTTTACGAGATGATGTCTAGATTGGGAACCTTGACAAGTCTATCCAAAGAGAATCTGAACACGGTCACAGGAGGAGATACATATTGTTTTATTGATATTCCTGGTCGGCAGGGTCGGTATCCGGCCCCAATCTTGGCATATCTAGAGAAGAATGGTGATTACCCCTTGTATGGCGTAAGGATGAAGCTAGGAGTCTGTCCGAGTATTCCTCTCCGTCCTGCTGATTGTGCTTGAAAAAGAACCGCAAGGTGTGCGAGTTTTTCGAATCATGGCAAAGACATTTCGATCCTATCTTCCTGAACAGAAC
>Ga0182024_10008325_pt1 | contig 21943 bp, 9 predicted proteins | sample P32metaG_FD_120480 | JGI IMG/M metagenome (GOLD analysis project Ga0182024, IMG submission 120480) | Permafrost microbial communities from Stordalen Mire, Sweden - P3-2 metaG (Illumina Assembly) | ecosystem: Environmental > Terrestrial > Soil > Wetlands > Permafrost | place: Sweden: Stordalen...
ATCCGGGACTGGTCCAACTTCATCGGCGGGCGGGTTGCCCTCGTCACCGGCGCGGGGGCGGGGATCGGGCGGGCCATCGCGATCCAGATGGCCCGGGCCGGCGCCGAGATCTGGATCAACGACGTCTCGGCGGAGCGTGCCGAGGAGGCCTGCGCCGAGATCATCGCCGAGGGCGGCACCGCCCGACCGGTCGTCGCCGACGTCTGCGAGGGCGACTCGGTCGCCACCATGTTCGAGACCACCGGACCGCTCGACATCCTGGTCAACAACGCCGGCAGCGGCGTGCGGGCCTGGGGGGACGGCTCGCTGCTCGTCCCGTTCATCGAGACCGACCCCGCCGACTGGGACCCGGTCCTGCGCGTCAACCTGGCCGGGGTCCTCCACGTCACCCGCGCGTACCTCCCGGCCATGGTCGAGCGGCGGTGGGGGAGGGTCCTGATCATCGTGTCCGACGCCGGTCGGCGCGGCGAGCGCCGCCAGGTCGTCTACGGCGCGGCGAAAGCCGCCGCGATGGGGTTCGCGCGCGGCCTCGCCGCCGAGGTCGGACGCGACGGCGTCACCGTCAACTGCATCTCGCTGGGCTCCATGAAGCACGCCGGCCTCGCCGACGCGGTCGCCGCTGACCCGGCCCTCGAGGCCAAGCTCGCCCGCAATTACCCGGTGGGGCGCCTCGGGCGGGTCGATGACCCCGCCCCCCTTGCCGTGCTGCTCTGCAGCGACGCCGCCGAGTGGATCACCGGCCAGGTGTACCCGGTCGACGGCGGCTACGCCCCGTCTCTCTGAGCGCCCCGCGCGCCAGCGGGGGGAGAGGCTCGGTCTCACGCGAACGGGCCGGTGGGGCCCGGATGCCCGTGAGGAGGCGCCAGGTATCGTGTTCGGGCCCCCAGCCGGCCAGTGCCGAGGTGCCCGACCAGGTGTCGACAGGTGAGTTCCCGAAGTCCCCCGCGGCGCCGGACGGAGCGTGCGAGCAGCAGCTCGTGGCGGTCTTCGAGGCGCAGGTCGACCGCGCCCCGGACCAGGTGGCAGTCGAGTTCGGCGAGCAGCAGCTCACCTACGGGGAGCTCGACGTCGCCGCCAACCGCCAAGCGCGCCTCCTCGCCCGCCACGGCCTCGAGCCGCAGGCCTGCGTCGGGGTGGCCATGACGCGCTCGCTCGAGAGCTTGGTCGCGTATCTGGGCGTCCTGAAGGCGGGGGGCGTCTACGTGCCCCTCGACCCGTGCGACCCGCCGGCCCGCCTCGAGTTCATACTCCGCGACACCGGCGCCCGACTCCTCCTCGTGTCGGACGGCGCCGCCCCCTCGCTCGGCGCTGCCGACCCCGCGGTCATCGCCCTCGACCCCGGGTTGGGAGTCCTGGCGGCCGAGGACCCGACGCGGCCCTCGACCCGCGTCGCCCCCGGCGACCTGGCCTACGTGATGTATACGTCGGGCTCGACCGGACGGCCGAAGGGCGTGGCCATCGAGCACCGCAACGTGGTGGAGCGGGCCGCGGGCGCCGCGCCGTTCATGCCCGGACCCGGCGACGGCATGCTGCAGGTCAGCGAGCTGGACTTCGACGCTCAGACCTGGGAGGTCTGGGGCGCGTGGACCGTCGGCGCCCGACTGGTCGTCGCCCCGCCGGGCACGCCGGAGCCCGCCACGATCGCGGACCTGCTCGAGACCCGCGACGTCGACGTCGCGCTGCTCTCCCCGGGACTGTTCCGCCAGATGGTCGAGGCGCGGCTCCCGGCTTTTGGCGCGCTGCGGCTGCTGCTGGTCGGCGGCGACGTGCTCTCCCCCGTGCACGCGCGCCGGTTTGTGGAGGCGCATCCCGGGGTGCCGCTGGTCAACCTGTACGGGCCCACCGAGGTCACCGTCTGCTGCTCGGCTTACCCGGTCGGGCTCCTGCCCGCCGACCAGGCGGTGCCGGTCGGTCGGGCCCTCGGCAACACCCAGCTCTACGTGCTCGACGACGACGGGAGCCCGGTCGACGCCGGTCAGCCGGGGGAGCTGTACATCGGCGGCGGCTGCGTCGCGCGGGGCTACCTCAATCTGCCGGGCCCCACCGCGGCGCGGTTCGTCCCCGACCCGTTCGGCGCCGACCCGGATGGGCGCTTGTACCGAACCGGGGACCGGGTCTGCGTACGACCCGACGGGGAGCTCGAGTTTCTGGGCCGCCTCGACGACCAGGTCAAGATCCACGGGTTCCGGATCGAGCCCGGCGAGATCGAGGCCGAGCTGCGCGCCGTGCCCGGCGTGCAGGACGCGGTCGTCGTCGCCCGCGAGGACCTACCCGGCCACCGGCGACTCGTCGCCTACCTGGTCCCGGACGGCGACGCCGGCGACGACCTCGTCCCCGACGCGCGGGCCGCGGTGTCGCGGCAGCTGCCCGCGCACATGGTCCCGTCGGCATTCGTCACCATCCGCGACCTGCCCCACACCGCACGCGGGAAGCTCGACCGCGCCGCGCTGCCCGCCCCGGCTGCGGTCCGGGCCTCCGGCGCCGATCCGCAACCGCCGTCGACCCCGCTGGAACAGGCACTCACCACGATCTGGTCCGCGGTGCTCCAGGTCCCCGACCTGGGCGTCGACGAGGACTTCGTCGGGCTCGGCGGCGATTCGTTGCTCGCGGTCCGAGTGACCGTGCAGGCCCGGGAGCGGCTCGGCGTGGAGCTGCCGGTCGACGCGGTGTTCACCCAGGGGACCGTCGCCCGGCTCGCCTCCTGGATCGAGGCGACCGGAGCCGGCGATCTCGAGCCGGGCCCGCCGCTGCGGCATCAGGCCCGCCGTCCCCGCCGACCGTTCCCGGTCACGCCGACCCAGGCGCAGGCGTGCTTCGCGACCCAGGTCGCCGAGGACGCGCTCCCATACCAGTTCCAAGCGCTCGTCCACTTCGATGGAGACCTCGACGTCTCGGCGCTCGAGCAGGTGCTGACCGAGATCGTCGCTCGGCATGAGATTCTCCACACCCGGTTCGTCGAGCGCCGTGGCCGCTGGTGGCAGATCCTCGACGCGCCGTTCCGGGTGCGCCTCCCCATCCGGGACGTGCGCAGCGCGGACGACCCCGATCAGGCGCTGCACGAGATCACCGAGCGGGCGTTCGCCGAGCGGATTCCGATCGACACGCTGCCGCTGATGCGCTGGAAGCTCGTGCAGACCGGCGAGCATCACTTCGTGCTCGTCCACGTCGAGCACCACCTGATCCACGACGGATGGTCATGGGGGGTCTTCTTGCAGGAGCTCGCCACGCTCTACGGGGCAGCGGTCGAGGACCAGCCGTCGCCGCTGCGGGCGCTCCCCATCCAATTCCGTGACTTCGCAGAGTGGCAACGCCGCCTCGTCGACAGTCCCCTCGGCAGCCGGCAGCTCGAGTACTGGACCCAGCGACTCGCGCTGCTCCCGCCACCGCTCGCGATGCCGGCCGATCGGCCTCGGCCGACGCGCCCCTCGTACCGGGGCGGGCAGCTGGTCGTCGAGCTCCCCGGTGAGCTCACCGGACAGCTCCGGGCGCTGAGTTCCGAGCACGGCCAGACGCTCTTCATGACGATGTTGGGCGCGTTCTACGCGCTGCTCAGCCGGTACAGCGGCGCGGAGGACCTCGTGGTGGGTTCGGGCGTCGCGAACCGAAGCGTGCGCGACACCGAGGGACTCATCGGCATGATGCTCAACACCGTGGCCCTCCGCGTCGACCTCTCCGGCGATCCGTCGGTCACGGAGCTGCTCGGCCGGGTCCGGGACGCGACGCTCGCGGCGTACGCGAACCAGGATGTGCCGTTCGAGCACGTACTGCGGGCAGTCGCGCCCCAGCGGCGACCCGGGGCACTGCCCATCTACCAGGTCCTCTTCTCGTTCCAAGACCCGCCGAGCCCCGACCTCGACGTGCCCGGCGTGACGATCCTCCCCGACGACACGAGCGGCAACGACTCCGCGAAGGCGGACCTCAACGTGGTCGTGATCAACCGGCGCGGCGGCGACCCCGGGCTCACCGTGGTCTGGGAGTATAGCGCCGACCTCTTCGACCCCGACACCGCCCGTGCCCTGCTCGACTCGTACCAGACCGTCCTGGTCGACTTCGTTCGAGACTCGGCGCAGCGCCTGACCGAGCTGCCGCTCCTGGGGCCAACGCAACGTCAGCAGCTGCTCGCCGACAGCGGGCGCGCGGTGTCGTACGAGCGGGACACGTCGATCGTCGACCTCTTCGAGGCCCGTGTCCGGGAGACGCCCGGGGCGGTTGCCGTTGTCTCCCACGGCGTCGAGCTCACCTACCAGGAGCTCGACGAGCGGGCGGGTCGCCTCGCGGTTCGCCTTGCGGGTCTGGGGGCCGGCCTGGGCGCACCCGTCGCCATGCTGATGGAACGAAGCGTCGAGGCCGTCATCGCGCTTGTTGCCATCCTGAAGACCGGCAGCGCCTACGTCGCCCTCGATCCCTCGTTCCCGACGACGCGGATCGGCTGGCTCATCGAGGACGCGCACGCCGTCGCGGTGTGCACCACCGGGCGGTATTCCGACCGGCTCTTCCCCGACCACGCCGCCGTCCTCCTGGTCGACGAGATGGACCTCGAGCGCGGGGCCACCTACCAGCGGGACACCACCATCGCCGCCACCGACATGGCGTACGTCGCCTATACGTCTGGGACCTCCGGGACCCCGAAGGGCGTGGCGGTGCCGCACCGAGCCGTCGTCAGGCTGGTCCGGAGCACGGACTACGTGAGCCTCGGTCCTGACGAGACCCTCGTGACCCTCGCGCCGTTGGCGTTCGACGCGTCAACGTTCGAGATCTGGGGTGCCCTGGCGAACGGCGGCCGAGTCGCGGTGCCACCGCCCGGTGTGCTGGCACCGATCGAGATCGCCGAGGTGATCGAACGGTTCGGGGTCACGACCATGTTCCTCACCACCGCGCTGTTCCATCAGCTCGTCGACCGTTCCCCGACCGCCCTGGGCCGGCTCCGGCAGCTCATCACGGGCGGGGACGTGCTCTCACCCGAGCATGTCGCCCATGCGGTGTCGCTCCTGGCCCCGGGCGGTGTGCTCGTGGCCGCGTACGGGCCGACCGAGGCGACGACGTTCACCACCTGCCACCGCATGACCGCGGGCGATGTCGTGCCGCGCCCGGTGCCGATCGGAACGCCGATCCCGAACACCTGGGTCTACATCGTGGACGAGCACAGCGAGCTGGTCCCGTCAGGCGTCGCCGGGGAACTCTGGATCGGCGGTGACGGAGTCGCGAACGGCTACCTCGGGCAGCCGGCGCTCACCGCGGAGCGGTTCCTCCCCGACCCGTTCAGCGACGACCCGAGCGGCCGCGTCTACCGGTCGGGTGACCGAGCGCGGCGCCGCGCCGACGGCGTGATCGAGTTTCTCGGGCGGATCGATCGCCAGGTCAAGATCCGCGGCTTTCGTGTCGAGCCCGCGGCGGTCGAGCGGGCCCTCTTGGAACACCCCGCGGTCGCCGAGGCCGTGGTGGTGCCCCGCATGTTCGGCCCTGACGACCGTCGCCTCATCGCCTACGTGACCCCCCGCGGCGCCGAAGTCCCGGTCGACGCGGTCAAGGCGTTCCTGAGCGCCCGGATCCCCGCCTACGAGCTCCCGATCGGGTGGGTCCGCCTCGCCGAGCTGCCGCTGACCCCGAACGGCAAGGTCGACACGGACGCCCTGCCCGAACCCGAGTTCATCACCAGCGATCACACCACCGCTCCGGCCCCGGCCAGTCCCCTCGAGCGGCGCCTGGTCGAGATCTGGGAGGACGTCCTCAACGTCCGTCCCATCTCGATCCAGGACGACTTCTTCGAGCTGGGGGGTCACTCGCTCATCGCCGTCGAGCTCTTCACCGCCATCGAGCGGGTCACCGGTGTCCGCCTCCCGCTCGCCTCCATTTTCGAGGCCCCCACGGTCTCGCAGCTCGCCGCCCTCGTGCACGCCAACGGTTGGGACGCCCCCTGGCAGTCGCTCGTGCCGCTGCGGGAAACGGGATCCCGCCCCCCGCTGTTCTTCATCACCGCCGGTGACGGTAACCCGGTCGGATTCGGGGCGCTCGCGCGTCGGCTCGGCACCGAGCAGCCCTTCTACTCCCTCCAGCCCAGCGGCCTCGACGGCCGAACCCTGCTCGACCTCCGGGTGGACCGCATGGCGCGCCGGTATCTCGAAGAGGTCCGTTCCGTGCAGCCCGAAGGCCCATACCTGCTCGGCGGGCGCTGCTTCGGGACCCTGATCGCCTTCGAGCTCACCCGGCTCCTCGAGGCCAGCGGGCAGCGGGTCGCGCTCGTCATCGCCCTCGACTCGGTCGGGCCCATGTGGAGCCCCCGGGTCCTCGCGAACGGCCTCCCGTTCGACGAGGTGATGAACCTGGCTCGAGTCTCCGAACCCGACGCGGCGGCGGCCGGCGACATCTTCGAGCAGGCCGACGCCGCCGACCGCTTCGTCGCCTGGCTGCGAGAGCCGGTGTCGGTGGACGGCCCGTGGGTCGTCAACCGGTACCTCCACGCCGCGTACCTGGCCCGCCCCGACTTGCGGGCCGGCTACCCGCTCAGCGCCGGCGGGCACCAGGGCTTGGTGCACTGGGGGTGGGTGGGAGGCCGCTCGGAGATGGGCATGAACCCGGCCCTGCTGGCGTCGCCCAGCCCCGCGGCGCTGCGCGCCGCGCCAAGCGTCGACCCGCGCGTCCAGACCGCGTGGGCAAGGTTCTGGGCTCGAGCCGTCGACTGGATCGACGTCCTCACCCGCGGTCGCATTCCCGCGCTCACTCGGCGGCGGCAACCTCGGCTCCTCGACCTGGCCGGCCAGATGGTGCTCAGCTACCGGGCCGGCCCCTGCATCGCCCCGGTGGTGCTCATCCGCTCCGAGGAGTACCGCGACGACGCGACGCTCGCTCGCTGGTACGGCATCCGAACCGGCGGCGTCGAGGAGGAGTACGCCGACGGGACGCACCAGTCGATGATGCGCGAGCCCGACGTCGCGTCCCTCGCCCGGTGCGTCGCACGACACGCCGACGCCGCGCTTCAGAACCCCCTGGCCGACGTCCCGCTGGTCGCATCCTGACCATGGTCGCGACGTCGGCGCTCCTCACCCCGGTCTCGGAGTTCACCATGCACCGCGGCGCGCCGCCGAGCCCGCCGACGAACCCGAGCCTCGAGGTTGGCGCGGTGCATCTCTGGATGGCCGACGTCGCCACCGCGGCCACCCGGGCCGGCGTGCTCTCCGACGGGGAGCGTCGCCGGGCCAGCCGGTTTCGGTTCGAGCGGGACCGCACCCGGTGGGTCGGCGCCCACGTCCTCCAGCGCGTCGCGCTGGCCTCCTACCTTCCCGTCGCACCCGAGCGGCTCCACCTCGAGGCCGGCCCCCGCGACAAGCCCAGGTTGCGTGGCCCGACCGGCGGGGAAAGCTTGGAGTTCAACCTGTCGCACGCCGGCGACCTGGCGCTGGTCGCCGTCGCCGACCGGCGCGCGGTGGGCGTGGATGTGGAGGTGCACCGGGCCGCCCGGGACCTCGTCGCCATCGCGCGCCGCGTGCTCGGCAATCGCGTCGCCGACGAGCTCGACTCGCTTCCCGCGGCGGAGCAGCGGGTGCGCTTCTACCAGCTGTGGGTTCGTCACGAGGCTCGCATGAAGTGCCTCGGCAGTGGCGTCGTCGAGCCGGGCGACGCCTCGCGCGAACCGTTGACGCTCGTCGACCTGCACGTCGGTGACGGCTACACGAGCGCCCTGGCCGTCGCGGGACCGCCGCCCCGGATTCGACCATTCATGGTGTCGGTGTGACACTGGCGCCGGTGGGCGTTCGCGGATTCGGGTTCCTCGAGCTCTGGGTCGGGAACGCGCGTCAAGCGGCCGCGTTCTTCTCCAGTGCGCTCGACTTCTCGGTCGTCGCCTCCGCCGGACCGAAGACGGGCCTGCCCGACCGAGCCTCGTACGTGCTCACCCAAGGCGCCAGCACCCTGGTGGTGACCGGAGCGACCCGCGCCGACTCGCCCGTCGCGGAGTTCGTCCACCGTCACGGAGACGGCGTGCGCGACATCGCCCTCGTCGTCGATCACCCCCACGAGTTCCGCGACGCCGCGTTGGAGCGCGGCGCCCGGCCCGAGCCGGCGGCCCCGTTGCCCCCGGACGGGACCGGGCGGGAGACCCTCTCGGCCTTCGGCGACGTGATCCACACCCTGATCCCCGGCTCGGACCTCGCCGACGTCGTCCCCGGCGGGTTCGAGCCGGTCGCGGGAGTCGACCATCCGGGACCGCGAGTCGGGCTCACCGGCCTCGACCACTGCGCGGTCAGCATCAACGGCGGGACGCGGGAGCCCTGGGCCCGCTACTACAAGCACAACCTCGGCTTCGAGCAGGTCGACCCCGACGAGCACATCGAGGTCGACGGGTCCGCCTTCAGCATGAGCACGGTCCGCGTCCCGGACGAAACCGACGCCCTCGTGCTCGCCGAGCCGGTCCCGTCCCCGCGCAAGAGCCAGATCGCCGACTATCTAGAGCACTTCGGCGGCCCCGGCGTGCACCACATCGCCTTTTCGACCGACAACATCGCCGAGGCCGTCTCGTCGTTGCGCCAGCGGGGGGTACGCACCTTGCCCGTGCCGGCCTCCTACTACGTCGAGGCCGCCCGCCGGCTCGGGAGCCTCGACGTCCCATGGCAGGAGCTCGCGTCGCTCGGAATCCTGGTCGACGTCGACGATCGCGGCCACCTCCTCCAGGTTTTCACCGAGCCGCTCGGCGACCGGCCCACCACCTACCTCGAGATCATCCAGCGCGCCGGCACCACCGGGTTCGGAACCCAGAACGTTCGCTACCTCTACTCGGCCGTCGCACGCGACCAACAGCTGACCGGCGTCCCGTCCGCGCCCTAACCGCGTCGTCACCCGCCCGGCGGGCCGCGCCGAATGGGTTCAGTACGATGCCTGCGTGCCGTTGCGCTGGGCGAACTCCGCGGATTCGCACATCCTCGAACCTGACGACCTGTGGACCGAGAGCCTCCCCGAACCACTCGCTCGGCGCGCCCCCCGGTCGGAGCGGCACGGAGAGCAAGAGATCACCATCGTGGACGGTCAGCTGGTCCGGCGAGACCCCATCGCCTTCGTCGGGTTGCGCCCACCGGGGGCGCACAACGCCAAGGACCGGCTGGTCGATCTCGACGAGCAAGGGGTCTGGTCCGAGGTTGTGTTCCCCTCGCTGGGGATGTGGACGGCGATGATCAGCGACCCGGAGCTCGTGCAGGCCTGCTGCCGGTCGTACAACGACTGGCTGCGCGACGAGCTGGTCCGCACCTCCCACCGGTTCGTGCCCGCGGCGATGCTCTCGATGCTCGACACCGACGACGCGGTCGCCGAGCTGCACCGGACCCGGGACCTGGGGTTCACGGCCATGTTCCTCGCCACCACCCCGCCCCCCGGCCGCGACTTCAACGACGAGCTCTGGGATCCGCTCTGGGCCGCGGCCAGCGAAGCCGGGGCGGTCCTGTGCTTCCACGTGGGAACGGGGGGAGTCCAGAAGGTCGCCCGCGGCCCGGGAGGCGCGGTCATCAACTACGTGGAGACCTTTTTCCCCGCCCAGCGCACCGTGACCCATCTCGTGGCGGGTGGCGCGCTCGACCGGTACCCGGCGTTGCGGGTCTTCATCGCCGAGGCTGGGGCGTCGTGGGTACCGGCGCTCGCCGATCGCATGGACGAGGCGTACCGCCAGCACCACATGTTCGTGCGGCCGCCGCTGTCCATGCTGCCGAGCGACCTCATCTACCGGCAGGTGTACACGTCGTTCCAGCATGACCGGACCGCGATCCAGGCCGTGATGGCCATGGGGTACGAGCGTGTGATGTGGGGTACCGACTACCCCCACCTCGAGGGCACGTATCCCGACACGCAGCGAGTGCTCGCCGAGCTCTTCGACGGCGTCCCGGACGCGGTCCGCGAGTTGATCACCCTCACCGCGTTCAGCGACCTGTTCGGCACCGCGCCACCGGGTGAGGACGCGTCGGCCGACCGGGACGGGACCGCCCCGGGCTGAGCCAACCGCGAGGCGCTCCTCAGCGGGTGGGGCGCCGCGGCAGGGCGTGCGGGTCGTCCACCAACCCGCGCAGGAGCGCCGACCACGCGTCGAGGTAGTCGGCGGACCCGAACCAGGACCGCGCCGCCTGCCCGGCCCGCCTGCCCATCTCGGCGCGGCGGGCGGGGTCGAGGGCGAGGAACCGCCGCAGTCCCGACTCGAGGGCGAGCAGATCGCGCGGCTCGACCAGGATCCCGTCGCTCCCGTCGGTGATGACCTCGGACAGCCCGTACGTCGCAGCGGCGACCACCGGGACGTCGAACGCCATCGCCTCGAGCATCGAGCGGGGAAGCGACTCGACGTCCGACGCCGACACGAGCGCGTCGGCGCGCTCGTACCACTCGTAGAGATCCGAGGTCACCGGCACGATCCGGATCCGATCGCCGAGGTGCAGGCGGCGGACCACGTCACGGATCACACGGGTGTACGGGTCGCCGGTCGCGCCCACCATCACCAGCCGGCTCTCGGGGAACTCGTCGGCCACCCGCGAGAACGCGATCGCCAGCCGGGCGTGGGCCTTGCGGGGCTCGAACGTCCCGATCACCAGCAGCTCGACGAACCGGTCACCCGCTCGCGGCCCCGGCCCCGATCGCGAAGCCCGGAACTCGTCGATGGCGGGCAGACCGATCCCGTACGGCAGCGTGACGAGCCGGTCCGCGGCGGCGTACGACTCGAACAGCTCGCGGGTGGCGTCAGCCTCGAAGACCAGCGTGCTGGCCTGGCGGATCGCCGCCAGTCCCCGGTCGCGGATGCCGACGTCGTACCCGCGGGGGCCGAACGCCTCGGCCCAGAACACGGGTGGGGCGAAGCTCTCGTGGACCGCCCACACATAGGGGAGGTCGAGGAGCCGGGCGAGGTCCGCGCCGATGGCCGAGCTCATCGTGTTCACCAGCACGACGTTGCTGGCGTGGTAGGAGGCGAGCGACCCGAGGTCCTCGAGCATCGACTCGTAGGCGGTCTGGCTCTCGGCCGGGTACTCGCCGCTCAGGTGGACCGTCGCGCCTGAGCCCTCCAACGTCTCGCGCAGCGGGCCGTCCCGCGGCGCGACGACAACGACCGACACGTCGGTGGCCGCCAGCAGCCCGTCGAGCAGCTCCGACAGGTAGAGCTGGCCGCCCCCCAGCTCCAGCGAGTGGGTGACGGCGAGGATGCGCACCCCGGCGGTCGGCGGAGGGTCTGCGACGCCGGCTCGCCGCCGCACCCGCTCAGCCAAGCTCGCGTCGTCGACACCGCGGACGGTCAGCTCGGGGATCCGTGCCGTGACGGGCCCGATCCGCCTCGTCGTGCCGTCAGTCATGGTCATGATCGCCTCGACCCGAGTCTCGGCCCCCGGCTGGGCGTCGGCCCGCTCGACGACATGGGTCAGGCCGGCCATCGGCGTGTGCACGCCCGGGAGATCCTCGAAGTCCTCGCTGGGGCCGGTCAGGAGCCGAGCGCGACCGGCCGGTCGACCGTCGACGACAACCTCGACGCGCGACGGCGGCACCCGCGTCGCGGTGACGCCACTGACGAAGAGCACGTCGGGCGCCGGGGAGTCGAGCGGCACGAGCGAACACCGTTCATCACCCGGCGCGCCGTGCACCGTGACCGGGCGCGGATCCAACCGCTCCACGAGACCAGTCGCCGTGACGGCCACCGCGCTGATCACCACCTCTTGCTCCGCAAACGGGCTGAGGTCGACCTCGCCGGCCCAGCCACTCCAGAGGGCCTCGCTCGATCGGCGCGCCGCCTCGACGTCGGGGGTACGCAAGCCGAGGCGAGCGAGCCCGAGCGGCCGCCCCTGCACGAACACGACGACCGCCGTCACCCGATCTCCCGGCACGTGTGCGAAGCCGAGCACGGTGATCTCCGTCGCCTCCGCCTCGTGCGGTGCCTCGACCGCGCCGACGCTGCGCCGGGGGCGAACACGGGTGACGGCCCGCGCCGCCCGCCGAGCGTCGTGCCCGCCCCGAGCCAGGACGGCTTGCCACGCTTTGGGTATTCGGCTGGTACCCGTCACGACGGGGTCCAGCCGGCCGAGAGCTTCGCCTCCCACGTGACGGTCAGACCCTCGCGCAACGTCCGGGGTTCGTACGACGGCATGGCAGCACGCAGGCGCGTAATGTCTAGGACGACGCGCCCGATGTCGTGCGCCCGCACCGTGCTCCTGTCGATGGTTAGATAGACACCGGTCACCTCGCTGACCAGGTCGACGAGCTCGTCGAGGCGCGTGCCGTGCCCGGTCGCAACGTTCACCACGGTCGGGAAGGTAGGGTCGGCGACGGTCGCCAGCGCGACCGACACGATGTCGTCGACGAACACGTAGTCCCGGATCGCCGAGCCGTCGCCGAAGAACGGCATCGGCACTTTTCGGAGCGCGGAGTCGAGCGCGGTCGCGACCACGCCCTGGCTCCGACCCGGCTGCTGGCGGGGCCCGTACACGTTCCCGCACCGCAGGATGACCGACCGCACCCCGTTCGCCTCGGCGGCGGCGACCGCCCGCTCGCCCCGCACCTTGGTCGTCGCGTACACGCCTCGCGGCGCGAGGGACGTTTCCTCGGGAGTCGGGCTGACGGCCGGGTCCCCGTACACGGTCCCGCCCGAGGAGAGGTAGGTGATCCTCCCGCCCTGCTCGGTCAGGAGGCCGAGCGCGAGCTCCAGGGGCCCGAGGTCGAAGGCCGGATCCTCACCATGGGGAGCGGCGGGGAGCAGCGATCCCGCACACCAGACGACGTGCGCGCCCGCTCGCCACGCCGTGCGCAACGCCGACACGTCGGCGGCGTCGCCGACGTGGACCTCGACGCCGGATGGGAGCGCGGGGTCCGGCGGCCGACGCGAGAGCACCGAGACGTCATGCCCGGTGTCGGCGGCGAGCTTGGCGACCCGCCATCCGATGAACCCGGCTCCGACGACCAGAACGGGGGGCGCCCGATGCTCCGAATTGGTCTCGCCTGGTGCCACGCGGACTCCGTGTCGAAAAGTGGTCCCCCGTCGCTCGCCCTGCGGGGTCGCCTGTCGCCTGAACCGCGACGGGCCGGTCAGCCTAGCGGGGACCCTTTCGCGGCCTGCCGGGTCGGCGGCTCGCGTGTGATCATGCCTCGTTGCGTGCCCAGCGTCGGCTCATCGTCACCGCGCGCGACCGCATCCGACGCGCGGGTCGCGACCAGCACGGTCGAGCGACGACGGCGAGCGACGTCGACGCCCGCCTCCCTCGGACGGTGCGGTCCGGATTCAGCCTGGGGCGAGCGACCCGCGATTCTTCCACCAGATTCCCAGGACGCGGTGATCGGGCAGGGTCACACTGTCGACTCGCTCGTATCCGTCGTCGCGGAGCGCGGCCACGACCGTGCTCTGGTGGTTGTCCGGAGAGAACCGCGCCGCGGTGGCATTGGCCGGCAGGGGGCCCTCGACCACGAAGTTCGGCTCACCAAATCTCGACTCCTCGAACTGGTCTCGATAGTTCGTCGACGACGTCGGGGGCGTCAACAGGCCGACCGGGAGCGGCGATCCGTCGGCTACCTGCGCGGCCAGCGCGACCGTGTTGGTGTTGAAGAACGGATCCTGCACCGAGAGGTACACGACGGGGACGCGGCGATGCACTCGAGCGAACGTCTCGATAAATCTCGTTGCTGCATCGACCGGGAGGGTCCACGAGCGAAGATACGCGTTCACCGATGCGTTGTGGCTCTCATCTCGCGGGGTGGCTCGGCTGGTCAGTTCCGAGCGGATGCAGGGGTAGACCGCGGGGCATCCCCACTCTTGTCCCGCGTACTCGATAAGGAGGCCACGACTGTCGAAGGCGACGAGGTTCCACGAGCCCACCTTGGCGGATACGACATCTGAGTAGGCCGGCAGGACCCATCCGGCCTGATTGGCGAAGCTCACCGCGGCGGCGAGGAGGCAGGAGGCGGCGAGCAACAGCCGCGGCTTCCCGGTTGCATGGTGGGCAAGCCAGAGCATCAGGATCACCAGGGCCGGCACGATGGGGAGCTCGAAGCCGCTTCCCTCGCCCCGCTCGCTCGAGAGCGCCAGGTAGCACAGCACGAAGACCGCGGTGAGCGTCCCGACGTCAGTGGACAGCTTGGAGAGCAGCCATGACAGCTTCTCGTTGGCCGCCCGCGGGCTGCGAACGCGAGAGCCGGCCTGGCGAGCTTTCGACCATCGGGCGATGGCATAGGTGGCTCCGACGAGCGCGCTCAGCACCAGCGCTGCGGACAGGGGCAGGAAGAGATCTTGGGTCACGATGAGGTGCGCCCGGAGGGTCCAGGGACCGAGCGAGAACCATGAGGCCGCCGTTCCAGAGGTGGTCGAGTTGGCTCCATAGCCGTAGCTCGTCAAGTAGTGCAGCACTGCTCGCCCCGTCGCCGTGTACCAGGTGGCGGCGACGCCGATCCCGACCAGCAGCCCCGCGGCGAGGTTCGCGAGGCGTCGGGGCCGCTGGTCTCCGTGCGCCGCTCGGAGCATGGCCATGATCACCAGGGCCGGCAGCAGCGCCAGGACCACGGTTCTCGACAAGCTGGCGAGGCCGAGGGCAAGCCCCCACGCCATGGCCCAGGGGAGGGACTGGAAGTCCTCGGCGTAGAGCTGGATGGCGAGGGTTGCGGTGAACAGCGCGGCCGCTGGAAGCGCCAAGTCGAAGTCTCGGCTCGTCCAGAGGATCGCTGGCACGCAGGCGATGACGATCGCAGCCAGCAGCGCCCATCGCCGGCCGAGCACACGTCGGGCGATCGCGTAGCTCGACACGATGGTGATGACGTAGAAGACCTGCACGAGGTCGACGAGCTTGAGGAGGCCGAGTCCCAGCACACCCTGCACGAGTCCGCTCGCCGCGGTGAGCAGCGGAGCTTGGTAGTCCGCGGGCGTTCGAATCACTTGGACGTACGCGCTGATCCCGCCCGATCGCAGTGCGTCACCGTCGCGAACGGCGCGCTGGAGATAGCCGGCGGCGTCGATCGAGAACGGCATGCCGCGGAGATGCGTGTCGATCCACCAGACGTTGAGTCCGACGGCGACACCGAGCAGGACGACGAGGGAGAGCGCTCGCACCGCCCGGTGGGAGGCGAGCCGCTGCCAACCGGCGCTGAGTCGGGACCAGGCTGGACGCTGAGCTGCGTCGTTCACGTCGAGCCGTGCGGCGCGTCGAGCATCGAGCGAGCGTGACGCCTCATCGTGCTCGCGTCGCGGTGCTCGGTCGCAGTCGGTAGATGAACATCGCTCCGCCGGGGTTCGCCGTGGAGACCAGTTCCTTGACCAGTGTCGCCCGGCCCGGCACCGGCGGCTGTTCGATCCCCGGGTAGCTCCCGGTGACGAGCCAGCTGGGTGGTGCGACGGGCTTACGTGTGCTCAGCGGGCACTTCGTTCTCGCGGTGCTCTCCTTGATCGGGCTGCGCTCGTTCTCGTACGCGACCCAGCCGTAGCAGGTCTCGATCACCTCGCCCGGCCTCGCGAGCCGGGACACGTCGATTCCGGCTTGCTTCCGGACCGCCTCGAAGTTCTCGTAGGAGTCGAGCTGGTGTCCGTGGCGTACAGCCCGCGCGACCGAGCGGACGTCGCTTCGCTCGACGTAGAGGACGGCCGCGACGCCGATCGCGGCCGCGCACACCGCGGCGACGGCCGGCACGAGACCGCGCTGGGTGAGCGCCCGTGCTGCCAGGCCGAGGGTGCAGGCCGCGGCGATCGCGACCGGCGGGTAGAGGACCGTCGTATACCACGGATACGGCGACCCGAGGTTGACGAAGGAGAAGGTCACCGCGTGGAGCAGCGGCCAGAGAACGCAGACCAACAGCCCCGCCGCGGGGCGCGGGTGGTCCCGGGCGAGGAAGGGCACGGCGACCGCGGCGAGCACGGCGAGGACCGCGACGGGCACCAGGTGCGAGGTCCGGAACAGGTCGAGAATCCACGCATGGTTCAGTGCACTCGTATGGAGTATCGAGAGCTTCTGGGTGGCGCTGTACGGGATGGGAGAGCCGAAATACAGCTGGGCGAACACGAGCCACGGGAGCACGACCAGGGCGCTGGCGAGCAGCAGCCGCCAGGGTGGGCGGCGAACGATCACCAGGTAGGCGACGATCACGGCGAGGACGAGCAACCCGGCATCGAGCTTGTTCCACAGCGCCAGGCCGAGCAGGACGCCCGCCCACGAATCGTGCGACTCGATCAGCAGCGCGATCGCGGCCAGCCCGAGCGCGGCGGCGAGGGCCGACTCCATGCCGCTGAACGCCTGGGTCTGGTAGTCGAACATCACGGCGAGGAACAGGACTGCGACGATCCCGGTGAACCAGCCCCCGATCCGCTGGCCGATGAACGCGGCGAGGCCGAAAGTCGCGGCGTACGCGACGACGGCGATGGCCCGGGCTGCGAACTCGAGGTTCAGCCCTACCCAATGAGCGCCGGCGAGCACCAGCGTGTACAGCGGTGCGCTCGCCCCCAGGGTGTGGTCCCCCGTGTTGTACGTGAAGCCGTCGCCGGCGGCGATCCTGGCGGCGTAGCGCAAGGTGATCGCGGCATCGTCGTAGAGGACCAGCCGCCGATTTCTGATCGCGATGACGAACCCGACGGCGACGGCGAGCCCGACGAGCACGAGCATGCCGATAGGGACCTGCCGAGCCTGCTTGTCCCGAGTCGGGGCGGGTCGCGGGTCGGGCGCGAGCGCCCCGACGCCTGGACCCTGCGCTGGGCGGATCATCTGGCCGCGGACAGTACTCGGCTGATAGGTCCGGCCAGCCGGCGCACAGGGAGCGTGGTCCGCTTCGGGCTCGACGGCGCGTCGGATGGTGAGGGCCCGGTCGGCGGCGCCGATCCCGCGGCCGGCGTCGACGTGGTCGATGGACACCGTGAACGCGCTGTCGCGGCCGGCTCGTTCGGGCGGCACCATCGGGCCGAGGCCGAGCTCGTCGAGCCGTTCGGGGGCGCGGCATGCAGACCAGTCCTCGTGCCCAGCGGAGCATGAAGTTCACCGCCTCGGCGCTGAGCGAGCTGTTCGACTGCGACCACGTGTCGTCGCCGACTGGTCCGCGGTTCCAGAGCCAGAGCGCCGATCGTGGGACCCGGCAGCCTCCTGCGTCGAGGTCGGGCGGGGACTCCTCGGCGGAGACACTCCCGCCGCACGAGGTGCACGATGACGAGGACGACGAACTCGCGAGCACCAGGATCCCGGCTCGGTGCAGCATCGTGACGCGCCGTCAGTGGCACGAGCTGGGCCCCGTCAGGAGGGCTCCGCGCCATCGGACCCACGCCGCCCAGCGCGCGGGGTCATGAAATGAGCTTCGACACACCCTTGCCACCACCGGAGCTGCGGTCGAGGCTGGGAATCTTGGCATTGCCGGCCGACGATCGCGCCGCGTACCTTGCGCGGGGTGCGGCAGTTCGGGCCGCGATCGTCGCGGCGTTCGGCGCTGGGTTAGGAACCACGGGTAGCTGACCGCGCGTCCGGTTGGGCGCGTCCTCGGTTCGGGCCGGCTGCGGTCGGAGACCGCGACGATCCCGGTGCGGGGGGCCACGGGGCGTGGCCGCCGATCCCACGAGCCGCGTCCTGACGGGCGCCGTGGTCCGGAGCGTCCGCTGGGGCTTGTGGGGCTGGTGTTAGGTTGAGCCGGTGGCGTCCCGTACCACCACTCGGTCTCGACCCGCGCGCAAGAACACCTCCCGCGCCCGGGGCGGCACCAGCTCGCCCCGCCAGCGACGCGCGACGACCCCCGAGCCGCCGCGCCGCGAGTTCGCGGTCGCCGCTCGCCGCCAGCTGGGTGGGCATCGCGGCGACGCGGCCGGCGTCGCGCTGGTGGTGCTCGGCGTCCTCACCGCCCTGGGCCTGGCGTCGAACCTCGCCGGATCGGTCGGCCAGGGCCTCGCCAACGCGCTGGGCGCCCTGGTCGGGCAAGCCCGGTACGCCATCCCCGCGGTCTGTGTCCTCGGCGGTCTCGTTTGCCTGCGCGCCCGTCCCGCCGCCCCACTGGACGTCGACGCCGACACCGAGCTCATCACCGACGAGCCGGTCCCGGCCGAGCCCGCCCCGCTGCGGGTCGGGGTCGGCAGCGCGCTCCTCGCGCTCTCGGTCGTCGGCCTCCTGCACCTCGCCCACGGCGCCCCCGCGATCGACGGCCCCACCGCCGCGCTCCGCACCGCCGGCGGCTACCTCGGCGCCGCCATCGGCGGCGTGTTGCGCGACGCCGCGGGCACGGTCGGCGCCTCGGTCGTGCTGGTCGGGCTCGGGGTGCTCGGCGCGCTCCTCGCCCCCGGGGTCTCCGCCCGTCGGGTGAGCGCGGCGCTCAGCCGGTCCGCCCGGGCCGTGACCGGGTGGGTCCGGACGGGCCGCGAGCGCGCGGTGGCCGCCCCGCCCGCGACCGAGCCCACCGACCACGACGACGACCCGCCAGTCGAGGACCTACCGGTCGAGGACCTACCGGTCGACCCGGCCGCGGAGCGGGCCGCGGCCATCGCCGAGCTCTACGACCTCGAACGCGACCTGCCGCCCGACGCGCCGACGCCCAGCGAGACCACCCAGCCGGATCTGCCCCCGGTGTCGGTGGTCGAGGAGGCCGGCGGCCAGATGGCGCTCGACGTCGCCCGGCGCGGCCGCCCCGGCGCGTGGAAGCTGCCGCCCGCCAAGCTGCTCGGACGGTCCGGGGCCGCCAAGAGCGACCGGCGCTCCGCGGAGGAGGCCGGCGCCGTCCTCGAGCAGGCGCTGCACCAGCACGGCGTCGACGCCCACCTGGTCGGCATGACCGTCGGCCCGACCGTCACCCGCTACGAGCTCGAGCTCGCCCCCGGGGTGAAGGTGAACCGGGTCACCAGCCTCGCCCACGACGTCGCCTACGCGATGGCGTCCCCCGACGTGCGGATCCTCGCCCCCATTCCCGGGCGCAGCGCCATCGGCGTCGAGGTCCCCAACACCGTCCGCCAGCTCGTCACCCTCGGCGACATCCTCGCCTCCCCCGAAGCCAAGGCCGCCGCCGAACCCCTCGCGGTCGGGCTCGGGCGCGACATCGCCGGCCGGGCGGTCATGCTCGACTTGGCCACCCTCCCGCACGTCCTCATTGCCGGCGCCACCGGCGCCGGCAAGTCGAGCTGCATCAACTCGCTGGTCACCTCGCTGCTCATGCGCAACACCCCCGACCAGGTGCGCCTCATCCTGGTCGACCCCAAACGGGTCGAGCTCGGCGCGTACAACGACGTGCCCCACCTCCTCACCGCAGTCGTCACCAACCCGAAGAAGGCCGCCAACGCCCTCGACTGGGCGGTGCGCGAGATGGACCTGCGCTACGAGCTTCTCGCCGAGGTCGGCGTGCGCGACGTCGCCGGCTTCAACGCCGCGTTCGACCGGGGCGAGCTTCCCACCCGCGACGAGCCCGACCCCATCACCGGACGGGGCTACGAACGCCTCCCCTACATCGTGGTCGTCGTCGACGAGCTCAACGACTTGATGATGGTCGCCGCCCGCGACGTCGAAGCCAGCATCTGCCGCCTGGCCCAGATGGCCCGCGCGGTCGGCGTCCACCTCGTCATCGCCACCCAGCGGCCCTCGGTCGACGTGATCACCGGCGTCATCAAAGCCAACGTCCCGAGCCGCATGGCGTTCTCGGTCACCAGCCTCGCCGACTCGCGCGTCATCCTCGACCAGTCCGGCGCCGAGAAGCTCGTCGGGCAAGGCGACATGCTCCTCATCACCGCCTCCGAATCCCGGGCCCGACGGATCCAAGGCGCCTGGGTCGACGAGGCCAGCGTCCACCAGGTCACCGCCCACTGGCGCCGCCAGACCACCGAGCCCACCTACGTCGAGGGCGTCGCCGAGGAGACCCCCGACGCCGCCCGCCCCAGCGGCGACGCCGGCGGCGACGACGACCTCCTCGCCGAGGCCATGGAGCTCGTCGTGCGCTCCGGCCTGGGCTCCACCTCCATGCTCCAACGCAAGCTCCGGGTCGGGTTCGCCAGGGCGGGGCGGCTCATGGACCTCCTCGAACGCCGCGGCATCGTGGGGCCCTCCGAGGGCTCGAAGGCCCGCACCGTCCTCATGACCGTCGACGAGTTCGAGGCCATCCCCACCACCCGGGACTGACCCCTGCCAACGCCCCTCAAGGGGCGCCGGAGGCCTGCCGTAAACCCTCAGCGAGGGCTGGGCATGCGCCTCGGGGGTTGAATGCTCCGCAAAACACCGTTCCGGACCAAGCTCATCTTGGTGGTGAGCGTGCCGCTGTTCGCGCTCGTCGGCTTCGCCGGGATCGTGATCAACGGCCGGTTCACCGCGCTCTCCAACGAGCAGCAGTACGGGCACGTCGTCAACGGTTTCGAGGCGCTCGCCCGGGTCGGACGCAGCGTCGCCGACGAGGGCGTGGCCTCCCAGTGGTACGCCGCCACCCCCCAACCCAACCCGCCCGCCGACAAGTCGCTGATCTACGACACCCGCAACGCCACCGACGCCGCCGCCAGCGACCTCTACCAGGCGCTGCCGTCCTTCGCCGGCCAGGTCACCCCCGCCACCCGCCGCGACATCGACGACATCGCGACCCGCCTCCGCTCTCTGCAGGTCGCCACCCGGGCTCTCGTCGACGGGGGCGGTAACCCCGGCCAGGTGTTCAACGACCTCTCGGCGCGGGCGCTCACCGCCGCCGCCGCGGTCGCCCGCGACATCAAGGACCGTGACCTCTCCACCAGCCTCCTCGGGATCATCGACCTACGCCGCGGGCAGGTCTCGAACGCCGACGAAGCCTCCATCGTCATGACCTGGCTCCTCGGCGCCCACGGCGACGTCGCAGCCTGGGACGCCGCCATCCACGACCAAGACACGGCCCGCAGCGCCTTCCTCACTACCGCCACGGCCGCCGAGGCCGGCGCGTACCACGCCGCCATCGGGCCGACCCCCGCCAACCCGGTCCGCTCGACCGCGCCGGGCGCGCTCCCCAGCGCGTTCCCCGCCGCCCGCACCGACATCTACACGTACCTGACGACCTTCCTCGCCCGCCAGTCCGACGAGGACCGCGGCGTCGACGCGGTGCAGACCGTCGTGGACCACACCGCGGCGGGCAAGGAAACGAGCGCCCGCCGTGACCTCGAGCTCGCCGCGGGCGGGACCGCCCTCCTGATCGCGCTCGTCCTCGGCCTCGCCTGGGCCCTCGTCCAAGCCGTCAACCGGCCGCTGCGGGCACTCACCCGGGCGGCCCGCAACGTCTCGGAGCGTCGCCTGCCCCAGCTCATCGACACCGTCCGACGCGGCGGGCAGGTGTCCACCGAGCAGCTCGAGCACCTCGCCCCGATCGCCGTCGAATCCAACGACGAGATCGGCGACCTCGCCACCGCGTTCGGCAACATCCAACGCGCCGCGGTGGCCGTCGCCCGCGAGCAAGCCGCGCTGCTCCGCAAAGGCATCGGCGACCTGTACGTCAACCTCGCGCGCCGCAACCAGAGCCTCCTCGACCGCCAGCTCGCGCTCCTCGACGACCTCGAACGCGACGCCGCCGACCCCGACGACCTCGCCGCCCTCTTCGAGCTCGACCACCTCTCCACCCGGATGCGCCGCAACGCCGAGAGCCTCCTCGTCCTCTCCGGCTCCGAGCAGCCCCGCCAGTGGCGCAGCGCGATCCCCATCGTCGACGTCGTACGCGCCGCCGGCGCCGAGATCGCCGACTTCGCACGAGTCAACTACCTCGGGTTCGGCGGCGACCTCGCCGTCGCCGGCAACGCAGTCGCCGACGTCACCCACCTCCTCGCCGAGCTGCTCGAGAACGCCGCCGCGTTCTCACCCCCCACCACCCCCGTCGTCGTCGCCGGCGCATCCAACGACGCCCGCTACATCGTCAGCATCACCGACGAGGGCCTCGGCATCGACCAGGAACGACTCACCCGCATCAACACGCTCCTCGCGCACCCCCCCGCCCCCGGCCTCGCCCTCTCGCGCACCCTCGGCCTCTTCGTCGTCGCGCACCTCGCCGCCCGCCACGGCATCCTCGTCCAGCTCCGCCCCGC
>Ga0182024_10008326_pt1 | contig 21940 bp, 21 predicted proteins | sample P32metaG_FD_120480 | JGI IMG/M metagenome (GOLD analysis project Ga0182024, IMG submission 120480) | Permafrost microbial communities from Stordalen Mire, Sweden - P3-2 metaG (Illumina Assembly) | ecosystem: Environmental > Terrestrial > Soil > Wetlands > Permafrost | place: Sweden: Stordalen...
TCCGCCTGCGCGACGGCGCATGACGGCCCGATCGAGCCGTGCGATTGATACGGCCTCGTATAGGTCGCTTCCAGACGCTTGGCCGCGCTCACGCCGCCCGGCCTATGGTCGAGCACCACAATGTCCTGCGCCGGCAGGCTGGCGATCACGGTTGCCAGATCGGACTGCTTGGGCAGGCTCGGCTTTTCCTGCCAGCGCGCCGCCGCCGCCAGCGCGCGCATGGCCTTGATTGCCACAAACTCGCGTTCGGCGACGACGGCGATGAAATTGCCGTCGCGCACGACCTTCTGAACGCCGGGCATCTTCTCGACGCCGGAGGTGTCGAGATCGAGAAGGCTCGCGCCGTAGCTCGGCGGCCGCACCACGCGCGCATGAACCATGTCGGGCGGTCGGAAATCCTGCAGGAAGGCTTCACCGCCCGTCACCTTGGCCGGAATGTCGATGCGGGGAATTGGCTTGCCCATCACTTCGAAACTGGACGGACTTTTCAACGGCGATTGCGGCTGCGCCTGCACGTGCAGCAGTTGATCCGCCACCAGCTCGCCGTAGCCGAGCTTGCGGCCGTCGCCGGCCACCACCGCGCCGTCATGGGTCGAGAGCTGTTCCGCCGGCACGCCAAGCCGAGCCGCGGCCGCCGCCACCAGGATGGCCCGCACCTGCGCGGCGGCATGCATGATCGCGGTGCCGCTGTCCTGCAGCGAGTGGCTGCCGGCGGTATAGCCTTCGTTCGGCGTGAGCGCCGTGTCGGCGGTGACGAGCTTGAGCGCGCCGAACTTCACGTCGAGCTGCTCGGCGGCGATCTGCAGGAGCGCGGTCCTGATGCCCTGGCCGAGTTCGGCCTTGCCGGTGAACACGGTGATGCCGCCGTCGGCGTCGACGCGAATCCAGGAATCGAGGAACGGCGCGTCGTTGAGGCTTCCGGGAAGCTTCGGCGCACTCGCAGCCTGCGGCGCAGCCGCTGGCGCGTCTTGAGCGAGCGCGCGGCCGAGCGCCGCGTAGGTGAAAACAAGCGCGCCGGTGCCGGCCAGGACGCTGCGGCGGCTGATTTGAAGCGCAGCCGGGCTCATCGCACGCTCCCGGCCGCATCCGCGGCCTGCGCGGTCTTCATCAGGCCGGCGGCGCGGCGCACGGCGCGCAGGATCCGCATGTGGGTGCCGCAGCGGCACAGATTCGGCTGCAGCGTTGCGCGGATGTCAGCATCGGACGGGTTCGGTTGTTTCTGCAGCAACGCCTGCGCCCGCATCATCATGCCGGCGATGCAGTAGCCGCATTGCGCCGCCTGCTCTTCCATGAAGGCGCGCTGCAGCGGACCGGGATTGTCCGCGGTGCCGAGACCCTCGACCGTGGTGACGCGCTTGCCGTCGAGCAACAGCAGTGGCGTGACGCAGGAAAATGCCGCCTCGCCGTCGACCAGCACCGTGCAGGCGCCGCATTGCCCGAGACCGCAGCCGAACTTCGCGCCGTTGAGCGCAAGATGGTCGCGCAGCACGTAGAGTAACGGCGTTTGCGGATCTGCGTCGATGTCGTATTCGCGGCCGTTGACGGAGAGCTTCATCGCTGCGCCTCGTGTTCCTTGACGGCGGGCGCCGCCGGATCGGTGCCCGGCGCCGGCGATACGTGGACGGCCGGCGCGTTGCGCCGCACCGCGCCGATGTCGGCGTCGACGCTGGTCCACGCCGGCTTGTCGGAGAAGCGCGAGCGCACGTAGCTCAAAAGATCGGCGAGCTGTCGGTCGCTCAACACGGTGGCGAAACCGGGCATGATCGGGCTGCGTTCGCCGGGGGCCGCCAGCAAACCCCACAGCACGACATTGATCACGTTGCGCGCATTGGGACCGCTCGGTCCGGTGCTGAGCGCGAGATTGATGCCGCCGTAGGGCGGCGGCCGGCCGCCGTCATGGCACGACGCGCAGGCCGATTGGTAGATCAGCACGCCGGCATTCTCCGGGCTTGCTTGGGTCTCGGCGGAATACGGCTGCGGCGGCGAATTCTCCACGCGCGCGACAAGTGCGGCGGCGGCGCGTTGGCGGTCGGGGCTCGGCGTGCCCATCACACCCGCCATGTAGGCGGACATCGACACGCGATCGGCGTCCGGCGTCGTTAAGAGGTTTTCGATCACCGGCGCCATCGGGCCGCGCGCCACCCCGTGCTCGCTGTGCCAGCCCTGGCGCAGATAGGTCAGCAGAGCGTCGGCATTCCACGGCACCGGCGCCGGCGCATTTTGATTGAGCGCATAGGCGGTCCAGCCCTCGACTTCGCCACCGCCGAAGGCATCGCGCACGTTCTCGGCGCCGAGCGCGTTGCGCGGGGTGTGGCAGGCGCCGCAATGGCTGATGCCTTCGACCAGATAGGCACCGCGATTCCACCGTTGGTCTTGGTTCGGATCGGCCTGGAAAGGACCCTCGCGGAAGAACAACAGCTTCCAGCCGGCGACCACCATCCGGACGTTCAACGGAAACGGCAGGTCGTTTGCCGGGGTCGACGCCGACACTGCCTGGCGTGTCATCAAGAAAGCGTAGAGCGCGCCGATATCGTCATCGGTCAGCAAGGTGAAATGATCGTACGGAAACGCCGGATAAAGCTGGCTGCCGTCGCGACCGACACCTTGGCGCAGCGCGCGGCGGAATGCCGCTTCCGACCAGCGGCCGATGCCGGTGTCCTCGTCGGGCGTGATGTTGGTCGAATAGATCGTGCCAAACGGCGTCGGCACGCCATAGCCGCCGGCGAACGGCCGGCCGCCGGGCGCGGTGTGGCAGGTGTTGCAATCGCCGAGCGCGGCCAACGCGGCGCCGCGCTTGATTTGTCCGGCAGCGAAGGTATTCGCTTCGGGCCGTACGATCGGCGCGAGCGGCGAATGCCAGGCAAAGATCACCAAACCGGCCACGGCGGCAATGCCGATAACGCCAATAACGGCGAGGATTCGCAACGGCGCCATGAAGGTATCCGGCGGGGGCGCGATGCATGGCGCGCCTCGGTCGACAACTCTGCGCCGCCATGGCAGTTCCCGAACCACCATGGAACTGCGGCTCCCTTCCGCACGTTGAGCCAAATCTTGCAGGTTTTTCATGATCAATTGGTGGGACTTACTCAATTCGACCGCGCGAAATTGGGCAAGACATAAGGACTCGCAGGCCGGCGCCGCGCTGGCCTACTATTCGGTATTCTCGCTCGGGCCGATCCTGGTGATCGCCGTCGCCATCGCCGGCTTCGCTTACGGCGAACAGGCGGCGCGCGGCGAGATCGAAGCGCAGCTGAGCGGACTGCTCGGCGACGCCACCGCTAAGGCGATCGATGCAATGCTGGCCGGCGCCAGCAAGCCGCGACAAGGCGTGGTAGCGACGGCCATCGGCATCGTGATTCTGTTGTTCACGGCGATCGGCGTGGTCGTGCAGCTCAAGGATGCCTTCAACACGGTATGGGAAGTCGATACCAAGATCAGCGGGCTCGGGCAGTTCATCCGCTCCTATCTGGTCTCCCTGGCCGGGGTCTTTGCGCTCGGCTTTTTGCTGCTGATATCGCTGGTATTCACAGCGGCGCTGTCGGCCGCAGGCAAATATCTCGGCGGCGAAGTGCCCGAGGCGACGTGGCAAATCTCCGGCTTGCTGGTGTCCTTTGCGGTGATCACGCTGCTGTTTGCCATGATGTTCAAGTGGCTGCCCGACACCGAAGTCTGGTGGCGCGACGTCTGGCTCGGCGCCGCGATCACGGCGGCCTTGTTCGAAATCGGCAAGCTCCTGATCGGCATCTATATCGGCAGAGAATCGCTCGATTCGACCTATGGGGCAGCGGCCTCCCTCGTCGTGCTGCTGACATGGGTCTATTACACTTCGCAAATCGTGCTGCTGGGCGCCGAATTCACCCATTGTTACGCCGCGTACCATCGCCCCGCGTCGCGGGCTGCGGCGTCGTCACCCGACCGAGCGGTGGAACCCGGACCGTCTCTGCAAGGTTTTCAGAGCTAGAGACTTTTCAGGCCGGAGCCGCAACGAGCGATGTTTCCGGCCCGCCTTGGCGCATCAGTCCGATTGATCAACGAACATTGGCTGCGAACGATTGCAGCTGGAAAAGCGCCGACGGCAACGACCGGTCCGCCAGCGAAGCGTTGCTGCGGCACGCCGAAGGTCCGTCGCCGAGTGGAATCCGATGCTGGCATAGAACCGCGGTGCACCTTGCGCGCCTGCTCAAGGAGCGGAATTATCCCGGCGTCCGAGGTGCTTCCCGCGCTTCGGCACCCACGGAGCGGCCACATGCCCGGCAAGCGCATCCAGATCGACGACGAAAGCTGGGCGGCGCTCCGGCTCCTCGCCAGCGACCGCATGATGACGTTTCAGGAACTCGCCGACGAGGCGCTGGCGGATCTCCTGAAAAAACACGGCCGCCCGCTCGATCTGCGTGCCGCCTTGCGCAGGAGCGCCGGCGCGACCGCCGACGTGGTTCCGCTCAGGCGCAAGAAAAAATCCCGGCGCAAGCCATGACGCCGCGGCTCTACAATGGCCGCACCCAAGTGATTCGGAGCAAGAGCCATGACGCGGCCGGCGACCAGACCGAAGCTCAGGCCGTTTTACGGCATGATGCAGGTCACCAGGGTCGAGGAATGGTTCGTCGAAGCTGAAAACGAGGATCAAGCCCGCGCGCTCCTGCAAAATGGCGGCGGCCATCGCGTTCAAGTCGGCGAATGCATCCATTTTGAAATCGAAAAATTGGTCGATTGATCGCAGCAGGACGCCAACGGAACGCCCGCTGGCGAACTCAATCAAAATGCTGGAGCGCCAATCGATCCAATCTGAAGCGATCGCGCTCTAATCGGTACGTTCGGCCAGCGAGTCCCGCGCCTTGCCGACGGTGCCGGCGCTGACGGGTGCCGCCGCATTGCCCCATGAATTGCGAATGTAGGTCAGCACGGCGGCGACCTGATCATCGCCCAGGACCCAGGCGAAGGCCGGCATGGCCGGAGCGGTCGGCGCGCCTGCCGTTCCGACGCTGCGGGCGCCGCGCAACACGATGCGCAGCAGCGTCGCCGGATTGCCTTGTTGGACCACCGCCGAGCCGTTGAGCGACGGGAACAGGCCGGTAATGCCCTTGCCGTTTGCGGTATGGCAACCGGAGCATTCGTCCGCGTAGACCTGCGCGCCCACTTTCATGGTCGCTTGATCCGGCGCCGGCGGCGAACCGGGCTCGCCGCCGGGCTGATCCTTCAGATAGATGGCAATCGCCTTCAGATCGTCGTCGCTCATATGCGAGGTCGAAAGATTGAGCGTCTCCGACATCAGTCCGGTCGCGGCGCTGGTTCGGTTGTGGCCGGTCTTGAGATAAGCGGCGATGTCGTCGACCGACCAGCCGCCGAGGCCGAGCCGCGAATTGTTGGTGATGTCGGGCGCGAACCAGCCCTGCAGGGCATAGCCTTGCAGCTGCTCGCCGCTCTTGTCGGCGCCCAGGAAATTCTTCGGCGTGTGGCACATGCCGCAGTGCGCCAGCCCCTCGGCCAGATAGGCGCCGCGGTTCCACTGCGCGCTCTTGTCCGCCACCGGCTGAAAGGCGCCGGGCGAAAAGAACAGCATGTCCCAGCCGATCATCGATGCGCGGATGTTGAACGGAAACGGCAGCTGGTCGGCGATGACCGGATTGCGCACCGCCGTCAGGGTGTTGAGGTAGGCGCGGATGGCGAGCGCGTCGTCGCGGGTGACTTTGGTGTAATAGGTGTACGGCATGGCGGGGTAGAGATGCCCGCCGTCGCGGCCGGTGCCTTTGGTCAGGGCGTTGACGAATTCGTCGTCGGTCCAGGCGCCGATGCCGGTCTCCGGATCTGGGGTAATGTTCGGCGCCACCAGTTCGCCGAACGGCGTCTCGAGCGGACGGCCGCCGGCGAAGACGTGGCCGCTGCCGGGCAGCGTGTGGCAGGCGGCGCAATCGCCCACGATGGTGAGGTAACGGCCTTTTTCCTGCTGGCTGAAATCCTGCTTGTCGATGCCGGCGGCCGCCGCGCCGCCCATCCCCAGCGCGGCGCCGAGTATGAGAGCGCAACCACTAACCGGCACGATGTGGCGTATGTCAGGCATGAACGAGCGGCCCCGGATCTTTCAGATATTGCGATCGGATCGCGGCCGCCGACCAGAACGCCAGCGCGGCCACCGTGCCGGTCGGGTTGTAGCCGGCATTCTGCGGAAATGCGCTGGCGCCCATGACGAACAGGTTGGGCACGTCCCAGCTTTGCAGATAGCGGTTCAGCGCGCTGTTACCTGGATGGTCGCCCATGATGGCGCCGCCGTTGAGATGCGAGGTCTGATACGCCGTGACGTCATAGGGCGCTTGGCGCGGTTGCTTCACCACCTGCCGCGCGCCCATGGCGTTGAGGATCTCGGCATATTTGTCGGTGAGAAAGGCGCTCATCTTGATTTCATTGTCGTGGAAATCCAGCGTGATGCGCAGCAGCGGACGGCCGAAGCGGTCCTTATAGGTCGGATCGAGGCTGAGACAATTGTCGCGATAGCTGCACATCGAGGCATGCACCGCGCCGCCGGTATTGATGGTGCTCAAATAGCTGTCGCGCAGCGCCTGTTTCCATTTCGAGCCCCACGCCGGCGTGCCCGGCGGCACCGCGGTGGCTTCGATCGGCCGGCCGTTGGTTTGCACCTGGCCGATATAGCCGCCGCCGACGAAGCCCAACGGACCATGGTCGAAATTGTCGCCGTTGAATTCATCGATACACATGCCGATCGCGCCGGCAGCGACGAAGGGATTGAAGTTGTATTTGGTCTTGTCGAAGAAGCCGATCGCGCTCGACATGGTCTGGTGGGTGAAGTTGCGGCCGATCTGACCCTGTCCGCTCGCCGGATCGTACGGCTGGCCGATGCCTGAGAGCAGCAGCAGCTGGACGTTGAACAGCGAGAAGGCACAGAGCAGCACGATGTCCGCCGGTTGCTCGAATTCCTCGCCCGACGAATCCACGTAAGTGACGCCGGTTGCCCGCTTGCCCGTATTATCGAGATTGATCCGGGTCACTTCGCACTCGGTGCGGCCCTCGAAGTTCGGCTTCCGCAACAGCACCGGCAGGATGGTGGTCTGCGGACTGGCCTTGGCATAGTTGGCGCAGCCGAACCATTCGCAGAAGCCGCAATAGGTGCATTGGCCGAGCGTGACGCCGAGCGGATTGGTGTAGGACTGCGACAGGTTGCCGGACGGCTGCGGGAACGGCTTGTAGCCCAGCTGCTTCGCTGCGTCGGCGAACAGCGCGTGGCCGTAGCCCTGTTTCATCGGTGGCGTCGGATAGGGCCGCGAGCGCGGTCCCTCGAACGGATTGCCGCCGTCCCGAATCGTGCCGGCCATATTGCCGGCCTGGCCCGACGTACCGCACAGATATTCGAACGCGTCGTAGTGCGGTTCGAGGTCGTCCCAGGTGACGCCCCAGTCCTGGATGGTCATATCCTGGGGCAGGAAATTCGCCCCGTAGCGCTGCGTCAGGTGGCTTCGCATCGTGAAGTCGGTCGGCAGAAAGCGCCAGGTTTCGGCGTTCCAGTGCACGCCGGCGCCGCCGACGCCGTTGCCGAGCATGAAGGCGCCCCAGGTGCGCACCGGCAGCGCGGTCTGATTGGCGTTGTTGCGAAACGTCACCGCCATTTGCGAATTGCGCAGGAACAGGTCGTGCTGGATGCGGTAACGCAACTCGTCCTGGGCATAAGAGATCGGAAAATCGGTCGCGGTGTCGCGCCATGGTCCGCGCTCGATGGCGACAACGTCGAGCCCGGCATCGGTCAGCTCGTTGGCGAGAATCGAGCCGGTCCATCCCAGTCCGATGATGGCGACGTCTTTGTGCGGCAGCTTCCGCGCCATTGTTGGTTCTCGCCGGGACTCAAAGAATCAAGACAGGAGCAGCGCTCATTGCGACCAATTGGGATGATTGCCGATGCCGATCGTCGGCAGCGTCACCGGCTGATTGTGGCGATCGACCCAGTCGCGGTAGTCGTAATGCGTGCCGGGAAAGCCGATCATTCGCCACGACGCCATGTCCTTGTTGCCGCCATAGATTGGATCAGCGAGAAAGCCGTTCTGCGTGTCCGTGAGGATGAGCTTGAAAAAGTCCTGGGCCTCGGCGCCGTCGAGCTTGAACGAGCCGTCCTCGAGACCCTTGATGGCCTCGTCCTTCTGGTCGTCGGAGAGGTCGGCGAAATTCTTGCCGCCGAACTTGGCATGGCAGGCGCTATCAAGCGCCGCCAGCGCCTCGCGGTAATGCTGGGCGGGCGTGATCGGCGATTGCGGCCCTTGTTGCTTGGTGCCCGGCTGGAACGGGCCGCTCATGTACCAGCCGTGGTTGCGCCCGTAAGGGCCGGCGAGCTGGCGGTCGATGAACACCGCACAGCCGCAGTCCTTGCCGCCCGCCGACAGCGCATCAGCCGGGATCAGACGATCGACAAAAGCTTCGACGGTTGCAGCTTCGCGCGGGGTGAAATAGTGCCAGCCATTTCCGGTCACGACCTGCGGCGGATCTCCCGCGCCCGGGTGCCACGGCAAGCCGCCCTTCATGACCGCGGCGCGCGCCGCCGGTGACGTCAGCAGCAGAACCGCTGCGCTGGAGCCGAGAAGCTGTCGCCTGTTCACGTGTAGCACGGCGTTGGTCCCGTCGGCCCGTGTGCTGCCCGCTCAACGCACCAACACGCGGCGCGTTCCCTCGGCCGCAACCAGCCGCCACCGCCTTGCTGCAGCGCGAAGCGCGGCTAAAGCGCGGCCGGGCCGCGCAAGGCGCCGGCCAGCGCGGCGACCAGGAACAGCACCAGCGCGACGAAAAATACGATCTTGGCGATGCCGACCGCGGCCACCGCGATGCCGCCGAAGCCAAGCACCGCGGCGATCAGCGCGATGATCAACAGTGTGACGACCAGATTGAGCATGACTTTGATCCTCATGATGCGATGCACCGCATCATGAGCTATGGGTGCCTCGCTAAAGCCTCGGCCGTAAAAATGCCGAAGGGTCGAAAAGTTCCGTGGGTTATGGCGCGGGGTCGTGAACCAATCGGTGCGCGCAGGATTTGAGTCGTCAGGGTTGCCGCGGCGCCCAAGATCCGATGCCGCGGTGGGGCGAATCTGACCAGTTCAATTTGTCGATATTTCAATTCTGAACGCCCGTGCTTGCGTGACGGCAGTCAGGGCAGGAACCGGAACCCGCTTTGTTTGTTCCTAGAGCGAACCGCGGCAATTGGATGGCAAGGCCTACAGCCTGACAATGCGCTGTCTGGAAATTGCCGTTCGTGGTTTAGCCACACTAACGCTGGGAGATTTGCCATGGCGGACACTACCTTCGTGGGCGACGACACCGCATTCGTCCAAAGAACACCGGTCTGGAGCACGACATCCTGGAGCGGTGTGTCGTGGAGTGCGGTGATTGCGGGGGCGCTGACGGCCATCGCCGTGTCGTTCATTCTCATCGCGCTCGGCTCCGGCATCGGGCTATCGCTGGCCTCGCCGTTTTCGTCCTCGCCGTCGGCCGGGACGCTGACCGTCATGGGCGCGGTGTGGCTTGTGCTCGCGCAGGCCCTGGGCTTCGCCACCGGCGGCTACCTGGCGGGCCGGCTGCGGACCAACCCGAACCGCATTCACACCGTCGAGGCCAAATTCCGCGACGGCGCCAATGGCCTCATCGTTTGGGCAATCGCCGTGGTGCTGAGTTCGCTCGTTCTCGCCGCGGCGGCCAACAAGGCCGGCAGCGCAGCGGCCGATGCCGCCGGCAGCGGAGCGGCGGCGGCCATGACCGGTGCCGCCAGCCAGATGCCGCCGATCGATTACTACACCGACCAGTTGTTGCGCACGGCCCCGCAGGCGCCAGCCACGACCGCCGGCGCCACGCCGGGCGGCGCGCCGCCGGTCAATGCGTCGGCGAGCGCCACGAACAGCAGTGCACAGCGTGCCGAAGTGAACCGCATCCTGGTGACGGCCTTGAGCCCGAACGGACTGTCCAATGACGACCGCACCTATGTGGTGCAGCTCGTCAGCGCGCAGACCGGCCTGAGCCAGGACGAGGCGCAGAAGCGGGTCGACAACGTCGTCGCCCGGGTCAAGACGGACGCCACCCAGGCCGCCGAGACGGCACGCAAGGCCGGCGCCTATCTGTCGTTCTGGACTTTCATGTCGCTGTTGTTCGGCGCCGCTTGCGCCACGCTGGGCGGCCTGCTTGGCGGTGAACTGCGCGACGAGTTCGCGACCCAGCGCGCAGTGCCGACGGCGCCGCGATAACGCAGCAGATTGGAGAAGTCCGATGGCCAAGCGGAAGCGCAAATATTCCCCCAGTGCCGGAAGCGACGTCAAAAGCGAGATGGAGCGCTACAAGCGCGGTACCGCGCGAAGCGGCCCAGGCGGCAAAGGCGGCAAGGTGAAAAGCCGCGAACAGGCCATCGCCATCGGCCTGTCGAAGGCGCGCAAGAAAGGCAAGAAGGTGCCAAAAAAGCGGACGTAACGCGCCAGGCGACGCGGCCGTCCAAAACGCTGATTTTCGCAGGACGCTCCCGGAACATCGCGGCCGGGAGCGTCTTTTACAATTGAACCCTCCACCCAACGCTACCCGGGAGACATCCGACCATGACCAAACGCTTGGCCGCCGACGCCGCGTTCCTATAATTCGTGCCGTCGTCGCGACGCGGCGATGATGACCATGCCGCAGCCTGTCGAAACCGAACTCAAGCTCGAAATGCCGGCCGATCAGGCCGCGCGCCTGATGCGCTTGCCGCTTTTGAAGAAGATCGCGCCCGAGCAATCCAAGACCTTGCTGTCGGTTTATTTCGATACCGACAAACAGACGTTGCGCAAAAGTGGTCTGTCGTTGCGGATACGCTCGATCAACGGCCGTCATGTGCAAACCATCAAGCAACAAGGCGGCCACAGCGTCGGACTGTTCGAGCGCAACGAGTGGGAACATGCCATCGGCGGCCGGCTACCGGACTTCGATGCAGCGCGCGGCACCGCGTTGGAGCCTCTGCTCAACAAGAAGCTGCGCCGCAACCTGAAGCCGGTTTTCGAGACGCGGCTGTGCCGCACGGTCTATCCGATCCGCAAGAACGGCAGCGAGATCGAGCTGAGTGTCGATATGGGGCAGGTCGACGCGGCCGGCCGTTCGTCGCCGCTGTGCGAAGTCGAGCTCGAGCTCAAGAATGGCGAGCCGAAGCAGCTGTTCGACCTGGCTCGCACGCTGGGCAACCATGTTGCGGTCCAGCTGGCAAGCCGCAGCAAATCCGAGCACGGCTACGCGCTGCTCGGCGGCAAACAGCCCGGTCCGGTCAAATCCGAACCGCTTGCTCTGCCGCGCGCGGCCGATTGGGCATCGGCGTTCAAGATCATAGCGCGCGCCTGCTTGCACCAGATCGTCGGCAATACCGTGGCGTTGCAACGGCAAGATTCCGAAGCCCTGCATCAAATGCGCGTCGGCATCCGCAAGCTGCGTGCGGCGATCTCGCTGTTTAAGGATATGCTGGCCGGCCCCCAGACCGAGGCGATCAAATCGGAATTGAAATGGATCACCGCGGAGCTCGGACCCGCCCGCGAGCTCGACGTATTCGTCGAACGCGTGGTCAAGCCGGTCGGGCAGCGAAAGGCCCGCGGCTCCGGCATGGAGGCGGTGGTCAAGGACTTTCAGGACGAGCGCGCCGGTGCGATCGAACGGGCCGAAGAGGCCGTCGCCTCGGCACGTTTCCGTCGTCTTACTCTCGATATCGCGGCCTCCCTGGAAATCGGCGACTGGACGCGCCGCAAGGACAAATTACGTCACACCATGCGCCAGCGGCCCGTGGCCGCTGCCGCGGCGGACGAATTGCAGCGCCGCAGCAGGAAAATCCGCAAGGAAGGCGCGCGGCTCGGCAAACTCGATGCCCGCCGGCGCCACAAGCTCCGCATCGAAGCCAAGAAACTGCGCTATGCCTGCGAGTTCTTCGCCGACGCGTTCCCCGGCAGGAAAGCCTCGCGGCGGCGGGAGAAGTTCATCGCCAGGTTGACGGAGTTGCAGGACACCCTGGGCGATCTCAACGACATCATGGTGCACGAGGGCTTGGCCCAGCGCGCAATTGCCGGAACCAACGGCCGTCGCGGCTCGCGTGCCGGATCAGGACGCGGCGCCCAAGCCGCGCGAAAGGCACAAGAGGCACAACAGGCGTTCGCCGCCGGCCGCCTGTCCGGCCGCGAAGAAGCGCGCTTTGCTCCGGCGATGAAGCTCGCCGAACGAGCCGTCGACCGCTTTGCCAAAGCGTCGCCGTTCTAGAACTAGTTCGGCGACCACGGCGCAAAAGCAAAGCCTCGGCGCAAACCGAGGCTTTGCGAAGTGGCGACGGATTTCGTCGCTTATCGGCTACTTCGAATTATTGTCAGGCACCCAGGCGGTCTTGCCGCTGTCGTACTTGAAGCCGGGCGCATTCTTCAGCGCGTCCTTGGTGGTGTCCATCGTCAGGTAGACTTTGTCGTTTTTCGTGGTCTCCTTGACGGCGTTGAAGTTGACCGCGACGTCCTTCTCGCCGGCGCCCAGAAAGCCGCCGACGCCGATGATCAGGGCGTTGACCTGGCCCTCGGGATTGACGAGCACGTCGGAGATCTGGCCGATCTTGTTGTCGTTGGCATCGTAGACATCCTGCTTGTACCAATTGGTCACGGTATGACTGGAGCTCGGCAGGTTCGTCATCAGTGAGCCGCGGCCGGCCGACATCTGCTGGCCGAATGCGGCACTTGAGATGATCAGCGCGCCGGCAGTGAGAGCAACGAGAGTCTTCATCGGTATTTTCCTCTGGATGGGGTTTAGTGAACCAAGTCCGTAACGTTCGACCGGAGGATTTGTGCCCAGATACCGTTGCATTTTCTGTGGAACTTTTGTTGCAGGCACGCCGTTAAATGAGCCGAACGGCTTTAGGCGGCCACAATTCCATCCGCGAAACATTTGAAGGGGAACGCCCGTGTCGATCGGAACAATCATTCTCATCATTTTGGTCATCATTCTGCTCGGCGGCTTCAGCGGCGTCGGCGGCGGGCCGTTCTACGGCACCGGCTATTACGGCGGCGGCGGCCTCGGCCTGGTCGTCGTCATTCTGCTGATCTTGCTATTGCTGGGCCGTCTCTGACGGGTCGACCTTCACGCGCCGTAGATAAAGTCTGGCCGGCTTCGAGAGATGAAGGCCAGCGCGCGCCTTCAGGACGACCGCCATGGTAGTGTCCCCAGCGGCCGCCGAAGGTGGCTGCCGGTTAGAACATGAACTGATGCCCCAGATCATGCCGCCCATGAACTGGCTGTGCGCGGTCCGCGTGTTCATAAGCCGGCCGGCGGCGAACGCGCCGACGATCCGCGGCACGCGGATTTCGCGGGTCAGCGCGTGGATGCGAACTTCGACGAACTCCGCGCCGGTTGCATTCATCACCTTCTCGCCATGCGAGCCGCCGGTCATGCCGACTTTGCCGGCATAGGGGTCGGCCACCGCGTCGGGCTTCAGGCCGTTCGGGATGAATTCGGCATATTCCTCGACGGTACTGACGCCGAGCCGCTAGCGACGCTGAACGAGGACAGTTCCGCGCGCCCGTATCGGAGCAGCCCCCAACCCGCCGCTTGCTTCGGTACCGCCGGGACGGCGCGGCGACCTTCGAAGCCACGCCAATTGTCGTTGTTGAACAGCGAAATAGACTACAATTTTGTTAATCTTGAAGAACTGGAACCGTGTTGGGCATACTTGCGTTCGCGTTTCGGGGTAGATTGCCATGAAGTCGGTTGAAGGCCTTGAGGCGGCTGCGATGCGCTCTGGCATTGATGTCTTCAGCGACGTCGAGCAGGCGGCGTTGGATGCCATTCCGACGGGATTTTGCGTGTGCACGGTCGGCTCCGGTCTCATCCGCTACAACAAGCGCGCTGTCGAGCTGTGGGGTCGCGCGCCGCGGCTCGGCGATCCGAGCGAGCAGTTTGGCAGCGCCTTTCGCCGCTACGGGCCGGATGGCGAACCGGTGTCCTTTGCCGCCGCGCCGGTCGGCCGCGCCTTGCACAGCGGCGAGCAGGTCATCGGCGCGGAGCTTATCATCGAACGGCCCGATGGCACGCGGGTGCCGGTGCTGATGAACGTCGCGCCGCTCAAGGATGCGTCCGGCGGCATCGAGGGCGCCGTCTGCAGCTTCCAGGAACTGACCGAACGCAAACGCGCCGAGCAGGCGCTGCGCGACAGCGCGGCGGAACTGCAATCCGTCATCAACCGGACGCCGTTCATGCTGGTGCGTTGCGGCCGCGACCTGCGCTATCGGTTCATCAGTCAGGCCTACGCGCAATGGATCGGGCGACCGCGCGACGAGGTGGTCGGCAAGACCATTCGCGAAACGCTCGGCGAGACGGGTTTCCATACGCTGCATCCGCACGTCGCAAAGGTGCTGCAAGGCGAAGCATTGGACTTCGAATGCGTCATCGACTTTGCCGGCGTCGGCCCGCGCCGTCTCCACATCGCCTACCGGCCGGAAACCGATGACGCCGGAATCGTCGACGGCTGGATCGCCTCACTGCTCGACATCACCGAGCAAAGCCGCGCCGTTGACGATCTGCGCCTACTCAAGGAGAAGCTGGAAGACGAGGTCGACAAACGCACCCTCGAGCGGGACCGGATTTGGAACGTGTCGGAAGACCTGCTCGGGGTTTCCGACTTCAAGGGTTATTTCCTCAGCCTCAATCCGGCGTGGACGCGGCTCCTCGGCTGGACCGAGGACGAGATCAAGTCCATGCATGTCAGCGAGCTGCGCCATCCGGACGACGCCCCGCATTCGATGGCGGCGCGCACGCAGCTTGCCCAAGGCGTGCCGACGGTCCGGATGGAAAATCGCTTCCGCCACAAGGACGGTTCATGGCGCTGGCTGCAGTGGACCCTGACCGAGGACAATGGCCGGATCTATATCGCCGGCCGCCATGTCACCTCGGAAAAGGAATCGGCCGCCGCGCTGGAGCGCGCGCAGCGCCAAGCGGCCCATTTGCAGAAAATGGAAGCGATCGGCCAGCTCACCGGCGGCGTCGCCCACGACTTCAATAATCTTCTGATGATCGTCAGCGGGCACGCCCAAAGCCTGCAGAATCGTCTCACCGACAAGAAGGACCGCCGCGCGCTCGAGGCCATCCAGATGGCGGCGACACGCGGCGAGAACCTGACGCGGCAGTTGCTGGCATTTGCACGCACGCTGCCGCTCAACCCGACGGTGATCAGTCCGGCGGAGGCCGTCAACGCCATCCGCGACGTGCTGGCCGGATCGCTGCACGTCAACATCGAATTCAAGATCGATGTCGGCGTCGGAACCTGGCCGGTCAGCGTCGATAAATCCGAGCTTGAATTAGCGCTGCTCAATCTCGCGGTCAATGCGCGCGATGCCATGCCGCAAGGCGGTCGGATATCGATCGATGTGGAGAACGTCGCGCTGCATGCTGACGATTCGCCGAACGGCATCACCGGCGACTATGTCGCATTGAGCGTCGCCGACACCGGCAGCGGCATACCGTCTGAACTGCTGTCCCGCGTGGTCGAGCCTTTCTTCACGACCAAAGGCCCGGACAAGGGCACCGGCCTTGGTCTGTCGCAGGTCTACGGCTTCGCCCATCGCTCCGGCGGCATCGTACAGATCGACAGCGAAGTCGGGCGCGGCACCACCGTCACGATCTATCTGCCGCGCAGCCATGCTGCGATTGAGACGCCTTCGCTGGAGGACACGTCGCAATACATGGCGTCGGACCGCCGCACCATTCTGGTGGTGGAAGACAATGCGGACGTGCAAGAGGTAGCGGTATCGCTGCTTGAGCAACTCGGCTACCGCACCATCGCGGTGGAATCGGCATCCGCCGCGCTCGACGTGCTGGCCTCCGGCCAAAAGGTCAATCTGGTCTTCACCGATGTGGTGTTGCCCGGCCACATCGACGGCCTGGCGCTGGCGCGCAAGGTCAGTGACCGATACCGCGGCATTCCGATCGTGCTGACGACGGGCTACACCAAGGTGTTCGACACCGATCCGGAATTTCCAGTGTTGCGCAAGCCGTATCAGATTTCCGCGCTCGGCCGCCTGATCCACCAGGCGCTCTATCCGGCCAACGCCGGCGCCTTGCACTGACCGGCCGAGGACTTTCTCGGGATCGGGCGGCGCCGCGAGCGCGTGCCCACAAATTGGTCAGCGCTTGACTGATTTAATTTGATCGCCCAGTAGCCTAGCCGCCCCATGTCTGAGATAGTGGGAGCGATTGTGGGTCATGTCCCATCCGTTTACGAGGTGGGCCGCGCACAAAGCAGGGGAGGTGGAACCATGGAATCCAAGTCGTCGGTCATGTCATCGGAAACCCCCGCCGGGTCCGGCGCGAAGGTCGACCGGCAACGCCGTAAGCTTCTTAAATTGGCGGCGGCGGGCGGCGTCAGCGCCATCGCCTCGCCCTGGACTTTTCAGACCGGACGCGCCGCCGCCAAGACCATCAAGATCGGCATGATCACGCCGGAGACCGGTCCGATCGCGGCGTTCGGCGAGCCCTCGAAGTGGGTAGCCGACGGCGTCAGCAAGGTCCTGGGCGATGGCATCGTCGTCGCCGGCGAGAAACACCCCGTGCAGATTCTCAACAGGGACAGCCAATCGAATCCGAACCGGGCGTCCGACGTCGCGGCCGATCTCATCAACAACGACAAAGTCGACATCATGATCGCGTCGTCGACCTCCGACACGACCAATCCGGTGGCCGACCAGTGCGAGCTCAACGGCGTGCCCTGCATCACCTCGGACGATCCGTGGCAGGCCTGGTTCTTCGGCCGCAAGGGCGATCCGAAGAAGGGCTTCGAGTGGACTTACCATTTCTTCTGGGGCTTCGACATGGTCGCCAACATGTTCGCCGAGATGTGGCTGACCTTGCCGACCAACAAGACCGTCGGCGTGATGCTGACCAACGATCCCGACGGCGTCGCCGCCAGCGATCCCGTGCACGGGCTGCCAGCCACCATCAAGAGCCACGGCTTCGACGTGCACTACCTCGGCCTTTATCCGCCGCTGACTGACGATTTCACCGCGCAAATCAGCCAACTGAAAAACGCCAATTGCGACATCGCCTGTGGTATTTTCAATCCGCCGCAGTTCGCAATTTTCTGGACGCAGTGCGCGCAGCAGGGTTATCGGCCCAAGATCGTGACGCCGCCGAAGGCGCTGCTGTTCCCGACCGCCGTCGAGGCGCTCGGCGACCGCGGCACCGGCATGTCGACCGAAGTCTGGTGGTCGCATCACCATCCCTTCAAGTCGAGCCTTACCGGCGAGACCGCGCAGCAGTACTGCGATGCCTACGAAAAGGCGAGCGGCAAGCAATGGACCCAGCCGCTCGGCTTCAAGCACGCCAACCTCGAAGTGGCGATCGACGCGCTCAAGCGCGCCAAGAAGCTCGACGCCGCCGCGATCCGCGACGCGATCGCCCAGACCGACTACAACTCGATCGTCGGCCCCATCACCTGGAAGGGCGGCCCGACCAATCCGGTGCCGAACGTCTGCACGACGCCGGTCGTCGGGGGACAGTGGGAAAAGGGCGCGAAGTTCAAGTACGACTTGAACATTGTCTTCAACAAGACTGCGCCGGAGATCCCGCTCGACAGAGACTTCTCGGCGATTCAATATTCCTGATATCCGCCACGGGTGAACCGGATAGGCCCGTCTCCTTCCCCTGCCCCGCCGGGGATGGCAAGGAAGGCGCCGGTCGCCTGCAGAAGACGTTCATGCAAAAGCCGTTTTCATGACCGTGCTGCTCCAGCTCAACGGTGTGTCCAAGCATTACGGCGCGCTCAAAGCCGTGGACGACGTCAACGTCGTGGTCCAGGCCGGCGAAGCGCTCGCCGTCATCGGACCGAACGGCGCCGGCAAGACCACCTTGTTCAACCTGATCAGCGGCGACGCCGCCCCGACCAGGGGCCGCATAGAATTCGAGGGCTCGGACATGACGACGATGCCGCCGCATCGGCGCTCGCGCCTGGGCATCGGCCGCTCGCATCAGATTCCGCATCCGTTCGCGAATATGAGCGTGTTCGAGAATCTTTTGGTCGGAGCCATCTTCGGCGGCTGTGTCACCGAGCGGGCGAGCTATCGGCGCTGCAGCGACGTGCTCAAGCTCACGGGTCTTTATGACAAGGCCAACGTCCCGGCGCGCACCCTCACGCTCCTCCAGCGAAAACGCCTTGAGCTGGCGCGGGCGCTGGCGATCCAGCCCAAGCTCCTACTGCTCGACGAGATCGCCGGCGGACTGACCGAGTATGAGTGCGGCGAACTGGTCAAGACCATCAAGGAAATACACACGCGCGGCACCACGATCGTCTGGATCGAGCATATCGTCCATGCGCTGGTTTCCGTCGCAAGCCGTTTGATCGTGATGAATTTCGGCCAAATCCTGGCTCAGGGCGAACCGCGCGACGTCATGGCCGACGCCCGCGTGCGCGAAGTCTATATGGGCATCCCGGCGTCATGACACTTTTGCAGACGCAGAAACTGTCGGCGTTCTACGGCGATTTCCAGGCGCTGTTCGACATTGATGTGCGCGTCGAGCAGGGCGAGACGGTCGCCATCATCGGCGCCAACGGCGCCGGCAAGACCACCTTCCTGCGTGCGGTTGCGGGCGCCATTGCGAGCACGCCCGCCATGGTCATGTTCGACGGCCAGCCGATTGGCGGCAAGACGCCGCACGAGATCGTACGGCGCGGCATCGCCATGGTGCCGGAAGGCCGGCGGCTGTTTCCCAGCCTGTCGGTGGAGGAAAACCTTCTGCTCGGTGGCCACAGCGAGCGGCCCGGGCCGTGGAATCTCAAGCGTGTCTACGAGCTGTTCCCGAGACTGCATGACCTGCGCCACCTTCCGTCGACGGCGTTGTCGGGCGGCCAGCAGCAGATGGCGGCCGTCGGCCGCAGCTTGATGTCCAATCCGCGGCTGTTGCTCTGCGACGAACTGTCGTTGGGGCTGGCGCCGGTCATCATCCGCGACATCTACGATTGTCTGACGACGATCACGGCGGACGGCACCACCGTCGTCCTTGTCGAGCAGGACATCAACCGCGCGCTCGACGCCTCGGCGCGATTCTATTGCTTTCAGGAAGGCCGCCTCGCGCTGACCGCGCCGACCAAGGACTATGACCGCGCCGCGATCACCGCGGCCTATTTCGGCTTGTAGGCGGCGCGGATGGATTGGATCAACATTCTCATTCAGGGCGGATTGCTCGGCGGCTTCTATGCGCTGTTCGCCATCGGCCTGTCGATGTCGTTCGGCATCATGCGGCTCGTCAACATCGCCCATGGCGACCTCATCGTGCTGTCGGCCTATGTCGCGCTGGTGGTCACCGAGGCGACCGGGCTCGACCCGTTCCTGAGCATCGTCATCGTCGTGCCGGTGATGTTCATGCTGGGCTACGCGCTGCAGCGCGGGCTCTTGAATCAAACGCTCAGCGGCGGACTGTTGCCGCCGCTGCTGGTGACCTTCGGCATTTCGATCATCATCCAGAACGGACTGCTGCAGGGCTTCGGGGCCTACGACCATCGGCTCCAGGAAGGCGCCATCGAAACCGCGAGTCTGCGGTTTCCGGGCGGGCTTTCGGTCGGCGTCTACCCGCTCGTGGTGTTCGCCGTGGCTGTCCTCGCCATCGCCGGGTTGCAGCTCCTGTTTTACCGCACCCGGCTGGGCCGCGCTTTTCGCGCCGTCTCCGACGATGCCGACACCGCCGAACTGATGGGCATCGACAACCGCAAGCTCTACGCGCTGGCGCTTGGCATTGCGATGATCTTCACCGCGATCGCCGGGGTGCTGTTCGGCATCCGGACGATCTTCGCTCCGCTGGCCGGGCCGATCCGGCTGATTCTCGCCTTCGAGGCCGTCATCATCGGCGGACTCGGCAGCATGTGGGGAACGCTGCTCGGCGGCATCGTGCTCGGCGTGGCTCAGGCGCTTGGCGCCGCGTTCGATCCGAACTGGCAAATTCTGGCCGGGCATCTAGCGTTCCTCGCCATCCTGGTGGTGCGCCCGAGCGGTCTGTTCCCACGGACGAGAGACTGAAGATGTCCGCTGTCGGGGAGACCGATCGGGTCGAGCGCGCCACCAAGGCCAGTCGCATCTTCGCCTTGTTTGCGGTGCCGCTCTTCGCGGCGCTGGTGGCGCTGCCGTTGTGGGGCGATGCCGGCGACATGCGACTGGTCGGCGAGATGGCCTATTATCTCGCGCTCGCGCAGCTCTGGAACCTGCTCGCCGGCTATGCCGGCCTGGTCTCCGTCGGCCAGCAGGCCTATGTCGGGCTCGGCGGCTATGCGCTGTTCTATCTGACCGGGCCGATGACCATGAGCGTCTATCCGGCGCTGCTGCTGGCCGGCCCGTTCGCCGGATTGCTGGCGATTCCGGTCGCGTTCGCCGTGTTTCGGCTGCGCGGCGCGTATTTCGCCGTCGGCACCTGGGTGGTATCCGAAGTGTTTGCGTTGCTCGCGAGTCTCATGGCGGTGCTTGGCGGCGGCTCCGGCCTCTCGCTGACGCCTGCCATCCTGCGCCAGCTCTCGCCCGACCGGAACAGCCGGGATGTGATCCTGTATCTCATGTCGCTCGCGGCGTCGGCCTTGGTGTTTGCCGTCGTCTATCTGCTGTTGCGCTCGCGCCACGGGCTGGCGTTGACGGCGATCCGCGATTCCGAGCGGGCCTCGGCAAGCCTCGGCGTCAACACCTTTCGCACCAAGTTCATCATCTATTTGGCGACCGCCGCCTGCACCGGTCTCATCGGCGGATTGATCTTCCTGCAAAAGCTTCGCATTTCGCCGGAGGCAGGCTTCAGCATTAACGACTGGACGGTGGTGATCATCTTCATGGTCGTGATCGGCGGCATCGGCACCCTCGAAGGGCCGTTCATCGGCATGTTGATCTATATCGTCTTGCGCGAACTCTTGGCCGATTACGGCACGATCTATCTCATGCTGATGGGTGCGATCGCCATCGCCGTGATGCTCAAGGCCCCCTTCGGCATCTGGGGCTGGGTCATCCAACGCTACGACGTGCAGCTGTTCCCGGTCGGCCGGCGCCTGACGCTCGCGCCGTTGGAGGACCGGTCCAAGCCATAGGAGCCGCTATCATGCCGCACCATCCGACGCCTGCCGCCGCAACCAAGCAAGAGGTGATCGACCGAACGCAGGCGCTTGCCGCCCGCTTCGCCGAGCGCGCCGCGGCGGCCGAAGAGGCGCGGCGAATTCCTCCGGAGTCGGTGAAGGACATGCTCGACGCCGGCTTCGCCCGCATCCTGCTGCCGCGCCGGATCGGCGGCTACGGGCTCGGCTTCGACACCTGGTTCGAGGTCACGCGCGAACTCTGCAAGGCCGACGCGTCCCACGGCTGGTGCGCCGGGCTTATCATCCACCACGCCCACCTGATCGCCCAATATCCCGAGGCCGGGCAAAAAACGGTATGGGCCGACGGCCTCGATGTGCCGATCGCGGCGTCATTTGCGCCGAGCACGCAGGCGACCGCCGTCGATGGCGGCTATCGCATCGCCGGCAAGGGATCGCCGTTTGCCAGCGGCGTCGACCACAGCACCTGGGTCATGCTCGGCGGCCTGACGCAGGACGGGCCGGCGCCGGAATGGAAGTTCTTCCTCGTGCCGCCCGGCCAATACAAGGTGCATGATACCTGGTTCACCGCCGGCATGCGCGGCACCGGCAGCAAGACCATCGTCGTCGACGATGTCTTCGTGCCGCACGGCCTAGTACTGAATTTGGCGGATCTGCGCGACGGCAAGGCTCCGGGCGGCGCCATCCATCCCGACGTGATCTTCCACACGCCGTTTTTCTATTATGCGCCGATCTCGTTCGCGACGCCGATGCTCGGCGCGGTCCAGGGCGCTTACGAGCTGTTCCGGGACTGGACCAAGACGCGGAAGACGCAAGACGGTGCGCCGCTCGCCGCCAAGACCGCCGTCCAGGTCCAGATGGCGCGCGCCGCCGCCGATATCGA
>Ga0182024_10008327_pt1 | contig 21938 bp, 18 predicted proteins | sample P32metaG_FD_120480 | JGI IMG/M metagenome (GOLD analysis project Ga0182024, IMG submission 120480) | Permafrost microbial communities from Stordalen Mire, Sweden - P3-2 metaG (Illumina Assembly) | ecosystem: Environmental > Terrestrial > Soil > Wetlands > Permafrost | place: Sweden: Stordalen...
CGAGCGCTCAAGCACCAGGAAACCGGGCGGCGGGCCAGCAAGCGCCCGGTCAGCAATTAACAGGGAGCATCAGCGGGGCAGTTGTTGATACAAGCGGGGCTGCCCTCGTCGGAGCTATGGTGACACTTACCCGCGAAGATCAAACTCCAAAGCAGCAGACGGTATCGGGCGACGATGGGCAATTCTCTTTCGCCAACCTCGCTCCCGGAATCTTCCATATCACAGTTACGGCAACGAGTTTCGCGACGCAAACCTTTACCGGCGCCTTGCACCCGGGAGAAATCTACACTGCACCCTCGATCGTGCTGGCTCTCGCGGCAGCCGTCAGCGAGGTCCAGGTAATAGCCCCCCGCAGCGAAGTGGCGGAAGCTCAGATCAAGGCGGAAGAAAAGCAGCGTGTGCTGGGCTTCGTCCCAAATTTCTATGTCACCTATGCCTCTACCGACACAGTTCCTCTCACCTCCAAGCAAAAGTTCGCGCTTGCCTGGAAGGCGACGATCGATCCGGTCACTTTCGTGATAACCGGGGGCATTGCGGGAATTCAGCAGGCGCAAAACCATTTTCGCTCGTACGGGCAGGGCGCGGAAGGCTATGCCAAGCGCTTTGGCGCATCTTATACCGGTACAGTTACAGGAACGTTCATCGGAAGCGCCATGCTGCCATCTCTCCTGAAACAAGATCCACGTTATTTCTACAAGGGCACCGGCAGCATACGATCGCGGTTTCTGTATGCGATCGCCAATTCGGTAATCACCAAGGGCGATAATAAACGGTGGCAGCCGAACTACTCGGGTATCATGGGAAGCCTTGCCGCCAGCGGCATTTCGAACCTCTACTATCCGGCGCAAGATCGCGATGGAGCGGAATTAACGTTTGAAAACGCGCTGATCGGGATCGGTACAAGCGCCGGCGCCAATCTTTTTCAAGAATTTCTCGTCCGGAAGCTGACACCTAATCTCCCGCATCGCGATCCGGCCAAAACCTGAAGACAATCGACAAAGTGCCGGCTCGTCCTGCAAGGGCGCGAAGACCAAGAGCTTCCGCGAAACTGGGGCGCCGCGAAATCCGGACGAACTGCGGAGTCCGGAAAAGCGAAGCGCTATTTCAAATCTCCGGTCAACCAACTGCCTGTCCACGGGTGTTCTCCTATCACTCAATCGCGCGCAATTATCTGACTTCGCAGAAGTTGGGCTTATAATGCCACCGTTATTTAGCCAAGACGCAGGAGGTTCGCATGAACGAAAAAGGGTCGCAATCCTTAATGGCGCGGCGGTTGTTTCTTGGTCGGCTCGGCATGGGAGCGAGTGCTGTAGGCGCGACCGTCGTCAGCTCTCCTGCAGCGGCAGCACAGGTCGCGGCAGATGCGCCGTGGCGACCGGCTCGCCATGCGCAGGATGACTGGTTCGATAAGATTCCTGGCGAGCATCGTCTCGTATTTGATACTACGACTGCGGGCGGCATGGCCTTAGCGCTCCGCTTCGCCAACAACTACTTTGAGGCGAACCAATCAGCATACGGACTAAAGACTGACGACCTCGCCGTTGTGATCGTCGCGCGCCATAAGTCCACCTCGTTTTGTTACAGCGACGCGATGTGGGCGAAGTATGGCAAGCAATTCTCGGAACAAGCCGAATTCACCGATCCGAAGACCAAGGAGCCGCCGACAGTTAATGTGTACGACAAGGTGCCCGAAGGTTCGGGACAGGCCAGCCCCATGGACGTGCTGATCAAGAAGGGCGTGCAATTTGCCGTGTGCATGATGTCCACTCGTGGCATCGCCGGAATGATCTCCGAGGCCACAGGCGCCAAGGTTGACAGCGTTATCAAGGAACTCGGTGCGAACCTCGTTGCTAACGCACGCATGGTTCCAGCAGGAATTGTGGCGGTGAGTCGCGCGCAGGAACGAGGTTACTCGTTCGTTTCCGCAAGCTGAACGCCGGCAAATCGGACTGGTATGGTTCGCCTCGAGTACCAATGAAGCGTAAATCGAGGTTCGCCAGCGACATCAAGAAGGGCGAGTCAAAACCTATCGTTTGGGTGTTGCTCCGCTGTTTTTCGTCTCGACGGATGCTTCCGTAAATGTGCCCCTGGCTTTGGCGATGTCGGAGAGCGTAGGGTAAAACTGAACAAAAGTTGTATCCACCGCACCGTTCTGTTGGTGGCAGGAATAGCAATCGGCGCTTTTTGGCAGAAGCGTTCCCTCTTGCTGTCCACCATTGCCGAAATTGTAGAAAGCCCAGCCCCCGTGCGACGTATCCTTCACATGAGCTTCTATCGCCACAAGGCTCGTTTGAACTCGCCCGTCTTTGTTGATTGAAACCTTCACGGCTGAGGCGCGGATTTCCAGAATCAGAATGGTCTTGTCAGGCCAAGTTCCTGTCCTGCCGAATGCCTGATACGCCTCGGGATTAACAAAAACGTTTTCGAAATTAGGACTCGTTGTAGGCTTGGAACTTGCGAGGTAGGTCATGCCAATGCCGGAGCTTAAGAACACCCATTCCCGATAATTTTTCGGCAGGATTAACTTGGCGTCGCGGCCATACTCGACAGCACCGGCCGTTGCAATCAGCAACGCGGAGCAAATCAGCATCGCAACAACGATGTTCTTCTTCATCGCAGTTCACCAGCTTTCGTTCGAGTTTCCTAACCTCTCCCCATCCAAAGCGACCGCTGCCGCCCCTTATACACTAAGACCGCGACAGAGCGGAATTGACGTTCGAAAACGCGCTGATCGAGATTGGCACAAGCGCCGCCAATCTCTTTCAAGAATTTCTCGCACGGAAGCTGACGCCTAGTCTTCGGCATCACAATCCGGCCAAAACCTGAACAACAGTCCGGCAACGTACTGGGGCGCGTGCGAGGCCTTGAGCCGCGCGATGGAGAGGCACCATTTTAAGCCGAACATAATCGGCAAAACCTCTCTAGCGCGGAGTCTTAAGGGTTTGCGACTGAACGTAGCTCCAAGGGGAATTCGCAACGTTATCTCGGGAAGAGAGATCTCGACGCTTGTCGGAGATTTTTGCGAGGAGAAGAAGCGCGGCAAAAGTGATCGCCGCAAGAGCGAATTGCGACCAGCCCACCAGGTTCGTGCCGCCGCCCACGAGGTCGAGCGCGACAAAGCAGAAAAAGAAGTGCGCGCAAAAGATCCGCAGCGATGCTTGGCCGAGCATGACGAGCGACCGCGCGAATGGACGGACAAATGGCTGGGTGGCGAACTGCTTTAAGACGGGGTGGAAGCGCAGTACGACCGCCACGATCGCAGAGAAATTGATCAAGCGGGTGCCGGCCAGATGCCACTTGTCCAGAAACGCGGAGTAATTTCCCAGGTTCAAGCCTAAGACTTCCGCGTAACGGAGAAAAAACAAAGCCACGGCCGCGAATGCAGCCGGAATCCATAGACGCTGTGCCCATTCCGCGGCAGGCAATTCCTTCTTCGCCCAGCGCACTCCAAAGTACACACCAAAAACCCAAAGAAGCTGCCACGCCCAGGGGTTGAACGCGCCCATCTCATTGAGCGGTACACGAAGTGGCAATGCAGAGGCTGTCCAGCGGTAGAGCGCAGCGCGAAATCCGAACTGCGCGGCCAGCCAAAGCACGGCGCTCCCGCCGAGAACGAGCCGCCACGAGACTCGAATACCCAATACGAGCACGAGCGGAGAGACCAGACAAAAACCAATATAGAGCGGAATGATATCGAGGAGAGGAGGGCGATACATCAACAATAGTCCATCCCGGACCGCGCGTTTGGCGCCCGCCGCGAAGAAGAAATCCAACATATTGTGTAAGGCCGGGTGTCCGCTCACGGCAAATCGGCCGGCTGCCGCAAATGCAAAAAGGAGCAAAAGCACGTGGCAACCGTAGAGACGAAGTGTGCGGAGGAGCAACTTGCGATTCATGGCGGCGAGGCCGTCGCGTTCGAGGATGCGGAAGTAAATGTTCCCGGTAAGCAGGGCCGAGAGGAAGATAAATCCTTCGGACGCGGAAATGTAGCCGAACGGTTGATTAAGCCAAGTGGTGAAGTTCGTGGGGAGATGGACCAGGGTCATCCAGACCAGCATGAAACCGCGCGCCGCATCCAATTCGACGCGCCGTTTCATTCGGTCAAATCCCTCCGAGGCTGGGTTCAGGCCTCACGGAAGTTTCCGGTGTTCCTTCCGCGCCGTGTCCGCGGGTGGTTGTCGTCCGGCAGGCATCACTCTCATTCGTTTTCGCATTTGCGCAGAGGTCCCAATTTTCGGCCCCGTTTGGAGCGTAACCGTCACGCAGGTAAGAAGCCAATTCAATTCGCGGATTCGGATCATTTGGCTGGCCAATGGATCGTGGGTTGAATCGAACAGACCGCAGGCTTTGTGCCGGGCCGACGCATAAAACGGAAACTGAACGACTACGAAAGCCTGGCGGGGGCCGACATGCGATCCGGCTATTTCACGGCTGCGGCGAGATCGACGAACTCGATTTTCCAGGGAGTGACGCGCAGATCGAGGCGCGCGATTGTGATCGGGAGATTAAACCGTCGAGGACCGGCGCTACCCGGGTTGAGATACAGAACGCCATCGCGTTCGGTGCGCGAGGGCTGATGCGAGTGGCCGCTCACGACAATGTGAATACCGGCAGCAACGGGATCAAGGTCAAGGTCCTGAAGGTTGTGCAGGACGTAAATGGCCGCAGGACCGGCCTGTACGACATCAGATGAAGGCAAGCGGGATGTCCGGGACTCGGTGTCAACATTCCCTTTGACGGCGGTCAGCGGCGCAATGGCTTTCAGCGCGTCGAGAATTTCCGGGTTGCCCACATCGCCGGCATGGATGATGAGATCGGAACCTCGGAGGGCTTGCAAGGCCTCGTCGCGCAAAAGACCGTGAGTATCAGAGATCAGGCCTACCAACATGCCGACCGTGCGGCCTGCGCGTGGCCCGTCTTGTGATCGGAACGCGGCACCGCTCAATGCTATTGCAATGTGCCGGAAATTTCTATCGTTTGGCGCGCCGGCTCAATTGCGCTGAGGATCCTCAGAGAGCAACTTCCGAATCTCGTCCGCCTGACCGTAATTCGGGTTGATTTGAAGCGCGTCATTGAGTTCCTTCTTGGCCATGGCGTAGTTATTTTCCTTCTGATACGCCAAGCCCAGATGGTAGTGGTACGTGGGGTTCTTCGCGTCGCCTTTGATCGCTTCCTGAAACAAGTCGACGGCGGCGGGGTAAACGCCCTGATGGTAATACGCCCAGCCGAGGGTATCGGCGGAGTTCGGGACGTTGGGCAAACCCTTGCGCGCGGTTTGCGCGAGCGAAATCGCGACGTTGATGTTGCCGCCATGCTCGAGCATCAAATATGCAAGGTTGTTGGCTGCGGGCGCATAATCCGGCTGAATCTGGAGCGCCTGCTGGTAATAATCCTCCGCCGGCTGCCATTGATTCTGCGCTTGGAGAAGAGAAGCGAGAGAAACATAGACGCGAACATCGCGCGAATTCGTTTGAATGGCGCGCTTGTAGCCGTCAATGGCCTGCTGCACCTCCCCGCGAGAAACATGAACGTTCGCGAGGAGCATCAAGGCGGACATATTGTTTTTGTCGAGGTCCAGGGCTTTCGACAGCGCCTGCTCCGCTTTGGCTGAATCCTGATTGCGAAGCTGCAATTGCCCGAGCAAAAGATAGAACTGGCTGTTGTTGGGGGCGAGCGCAATCTGGTCTTGAACGAGCTTCAGCGCCTTGGGAATGTCCTTGCGTTCGAGATCGATGTTCACCAGGCCCGCGAGCGCATCGGCGGCGTTCGGATTAACAGCCAGAGCCTGAATGAAGAAATTCGCAGCGTCGTCCGCGCGCTTCTGGGCCAAACGCAGAGCGCCGAGGAGAACGTAAGCCGCTGAATTGCGGGGAGCGACTTCGATTGCTTTCTTGATATCCGCTTCCGCGCCCGCCAAATCCTTGTTGTTGATCTGCGCGCGCGCGTGGAAAAGGTAGCCGTCCGGAGCGAGCGGCTGGAGTTTGATGATTTGGCTGCTGCTTTCAGCGAGCAGTCCATTATCGTTTTTGAGCAGCGCCAGCGAAGCGAGGGCGCGCACCGGGTCCGGCATCTGCGGATTTAGCCGCTCCGCGTCCCGCCATTCCGACTCAGCTTGGCCAAAGTTCGACGTATCCGCATAGGCGAGGCCGAGATAATAATGCGCGAAAGCGTTGTCAGGAGCATTCTTTACGACTGGCCCCAGAAGATTCACGGCATCCTGCCCTTTTCCTTGCCGGATCAGGATCTGGCCGCGAAGGAGCTGGGCACTGGGGTCATTCGGGTTATTTTTCAGAACATCGTCGTTGAGCTTTGACGCATCGTCCATCCGATTCTGCTGAATCAGGATCTGCGCGTAGCTTGTGGAGACACGAACGTCCTTCGGATGCTGAGCGTGCAAGGAAGCAAACTCCGCTGTCGCCTTATCGACTTGACCCTGGCTGAGATAGAAATCACCGAGCAGGCTGTACGCATCGGGATTGTCCTTGAGCTCGGTTTTGGCGTCCTGCAGGAGTTTTTCGGCTTTGTCTTTTTCGCCGTTGGAGATATAGAAATTCGCCACCTGGACGCGAAGGCGGGGGTCTTTCGGGTCAATCGCAATCGCCGCTTGAAATTCCTTTTCAGCCTCGGGCGCGCGCTTTTGGCGCGCGTAGAGCGCCCCGAGCGAGAGAACAGGGCCAAGGGATTTCGGATCCAGCGAAATCGCCTTTTGCAAATTCGATTCCGCGGAAGCCAAATCGTTGTTTCGCTGCTGCAGCATGGCCAGATTCGTGTACGAAGCGGAACGTTGGGGATCCATCTGGATCGCGCGCTGCGCTTCATCGAGAGCCTTGGGGACATTTCCATCCGCGGCATCAAGGTCGGAAAGGACGACCTGGGCCCGCGCATTCTGCGGCTGGCTTTTGATTACGCCCTGCACGCGGTCGCGCGCATCGGGAAGCTTGCCGGCAGCGAGCAGTAAACTGGCGAGATCGAGCTGTGCGTCCCAGTTGGCGGGTTCGATATCCACCGTGCGCATGAGCTCCTGATAACCGTGCGTCCAGTCAGTCTGCTTCAGAAAGACTTGAGCCAATTGGTAATGCGCCTGAGCATAACGCGGGTCAATCTTGATCGCATTGGCGTATTCGATAGCAGCTTCCGGGTATTTCCCTTGCTGCGCATACGCGTTTCCTTTGTCGAGGAACTTCTTCTTACGGACCTGCGGATCGCGAGAACAGCCGGCCGTCAGAAAAATCGACGCGGCGAATATCCATCCGAGTAATTTCAATTTCCCAAATTTTCCCATTGTCGTAAACACGGAGAACTCCAGGAGCAAGGCGCCCCGAACCCTAGTCTAGGCAATCGCGGGCCGAATTTCCGTCCTTTCTGGAAAGGGGGTGCGCTTCCATACAATGCCATGACTCTTTAGGCGCACCGTACCGGCAGTGGTTAGATTCGGCCTTGCGCCAGGGCCTTTTGCCGGAAAGGGCGCGCAGGCTTACGAGTAGCAGACTTGTTTGAACAAGCGCCCTCCTTTCATCGCTGTGGGGAGGTCAAAATTGCTTGTTCAGCGAGCCCGTGGCCACACGCGCCAGGTCCGTATCGAGCAGCAACACTCCGTTGTCGCTTATATAGTAAGCAAGAGAGAAGGTCGCGCTCGCCGAGTTGATCGTCAACGTGCCGTGCCCGTTTGCATCCGGAGCGAAAACTATGCTGTTTGCCGTCAGCGGAACGTCCGGCACGAGCGATGACTGGCCGAAATTGTCGATGTTGAGGTTTCCCTCAAACGTCGAGTTCGCGAGCGTGGCAAGTTGTCCTACGAAATCTTGCTTCACGGCGCTTTCGCCGGCGTTCGCTACTCCCGCAAGATTGAAAACATAGTTGCCGCTCAACGCCGATTGGTTTGTCTGCGGGTAAGCGATGCCGCTCGCCACATTGGCGTCCACCTCGATCATCTCGAACAGTTCCACGGGGCCGTTCGAGGTGTTATAGGCGGCGCCATAAAGAGCCACGTTTATCGCCTGGCTTTTCAAGGTGAGCGGAATGGTAATTCGCCCAAGGTTCGCGTCGATGGTATAGGAAACACTGGTCAAGGCGTTGTCCAATTGAACGTCGAACGCGCCATTGTTGATGTCGAGTACGCCGCTTGTTATTGACCCTGTGGCGGCAGTGCTTCCATTGGACGTCATGACGCCGCCAAGCGCGTATGCGCCGCTGGTCGATTGTCCGCCAAGCGTGAACGCGTATTTTCCCGCGGGCAGCGCTTTGCCTGCCGTGAACGCACCGATCGCCGGCTCGTTGGCGGCGCTGTAGAAATCGCCCGCGAGCGCGAAATTTTTATCGATCTCGACCACTTTGAGATGCGTATTGTCCACGATGAAAAATTCATACTGAAATGATGTTGTCACCGTTGACGTGCCTGTAGTCGTTACCATGGTCTCGAAGATCGAACTGTCCGTGGTCGTGAGTGTCACCGTTCCGTTGCCGTTTATACTTCCATGCACGGGGTCTGTCGCGAAACTTCCCTGCAGCGACGTGTCGGATGTCGCATACGTATTCATACCGTTGTAGTTGATATCTTCTTCCGCTGCGTTCGCTATGATCGTGCCGATGCCGTCGGAGTAAAATTTGCCTGCTATAGCCAGCGGCCTTCCGATCGCATCGGGCCCTGAAACACCAAATACGTAGGGGCCGGAGAATGCCGAGGCCGAGAGGAACACTGGGTTTTGTAAATCGATCGTTCCGCTGCCGGTCGCGTTCTTGTCGAAGCGGATTAGCGTCGATTGCTCCGCAGCGGTGCCCGATTGGTTCGACATCAGCGCGAGTTGCCACACCGCGCCATTGCTCAACGTTGCCGTCGCGCTTCCGTCCGGATTCACCGAGAACGTCCCCGTATATTGTCCTTGCGCTGCAGAACCACGACCGACGACCTCTTCGAGGCCGTTGACAATGTTTCCCGTGCCCGTGACGCTGTTTCCTTGCGCCGTGAAGCTGCCGGCAACGGCCAAATATCCCGACGAGTTGTCTCCCGTATACGAATAGGCGTAAGAACCGTTCAGAGAACTCTTCGAGAAAACGACCGTAGCGGTTGCCGTACCGGACACCGTGCCGGCCATGGCTGTAATCGTCGTCGAGCCGCCCGGCGGCGGCACCGGAGGTGCAATGTACGTACCATTCGAGCTGATCGTCCCGTGAACGGAATCGCCACCTTGCGTGCCGTTCACGTACCAAGTGGTTGCCGCGGGAGTAGCGGTGAAGACTTGCACCGCTCCCGCTTTTATGGCCAGCGCTGCCGGACTCACGGTCACTCCCTGCGCGGACACAACATTGATCGTGGCCGTGCCCGTTGCGCTCGAATTTCCCGACGAAGTCGCCGTGACGGTCACTGCGGCGGAAGGCACTGAGGCGGGGGCTGTATAGACGCCGGTGCTGCTGTTGATCGTTCCGCCTCCGGTCACGCTCCATTTGAAAGTCGCATTGGGTGTGTTCGGAAGATACGCCGCGAAGTCGACCGTTTGATTCAAAGATATGGTCAGCGAACCTGGATAAATCGTCACCGCGCTCGGCATGGTCGAAGTTGTCGTGGAGGAACTGCTCGGTTCGCTGCCGCTGCTGCTGACGCTGCTGCCGCTGCAACCCGCCAATATCAGAATCGCCGCTGCTGCCACCGCGAGAACCGCCAACCGCTCCTTTCCCCTTTGCATTACAGATTTCCCTCCAGCTTCCTGTCGGGCGAGTCTGCCTTCCCTCGCCTTTCTCGAGCTGAAGTGGTCTCGCGCTTGCGCGAACAGAACCAATGAACTCTTACCTTGCGGGGACTTCCCTCCGGCACTGGCGCCCTGTTATCTTTTCCCTCTATATGCACTGTCTGCGTCTCCATGAGAACAAAATTGTATTGCATCCGAGCATGAGATTGCTCGAAAGTAGCTCAACCGGGTATTCCGGGAACTCTCTGCTTTGGTTCTGGGGACGGAGCCAGCCCCTGTACCGCTGATGGCCTGTGTTTTCCAACGCACTAAGAACAGCTAACGCCGGAAAGAGTTGCCCTGCGGCGCCACTACTTCGGGCCGGCGCAAGCCTAATTCCGCAAAGGCTTGCCCGTCTTGAGCGTGTGCGCGATGCGCTCCTGCGTTTTTTTCTCCCCGCACAGGCTCACAAAAGCTTCGCGCTCGAGATCGAGAACATACTGTTCCGGCACGCTTTGGGGAGCCGTGATCGATCCGCCCGCGAGCACGTAAGCCAGCTTGCGCGCTACCAGGCCGTCGAATTCCGATGCGAATTCGCCTCGAATCATCATGTGCATAGCCAGCTTCGCCGCCGCAACGAATTCTTCTCCCAGCACGCGGATTTCCGGCGGCGCCGGCGGATGATAGCCCGCGCGAACGAGCGCGAGCGCCGTCTCTTTGGCGTCCGCCACGAGCCTCTCGCGATTCATCGCGACCGGATCCGCGGGACGCAGGAAGCCCAGATCGCGCGCATCCTCGGCGCTGGTCGAAACTTTGGCCATCGCGATCGTTTCGAAAATCGGCTGCATGGCGTGCAGCAGATCCAGACTATCCCCGCCGGCCGCATGCTCGTTTGCCCGAATCAGCATTTCCTTCGTTCCGCCGCCGCCGGGCATCAATCCCACTCCCGTTTCCACCAGTCCCAAATAAGCCTCGGCCGCCGCGTGAATACGTGCCGCGTGCAGATTGATTTCGCATCCACCCCCGAGCGCCATGCCCTGCGGTGCCGCAACCACGGGCCTCGGCGCGTATTTAATCGCCATGTTCGCGCGCTGGAATTGCCGCACCCCGAGGTGCAGTTCGTCCCACTCCCCTTCTTGCGCGGTCACGAGCAGCAGCATCAAATTTGCTCCAACGGAAAAATTCGGAGCCTGGTTGGCAATCACCATCGCCTCAAATTCGGTCCCCAGTTTCGCGATGCCCGCATGGATCATCGCGATGAAGTCGCCGCCGATCGCATTCATTTTGGCTTGAAATTCGCAGCAAAGAACGCCGTCCCCAAGGTCGATCAGGCTTGCGCCCGCATTTTTCCGCACGACTCCGGCGCGCTCCTTCAGCGATTTCAGGATGATGATTCCCTCAGGCTCCTTGACGGGCCGAGCCGCGCCGGAAGCGAAATCGAAATAGCGCGTCGTTCCTTTTTCCGATTCGTAGAATGATTTAGCGGACGACGCGAGAATTTTCGCGACGAGCGGCGGCATCTGTTTTCCTTCGCGCTCGAGCGCCTTGGCCATCGGTTCGACACCGATCGCGTCCCACATTTCAAATGGTCCGAGTTCCCAGCCGAATCCCCAGCGCATGGCGCGATCCACGTCGACGATGCTGTCGGCAATTTCAGGGAAACGGCGCGCGGCGTACAGACAAGTCTCGCTCAACACAGACCCGAGAAAGCGGTTCGCTTTGTCGCCGCCCTTGCTTTCGAGCGCGGGGAGGACGAGCGCCCGCATGCGCTCGCGAGTATCCTCAATTGCTTTGCCCGCTTCTATCGAACCAAACTTCGCCTTCTGCCGCTCGCGGTATTCGATCTTCCGCCAGTCGAGCGTCAGAATCTCGGAATCGGCGCCCTTCTTGATCCGCTGGTAAAAACCGCTACCCGTCTTTTCGCCCAGCCATCCGCGCTGCATCATTTCTTCAAACAGCGGCGGAACCTTATACATCTCCCGCGATTCGTCCTCGGGCGCGTTTTCGTAAATGTTGCGAACCACGTGGACCAGCACATCGAGTCCAACGATGTCCACCGTGCGGAACGTCGCCGAATTGGGCCAACCGATGGCCGGGCCCGTGCACGCGTCCACTTCCTCGATTGTCATTTCAAGCGAGAGCATCTGCCTCACTGCGTTCAGAATCGAAAAAGTGCCGATGCGATTCGCGATAAAATTCGGAGTGTCTTTTGCAATCACCACACCCTTGCCCAGCCGCCGATCACATATCTCTTCAAGGGACTTCAGCACCTCCAGGCGCGTCTTCGGTCCGGGAATCAATTCGACCAGCTTCATGTAGCGTGGCGGATTAAAAAAGTGCACGCCCGCCCAGTGCTGCTGAAAATCCTCCGAGCGTCCTTCCGCCACCAGGCGAATTGGCAACCCGGATGTATTCGATGTGACCATCGTTCCCGGCTTGCGCGCCGTTTCCACTCGCTCGAACAACTTCCGCTTGATGTCGAGATTCTCCGCGACCGCTTCGATAATCCAATCGGCGTCGCCGCACCACGAGATGTTGTCTTCGAAATTCCCGGGTGTGATCAGTCTTGCGGTTTCCGGCGTGAAGAAAGCCGCGGGTCGGGATTTCTTGGCCGCGTCGAGTCCAGCGAGCACGATCCGGTTTCGAACGGCCGGGTCCGCGAGCTTCAGACCTTTTCGTTTTTCCTGCGCGTTCAATTCGGCGGGCGCTATGTCCAGCAGGTAGCAGGGAATGCCTGCATTCGCGAGGTGCGCGGCAATTCTCGCACCCATGGTTCCGGCGCCGAGCACGGCTACTTTTTCGATCGGGTGTTCCATCAAGCCTTTTTGTCCCCGCACATCGTTGCAAAAGCGCCATCGGTGGTCAACCGGAAAGACCCCGGGTCCGCAAACTTTGATAGAGTGTTATAGAGTCAGGTGTCTGATGGATTCTGAAAAGAACTGGCTGACGCGGGCCATTCGCGGACTGCGCTCGTTTGCACACGCGGGAAATGGCAGCCGCCCCAAAATTGGCCTCGCTCTCGGCGGCGGCTTCGCGCGCGGGATTGCCCACATCGGCGTGCTCCGCGTTTTGGAAGAGCGCCAGATTCCGGTCGATTTCATCACTGGTACGAGCGTTGGCGCCCTCATCGCCGCGACCTACGCGAGCGGCACCTCTCTCGATGACATGGCCCGGCACGCCGTCTCTACGCGCTTCCGGGATTTTGGCCGCTGGACGCTTTCGAGGATGGGAATGGCGTCGAACGAGCGCCTCGAACTCTTTTTCCATAAGTTCACGCCGGCCCGGAAATTTGAAGAGATGAAGATCCCTCTCTGCATCGTGGCCACCGACGTGATCAGCGGCGATTCGGTTCACTTTACCGACGGCGAAATCGCTCCGGCCCTGCGCGCTTCCTGCGCTTATCCAGGCCTTTTTCTTCCCGTTGAATATCGTGACCGGGTGCTGGTCGATGGTTTCATTACGGAGACGGTCCCCGCGCCCGCGGCTCGCCAGATGGGCGCCGATGTTGTGATCTCCGTGCATCTAGAACCCGGGCTGCTCGATTCGCGTCCCCGGAATACGATCGAAGTGATCAGCCGCTCGTTTTCGATCATCCAAACTACGGCTATCCAGTCGTGGCGCGCGGCGACAGACGTGCTCATCGAGCCGGACGTGCATCATGTTCTCTGGGACGAGTTTGTGAAAACCCCGCAGCTGATTGAAGCAGGCGAATCCGCAACGCTCGCTGCGCTGCCGAAAATCAAAGCGGCCTTGGAGGGCCATATCGAGAGGCGCTCCGCGGACCGGCGAAAATCCCCCCTCGGTACCAGCCGAAGCATCTTGCAAGGGCGGAACTCGCGTATTTAGTTGGGTGAAAGCCGTCTGCATGCCCGCTTGCCGGATGCTGCGCGAAGCGGCGAAAGGCCGGTGAGAGCCGACATGCACGCCGAAGAAGGCGCATTCCGCGGCCATCCCCGGGACGGTAGGTTTCCCGTGCTCCCTAATCGGCGTTGCGAATTTCAACGGTCACAGGCTGGCCGTTACCCTTCCCCCGTTTGGTGAACCATTCGCTCATCGCGGCTGCGAGCCGCGCCGTGTCCACGCGCAAGCCCGCTTCCAGCGAGCCTTCGCCCGTTGAGAGCGTGTCCTCGAATTCCGCCGAACCCGTAAAATTCTTCATGCAGAAGCTGTCGAGCCAGTCGAGAGGAGCGGGACGCCTTTCGCCGCCAATCACGATTTCCGCGCGAAGTTTGCGAGCAAACATTTGGGACAAAGTATAACTTCGCTACGCCGACCGGCTTCCTTGTATTTCGGCGGGCGGTGAATTAAAATTCGCGGCGCTGTTATAATTGGCTTACTACTTTGCGGCCACTCCATTTGCGGCCGCCGGGCCCGCGTATGGAACCCCTGCGGGAATCCCAAGGAGGCAAAGTGTCCACCCCACTAGAAGGCTGGGTCGAAGAATCGGCCGGTCTTACGAAACCATCGAAAATCGTTTGGTGCGACGGTTCCCAAGCCGAAAATGATCGCTTGGCTGAAGAAATGCTTGCCGATGGCACGTTTGTACAGCTCAATCAGAAGTCTTACCCCAATTGTTACCTGCATCGCAGCAATCCTAACGATGTCGCCCGCACCGAACAGCTTACTTTCATCTGTACCCGCGAGAAGCAGGACGTTGGGCCCACAAACAACTGGATGTCGCCCGAGGAGGGAAAGAACAAGCTCCGCCCGCTTTTCGACGGCGCGATGAAGGGCCGCACCATGTATGTGGTGCCCTACATCCTCGGTCCTGCGAATTCTCCCTACAGCAAGGTCGGCGTCGAGATTACGGATAGTCCCTACGTCGTCGCCAACATGCGCATCATGTCGCGCATTGGCCAGGCGGCGCTCGACCGCCTGGGAAGTTCCAGCGATTTTGTTCCCGGACTCCACTCCGTGGGTGATTTGAATCCCGACCGCCGCTTCATCATGCACTTTCCCGAAGAAAAACTGATTTGGAGCGTCGGCTCCGGCTACGGCGGAAATGCTCTTCTGGGCAAGAAATGCTTCGCGCTGCGGATTGCGAGCTGGATGGCACGCGAGCAGGGCTGGATGGCCGAGCATATGCTCATCCTCGGCGTCGAAGATCCATCTGGAAAAGTAACCTACATGGCGGCCGCTTTTCCGAGCGCCTGCGGCAAGACGAACCTCGCGATGATGATTTCGCCGCTCGAAAAGCATCGCGTGTGGACCATCGGCGACGACATCGCCTGGATGCACATCGCCTCGGACGGCACCCTGCGCGCGATCAATCCCGAAGCCGGATTTTTTGGCGTCGCCCCGGGCACCAACGCGAAGACGAACGCCAACGTGATGCTCGCAGCGAACCGCAACACGGTGTTTACCAACGTGGCTCTCACGCCGTCGGGAGAACCCTGGTGGGAAGGTCTCAACGGCGCGCCGCCGTCCGGACTCATCGACTGGAAAGGCAAATCTTGGGCTCCCGGCAAAGGTCCTGCAGCGCATCCGAATTCGCGCTACACCGTGCCCGCGGCGCAGTCACCCTCGATTTCACCGCGCTGGGAGGACCCTGCCGGCGTTCCCATCTCCGCGATTATTTTCGGCGGACGCCGCGCAAGAGTCGCCCCGCTCGTCTACGAATCCCGCGACTGGCAGCACGGCGTCTTCGTCGGCGGAACGATGGGGTCGGAGACTACTGCGGCCGCCACGGGAGCCGTCGGCGTTACGCGCCGCGATCCCATGGCGATGCTTCCCTTCTGCGGCTACAACATGGGCGACTATTTTAACCACTGGTTCTCGATGGGTTCGAAGCTGAAGAACCCTCCGAAAATTTTCAACGTGAACTGGTTCCGCAAGGGCGACGACGGGAAATTCCTCTGGCCGGGATATGGCGAGAATGTGCGCGTGCTGAAGTGGATGCTCGACCGAATCGAAGGTCGCGCCGCCGCTGTCGAGACGCCCATCGGCAATGTTCCCGCCAAAGGATCGTTGCTTCTCGATGGCCTCTCGCTGTCGTCGAGCACGATTGACGATCTGCTGCGCGTGGATTCGAATGACTGGATCGAGGAAGAAAAGGGCGTCGGCGAATTCTTCGATACCTTCGGCGACCGCCTTCCCGAGCAATTGCGGCAGGAGCGCCAGGCGCTTGCCGGACGCCTCCAGCGTGCCGCCGTTCCGGTGAAGTAGCGTCTCGATTCGGGCGTTTCCGTTCGCGCGTCGCAGGGAGTTTAAGGCGCGAGCCACGGAGACGTCGCGGCGAGAATGCATTTACGATCGTCAGAGGATGGATTGGATATCCGCGTCGATGGAAACATGCGTTTGCGGAAAACCGTTGATCTGGTAGTTGGCGCCGGCGGCACAGGCCAAATGGAAGAAGCGGCTGATGTGATAGTCCTCGTCGAATGAGCTGAAGACCTCCTCTATCTCTTCGCGCGAAAGCCCCAGATCCGAAAATGGCACCGATCGGTCGTAGCCGCCCGCAGCCGCCAGATATTTTTGTACGAGTTCCTTCAGTTCCATTTTCATAGTCAGATCCAGAAGTACGCGCCTGCTTCCCCGTACGGAAGATTCATGTAAAAAAGGTTGGCTTCGGGAATCCGCTCGAAGGAAGCGAGGAGCTTCTCGGAGCCGTGCGCGGCGCACAACGGCTCGCCGGGGGCCTCGCCGATTCGCTCCACTTCATCGAGACTGGCCACGTGCTCTTGCGAGAACCAAAGCCACGGCGCGCGCTGCCCGCATTCGACACACGCAGCGTTGCCGGCCGCGAGGCGCTTTTCGATGGCTGCGGCAACTTCGGGAGCGACGCCCGCGGCTTCAAAGTCGGGCGTCGCGACGAAAAAATACTGCGTAAAGATTGCAGGGTCCGGCTCGAACGCCACCACGCGGCCCTCGTACGCCTCAAGTTCCGCGCGAACCGTTCCGGCAAGGCAATCGAGGCAGAGAGAAACCTCTGGTCGAACGGGATCGCGTCGCGTTGCCTGCTTACCGCGCAGGTAGAGCGTGTCGGGAAGCAGAGTAGCGATCCATGGGGCTTCACTGTCGAGGTGAATGCATTCGGCGGGCGATCCCTTCAGCCATGCCCACCAGTTGCGGCTGCTTGGCAGGAATTGAATGCCGGGATACGCCGCTTCATGCGAAATAGTGGCCAAACACTTGACTCCGTGCGCCAGTCAAAATCGAAAGCCGGGGGCAAACATTTCCCGCATCGGCTGAGCCGGGCCGCCGGACCGATATTATGGCACGAGTTCTCGGCCGACTGAAAAACGATACGGCCGACGAAAAGGCAAGACTGCGTTGCTAATTTTCGAATGCAGCAAGGATGTTTGACAGGGAAAAGAAACAATTGCGATTGCCCGGCAAAGCTCGTTCCGCCGGTGGTTACAATGCTACGCAATTTTTCGTTGCGGCGCTGGGGTGGGCACGGGCGCGGGAGCCGCGCTTACTCGATCCGGCCCAGGCTTGAGAGAAAAAGGTACGCCTCGCTTCGCGTTTTCATCAACCGTGCGTTGCAAATCCACTTGATCCATTCCAACAGAGCTTTCACCACCATAATTCACGTAATAGTGAAGTTGATTATCGGCAAGCCAGTAATCGGTTGCCGTGAACATGGAGCCGTCCTTGAGATAAACGAGGACCGTGGGCGTGGATTGGGCCACATTGTTCGTCACAGGGTTCGGGTCCGGCGAAGGTTGGGAAACGGGAGCGCTCGGGTTTGTATCGAATGCACCGCCGTTCGGATTGTACGAATCAGAGAGAAACTCATTAGGCGCGCTGTAATCGAAGCTCGGATAGGCGGAATAATCCGAGTAGCCGTAGTAAGGCCAGCCCCAGGACAGGCCATACCAAAAAGGGTTATACCAGAAGGGATCCCAGGAAATCCCCCAGCCCCAGCTGGGCCACCACGGGTTCCATCCCCATCCTCCCCAACCCCAACCTCCGAAACCTCCCCAGCCCAAACCTCCCCCACCCCAGCCGAATCCGAGGCCACGATCTCCGTACCCAAATCCAAATCCGCGGCCGCCATATCCGTATCCGCCGTACCCACCGCGCCCGAAGCCGCCTCGTCCGAATCCAGAATTTAAGCCGAATGTTCCGCCGCCGAACACATTTCTCCCGGCGAATATGTTTCCGCCACTGAGACTTGCGCCGCCGGCACGCGATTGAAGAGCTCCCCCGAATCCGGCGCTGCCGGTTCGTGAGCCGTTCAAGCCAAGACGTGAGTTCCCAAAGGAGGAGTTCCCGAATCGAGAATTCTCAAAGTTGGCGGACGCACGATTCGAACCAACCTGCGAAGTCGAATTCGTACCGCGAACTGCAGAGGATGCAGGCGAGCCCGTGGTCGCGCGTGACGACGCAAAGCTTCTCCCCGCGGACGCGCCGCTTGCGTTACCAAACGAATGCCATCCGCCAGCTGCGCTTGCTACACTGCGACCCTGCGCCGAAGCGGCGCCGTTTCCCGCGCCACCGAACGAGTGCCATCTGCCGTCTGCAATTGCGCGAGGCGCGCTGGAAGCTCTCCCGGACCGACCAAAACCGGAAGCAACCGAGCGTGCGTTCGACGAAGAAAACCCGCTTCCTCTCCCGCCGAACGAATTCGAACCGCCATAGCGACCCGCTCCGAACGAAGAATTCGAGCGCGAACCATATTCCCCGCGGCCTGCAAACGTGCTTCCGCCTATTCGGGCCGACCCCCCCGAGCGCGCTGATCCAAACGAACCCCCGCCAAAACCTCCGCCGTAGGATCTGCCGCCGGAGACGCTTCCACCGCGAAACGCGCCGCCGCCACCGCCGCCGTGGAATCCGCCACCGCCACTGTGGCCTCCTCCGCCACGTTGCGCGACCGCCTGCGGGGCGAAAAGAAGTGCGATTGCTGACAGGGACAATGAAAGGTTTCTAAGAAAGGTGGTTTTCATCGCTTACCTCCACCAGTTCCGGTTATGGCCACGTCCGGTCTGCATCCGATGGCTACTATATAAGATTCGCCCCGAGCGAGCCAGGTTGCGCCTGCCTGCCATGCCCAGTCAGCTCTTGGTCGAATCCGGGCAACACAAGTTGAGAAAGGAGCCTGCCCGCGACTCGAAGTGGAAAAAAACCTCCGATAACGGTAGCATAGCGGTTTGATTCTCAGTCGGCTCTGATCCCGCATGGCACCCACAATTTCGTCCCTCACCGGTAAGGTGGCGAAGAGCCTCGGCCTTGAAGTGTGGATGGATCGCGTCATTGAAAGAGCGGATCGAATCAAGCCGGAATGGAAAGCCGACGACATACACGATCTGCGAGTGGCTTTGCGCCGCTGCCGGACCATGGCGGAAACTTTGAACGAAGTGGTTCCCGACCCTGGCTGGCGCAAACTCAAAAAGGCGAGCCGCGAACTTTTCCACGCCCTCGGCGATTTTCGGGACATCCAGGTAAAGCGTGCACTGATCAAGAAAGTCGAGACGCCTGGGGATCCGCTCCGTAAATACATGTTGAGGCATCTCGGCCGGCAGGAAAAGAAGCAGCGGAATGCCGCTGAAAATGCCCTGGAATCATTCGATCAGAAAAGCTGGCGGAAGTGGTCGCGAAAGCTCTCCTTGAAGGCTCAGTTTTTCCCGGTCGAGAGTGTTGTTTTCCAGCGGATTGCTCTGGCGAGGTTGAACGAGGCGGCGCATCTCTACCAATTAGCGCGAGAAAAGAAGAGCAGTGCCGCGTGGCATCAAACGCGAATTGGAATCAAGCGATTTCGGTACATAGTTGAGAATTTCCTTCCTCAGAGGCACGAGGTGTGGGACAAAGACCTGAAGCAAATGCAGGACCTTCTTGGGGATCTGCATGATATGGACGTCCTGCGCAGCGACGTCCGCCGGCTGTCGAAAAAATTCACACCCGCTGTTGTTTCAGCGTCACTGGAGAAGATCGATGCTGACCGGAAGAAATGCCTTCGGGATTTCCTCGCGAAAACTTCAGCCGAGCACTCTCCCTGGATCATTTGGCGAGCCGGCTTTCAGTGGGGACACGCCGTAGCAGCGGCCTCGCCCCCTCAGCGGCGAACCGCTTAGTCACCCAGCGACCGCAGAATTTTAGGCGTCACGAACCACAAAAGCTCCCATTTGCCGTGCACGGACTGATGTTCAAAGCAGGCCACGCCCGCCTTTTTGAGGGCCGTGAAGGTTCCCCGCGCGCCCGCCAATTGCGAAATCCACAGATCGACGTGAGGGGCGTGGCCAAAGCACATCACTTCCTTCACTTTCAGCCTCTGTAGCTCCTTGACGATCTCGGCGGGATTTTCGCTCGGCTTCAGATTCTCGCTGACGCGGATCTTATCCGGCGCATATCCAATTGCTTCCGCGAATATTTCGGCCGTTTGCGCCGCGCGAACGAACGGGCTCGTGATCAAAACGTCGGGCTTCACGCCCAACGCCTCGAGTCCAAGCGCGGCAGATCGCGTCTTTTGAATTCCCCTAGCCGTGAGCGGCCTTTCCGCTTCGGGCGGTGATTTGGGATCGCCGCGGTCAACTGCAATTCCGTGGCGGACGATATAAAGAATCATGGCTATGCGACCTTTGCCCTTTTCTGGACCCGCCTGAATTCGGCCTTGAGATGAAACTCTTTCTCGAATAGATCAGCCTTCCGTTGAAGGCCCGCTAAATCCAGACGCGTCCCCTCGGCAGCACGGATCATGAAGATGGCCTTGTGGCCTGCTATTTGTACGTCGACTCCGCCTATGCGCTGGGCGTGCTCGGATTCGAGTTTTTCGGCGATACGCAGCAAAGATGTGAGTAGACGAAGCTGCCGGCGCTGCTCAGTGTCGAGCGATGCATACGAGGCATGTTCGATCTGAGGCTCGGACTTACAATTGTGGTACCGCACGAGGGCCGCGACCATGCCGCGCCGCCAGCCGCGCAGCCCCGGTATTTCGCCGTTGCGAATCAAATATTCGCCGTGGCGATGGTGGGACTTGCGATTGACGAAGTGCCCGACATCGTGGAATAGCGCTCCGAGCTCCAGGACGAGCCGCAACTCGGTACCCAATTCATGTATCGGCCGCAGCTGATCGAAGAGAGCCAGGGCCAGCCGCGTCACTTGGTCCGCATGCCGCGGATCGTAATCGAGGCGGCGGGCGAACCAGCGCGCGCTTGCCAGCAACTCTGCCGCCCGACCCTTTTCTTCTTCGGAGGCGATGCCGGCAGAATACTGTTCGGCGACCAAATCGAGAAGCAAACCTTCGCGCACTCCTACCCCGGGGACGAGCAGGGCGCGCAGATCAAGCCATTTTGCAAGAGTTGTAATGATGATGGCGGCGATTCCCATCACCTCCGCGCGATCTTTTCTCACTCGAAAGACGCGCATTCGGCCGGGAATATCGAGCGCCAGCAACCGCCACGTCTGGTCGCGGAGCAAGCGCACGTTCATCGCCGGAATTCTTTCGACCATCGGCCCGGCAGCAAGGCGCACAAGCGCTTCGGCATTTCCACCGCATCCCACGGCCACTGCGCGGGAAAGGTTCGGCGGCGAAGGCAGGGCACTATGCAAAAGAGACAAAACGTGGTGCCGCAAGCGCTTGGCGTTGTCTTCGTCGATGGCGCCGTGGATCGAATACGTTTCCATCAGCCGAATCGTACCCAGCGGCAACGCGATGCGATGTTCGAGAATGCCGCGCTGGAAGAAATTCAACTCCAAACTACCCCCGCCCAGATCAAAGATCAGCCGCGGCCTCACTCGGCCGCGCAAAACCCAATGGACGGCCGAACAGACTAACCTCGCCTCCTCTTCACTGCTAATCACTTCCAGCTCGATGCCCGACTTTCGCCGGATGCGGTCCATCAGCCGCCTGTAATTACGGACCTCGCGAGCGGCGGCCGTAGCGACCGCCCGATAATCGGTCACTTCAAAATTGTCCATGCGATCTCGAAAGTGACTGAACGCGCGGGAGGCGCGCAAAATTGTTTCGTCATCGAGCAACCGTTTTGTGAAGGCATTGTGGCCCAGCCGGACCGGCACGCGTTCGTTTTCCAGGAATTGAATATGGTGCGGCGAAGTGGCTCGCGCGATCACCAAACGTATCGCGTTCGAACCAGCATCGATCGCCGCCAATTGGACGGGGGCAGCCACGTTTAACGCCAGAGGTGCGACAGGGCGTGCGAAGGACGGTAGTGCGTGTTCCGGATGCCGAGATGCGCAGCGATTTGCTTGCGGAGCACCCGGTTCACTTCGGACACGCTTCCTTCGCCGTCTAATTCAATAAAGCCGTGCCGCTTGGAAAGGTATTCAAATTCCCGCTTGATCATGGATTGGTAGCGAATGAACGACTGAAACAAA
>Ga0182024_10008328_pt1 | contig 21938 bp, 13 predicted proteins | sample P32metaG_FD_120480 | JGI IMG/M metagenome (GOLD analysis project Ga0182024, IMG submission 120480) | Permafrost microbial communities from Stordalen Mire, Sweden - P3-2 metaG (Illumina Assembly) | ecosystem: Environmental > Terrestrial > Soil > Wetlands > Permafrost | place: Sweden: Stordalen...
GCGCCATGGTCTGGATCGCGTCGTCCAATACCTGCTTATCTGACCAGTCGAAGTTTTCCGGCAGTATCCGGTTTTCCGGCGCGTTGTAGCCGAGCGTGAACAGCAGCGTGTGCGCCATGTCGGCTTGAAATCCGAGTGTTTGAGGACGGTCTACTCTTTCGAGGAGGTCGACCATCAGTTTCCAGCCATGCATTCCCCCCCAGCAGATTTCGTCTTCCGCAGCCAGGCGCTCGCCGTAACCTTCCGCGATGGTGCAAGCTTCGCGAAACGTGCCGGCAATCTTGTTTGTATTGCCGTTGGGATCCGTGGCCCAATCGGCGGGGCTCGCGGCGGAATCGATACGCACGATTCCATACGGCCGGATGCCGATTTCGCGGAGTTTTTGCGCGATGGCGCAGGCTTTCCTGACTTGTGTAAGGAACTTGGCGCGATCGGACTCCGAGCCCATCGCCGATCCGCCTCCAGTGGGCTGCCAAACCGGGGCGACCACGGAGCCGACCACTAAGTTGCGAGTAGCGATTTGTTCCGATAGGCGCTTCAAGTCGTCGCTGGTGGAATCAATGTCCACGTGCGGAGCGTACAGGAACAGATCCACGCCGTCGAAGCGAGTTCCGTTCACCTCGGCCGCGGCCGTGAGGTCCAACATGGTTTCGAGATCGATGGGAGGCTCGGAATCCGGTCCCTTGCCCACCAAGCCCGGCCACATGGCATTGTGGAGGGCGGGTTGATTGTGTATGCTCATTCAAATTTTCTTCCGCAGCGGCTCGGCGTCCGGATTGCCGGGCCCGAAATGTTTCAAGATGACTAGCGGATCGGTGGCGCTCCGGTTTTCAACTTCGACACCCGCCATTGCCGCCGCGGCTGTGACGAACAATTCATCCTGCGTCATCTCGCCGAACCGGATCATAGCGGGCGTGGCTACCGGATGGGTTCCGAAACGCCCGTGTCCCTGGGTGAGGATCAGGCCGTAGGCGGCGCTGTCGCGAATGGTCGCGGTGCGGCCCGGAAGCACCGTTAACTCCTTGGCCGAATAGTGAGGCGTTCCGTAGGTGATCCACTTTTCCGAATAGGCGGAGTCGGCGGTGGCCTCGGCGGAGTGGGCAGGTTTAGGTGTGACTTTGTTCGTTTTGCCGAACTCCGGATTCACGTTGGCTTCCCAATCCAGCATGCCGACCAGGTAGTCCAGATCGTGATGGTATTCGGGGCGAACGTCTTTGGTCATCAGGCTCCAATCGACGATGCGCCCTTCGACGACGGACTGAAACATGGCGAAAACGTCGCTCGCGACTTGGGGCTCGTAGGTCACGAGCGATCCGGGAGCATGCAGGATGCCAGGATTGATTTGCCATCCGGCGCCAGGTTCCAGGCGGTAAGCGCGGGAATGGAACAGAATTCCGTTGTCGCCCTTGTTCCAATTTTCGAGACATCGCCTGATGTCGTTCTTAGTGGTGCCGGGTTCGAGACCCATGAAGGTGTGGGGGAAATTGTTTTCGGTGAGGTTGTATTGGGGCGGGAAGTAGTAGGCTTCTGGCTTGCCGCGCTGGCCCACCAGCTTGGCCTGGGCGTCGCTCTGGTGCATGTGGTGGGGGATGGGCCCCATGTTGTCGAAGAACTTGCAGAGGAGATTCCATCCGCCTTCGCGCTCCATCACGTCGGCGCCCAGCAGGAGATCGCCTGCATTCTCCACCGCGTGCTTGAGGAGAAATCGTTGATTCGAACCCACGCGAACGTAGCTCAGGCCTTCATCTTCCAAAGTGGCGGGACCGTTGGAGGCTTTGATGGTGGATGAGAACCACCGCTCGTTGATTCCGCCTCGGTGACCTCCAAAGGCATACAGATCGTCGGGATGGAGTTTCAATCTCCGGCCGGGGATCATAAAGGAGCGAGGGACCCAGCAGGGCTCCAGGCGGAGGATTCCGTTTCCAGCATTAAGCGCTTCTTGAACCGCGTTGCGATTCGACATTGGTGCGTTCTCCCAACTTGAAGCTACCTTAAAGAGGGGGCTGGGGACTAGGGGCTGGGGACTGGGGGCTGGGGACTGGGGACTGGTTTCTGGTTTCTGGTTTCTGGTTTCTGGTTCTTGACGCATCGGGCGATTCTTGTGTTTCGGTGAGCGTCGTTCTTAAGTGGCTGGATTGTTGATGGTTGTTGGGGCCGTTGGAGGTGGAAGATGTGCGATTTTTGAAGATGCGTCAGGAAAGTTCATCACTTTTCGTCCGCGGGATGGATGTGTCGTACTCCGTGCCTCTCATTGACAGAATAGACGCGCTGGTGATGGATCTGATTCCGTCGCGGCGGGCCGAATAGGGGAATTGGCTTGTGTTTACTGGTGGTTCGGTTAACGCAAATAAATTTGAAGGCGCGTGACCGCGCGTATCATTGAGGTTGGTGGGCGCGTCTTATGTCGTAAGAGGAGGAGCCTGGTGGTTCGAAGTTCGCGTTTTCTCCTTTCTGGTCTCGCAATCTTGGGTTTGATTTGTCCTGCGCGGGCGTCGGAGGCGGATGCGCTGGCGATCTCGGCGAACATTCAGGCCAAACACTTGCCGTTTGGCACGATTCTGGATCCCATGTATGCATCCCCAACTAGCGATCAGATTGTTGGTTATACGCGCTGTGGCGATTCTGCTTTATGGACTGGGGCATACCTGGCGGCCGAGGCGTTTCGCTACAACGTCACGCAATCGCCGGACGCGCTCAGTAACGTAAAGGGGGCGCTGGCGGGCTTGCAAGCTTTGGTGGACGTGACGGGCGACAACCGGTTGGCGCGTTGCATGGTGCTGGCGAGTTCGCCCTATGCTGCCGGCATTTCGAGCGAGGAGGCGAGTAATACCATCCATCAGAGTCCACCGTGGATTTGGGTGGACAACACTTCACGCGACGAAGTGGTGGGAGCCTTCTTCGGGCTGGGGGCTGCTTACGATCTGGTGGACGATGCCACGGTGAAGAGCGGAATCAGCAATCTGGCGACGCTGATGCTGGGCTTCATCGCTCATCACGAATGGTCGCCCAACGACGATATCTCGAATACCTTTTTGCTGCGGCCGGAGGAATTGCAGATGATGCTCGAGGTGCAACATCACGTCAATCCTTCGGGTGGCATCAGCGGGCCTTTGGTGACACTTCCGATGGACACGGCGGTATCCTACGACACGCTGAGCATCAGCTCATACTTCAAGTTCAACCTGGACTACATGAGTTTTTACAATCTGATTCGGCTGCAGGATAATAGCGACAACCGGGGCGCATACGAAATTGTGCGCAATTATACGGCTTTGCATCAGAATGCCTTTTTCGACATCATCGATCGGTCGGTGAATGGGCCCGATGATATTCGCGACGCGGAAATTCGGTCGTTGCTGGACCAGTGGCTGGAGCGGCCTCGCCGCGATCCCTACGTGGATAACAGTAAGGTGGTTGCAGTTTGCGGGACCGAGGCATGCGATCCGGTCCCGGTTCCAATACGACCGACCACGGATTTTCTTTGGCAGCGCGATCCGTTCCAGTTGGCCGGGGGTGGAGTTGGAACGATTGAGGGCGCGGGAATCGACTATATTTTGCCGTACTGGATGGGGCGATACTACGGCGTGATTTCGGGCGCAGTGCAATCGGCAGCCACGCCTAGCGAAGCTGTTGCGCCGGACTCGTTGGCGTCGCTCTATGGAACGAACCTTGCGTCCGGCATCGCCCAAGCCGACACCCAACCGTTGCCGCTGACCCTGGGAAGGGTGAGTCTTTCGATTACGGATTCCGTGGGAACCCAGCGCCAGGTGTCATTGCTCTATGTCTCGCCGACCCAGATCAACTTTTTGGTTCCGGACGGGACGGCGCCAGGCCCGGCGCAGTTTGTGGTTACGAACGGTTCGGCCCCGCAGACTTTCAGCGGTGTGGTGGCGGCAATAGACCCCACGCTGTTCAGTGTGGGCGGAAATGGGGTGGCTGCCGCGACCGCGGTGATGACACAGGCGAGCGATCCACAGTTGCAAACGCCGGTGCCGGTGTATCAGTGTATCGCCGGCACTTGTGTTGCGGTGCGAATCAACTTGGGAGTGGACACGCCAATTTATCTCACGCTTTATGGCACGGGGATCCGGGGGCGTAGCGCGTTGGCGAATGTCACGGTGACGATCGCGGGCGTCGCTGTGCCGGTGCAGTACGCAGGTCCAACGCCGAACTTTAGCGGGCTGGATCAGGTGAATGTTCCGCTACCGCTGAGCTTGCGCGGGAGCGGGCTATCGAAGGTGGTTGTCACGGTGGATGGGCAAGCATCGAATGCGGTGATGATTGATATTCAGTAAACGTTCGCAGGCGGAAGTGGCCCACTGAGTTTTCCCAAGACTTCTGAATTGCGTTCTTGGTGGGGCGGTCCCCCTGGACCGCAGCCGACGCCCTCGCCGGCTTGCCGGGTTTTCAAGTTCGTTCCGTTGGCGAAGAGCGGGTCCAGGGAGACCCGCGCGGACCAGGGGGTCCGCCCCACTTTGCATTGGTTCATCCTAGATCCAGAGACTAGCGAGGGCGGGGAAAACCTTGGCGCAGGCCCTCAATCATACCTTCCGTGAATTCTCGCGGGAAGTCCTGCACAAAGCCGTTCAAAAACCGCGCCGGTGTGAGACCGCCGGCTGGGCGGGACAGCGTGAGCGTTTCGAGCTCGACGTAAACTCCATCCACGGTTTGTTCGATTCGCCAGTACTGATTGAAGCGCCACATGTAACCGTAGACATCGGCCGGCGGACGCTCCTGATCGGCCGGCTCTTTTGTTTTGGGATGGGCCACTTCTCCGATATGCGTGGAATGGCAGATGATATACCCGTGAGTCGGATCCAAAGCAACATAGCTAGCTGTAACGTTGATGTTCAGGATGACGGTGGCGAATTGTTTCCTCGAAAGCCGTAGGAACGCATCGAAGGTATCACCGTCGCGTTTCACCAGGCGCGAGTCGGTAAAGTATTGCTTGAAATAATACTTGTAGTCCGCGTAATTCAGGGCAAAATCACGGACTCGTTCGAGCGTTGCTCCTTCCAGCAGAATCACACCGAGCCAATCCTGAAGCGAAGCATCCGGAATCTCGATTTCGTGTCCCTGGTCGAGGGTCTTTAGCGCAGTGATCTTGCTTTGGCCGAGCCACACTAGCGATTGCTCCTCGGGATGCTGGTCCAGCCAGCGCCAATGATGGGGAGTGGGAGGTTTCTTGAGGGCGTCCTCGGTGAGCTTGGCATAGCGGTCGAAAGCGGCGGCAGTGGCGGGAGGCAGTTCGGCGGAGATTAGTTGGGGCGCGGAAGAAAGCAGGAGAAGGAATCCAGAAGTCAGAATCCAGGAGTCAGAAGGAGGAATGCGCTTTGCGCCTCCATTTTCTGACTTCTGGCTCCTGGATTCTGGATTCTGTTTGCGTCTCACATTACCAATATAGGATGCGGCAAAGTTTCGCGAGAATATCAACTGGCTGACTCCGGCTGGAATCGGATCGCTCACGATCAATGGGCCAATGAGGAAGCACTGAGAGAGGCGCGGACATACGGCCTTAGCCCGCTGGAAATTGGAATGAGACATTTCATTCACAGCTTTCATATTGACGGCGTAACCAGCGAAGGCGATTCAGGACTCTCCGCCGGCCAGCACTGACGAATCGCACGGTTAATTCTGCCGGCAAGTCAATAGTCGCTTGACACTATCGCACCAATCTAGGCATACTGAGTCACCGAGTTGAAATTTTTCATCTTCGTGAGATGAAACTTCCAGAGGGGGGCATAAATGTTTACTCGAAAAGCGTCATTTGCGGGGGTGGTGTGTTCGCTCGCATTTTCTGTGTGTGGGCTACTTCACGGTCAAGCAACCGGGAGCATTTCCGGCACCGTATCTGACGCGACCGGCGCTGCTGTCGCGGGCGCGAAAGTGACAATCACGGCGCCGGCCACGGGTGCCTCCCGTGATGCGGTAACCGACTCGAACGGGCACTATGTAGTTCCGCTGCTCGGCGTCGCCAACTACACGGTGCATGTGGATCAGCAGGGATTTCAGCCCGCCGAAGCCAAAGGCCTCCAGTTGCAGGTGGACGAGCATCGCGAGTTGGATTTCAAGCTGGCGCTCGCGACGGTGAAGGAAAACGTCGAGGTCTCGGCGACTATTGTTGGTGTGCAAACGGCCGACGCGACACTGGGACAGGTGATCACGTCGCAGCAGGTGAACGATCTCCCCTTGAACGGCCGCGATTTCGTGCAGCTTGCCACGCTTACTCCAGGCACAACGACGGAAACCAATCCGAACAGCTTTTTCAATGGCGGTCCCAGCAGCGAAGCGTCCGCGCGCGGATCGTACTCTCTCTCGGTGGGCGGCTCGCGCGCTAACAGCACGGATTGGCTGCTGGATGGCAACGACAACAACGAGCTGACGTCCGGAGCTATTTCGATTCTGTCTTCGATCGACTCCATCCAGGAGTTCAAAGTACTGACGTACAATTATTCAGCGGAATGGGGAACGCGCGGGGGCCCGACGGTATTGGTCACGACGAAATCGGGAACCGACCAGTTCCATGGAAGTGTCTACGAGTTTCTCCGCAATACCGACCTGGACGCCCGCAGCTTCTTCGCAACTTCCACCGAGAAGTTCAATCTGAACCAGTTTGGATTTTCATTGGGTGGTCCGATCAAGAAAGACAAGACCTTTTTCTTCGCGGATTTCGAGCAGAAGGATCAACGGCACGGGATTCCGTACACGGGTCTGGTCCCAACCGCGGCGATGCGCCAGGGGAACTTTACGGACGACCCCTATGGCAACCCGAGCACAAGTGCACTGTTTAATCCCTGGGCGACTCAGGGGACGAATGCGAATCCGGTCACGGTCCCGTTCATGTGCGGCCCCAACGGCGCCCCTCTTCCCGCGGCCGCGAATGGAAGCCAGTCCGCTGGAACTCCCTGCAACATCATACCGTCAAGCCTGATTAACCCGATTGGTCAAGCACTGATCAACCTGTATCCTCTGCCCAACGCGAATAACTCCGCTCTCGGCTACAACTACACCAGTGAGCCGGTGCGGAAACTGAACGAAGGAAAGTTCGACGGCCGGCTGGACGAAAACTTTTCGAACAAGGATTCGTTATTCGCCCGCTTCAGCTACGATCAGGCTACCTCGTACGTGCCCGGTGGGGCTCCGGGTTTCGCCGAACAAGGCACCTTCGCCAGCAATCAGGGAATCATCAATCACGCTCGTAATGCGGCCATCTCCGAGACTCACATCTTTTCGCCCAGCACGGTCAACGAATTCAGGTTCGGTTTTAACCGGATCTTTGACTACATTACGTCGCAAGGAACCGGCAGTTGCTACTCCCAAGCGCTTGGGATTCCGGGCGCAAATTTGGGAGGCAACAGTTGCGGTCTGACGTCGGTAGAAGTGTTGGGTGGTTATTATTCGCTGGGCGATCGCGGTTATACGCCGTTCGTGGGTGGGACGAATGTCTGGATGTTCTCCGATTCCCTGGACATGGTCCGGGGCAGCCACGAATTCCGAGTGGGCGGTTCCATTCGTTGGAATCAGTTGAATACGGTTGCCGTGGGCTTCCCGAACGGATTTTGGGAAACCACCGGGGGTTGGACGGGGAATCCTGAATCGGACCTTCTGACAGGTTTGACGAGCCTGGCAATCCACGACCAGGAGTTTGGCGGCGGCAATACCGGCCGCCGTTGGCAACTGTACCGGCCTTTTGTCGAGGACAATTGGCGTGTCAGTAAGAGTTTGACCTTGAACCTCGGTTTGGCCTGGGCGATGTTGACGCCGCAAACCGAAGTGGGCAACCGCATGGCGGATTTTAATCCCGCCAATGGACAATTTTTGATCGCGGGCCAGAATGCGGGATCGAGGGCGGGCATTAACATGGATTGGACCGCGCTGGAACCGCGGATCGGCGCGGCGTGGAAACCGTTCGGCAACGGCAATACTGTGATCCGTGGCGGCTACTCGATCTATCACGATTCATCGTGGAACATGGGAGCGCAGGGGCTGTGGCAGAATCCGCCCTACTATGCCGAATCGGATGCCTTTTCCTTCTTCCCTACCAATTGCACGTTTGCAACGGCAGCCTGCGCGCAGGCCGGGATAACGCCTTTGGGAATTAACATGTCCTCCGGATTTCCACCATTCGCTGCGCCCCCCAACCCCGCTAACTTTACGGGTACGATTCTGGCACAGGATACGAACTTCAAGCAGGGCAGGGTGCAGCAGTTCAACATCAATGTGGAACACCAACTGCCCGGCCAGATTGTGTTAACGGTAGGCTACGCGGGTTCTCGCAGTTCGCACATTTTGGAATACGGGAACAATATCAACGTGGGATCGCCAAGCGCGTGCGGAACCGCTGGATACACGCTGGGATGCGGGCCCGGTGGCGCGGCGTTCAGTTTACCCTACACCGCGTTCCCGTATTCGGACATCCAAAATATCTTCGACGCGGGCATAGCTCACTACAATTCTTTGCAGGTGAAAGCCGAGACCAAGAGCGCGCGATACGGCATTTACGCGCTCATCGGATACACCTATTCGCGAGCGTACGATACCGGATTCATGGACGGTCTGGGAAGTATAACCGGCGCCAACTACTTTCCTCTGCCGAATTGGCAAAGCCTGGATTGGGGGCTTTCGCAGATCAACCTGAACCAGGATTTCACGGCCAGCATCATTTATCAGTTGCCGTTCGGCAAAGGCCGGAAATGGGGTAACACGTGGAATGGAGCGGCCAACGCCATTGCCGGAGGCTGGGAGGTAACGGTCATCGAAAAGGCGACCTCCGGGTTCCCGGTATTCATCGTGGATAGCAGCAACACATCGGGCGTAAACCTTGAGAACAACAACGATCAAAGCTTCATCCGCCCCAATCAAACGTGCAATCCGGTGTTGAGTAATCCGACGCTTTCCCGGTGGTTTAACGCTGCGTGCTTCGCGCAGCCGGCGACAGGACAGCTCGGAAACGCGAACCGGACGCCACTTTCGGGTCCTGATTTTGTGAACACGGATTTTTCGATCATCAAGCACTTCGTTCCAAGGGAAGGGATGCGGCTGGATTTCCGGAGTGAGTTCTTCAACTTGTTCAACCATGCGCAGTTCGGTTCGCCCGGCGGCAACGGGACCGGTGCGGACTTCAATGCTCCTTCCACGTTTACCGTGATCAATTACACGGTGAACAATCCGCGCTTGATTCAGTTCGCGCTGAAGCTGGCATTTTAGGCAGGGATGCGTTCCGCTCGGTTGAAGACGCAGGTCGAAAACATTGATTCCATGCAACCCGCCTGTGGCGCACGCACTGATGCGTGCCGCGTTCGCACTCTTGCGAACACCCGTGGCGACCGAACCCACGCGTTCACAGGAGTGTGAACGCGGCACGCAGGAATGCGTGCGCTACGGGTGTCTTCGTCAGCTTTGCGGGGGCCAGCGGGCCCTGATCACTGATGTGGATTGGGAGCGGGGGCGCGGAGTTCGATGACGAATTGCTGAATTTCGCGCCGTTCGCGCTCTGCTTGTTCCGAGGATTCCTTGACCAACTGGTGGTGGATCTCGAACTCTTTTTGAGCTTTCAGATTCTCGCCGGTTCGAGCGTAGACTTGGGCTAGCCGATAATGGGCTTCTTCCATTCGCGGATCGATTTCGATGGCTTTCTCGAAAGCCGCGATGGCCTGAGGAAAATCCTTGCGCGCGGAATAGATGATTCCAAGCTGGAGGTGCGCGTCCGCGATGGTCGGGTCCAGTTGAAGCGCTTTTTCCAGCAACGCTTCCGCTTGCTGGGCGTCGCCTTTCCTTTTCCAAAGACTGGCGGCGTAGTAGAAATTGGCCCAGGCATTGGCGGGTTCAAGCTTGGCGAATCGGGCCATCCTTTCCAGATACCCATCGGATTCGGTGATCGCGCTGCTCTGCACCTTGGCTAGAAACAAGTAGGGGCTGGGATCGGCGGGGTTCAAGTCCGAGGCTTCGAAGAATCGTCGGGCAGCCTGATCGTAGGAGCCGTTAGCGTAATGAGCAACGGCGAGGCCAAGGAGCATCCGCGCGGATCGTGGAAATAGCCGATTGCCTCTGGTGAAAATCCCGATAGCGGGTGCGGTGGCGCGGTGGGCTAGGAGCTCCGCGCCCCAATCAAAGAGATTTCGCTCGCTCGGGTTTTGTTCCGCAGCGTGCTGATATTGGCGAGCTACCGCGAGCGGATCTCCGGGTGGTTCCTTGACGTCGCCCAGTGAGGCTGTCGCTTTGGTCAGCGCTTCGGAAGATCGTAAAATCGCGTCGGAGCCGTGGCCTCCGCGATTGGTGCTGTCGGTAACGCCGGCCACGATGAAGGTGGGTTGGTCGTAGAACTCCGGTTTTTGAGCGGCGAGCGTGAGGTCGATTTTCTTGTCTTCTTTTGGGGTAAGGACAAAGGGTCCGAAAGTTGCTTCGCCTTGCCCGCTTAGCTCCGCGCGCAGAGTGTAAGTGGCTGCAGGAAGCGCCGGGAAATGGTACGTTCCTGTGGAGTCCGATTTCGCTGTGAGGGTTTGTTCGCCGGTTTTGAGTTGCACCGTTACGGTTGCCAGGGGGCGTCCCTGTGAATCGCGAACCGTCCCTTGCACCGTCGCGAGGTTTTCTTGGCCTAATAGCGCGATCGATGCTAGGGCGCACGCGGCAACTCGGGAAAAGCAATTCATGAGGTAGTGCGAGTTGAGGCTATTGTAGCCTTTATCCAAACAAGCCGACGTGGGCGTCGGCTGCGGACCAGGGGGTCCGCCCCACAATTTGAACTGCTACAGTGTCGGTGGGCGAAGTGACTTGGCATGGATATCCTGAAGAGCTTGTCGGGCGGGGATCGAAGGTCGATTGGTAAAGCCGATATTGTTGTCGAGCAGATTTTTAAGACTCCGGTTTTATTTGGCGAAGTGGTCCGGGGATTCACGCATGACGATCCGGTAATACGAATGCGATGTGCCGATGTCGCCGAGAAAGTATCCGCGGATCACCCGGAATGGCTGAAGCGGCACAAGCAAGCGCTGTTGTCATTTGCGAGCACGGTGCAAGAGAAGGAAGTGCGCTGGCATATGGCGCAGATGATCCCGCGCTTGGAGCTTTCACCCAGCGAGCGGCGAAGAGCTGTCGCGCTGTTGTTCAAATATATCGAGGACGGCAGCCAGATCGTAAAGACGTTTAGTATGCAGGCGCTGTTCGAGATGTCGGAGAACGACGCCAGGCTTCGTGCGCGCGTGGTGCCGATTCTTCAAGACGCCGTTCAGGACGGCCGCCCCGCGGTTCGGAGCCGGGGGAAGAAACTGCTGCGTCGGCACGAGTGCCGACGCGGCACGCAAGAGTGCGTGCGCCACGATGGACTCTAGCGCAATTGATCGAGAGCCTGCTGGGCCTGCGCATGGCCGGGATGCTGTTTGAGCAATTCCAGGAGGACCGAGCGAGCTTTTTCTTTATTGCCCTCGATCGCGTAGACACGGGCCAGGTTTAAGTAAGCCTGGTCGAAGCCGGGTGCAACGCGGATGCACTCTTCAAAGCTGCGCACTGCATCATCGCGCCGCTGGGTTCGCAGATACAGCACTCCGCGATTATTTAGAGCTTCCGGGTAAGCGGGACGAAGTTGCAGCGCTCGCTCCAGATATTCCGAGGCGTGGCTGGTGTCGTCGGTTTGCGCGTAGACCATGGCGAGGCTGTAGTTTGCTTCCGGGTCCTGCGGCCGCGATGCAACAGCACGCTGCAGCACTTCAAGTGCTTCGGGCCACCGCTTCTGCTGGCGATAGGCATTGCCGAGATTTTCGAGCGCAATCCAATGGTTGGGATTCAGGTGCAGAGCCTCTTCGAAGCTAGCGATTGCATCGGCGGTGCGGCCTTCGCGCGTGGCCAGGAGTCCGAGATTGTTCCAGGCGTTGGGGCGGGTGTCGGGATAGCTGGCGTTCAGTTTCAGGGCTTGCTCGAAGCTTGCTCGCGCTTCCAACGGCTTCTCCTGTTTCAAGTAGACGCTCCCCAATCCGTAATGAGCTTCGGCGCTGGATGGATCGTCGTGAAGTGCGAGGCGAAAGGAGGATCCGGCTTGGTCGAAGTAGCCGCGCTGGAAAAAGGCCGAGCCGAGAGACAGATTGTTGCGGCCGAATTCATATGTTGCGGAATTGCCGGGGAAGGGGAGGGCTTTGGCGAGGCGCTCGGCGGCGGTTTGCGGAATCTGACGGATATCGCGCTCGACCTGAGTTTGATTGACCGGTCCCTGATAAATTTTGACAATGTCGCCGCTCGCGTCAATCAGGAACGAGGTTGGAAGGCCGAGGTCGCGATGACGGTCGAACAAGTGGCGATAGAGAATGTTGTAAATGCCGGCGACGTCGTCTGATTCGCGCGGGGTTATGGTGAGGGATTGAATGCCGTGGAGTGACACAGCCGGTCCGAAGGTGAGAAGTAACGGCTTGCCTCCCAGGTTCGCACCGGGAATTGTGGGGGCGGGGATGGGAACTAATAGCCAGGTTTCGGGTGACGGTGGCGTGTCGGGTCGCTCCCTTCCGGTCGCGGCTCGGTTGGTGTCGATGTGGTTGGGGACGGTATGATTAGGGGCACTGGTGTGGAATGGTTCGGTGCGCGACGGAGGCGCGCCTTCGTCTACCCAGATTCTGTGATTAATTGGGAGATCGTTCAGTTCTTGCACCAGACCGCTTGGCCACCGGATGGTTGCTTTCGCCAGCTTTGCTGAGCCCAGACCGAAGAAAACGTCTTTGCTGTGCTGAGAGAGGAATCCGGAACCTGCTTGCAACCAGCGCGTCTGGCGGCCGGCTTCTGTTTCGATAGTAATGGCCGCGCCGATGGCGTCCCGATTGCTTTTGACGCCGCGGAGGCGGAAGGCGATGGACGGCGGCAGGTCCGGAAGAATGTTCTTGAGCAGCCTCAACTGCGGACCGTTGCGATTCTTCAGGAACACTTCCTGGCGGCCATCGTGATCGAAGTCGGCCAGAGCGAACGCTCTTCCGTCCTCGATAAAGTCCAGATCCACGGCGCCTGAAACGTTGGAGAACGTTCCGTTGCGGTTGTTCGCGTAGAATACATTGCGCTCAAATCCGCTCCAGGTGTAATCGGAGCGAATTAGTTGGTTCACCGCATTCCAGCCTTGCTCGTAGTCCTGGGATGGCTTGGCTTCATCGGGCGATTTGGCAACTACCTGCCGCCAGAAAAAGCTGTTCAAGTCCTGGCGGATTGGTCCGGAGATCATGCCGTTGGCGATATAAAGATCTGCGAAGCCGTCATGGTCGAAGTCCCAGGCGTCGCTCGACCAGGACCATCGGCCGTTTCCAATCTGCGCGAACATCGTGGCATCTTCAAAGGCGCCGTTGCCGCGATTCCGGAACAGCGAGTTGCCCATGGCGTGTTTCTGATACAGCGCGCGGATCTCGGGAGGCGAGTCTTTCTTGAAGTTGTCGGCGGCGGAAATGCGTTCGCCGGCGGCGGTCCACATATCGGCCACGTAAAGATCCGGAGCGCCATCGTTGTCGTAATCGGGCCAAGAAACGCTCATCCCCGCGCCGACGTCTTCTACGCCGGCCTGAGCGGCGATGTCGGTGAAGGTTCCGTCAGTGTTGTTGCGGTAGAGATTCTTGCGGCCAAAATCGTTCACAACATATAAATCAGGCCATCCGTCGCCGTTGTAATCGCTCCAGCCGCAGCAAAAACTGTAGCGCGCGTTGTTCTGGTTGAGACCGGTCTCGCGCGTAACGTCGCGAAACGTTCCGTCCCGGTTGTTGCGCAGCATGAAATTCGGCGGACCGTTTTCGGCGGCGTAGTAAGGTGTTGGGTATTTGTACTGATCTGTTCCTTGATAGTAAGAGTAGAGACAAAAATAGACGTCCAGCCAGCCATCGCGGTCGTAGTCGGCCGCGGCCGCGCCCGTAAAAGTACCCTGCGGAACGTTCGCGAACTGAAAAGCGTCAGGCTTGAGGCGAAACCTGCCTTCCCCTTGATTCTGGAATAGCAGAGGGCCATTAGCGCGAACCACCACCAGGTCCTGGCGTCCATCATTGTCAAAATCTGCGAAGAGCGCGCACGCCGTATTTTCCAGGATTCCGACGCCGGAAGTTTCCGTGATGTCGTCGAACGTTCCGTCGCCACGGTTTCGATAAAGCCGGTTGGGGAGACCGGCAGGCTGGCAAATGTAGACATCGTCGAAGCCATCGTTATCGATGTCGCCAATAGCAACGCCATTGTGCCCGTAAATGTCGATGCCGCACGCGCCGTCCAAACAGGTGCGCCAATAGTCCACTCCGTGAATGAGCTGCTCGGAATAAGAGGCATTGTGACCGATCGCTTGCTGCGCGATATCCGTGAACCACTGTCGAGCGCATCGGCTGCGGGTCTCGCCGTTAGCCCGCCAGTGCTGGAGCCGGTAGTCGGCCGTCCACTCCAGCTCCCAAAATCCCACGCGCTGTTCACGATGGAAATCTCCTCCGCTGCCTACCAACTCATAGCGCACGCGGGTTTGTAGCGTGCCGGAGCTCGCGGAACCAATTCTCGTGACCTGGAATTCGGCGGTTACGATCTTAGAAAATCCAGACAGGGTTGATCGCAAATCACGGAGAAAAACATCGCGCGGGAGAGTGGCGTCGGGAGCGAAGGAAATGTGGTGAATTTCGAGAGCTTCGCCAGGACGAACCGGCCGGGTCTGCGTTGGCTGCGGAGAGAAGCCTCGGAAATCCGCGGCAAGAACCTCGTCGATGGCTCGTAATTTGCTCGGAGAGTCCAGGAGCTCCGAGGTCCATTGCGCAAGAATGCCGGCAATGCGGTCAGAATGTTTTTCGGTGATGAAATCGTCCAGACCCGCGTCAGTCTTGCGGAGCAGTGTATCGAGGGGAGTCTGAACCCGGTACTGAGGGTGAAAATGGAACGGCGTGCTGTTTTGAGCGCCTAGCCGGCGAAGGAAAGGGAACGCGAGAGCTTGGCAAAAGCGGAAAAGAAAGTTGCGTCGTTGCAGATCGCTCTGGGTCCTACTTTCGATCTTTGCACAGGATGGTCTTGGGTGTAACGCCCAGTACCCGGCGCATATGATGGGCGAGGTGGCTCTGGTGAGAAAAACCCGTTTCAAGGGCAACCTGGCTGATCGGTAGCTCTCCTTCGGCGAGCAGTGATCGCGCACGTTCCACACGGCGCTGAATCACATACTGATGAACCGGGTGACCGACCGAGGTACGGAACGCGGTCTTGAAATACGATGCGCTCAAACCGGAGACTTCCGCGATGTTCTGGAGAGACAAATCCTGACTGAGGTTGTCCTCAATATAGGAAAGCACCTGCTTGAGCCGGCGCCCGGGAATGCCTCCCTTAGGGGACGTCACTTCGTGCGATTGGGACGAATGCCGGTTCAGTAAGTGAATGGCGAGCCCCTGGGCCAGGCTCTCAACATACAGGCGTCCGTTCGGATAGCCGGTCTCCATCTCCGCTTCGAGCGCCCACCCGATGTGCTCGATCTTGGTGTCGCGCGTTTGGAAACGATTGAGGATTTCAATGTGGCGCGGGTCGTGGCCGGATTCTTCCGCTACGGTTTTCAGCAGGCTTTGCGCCACGTTCAATAGAAGGATTGTATCGGACTCCTTCATTTCCCATCGGCTGGGAGTGCCGGCGGGAATGATGTCCGAGTAACCGTGGACGCTTAGTCCCCGATGTTTCATACCACCTCTTGTGCAATCAACCAGGACGGAACGCCCGACATGAATAGCAATGGTTGTAGTTGGCCGGCCAGGAACCTCCAACACTCCAGGCGGGTCGGTTCGCAAACGTATCCCCAGTTTCTCGGACACGCTAGGTAAGCTTGGAACCAGAGAAAGTCCAGGACCTTGTTTAAGCTCTTCCACACGCCCCTCCCAACAACTACCGTGCTGATATTATCGCTCGGAATTTCTCGAATGAGAAGCACTATTGTAGGGAAGAATCCAGGCGCCACCATCTTCTGAATTCTGGATTCCGAATTCTGAATTCAGGATTCCGTCTCCTCGCGAGGAGCGGAATCCATCTTGCCCGTCCAAACTTGTTCCAGTCAGTCAGAACCTGCTCGACCGCGCACTCAACGCCGTGCAGAATTGTTGCATCAGGGTCGTGTGGATTTGATTTCCAGATTTGAGGCGTGATCGTTACCTAAATTCTTCGGACAGCCGCTGACAAGATTTGTCAGGGGAAAGGGATATATGACGAAGCTTTCGTGTTGGCTGACAAGTGTCTTCTGCGTTCTGATGTCGACTGCGCTGCTCTTTGGGCAGGGCACAAGTGGTGCATCTTCCGTAACGGGACGAGTCACGGATTCTAGCGGCGCTGTAATCGGGGGCGCGGAGGTCACGCTAATCGACGTGACTACCAACATCCCCATAACGACGCAGAGCAATGCGGCGGGCCTTTACATCTTCAACAACGTGGTGGCCGGGAAGTACACCATCACCGTGTCCAAGGCCGGATTCAGCAAGGCCGAGGTGAAGGATCAGGAAGTGCTGGTTGGTACGGCTACCACCGTCAATGTGACACTGGAAGTCGGTCAGATCAGCGAGGTGGTGGAAGTAAAAACGGTGGCCGGCGCGGAGTTGCAGACCTTGAATGCCACCATGGGTACGACTATTACCAATGAGGGCATGATGGAGTTGCCTGTCATCAATCGCGACGCGGCCAGCCTCATGTTCCTGCAGCCCACTGTGGCGCCGACCATGGGCGGGATGGAAAGTAACATCACCAGCGGCCAGGTAGCCGGCAACATGTCCGATCAAAATACCTATCTGCTGGACGGCGGAAACTCAACTAGCGATTTTGACGGAGATAACGGGACCTATGTAGGCAGCCGTTCCGGCGTGGTGCCGACCCCTTTGGAAAGTATCCAAGAGGTCCGGGTCAACACCAACAACATGACCGCCGACTTTGGCCTTTCCGGCGGCGCGCAGATGTTGATGAACACCAAGCGAGGCACGAATCAGTTCCACGGCTCGGCCTATGACTTTTTCCAATCCGACGTGCTGGCGGCAAACGACTGGTATAACAACTTCAACGACCTGGGGAAGCCGAAATCCCACTACAACCGATTTGGCGGCGCATTTGGTGGACCGGTTCTTCCATCGTTCTGGGGTGGGAAGACATATTTCTACGCGAATTATGAAGGGGAGCGATATCCCCGGTCTGGACCCTACGAGAGGACCGTTCCTTCGGATCTGTTTCGAGAAGGGATAATTCAAGAGCGCGATGCCAGCGGCAACATCGTTAAATACAACCTGGCAACCTCTACGGCGTGCGGCGGTACCGGCGGTCAGCCTTGCGATCCGCGCGGCCTCGGCCTAAGTCCCGTGGTGAGCAACCTGTGGAACAAGTACATGCCGCATTGCAACGACACGAACTTCGGGGACACGCTCAACACCTGCGGCTATATCTCGAGTTTGTCATACCCGTTGTCCAACAACTTCGGGGTGGTTCGCGTGGATCACGATTTCGGAGCCAAGTGGCGCTTTTTTGCCAGCTATAGGTATTTCAGCCAAAGTAATCCTACCACCAATCAGGTTGACATCGGCGGCCTGCTGCCGGGCGATACCCTGGGAACGCCTGCGTCGGCCTCCAACTTTCCTTTGGGCCCGCGCTACTTAGTGACCGGAATAACGGGCACGCTGACCCCCAACCTGACGAATGAGGGCCACATCAGCTACACCCGGAACCAGTTTCAGTATCTGCGCGCTGGCGCCACCCCGAACTCCGCGGGTACCACCGGAGCGGTTGAAATCGGTGGCGAATCCACCCAGGCCCTGATTCCGATCAATGTGGACACGCAGGACGCGCGCAACCGCCTGTGGGATGGTCATGATTACGATTATCGCGATACCCTCAGTTGGCTGAAAGGAACGCATCTGTTCCAGTTCGGCGGCGAGTTTATGCATGACCACTGGCATTTCGATCGCTATGACAACGTGGTGGGTGGACTTACGCAGTTGGTGGACGACATCAACAACACCGGCGTTAATTTTACCCCGGCTTTCCAGCCCGTGCCGTGCGCCGGTAGCGTCGTCACGAACTGCCTTCCTTCCTCAGAGGTCGGTTCCTGGAATCAGCTCTATTCCGAGTTGGCGGGCATTGTGGATTCGACCAGTATCGTGGCAACACGCAGCGGGAACAATCTGACAGCGAATCCGGTCGGCACGCCGCTGCGTTCTTTTGTGACGGACCAAACCTACAGCCTGTATATGAACGATTCCTGGAAGATCAGGCCGAACGTCACGTTAAGTTACGGCCTGAACTGGACGCTCCAAATGCCGCCGATCGACCAGAATGGCGCGCAGGACGTCCTGACCACCAACACGGGTCAAGTCATCACTATTAACCAATATCTCCAAAACGTGGAGCGAAACGCAGCCAACGGTCTGCCCTATAATCCGCAGCTAGGTTTTACGCCTGTGCAGGACATCTCGCCGGGCAACAAGTATCCGTACCATCCCTTCTATGGCGCGATTGCCCCGCGTGTTTCCGTGGCGTGGAATCCGCAAGTGAAGGACGGCTGGCTGGGTAAGATCCTGGGCGACCAATCCACGGTAATCCGGGCGGGTTACGGCCGATTCTTCTCGCGCAGCTTGGCGGCCGGCTTGGTGTCAACTTCGGTGCTGGGTGACGGATTCCTGCAGCCGGTGGGTTGCCAGAATCCGAACATGAGCGGCCAGTGCACGGGAACCGGCCAGGTGACTCCAGCCAATGCTTTCCGCCTTGGCCCGGATGGCTTGAACCCCCCAGTGGGCGCGATCACGCCCACCCTATCCATTCCGGTGATCCCGGGAGTGAATGCGCCGTATGCGGAGTTGGTTGAATCGCTGGACCAAAACTGGAGGCCAGCTCGTACGGACCAGATCGATATCAGCATCCAGCGGCAATTAAAGGGCAACATGATCCTGGAGGTTGGCTACGTGGGAACTTACGCCGCAAATCTGTATCAGGGCATCGACTTTGGCAACGTACCGTACATGATGAAGCTGGGTGGGCAGACCTTTGCGCAGGCCTATCAAAACATGTATTATGCGCTTGCTTCCGGCGCCAAAACGGTTGCGCCCCAGCCCTTCCTTGAAACGGCTCTGAAGGGCAGCAGTTTCTGCAGTGGATATTCAAGCTGCACTGCCGCAGTGGTTGCCACCCAGTCCGGCCAAATCTTGACGCAATCAGTCACCAACCTGTGGAGCGACCTTGACACCAGTTGGAACTTTGGTCCGGCGCTTTCTTCCACCACGCAATGCCTCTTCTGCTACGCGTACACCTCAGACGGTTACTCTAACTACAACGCCATGGTGGTGACGTTACAGAAGCGCTATTCGGCTGGGTTGACAATGAACGCCAACTTCACTTACAGTCACGCTTTGGGTATTGTTAGCACTGGCCAGTCCTTCACGCTGGACAATGCCAGCAATGCCTTTAACCTGAACTCGGATTACGGCCCTCAGTTCTTCGACCGGAAGTTCACGTTTAACCTGCTGAGTACGTATCAATTGCCTTTCGGGAAAGGCAAGCGCTGGGGCAACAATGCCAATCCGGTGCTGAGCAGGATAATCAGCGGCTGGTCGATTTCTCCGGTCTTCACCTACGGCAGCGGTCTCCCGCTTCAGATCACCACTGGTTCCGGTCAGGAGCAGGGGAATGCGTTCGACCCGAACATCAGCGCCACGGCCATCCCGATCGGCGGCCTTCAGGCCAGCTCGATTGGAAATTCGCCGCACCAAGGCGTGGTGGCTACTGGCAACGTCGGAATTAACGGCAACGCATCGAACGGTGGATCGCAGGCTAACTTCTTCACCAATCCGGCGCAAGTTTACAGCGAGTTCGAGCCGTTTATTCTCGGCGTCAACGGACGCACGGGAGGCGCGGGCATTCTGCGCGGGCAGACGCGTTACAACCTGGATCTCGGAATTACCAAGGACACCAGATTCAACGAGCGAATCGGCGCACAGCTCTTTTTCCAGGCCTTCAACGTGACAAACCATATGGAGTGGCTTGATCCCAGCTTGAATCTGCAGGATCCGCAGGATTTCGGCAGACTGTTCAACACTAGCACCGGGCAATCGCAGTACAATTCGGCGACGCTGGGCGGCGCGGGTGCATCGGCGAATTACACCCGAATCATTCAGATTGGTCTGCGCGTTTCCTTCTAGGGCAAAAGCACTGACTCCCTCACGGTCGCGGTTCGGCTCCACTACCGAACCGCGAGCGAAAGCGACCGGTGGCCGGATTTTTTCACCGGCGCTGTGACACAATCTACAGATGGCCGCCGGGCAGATCTTCTCGATTTGCAACTTCGTAGTACTGCCAGGCTGGCTGCTGCTGGTGGTTGCTCCACGCTGGCGATGGACCCAGAGGGTGACGGCGTTGGCGCTGCCGCTCGCGCTGGCAGTGGTCTACCTGACGCTGGTGATCCTGCATTTTCGTGAGAGCGGAGGAGGCTTCGGCTCGCTGGCCGAGGTCTCGAAGTTGTTCGAGAACCCTTACCTGCTGCTGGCCGGCTGGATCCATTACCTGGCTTTCGATCTATTCACCGGGTCCTGGCTGGTGCGCGATTCCCAGCGCCTGCGAATCGCACACGCTTTCGTGGTTCCGTGCCTGCTGCTGACTTTTCTGTTCGGTCCAGTGGGATTGCTGACCTGGTTCCTGATCAGGACCTCGCTGCGCGGGCGGTCGGCGGTGGTATGAAGGACAAGACACTCCGCGCGCTTCGCGAGCTTTACCAGAGCAATCCGGTGCTCACCATCACCGGTTGGTTCCACTGGATTCTGGCCGGGGTTTTGGTCCTGGCCGCTCAATTCGATTCGAGAACCATTCTGGGCATCAATCCCTGGATCAAGCCGATCAAGTTCAGCATCTCAATCGCGATCTACGTTTGGACGCTGGCCTGGTACCTGCGGTATCTTTCCCGGCGAAAACGCGCGGTGAACATCATCAGTTGGGGCGTTGCGGTCTCGATGATTGCTGAGATTGTTGGCATCACGCTGCAATCGGCGCGCGGCGTTCCTTCGCACTTCAATGTCGCGACACACCTAGATGCCGCGCTGTTCTCTGGGATGGGCGCGATGATTGGCTTCAACACCGTGACGCTGATTTGGGTGTGTGTGTTGTTCTTTGTGGATCATCCCGATCTTCCAGCAGCGTATCTCTGGGGCATTCGATTCGGGCTACTTTTGTTCCTGCTGGCAGCGGCGGAAGGTGTGTTTATGGTGATCCATGGGTCGCACACGGTGGGAGCAGCGGATGGTGGGGCGGGCCTGCCGTTCGTCAATTGGAGCCGGCAGCACGGCGATCTGCGCGTGATGCACTTCGCCGGGATGCACGCGTTTCAGGTACTGCCTCTGGCGGGGTACTGGATGGGGCGTTCCAGGCGTCCGGAAGCGGTGCGAGTTTCCTACGTGGCGGGCTTGTTCTTTCTTTATCTGGCTGGGATGGCGCTGCTATTCGGGATGGCGTGGCAGGGCCGTCCCATGGCATTGTAAAGATTCCTCTTTACAAGTCGCAACAAATCTAGCAGAATTGTTCTAAATCCCCGATGGTCCGTCTGCCAACAGGGGCGCTGAAACGGCTCAGCAGTTCACAGCGTCTTTAACGATGGAGGTTCAAGTTTTTTAGCCTCGTTGTCGATGAGTGGGTTATGTAGGGCGTATGGACATCCTAGGAGACCGCAAATTCGTGGAGGTACCGGGCGAGAAGACGCACGAGTTGCCGCCTTTGCTGGTACGTACAAGCCCGAAAGTCAGGCGTCTGGATCGGGTGGTTGGGATGGCCAACGATATTGTGGACGCCGAGGATATGATTCCTGCCCCAGTCATGGCCACAAGCATGGAAGGTTTGGCTGAATACGAATCTGAATTCGACAGGCGCAAAATGGATCTCGCCATCAACATGGTGGATCAGTATTTGCACCTGGTGACGCAATGGCAGTGGGGCGACAGCATTCTGGAATGGATCCGGCAGTGCGAAATCACGTTCGGCAC
>Ga0182024_10008329_pt1 | contig 21933 bp, 11 predicted proteins | sample P32metaG_FD_120480 | JGI IMG/M metagenome (GOLD analysis project Ga0182024, IMG submission 120480) | Permafrost microbial communities from Stordalen Mire, Sweden - P3-2 metaG (Illumina Assembly) | ecosystem: Environmental > Terrestrial > Soil > Wetlands > Permafrost | place: Sweden: Stordalen...
CGCTGTTACAAACCCTAACCCAGAACCGCATCGCTGGAGCGGCGCTCGATGTCTTCGATACCGAGCCATTGCCCGTCTCGCATCCCTTGCGCAGTTTGCCGAATGTCGTGGTGACTCCACACATCGGATATGTCTGCCGGGAAAACTACGAAATTTTCTACGGCGATGCCGTTGAGGATATTCAGGCCTGGCTCAGAGGCTCTCCGGTGCGCACGCTGCTCGAGCCGAAATAGGCGAGGTTCATCACCTTATAGCGTAAGATCGGGACTTCCTGTGAGCGCCAGGTATTGATGGATGAAAGCGATCGACATGCTGCCTTCGCCGACGCCGCTCGCTACGCGTTTGATCGAACCGTGACGCACGTCGCCCGCGCAGAATATGCCGGGAAGGCTGGTCTCCAGGGGAAACGGCTCGCGTTCGAGGGACCAACCGGTCAGGTCTCTTCCCGTACAAATATAGCCATTGGCATCGCGCTCCAGCGTGGGCGGAAGCCATGCCGTGTTCGCCGTTGCGCCGATCATCAGGAAGAGCGCATCGGCGTCGCGGGTAGTCGAAGTGTGACCGCCGTTGGAGTTGCGAGTGGTGGTTACGATCTGTTCCAGATGCTCTTCACCCTGCACCGCGGTCACCTCGGTGAATGCTTCGATGCGAATGTTGTCTTTCTCGGCGATCTGAGTAATCAGGTATCGTGACATGCTCAGTGCGAGACCGATACCGCGCACGAGCATGGTCACCTCGGCGGCATAGTTTGAAAAGAACACCGCGGCGTGGCCGGCGGAGTTTCCACCGCCGATCACGAATACCCGTTTGCCGGCGATACTATGGGCCTCCTGACGAGAGGCGCCGTAGAGCACTCCTCGACCAAGCAGACGGTTCAATCCTGGAACTTCGATCCGATGCCAATCGACGCCGGTGGAAAGCAAGATGGCACGAGCCGATATGCGCTCTCCCCCATCCAGTCTCACGCAATAACCCGCATCTGTAACCATAACTGCATCGACGCTGCGGGTTACGGCAATCTCCGAGCCGAAGTGGAGGGCCTGTTTGAGCGCGCGCTCTGTGAGCTCGTCACCGGAGATGCCAGAAGGAAATCCCAGGTAGTTTTCAATCCGGGAGGAAGTCCCAGCCTGCCCGCCGGCAGCAAAGCGTTCAACGATCAGTACCCTCAATCCCTCAGACGAGCCATAAACTCCAGCGGCCATTCCGGCCGGCCCTGCACCGGCTATGACAACGTCATACCGATCACCCTTTGGAGAGGTCTGGAGGCCCAACGCCTCTGCAACCGTACGGACCGTTGGGGTCAGTAAGCACTTCGCACCGTCTACGATCGCAGCGACTCCATCATGTCCTGCCGGAACGTAGGAGGACGCCCGGCTCGGGTCAAGTTCGCGATCCACCCAGTCATATTGCACTCGATTGGCAGAAAGGAAACTGCGAATGGCCCGGCACTCCGCGTTGTACTGGGATCCAATCAGAAGAACGCGTGATGAGGGAGTGTCCTCTGCATACTGTTGCACTGCAGACAGCCGATCCGTCATGGTCTGGAAAATAGCAGCGCCGGAGGAGGCGGAGGCTCGAATCAACTCCTGAAGCTGTTGGCGATCGAAACGCGCCAGGCGGCACCGGGATAGCGCTTGCACCGAGACCAGATTTGCGGTGCCCAGGAGAATGGGAATCTCCCCGAAGAAATCGGCTGCCTTGACCTGGTCAAGCTCCCGGTGTTGTCCCACAATGTCTTTGACTGCCTGGAGCCACCCCTCCAGAACGACGAAAAACCGCGGGTCTTCTCCTTCGCGTATCACCCAATCTCCGGCTTCCACCCGGATATCCGCCGCCTTTTGTGCGAATCTTTGGCACTCGGACTCATTGAGGCCGGCGAAGACAGGTATTTGTAATAGTTCTGCCGCAGTAATCACGTATCCGTTTCCCCGCGCTAGACACTAAGGTAGTCCGGTGGGAGAAACTATGCATCTTCTTTCGCATCGGGGACTGTGTCAATCCTTGTCTCCCGATCCCTCGGAAGGATCTATCAGCGGCCGGAAGCGATGCACCGGGGACGGCACGGGAGAGTCCGCGCCCTTGATGCTCTTCCAGATGATGGCGTTGAGAGCATGCATCGGGGCACGATCGACATCGGAGAAGTCCATCTTCTTGCTCTCTTCCGCTCCATAAGACTTGTTCGTATTTTTCGCGTTCACGTCAATCATGGGTGGAATCACGGTGAATGGTGTAGACTCCGCCACCGTGCCAAACGATGCATAGAGCGGCATAGCCGCCGCGTCGTACTGGCTCATGGGAGACATACCCAGCAGCAATTCGATCGATCGCACAAAGGAGCTGGTGGAGTAGAGCGTGCTGTCGACGATGCCGCGTTTGACGTAAGGGCTTAGGACGAGGCCGACGGTGCGGCGTGCATCGACGTGATCCGGGCCATCCTGGGCGTCATCTTCGATAATAAAGATCGCGGTATTCGGCCAGTACTTGCTGTGGCTCACAACATCGACGAGTTGTCCGATGGCGTAGTCATTATTCGCGACCATGGCCTGGGGAGTGAATGCTCCGGGCTCGGTCCCCCTGGTGTGATCTTCTGGCATACTCATAATCACAAAATTGGGAAAGCGTTTTTCGGGATCCGGGCTGTCATAGTTCTTCTCGTACTCTTTGAACTCGCGCAGAAAGACGGCGATATTGCCGGTGTCGCGCTGGCGAGATCCGCCGTAGTCCCTGGAGACGTGGCCAACAAGACCGCCTACGCCGGGCGCGGCATCCATGGTGGTGCCGGTGCTCGCTCGGGCTGCGTATTCGCCGTAAGAGCGATAGGTGAGACCTTTGCGCTGCGCGACGTCCCACAGATGACCGGCGGACGGGATATAAGCGCGGGCGCGTTCCGCATTGCTCCGCCCGGCATAGGTAGGCGGCCAGTAGCGCTCGTTGAAGTCGGTGGCGTAGGCCGAGTCTGACCAGGAGTGCCCGTCGACGCTTACTTCGCCATCACAGTAAAGATTGTCGAGGGTCACATACTGCTTCGCCAGGGCGTGCTGATTCGGAGTGACCTTTTCGCCGAAGATGGTCAGCGCAGGGTCGCCGTTGGCGCCGGCCAGGTCACCGAACTCCTGATCGTAGGTGCGGTTCTCCTTGATGATGTAGATGACGTGCTTGATCTCCGTCGCTACACCGACCTCGCGCGGAATAATGGTTGGCGCCGATGGGGGACGCGCCTCCGAGAGCAGGGAATCGTTATAAGGAGTGTTCTCGATGACCTGGCTGGTCCAGTGAGGAAGCTTTTGCCGCAGGTCCGCAACCGGAAGCACTTCGATGCTGCTCTTTTGCAGCGTCTTCACCGTCTCATCGCCGTTGAACTTCGAAGCCAAGGGGCTGCCCGGCCCTTTTCTGTCCGGATGTCCCTCTTCTCCTTTGGCATTGCCAATGAAGAGGGTGCGGTCATGATCTACGAGGGCGAGGGCCGACGGGTACCAGCCAGTTGGGATAAAGCCAACTACGGTGCTGTGCGCGCGGTTGGCGATGTGGGCGACGGCAACGGAGTTGTTGTCGGCATTGGCTATGTAGAGCAGCTTATGCAGGTCGTCTATTTCGAGCGCATCAGGAGTTGAGCCTTCGGGAGCAAAGGGCGTCAGCGTCGTCGACAAACGTTCAATGACCTGAAGCGACCGGGTATCGATCACGTGGACCGTGTTGTCGTTGGAACACGCAACGAACAACCGTCCGTCCGCCGAAAGCTTCATATCGTTCGGGTTCATGCCTACGCGAAGGGTGCGCATCACTTTGTTGGTAGCGGTGTCGATCACGCTCACGGATTCGCTCGACCAGTTGGAAACGAACAGCCTCTTACCGTCCGGGGTGAGCACCAACTGGTAAGGGTTGATCTCCACCGGGATGCGGGTGAGAATGGCGCGCGTCTTGAGGTCGAAGACCACGACATTGCTGGGGCCGGGCCCGGTGCCGCGATTGGCGGCATAGAGCCACTGTCTCGATGGCAAATACGCGACCCCCGCCCACCACACGGTCGATGGGTCGACGGTCTCGAGCAGGCTCCCGGTGGGCTGCTCGCTGAGGCGTCCGTCCTTATAACTGAACTCATAAATGGGGGCGGCGCTCTGCGTGATTTTCTTGGCTCCGGTGGCGTTGCCGCCCGAAACGTAAAGGGTATGGCCGTCTGGTGACCAGGCCATGCCGAGCCAGGTGGTCTTCAATTCAATGTGTTGTATCTGCTTCTGAGTCCTGGCGTCGAAGACATCGATGCCATGCGGCAGATAGCCGGAGTGCGAGGCGACCACGATCCGCCCGTCGGGCGAGACAACGAGGTTGAGCACCAGGTCTTCAATGGTCGCAATGGCTTTGCCCGCCGGCGTGATGCGCCAGCCGTTGGGAAGATCGAAGCCCCCAGGAATGTATTTCGGAACTTGCTTCGTGGGCTCGCCGATGTGTCGCGATTGCGGAGCTTGGGATGGCTGGTCCTGAGCCGTAGCAAATCCTGACATGAGGAGACCGGCGACGACGGCAAGAGAAGTGCGGTTCAATCTGCGGACAACAGTCATGGTCACTTTTTTCATGAATCAACCCTGGGCCTTGTCCCTATCCTGAAGCAACATGCGAGCGGAGGGAAAGGGGTTTTCTTTTCTATACACCGTGTATGAACGGAGAGGGGCGACCGTTCTCTTAGAACGGCGCGACTCGTTCACTCACGACGTGCGGACTCGACGCGTTGGCGGCAACGTTGCTGGTCGCGATCAGGATCTCAAAAGACCGGATGCTGCCATTAGGAGCCCGGGCGTGGTCAAGTGTCGACCGCATCAAGGCAGGGTTCAAAACGAACTCGCCCGCCGCCTGTGTTCCCGCCATGTTGAGACCGCCAATAAGCAGGACGTGACCGCTGCCATCAAGGTTCGATAGATAGGCGATTCTACCGAAGGTGCTGTGCCAGGAACCGTCGTGATGGTTGGCATAGACCAGCTGCTCGCCGGCGAGCGGATGCTGATTGAGGATCACAGGAGCACTATCGCTTTTTGGATCGAAGGAGAAGCGAAAGTTCAGTTGCTGCTCGAACAGCCCGGCCCAAGGATTTGCGTCTACGGAGCCAAGCAGGATGGCGTTGCCCGAGCGGACATCGTCCATGCGAAGGTCGCGGGCGTAACAGACCATCATGCGCTGGGGAATTACTTGTTTCAGGCGGGATAAACGCAAGACGAGATTGAGGTCGACGATGCTGGTATAACGCCGGGTGCCGAGCTCCCGCACGTCACTTGCAGAAACCACGGCGTGCGAAGTCCCGTCGCTCTGGTATTTCCCGCTGACATAATCTCCAAGTGAAACGGGGTGGCGAGTGAGCCCCTGCATGATGACCAAACCACTGTCGGCAGGGACGACGAACGTATCCCGTTCCTTCTGAAACAACTGGCCCCACAGGGCATCGCTGGGCGAGAGTGGCTGTGACGCGGGCGCTGCTGCGGCACGCCATGCGCGAGGAAAACCATGAAGCGAGCAATATATGACGATTACCGCCGCCAGGATGAAGCAGCCCGCAACGAACGGATAGACGAACAAAGGCCGGCCGGAAAGGAGAGGAATGGAACCCTTTGCCGAAAGCGACGGTTGCTCGCGGGGCCTCTCCTCTATTAAGGATGGTGTAGCGTTCTTATTCGGAGACGAGTTGTCAATGCACCAAGCGTCCGAAGCTGCCGGCGTTTCCTCGGGTTGGGGTAGATTTTCCGGCCGCCGGGAATGAAAAACCGGCACATACGCGCCGCGTGGAATCTCCAGCCTTAAATCTTCATGCTTACCCTCGGTGGCAAAATAGTCTTCCACTCGTTTGCGCAGCGTGCGGGCATAGTTTCGGACTATATTGTCGTCGTTGGAGTTGTAACCTTCACTGCGGCCGAAGACGTGAACGCCAATCCGCTGCTCCGTCAACTCCGCGGCTTGGTCCCGTAGGTGCCGATCACATATATACAGCAGGAACTCCGACAGCAAGGGTGAGCGACCCATGCTGCGGCTGACGACGATGCGTTGCACGAGGTGCCATCGAGGGTCGTCGAGATTTTTGCGCGAATCGGTCTTCGAGAGAACAGGTGAGGCCATGAGCTCCACAATCAATTGAAAGTCTAGGCAAGTTCGGTAAACAGCGCGTGAATCGAGGTAGGAAGACGGTCCAGCTCGAGAATACTGCTCTTTGTCTCGTGCTCATCGATGTGGCTGGTGCGTAAACACTTAATCGCAATCCTGAGAGGGGTGAAGAATCCGTACACGGTAATAACCCCTTGTCCGGCGTCGGGGCGAACCACATAGTCGTGACTATCCGACGCTGAGCGGAATCAGGAGAAGCGATGAACGCCATTTTGGAGACGCCAAAAAGATCGATCCGTTCCTCTGTTCGATCCTTCACTTTACTGCTCTTCCTCGTTGTCGTGGCATTGTCGTCATTCGGGCAGGGAATCACCGGATCCATCACGGGAACCGTCACCGACATCAGCGGAGCACCCATCGCGGGAGCGACGGTTGAAATTCGTCAGGTGGGTACGGATGCGACCCGCACCGTCCTCACCTCGGATGTCGGCTCTTACCGAGTCACGCAGCTGGCGCCGGGAGCCTATAGCGTCAGGATCGACAACGCGGGCTTCAAGACCTTTCAGCGGGACAACGTCACCCTGGCCATTGACCAGGTCGCTGAGATTGATGCCAGGCTGGACATAGGATCAGAGCAGCAGACGGTGAACGTTACCAGTGAAAACCCGGTGATCCAGACCGAGAGCTCATCGGTAGGCCTGGTGGTGGATAGCGCGACGATCCAAAACACGCCTCTGAATGGACACCTTAGCATCCTCGGGTTGTTGAACCTGGTCCCGGGAGTGCAGGATGTAGCAGCGCAGGACCAGGTCCCCGTCCGCGGAGTGACCCTCGCCTTCGGTACCAACCAACGCAATTCCTATGGCGACGTGGGCTTCACCTTCGATGGGGTTGCCAACATGGAGATCGCTCTTCAACGCGGAGAGGGCGAAGTGCCACCGCTTGACGCTGTTGCCGAGTTCAAGGTCATCACCACAGGAGCTCCCGCGGAGTTCAACCAGCCTAACCAGGTGATCGTGGTCAGCCAGAGCGGCACCAACCAGCTCCATGGAGAAGTACTCGAGTTCAATCGCAGCCGAGGCACCGGCGCCAAGGCGTACTCCTTTACCAATCCAGCGCCGGCGCGGCCGCCTTACCAACGAAACGAATATGGTGGGAATCTCTCCGGGCCGGTTTACATTCCCAGGGTCTACAACGGCAAAGACCGCTCCTTTTTCTTTGCCAGCTTCGAAGGGTTTCATTTGAAGCAGTCTGGCCCGGTAAATAGCACCCAGCCAAGCGCGGCCGAGCGGAGCGGGGACTTCAGCTGCTTTTTGAGCGGCGGTAGTTGTGCCAGCAGCGCCAAGGGCACCACCATCGTGGATCCGACCACGGGCCAGCCCTTCCCGGGAAACGTAATTCCTTCCGGCAGGTTCAACCCGATCGATGTTCAACTACAGAACCTTCTGCTTCCACTCCCTACCGCTCCCGGAGTGGGCGTCAATACCTTCGAACTGATTCCACACTCGGCCGACGTTACCCGCTTCAATCTCAGAATCGATCACAAGATCAACGACAAAAATCAAATTCGCGGTACGTTTCTCCGGGCCTTCTACGGGCCTTTCCCGGATGTTGGCACGTCGAGCTTAGCCGGCGGCGTGGCCCGGGATGGGGAGCACAACACCATCGTGGTGCTGGGCTGGACGCACACCTTCTCTCCCAGCCTGCTGCTCGACTCTTACGTCTCCTATCTCCACCTGCCCCTCTACCGTGACGCGCAGAACTATAAAACCGACTTCGCTGCAATTATTCCTGGCCTCGGTCCCCAGCTGCTGGAAGGCGCGCCGACGTTGAACATTACCAACATCACCAGCATCACAGAGGCGGGCTCGAAGAATCTCGAGCAGACCTACCAGGGCAACACGGCAATCACCAAGGTTTGGCCGAAACATACGGTCAAGGCGGGTTTCTCGTATCTCTTCGACAATGCCTGGCAAGACAATTCACAGTCTCATGGCTCGTTCACCTTTACTACCCGCTATACGGGCGTCGCCTATGCAGACTTCTTGCTGGGGTATCCCACCTCGACGGGGAACGCAACCCCTAGCGACTACGTCGTACGATACTTATCCAGCCAGTACGCCATGTATGTTCAGGATGACTACAAGCCCATTCCTAAGCTGACCCTCAACTACGGCCTTCGGTATGACCTGCAGATTTTCCAAAACAACCCTTACGGGGAGGACTCGCTCTTTGTACCGAGTGTGGGGAAGGTGGTCGTCTTCGCCAACGCCTATCCCGCCTCCACCATCCCCGCGTACAAGCCAGATACGGTTCTGGCGCCGTCGGTCGGTCTCCCCGCAAGCTTGTTCGGCTACCTTGGCCAGGCAAAGACGAATGTTGCTCCCCGCTTTGGCTTCGCCTATCAGATTCGGCCAAACACGGTGGTGCGAGGCGCGGTCGGTCTTTACTACAACCTGCTGCCCTCGTCGTACATTGATGGCGGTTTCGGAACGCTGCCGTTCGTGAGCTCGGTGTCCTATTCGCAACCCGCGGGCTCGGTGCCTTCCATCACCATGAATGCGCCTTTTGCCGCCACCGGGGCATTCGCCGCCAACCCGACCACGATTTCGCAGCACTCCACGACCACCCCTTACACGGAGCAGTACAACCTGGCTATCGAGCATCAGTTGCAGAGAGGCCTCGACATCCGCATCGGGTACGTGGGCCAGCGTACCATTCACCAGAACAACTTCGGCGGCCCTGCGCCGAGCAACGGGGACGGGCCGGCGAATACCTCTCCAGACATTAACCTTCCACCTCCCGGGCCCGGTGTCGTTCAACCCCGCCGCCCATTTCAACCCTTTTCCACCATCTCTCAGAACTTCGCGCCTATCTACCACACCACTGGAAACTCATTGCAGGTTGGTGTTCACAAACAGTACAGCCACGGTTTCATGATCAACGCGGAATACCAGTGGATCAGGGTACTGGGTGTGGAAAATTATGAGAACCCGACAAACATCGGCGACTCCTATGGCAACATCTCCAACATCACGCCTCAGACCCTCCAGGTGAGCTATGCCTATGCATTGCCATTCGGCAGAGGGCAGATGCTGCTCGCTAACACCAACAGGATTGTCGATAAGGTCATCAGCGGATGGCAACTCGCGGGTATCAGTTCCTTTCAGACCGGTCAGCCGTTGTCCGTAACCTATACGGCTCCGGGCACTCCCGTTGGCTTGGTAAGCGGCCGTGCCAACCGGATACTAGGGGTTCCGATTTATCCGGCCAGCAAGACCCACCGGCAGTGGTTCAACCCCGCGGCTTTCACGGCCCCGCCGAACTTCACCTACGGAACTTCCGGATATGACATGCTGTGGGGACCGCACTACCAGAACTGGGACATGAACCTGATGAAAAACATCACCTGGAAGGAAAGGTATAACCTTCAAGTCCGAGCGGATGCCTTCAACGTCTTCAATCACCCCAACTTTGGTGTGCCCAGCGCTTCGATCAGCAATCCCGCTTCCATCGGTGTCGTTTCGTCCACTGTGGGCGAAGCGCGCACCCTCGAGTTCGCAGCGAAGTTCAGCTTCTAGTGATCCTGGGGGTTAGCGCTTCGTCCGTCATTGCCTGCCGTGCTCAATTACCAGAGCAACTTCAACGCAAATTGAAGGTCCCTGTTGTCGAAGGAGGTCGCGGTGATGGTTCCTACATTGCCAGTTGAGATGTTCGCCGACGGATTACCGAAGTTGGGGTGATTGATGATGTTGAACGCTTCGGCACGGAATTGAGCGGTAAGCCTTTCAGAAATGGCAAAGTTCTTGAGCGCGGAGAAGTCGAATTCAGCGGTTCCGGGACCGCGGAGTACATTTCGGGTCACTGTTCCCTGTACGCCGGCGGTCGGCACCACATAGGCTGTCTTATCAAACCAGTTGGTTGGGCTGCGTTGGGACAACTTACCGCTGGTACGGCCCGGGGCCAGGTTCGGCCGTTGCGGAACGTAGGTGCCGCAAGTGCAGGAGCCGGACCCGCCGCTGACGGAGAAGGGAAATCCAGTGCGAAGCTGGACAATGGGCTGTACCTGCCAGCCGCCAGCAATGACGTTCGCGATGCCGCCCCGGTTCAGGAAACGCCTGCCATTACCAAAGGGAAGCTCGTAGCCTGCACTGCCCACGGCACGGCTGCTGGTGTCGAAATTGGAGTAGGAGCGGTCGAAGGAAAAGTGAGTGGAGTAGGATGTGTCGTTTGCGTCCGCCTCACCGGAGTTGTTATCCAGGTTTTTCGACCACTGATAGTTGATGAGATAAAACAGGCCGTTGCGGCTGCGCTGCTCGAGCTTGGCCGAGAGGCCGTCGAAGTCGGCTCCGCCCGCATTTTTGCTGGTCAGCATGCCATGCAGGAAGTTCTGATAAGGGCGCGGGCCGGGAGCGCCGCCCACCACAGCGAAGGTGTCTTCATTCTGATCGAATCGTTTCCAGAGCTTGTGGGTCACGCTGCCGGTATAGCCCAACTCGAACACGGTCCCGTGGCCGAGATCCTGCTGCACGCTTACCGTCCATTCCTGGGTGTACGGAACGCGATTACCGGGGTAGAGACTGAAGGGAGCTGGAATGGAAGGCAGCTGGCTCAATCCGGGCATCAATGTCTGGGTTATGAAAGATGCGTTGTTGATGGTGGCGTTGAAGTAGAACGGCGGGATATTTCGCTGGAACTGCAGCTCGTTGATGTTGGTGTTGTCGAAGTAGACGCCATACCCAATGCGAGCCACCGTTCCGGGGCTCGCCTGGTAGGCCAAGCCGAGACGCGGGCCAAACCCTCTCTTGTCGGGCTGCACCATACCGGCGGGGAAGAAGTTTGGCGTAGTGTTTACGTGGGGAAGAAGAACTGCCGGAATATCGCTGGGAACTTTGTGAAAGGCGATCAGGCCAGTACCGGGATCGAACATGCCGGCAAGTCCATTCTTCTCCACAAAGGGCGCGGCATACTCCCAGCGCAGACCGTAGTTCAGGGTGAAGCCATGGCCGATCTGCCAAATGTCGTTCATGAAGATGCCATAGGTATTGTCGGTGTAATGCCCCAGGGAGCTTCCCGAACCGGCCTGGCAGATCGAACAGACGCCCGCCTGATAGGTTGCGAGAGATGCGAAGGTAAAGGAACCCCGCGCAGGGGTATCGGTGAGCTGCCGAACCTGGCGCCACTGGAACTGGGCGCCTGCCCGAAGGGTGTGCTTCCCGATTACGTCGCTGACAGTATCTCCGATACTGTAGATGTTTTCCGTATCCCCTTGCGAGTTCCCACCCTCACCCAGGCCCGTGTAGCCGGTGATAGTGATCGCGGGACGTCCATATTCGCTCGATGTTATGCCACCGCTGATGTTCTGCAGCCCTGCCAACTGCACCCAGTTCTTTCCGGGAACTGGATTTATCTCGTTGGTGAAGCCGTAGGCGCGGTTGTATCCAAGCCGGACCTCGTTGACGACCGTGGGCGAGATCAGGTAGGTGTCACCCACACTCACGTTATGGCCCAACTGGGGATAGTACACACCGCTTTGGACCGACGGCACGATCTCTGTGGCGGTGTAGTACACGTAGCGTTCGAAGAGGCTGTGCTTGGACGACAGAGTCTGATCGGAACGGACAACTCCCTGGTCGTAGTCGTTCGGCTCAATGGCAGTCACTGAGTAATTGTTGGTGCCGCAACTCGTGCAGTTGGGTACGGGGAATGATGGCTGAAGCACCTGGGCAAACAGGTAGGTCGGCGTGCCTAACTGTGCCTGCGTGGGGAAGACACCCAGCTGCGGAATGGACTGTGCTCCCCGAAGCCCTTCGTAACCCGCAAATATGAAGACTTTGTCTTTCACAATTGGCGCGCCGATGGTGCCGCCAAACTGATTGCGATGAAACACTGGTTTATGCGGGTAGACGGTGTAGGTAGAGAAGTAATTGCGCGCGTCGAAGATCGAACTGCGTGTGTATTCAAACAGGCTTCCGTGGATCTGGTTGGTACCCGATTTGGTCACCATCGATACGGCGGCCTGGCCCTGCCCATATTCCGTGGAAAAGCTGCTGCGTAGAAGATTGAACTCCTGCAGCGTGTCGACCGAGGGCTGCATAGAGAGCACGTTGAACCGCAAGGAGCGGATATACACACCATCGAGGACGTAGTTGGTCGAACTGGCGCGTCCACCGTCGACGGTGATGTACAGGCTTCGCGTACCAAACTGTCCTGGGGTTCCTGTATTCGCGAATTGCGCCGGAGACACACCAGCGGCGAGGGTTGCCAATTGTAGAACGCTTCTGCCATTGAGTGGCAGGTCGGAGATCTGTTTCTGATCGATCACCTGGCCAACTGCCGCATCACTCGTTTGCAACTGTGGCGCAAGTGAGGTGACTTGCACCGTCTCATTCGCCGCGCCGACGCTCAAGACAATGGACTCATTGGCATCCTTGCCCACAAGCAATTCAAGAGAGGGAATCGAAGTGGTCTTGAAGCCCGCCTTTTCAACCCGCAGCGAATAGGTGGCCGGCGGCAAGTTGGGGATAGAAAAATCGCCGTCGTTGTTGGTGGTCGCTGTACGCTCGGCCGCTGTGCCCTGGTTCACGACGTGAACCGTAGCTCCTCCCACAACTGCGCCGGTTGCATCGGTGACCCGCCCCACAATATTCGAGATGGATGATTGTTGAGCTGAAACCAGGATCGGTGCCACCCCGATGACCATGAGGGCAAACAGGCGGGAAAGTGCTCTGGCGGTTACGGTCCACCTGTGTTCACTCGGGGTTTTCGTTCGGGGCGTCCACGTCCTTAAGATGTTCGATCCTTCTCCAGGTATCGGTTTATGTTGCAGCATTTAAATCCTCCTAACGTCGCTGGCCTGCGCATTCGAATGAGGCGTCCGCCTTGGGTTGCACCGAAAGTCGACACTTTGTCGACCGTTCGCGGCAACAACAGCCGTCCCGGCATGAGACGTCTCATTCGGAGGCCATGCTACCCACACGGTGAAACGACTGTCAAGGCCCGTTTTCTTTACCGCGCCAGGACGATAAGCGGCCGCCGGGTTCCCTAAAGTTCCGCGGGCCAAGGATCAATTCCGGTATCGATCCTCGCTCTAGGCCCAAAATTACGCTCATGTATTTACCCCTCTTTCATTTAGGATCTGGAGCATGGCGGCGAACCAGAAGCAGCTAGCCAAATTGGCCGGAGTTTCCGCTGGAACCGTATCCAATGTCATCAGCGGTTCCACTCGAGTCAGCGAAAGCTCTCGACAGAAAGTCCTTGAAGCCATCCGCATTCTTAACTACCAGCCGAACCTGATCGCGCGTAGTTTGAAGACCAATCGGACCCACACACTGGGGATCGTGGTCCCGGATATTACCATCGCCTTCTTTCCCAAAATCATTCGCGGGGCGGAATGTGCCGCCCGGGAACGCGGCTACTTCCTGATCGTTCTCGATTCCGAGGGAAGCCCGCAGCGAGAGGCCGACATGATCGCCCTGCTACGGGCACAGCGCGTCGAGGGCATTCTGCTGGTAACGGCGTGTGGTAAGGAGTTGTCTTCCGAACGATTTGCCATGTTGACTTCGCATTCGCCCGTGGTCTGTCTTGACCGCCTGCCCATGAACCTGGAGGTAGATTCCGTTTGCGTCGATGATTGCGGGGCAGCGGAGATGGCGATTGCTCACCTGATCGGGATGGGCCACAGGCGGATTGCGGCGATTACCGGCCCCCTCACCCTGCAAAATGAACAGGAGCGCCTTAACGGATATCGCCAGGCAATGCAGAAGGCCGGCATTCCGATTCAGCGCTCATTGATCTGGAATAGCAGCTTTGACCAACAGCATGTTGCCGGCATGTGCCAAAACGGTTTGCTTCAACTTCAAGAAAGACCCACCGCAGTATTCGCAACCAACGGCGTCACCGGGCTGGCAGCGCTGCGGAGTTTGTACGCCGTTGGATTGAGTACGCCGAAAGACTTCTCGTTCGTAACCTTCGATGAGCTGAACGCAGAAGATTTTTTTCGCCCCGGCGTAACCTCCGTGGTGCAGCCCACTTTCGATATGGGGTATCAAGCGGTGGAGGTTCTGCTGCGGAGGATCGAAAAGGGAGAAGGCAAGAAGCCGCGCGAGAAGGTCCGCTTACCCGCAACGCTCACGGTTCGAGAATCATCCAGTACGCCCTGCCCGGTTGAGGCCTGGCCCGCACCAGCAAAGGCCAGAAAGAGCGGTCGTGCCTAGGCTATTTACGATCAACCTGGCCGCGAGTCGCGTTCGCGACTTCTTCTGCTCCACTGAGCACACTTAACTGGAGACGAAATTCGCGTCGTTCCCCCGGAGACAGCATCTGCAAGGTGCCGCGATCACGTTCTGCCTTCCGGCCGAGGGTCCAGCAGTTTGCAGGTTCGAGCCCGAGGACAAAATGATTTGTGCCGGTCATCTTCCATTGAACAAATCGGGGCAGAGTCTTGCTGTCGTAGCTCAATGCTATGCCGAACTCCGGCCGATCGCGGTCACCAACCAGAACTACGGTCACTTTTCCGGCAGCATCAGGCTTCATTTGGTGGAAGTAAACGCGTTCTGCCACGCCCTTTTCCGGCGCTTCAAAATCATTCCACGTCTCCTTACTGCGAGCGGCCCAATCATCCGCTGGTTCGACGGCCTGCGACGGAGCATAGATCCGGCTGCGTTCCGTCAGCAACGGAAAGCCAAAGTTGAAGTGATAAAGAACCATCAAGGGAGATTCGCGCACACCCTGATTTTCGACAACGTCGTGCACTGACAGAGATTTGCTCTGGAGCGATGTCGAAATCGTGCGTTCGAGAAGCAGGTTGGGTCCATGCACCGATGCCTCCCGCACTTTGCCGGATATGCTCAGCAAACAGTCATCGCCCTCCCAACGTTCCGACCAATTTACGGCTTCAGCAGGGGTATTCGAAATAGAGCCGTGTACTCCCAGACTCTCTCCGTTATCCACCGAAGCCGCGCCTGCCGTTGTCAGTCCACACGTGGCCAGTAGTCCTCCAGGAAAAGACCTAAGCCATTCGGTACCACGGGTGGAGTAATAGGCAGGATGGACCATCCCATTGGGAGAGTGCCAGCATAGGGACTTTCCCTGAAAACTGGCCTCAAAAATATCCATTCCCCGGTCGGGTACAACCCAGAATTCAAACCCCGCTGCAGTGCGCACGCGCAGGGTAGAAGCCCCCTTGGCTTTGCCGTCTGCATGCAAGAAAGGGGAGATACCGCCGGCCTGGGACAGCCGTCCAGTGCGTTCCAGCAAAAACTCACGCGTGTATGGTTGGTCTTGCAAGGCCATGTTTTCGTTTCTTAAGGCAGCTTCTTGAGCCACACGTTGCGGTGAGAGATCTTTAGATTGCCCGGTCCTTCAATCTCAAAGGCGATCAGCCCCTTGGCTTGGTAGTACTTCGGATCCGTATCGACCAGCGTCGCCATGACATGGCCATTCACAATGTGAATGAGCGTATGGCCATCGGCGATGATCTCGACTTGATTCCACTCTCCCGGTTTGATGAGGGACTTGAGATCGTCTGGATTGCCCAGCGTGGCCAGTAGACGGGGCTTCTTCCCCGGCTCGGTTGCGACCATCTGGCCGCGCCAGGCGATGATGCCACGGTCACTGTCTTGTTCGTAGAGCTGACCTGTGTACCGATTGTTGTAATCGAAGTCTGCCTGGTAGCCTTTCAGGTTCCACTTGGCATGTCTTTGTAATAGTTGCTCATTCTGTTGCATTCGTTGTTTTTGCTCGTCCGTCATTCGAGCGAGCAACTCCGCAGGAATTTCCCGGTGTTTGGGGGGCACATTCAGGCTGCGGTACTGGATGCCGCCGTTGGCCCCGGAACCCTCAAGCTTCATCTCGACCTTGAGCATGAAGTTTGCCGGCTCACCGCCGCGCCAGATGATGTTGGTTGTCCCCGAGGGATGCTCCGGGCTGGATTCGCCAACGACGGCACCGTCTTCCACGTGCCAAACCTCAGGCGGTCCGTCCCAGCCGTTCAACGTCTTGCCATCGAAGATTTGGGTCCACCCGTCATGGTCGTTGAAGTCGATGGGTTCAGGCTGAACAAACCGGCTAGGCACGGCGGGCTTCTGCTGTGCAGAGATAGAGGGCGCCGCGAAGACAGCGACCAGGGCCACAGATAGCGTTGCCGATGCGAGGCAGGCTCCTGCGGTCAGGCGCCACGGAATCGAAGATCTATTTGGCATATGCGCTCCTAGACAAGCGGTACCGTTTCCCATTTCCTGCTGGCGGCTGCTTTCAGGACTGTATCGGTTACATAATCGGCTGCGAGGCCATCCCGGAAGTCGGGAGAAAATCTGCTGTCCTCGCTGGTGGCCTTAAGGAAGTCAGCCACCTGGTGAATGAAGGTGTGCTCGTAGCCTATCTGCAGACCGGGCACCCACCAATTCTTCATGTAGGGATGATCGCTGTCGGTAATATGAATGCTCTTCCATCCGCGCAAACGGCCTTCATCGCGATGATCGAAGAACTCCAAACGATGGAGGTCATGCAGATCCCACTTGGCGGAAGCGCGTTCTCCATTGATCTCCAGCGTGAAGAGGGCCTTGTGCCCGCGCGCGTAGCGGGTGGCTTCGAACAAGGCCATCGATCCATTCTTGAATCGGCCGAGGAAGGCGCTGGCATCGTCGATGGTAACGGGCTGCATTTTGCCGGTGAGACTGTGCTTACGTTCCTTGATAAACGTCTCCGTCATCGCCGCTACTTCGGTGATGGGTCCGTTCAGCCAAAGCGCCATGTCGATGTTGTGCGCCAGCAAGTCGCCGGTCACGCCGCTGCCGGATACAGATGCGTCCAGCCGCCATAGCCCTTCGCCGCCCTGCGGTAGATCCTGCGAGATGGTCCAATCCTGTAAGAATTGCGAGCGGTAGTGAAAGATGCGGCCGAAGATTCCCTGGTCCAGAAGTTCCTTCAGCAGCACCAGGGCTGGAACACGGCGGTAGTTGTACCAGACCATGTTGGGCACCTTGGCAGACTCGACGGCGTCGAGCATGGTCTTGCCTTCTGCAGCCGTCCGTCCCAGCGGCTTTTCGCAAAGGACCATCTTTCCCGCCTTTGCCGCCGCAATTGCAATTTCTGAATGGGTATCGTTGGGGCTCGCGATGTCGATGAGATCGATGTCGCTGCGCTGCACCAGTGCTCGCCAATCGGTTTCGATCGATTGGTACCCCCAGTTCTCGGCGAAGCCTTTCACGCGATCCGCATTCCGCGCGCAGACGGCTTTCAAAACCGGGCGATACGGCAAATCGAAAAAGCGCGGCGCCTGCAGAAATGCATTCGAGTGGGTGCGCCCCATGAAGCCATATCCAACCAGACCGACGTTAAGATCTTTCTTGGCCATGCTTATTCCTCAACCTCTAACGAGTGGTTGCGCATCGGGATTCCCCGGGCCAAAGTGTTTCAGCATCACCAGAGGATCCGATGTGCTGAGGTTCTCGATAACCACTCCTTCTTCAGCAGCCGCCGCAGTCACGAAGAATTCATCCTCGGTCATCTCGCCGAAGCGGATCATCGATGGGGTGCTTATCGATCGCTTGGCAATCAGTCCGTGGCCCTGGGTCAAAATCGCACCGTAGGCTGCTTTGTCCTTGATGGTTACGCTTCGCTTGGGTAGGATCGTGAGCTCCTTGGCGGAGTAATGGGGCGTGCCATAAGTGATCCAGAGTTCGCGGTAACCCTCACTGTCCATTTCATCGAGGGCTTTGACCGGTCGAGGCTTGGTCTTGTTCGACTTTGCAAATTCGGGGTTCACGTTGGCATCCCAATCTAACATGCTGACGAGGTAGTCGAGGTCATGGCTGAACTCAGGCCTGACATCCTTGACCAGCAAACTCCAGTCCACGATGCGGCCTTCCACCTCTGATTGGAACATCGCGAAAACATCGCTGTTTATCTGGGGCTCGTAGGTTACCAGCGATCCGGGGGCATGAAGAATCCCCGGATTTATCTGCCAGCCTTCGCCCACGACGAGCCGGTAGGCACGAGCATGCTCGAGGATGCCGTTGTCTCCCTGGTTCCACTTTTCCAGGCATCGACGGATATCCGCCTTTGTCGTTCCCGGTTCAAGGCCCATGTAGGTGTGGGGAAAGTTGTTTTCCACCTGGTTGTATTGCGGCGGAAAATAGTATGCCTCCGGTTTCCCCTTCTGCCCTACGAGCTTGGCGAACTCGTCGCTTTGATGCAGGTGGTGTGGGATGGGACCCAGGTTGTCGAAGAACTTGCACAGCAGGTTCCATCCGCCTTCGCGCTCCATCACACCTGCGCCGAGCAGGAGATCACCGGCGGCTTCAACGGCATCCTTTAACAGAAACTTTTCGCCCTTGTCCGGTTGAACGTAGCTGAGACCCTCGTCCGCAAGGGTGTCGGGTCCATTCGAAGCCTTGGTTGTCGACGAGAACCAACGTTCGTTGATGCCCCCGCGATGGCCGCCGAACGCGTACAAATCGTTGGGGTGAAGCTTCAGCCGGCGTCCCGGTATCATGAACGAGCGCGGCACCCAGCAAGGGCGCAGCCGCACGATGCCTGAACCCGTATCCACTGCGTTTTTCACTTCCGATCGATTAAGCATTCTGACTCAGTCCTTCATTTCTTGAAATTAGTGCTCCATCCCGATTCCGAAGCAATACAACGTGCCGTCGTGGGTGGTGAAGAAAACATGAGAATCGCCGACGGATACTCCGGACATCTGCGCATACGTGGCAATCTCCGATCCGCTGGCGTACAGCTGCTTACCGGTGGCCGCGTCGAGGACGTAAAGCCTGGCGTTCGTCTTACGGTCTCCCTCAGAGAGAGCGATCACCACGCCGTTCGCAACCACCGGTGGCGCGGGGTTGACCAGGTCCTGCGATGACCAGGCCGGGATGAGCACTGTTTTTCCATCCTGTTCCGCAACCTTGAAAGCGACGATGCTGCCGTGGGTGGCTGCGCCGTTGTTGGTTTCGAACTTCGCTTCCGCGGAGAGAGGAGCAGAGAAAGACGCCAGTATCCAGGACGTACCGTTTGCCTCCTGCCAGTGGGTCATTCCTCCCCAGCCGGAGGCCTTCGCACTGGAGATGCCCGGCGTTCGAAACAGGGGAGTGTGGTGATCCGATCCGCCCAACGACTTTGTATCTAGCAAAACGAAACTGCCGTCCTTGCCGGGCGCAGCGAGAAGCTCCTGCGGCTTAAAGGTGAATGCGACCAGAGTGAGGTTTTGAAGATTGCCGGCATCTCCAACGGGTGTATACCAGTCCTTCACCTTCAGTTCTTTGCCGCTGAGCGCGACAACGCTGTTGGGGTACACCTGGTCGGTGGCTGATCCGCTACCTGTAACCAGATACGCGACTCCACCGCTCAACGTGGCTCCCATCGAAGCCTGTAGGTTCACGCTCTTGGTTGAGTAAGTGGTGACCGGATAATCAGGGGCAGCCAGATCGATTGCCCACAATGCGTTCGGTGCGTCTCCACAGCCATGACTGGTTGCGGCGTACAGCACGTTCCCTTCGATGTTCAGTCCGTTCGAGATGCCGGGGCGCACGGGAAGAAACTTGACTGCGGGAGCAAAGTCGGCGCCGGTGGAGAGGACTTGTTCATGGAGATAGCCATCCCCAGTCAGTATGTAGATTCCTCGAAAGCCGAAGCCTCCACCGCCGGCAGAGCTACCCACCCGTCGCGCTCCGGCCGCAAGCGGCGGCGATGGAGGGGGTGGTGAAGTACCCGGGGTACGGCGGGCGCCGAAGTTAATAATGTGAGACGGTTCCAGCAGGATGGGCAGAGGGTTCGCGCCGCATGGCCCATGCATCGCTGGAGCGTCGAAGTGTTTCTGCCAGACCATGGTTCCGAGTTCGGAGTCGACCGCGTAGACAGTGTCCCTGCCGCTCCAAATCACGAGGTCTTTGAATCCCTCTGCGTTGATCAGTCGAGGAGCAAGGAGCGGTTCGCTGAAAGACGCGGGACCCTTCGCCTTGTTCTCCAATTTGATTTTCCAGAGAAACTTGAACTGTCCGGGAACTGTGTCCTTTGAGAGCTTGGTTTCGGCCTTTTGCCAACCGCTGTGTTCTGCGTCGTTGTGGGGGAGTGGCCAATTGCCGGGTGCCTGGCCTTGAGCTTGCGCCAGGTATAGAACCGTACACGTCAGCGATAGAGCGATAGATCGACGGTGCTTATGTTTGATCACTGAACGTCTCCGAATTGACTGCCACGAATTGTCTGCCATAGACCGGATCGACTACTTGATTCCGAAGCAATAGATGGTTCCATCAAACGTGCCGAAGACTACGCGGCCACCGGCAACCGCAAGACCTGACTGGTGCAGGAAGGACGTAATCTGGTCTCCGCTGGAATACAGTTCCTTGCCTGTCAGGGCGTCGAGCGCATAAAGCTTTGCTGGGATGGAACGCTGTATCCTTTGCTCCGCGCTGAACAGACCGCCCTCGGCATCGTTTGCCTGCCCGGTAAATTCGCCGCCCGCTAACGCGAACACCACACCATTGGCGATCACGGGCGGCTCGGCTGTCACCATGTCGCGCGACTGCCAGGCGGGAGCGAGGATCGTCCGTCCATTCTTTGTTTCCACCTTGAATGCCAGGATGCCACCGTTGGGAGTGGGCCCGTAGCTGGACGGAAACTTGACGATGGCCGGTCCGCCATTGGGCGCGAGCACCCATTGTGTGCCGGGCTTATCTTTCCAGGCGGCCAGGCTTCCCCAGGTACCCTGGGTTTGAAAATTCATATTGGCGTTGGAGATGAGATCGGAACGGAACAACGGCGTCTCGTGGTCAGCGCCTCCCATGGATTTGCTATCCAGAAGGAAGAAGCGTCCTTCTTTCCCTCCGCCCACGATGACGTCACGCCCTTCGTAGGGGAAGACAACGGGAGTGGTGTCCATGTCTAAATCGCGCTTGGTCAGCCACTCGTAATTTGACGGTGTGTAATAGTCTTTGAGCGTTAACGCATCGTCGGAGAATGTGTAAGCCTGAAAGCTGGTCGACAGCAGTCCAGCCTTCGCATCATAAGGATGGTCGCCAGACTCAAAATAGATCGTCCCGTCGTTGCCGATGGCCGGCCCGGCGACGCCCCAAAGTCCACCTTGCGGAGGAGACGAGGACGACACCTTTCCATTGACCGTATCGTAAGCGTAGACCGCGTTGAACACTCCTCCACAGCCCTGGCCGGTAATGGTATAGACGACACCTTTCACCAGGTTCAAGCCGTAGGCTTTACCATAGGCCTTCGGGATTATCTCGACGGGAGGCTTCTGGTCTTCTCCGTCGTGGAGATTCAAGATGTGCAGGTAGCCATCGCTGGCCAGAACATAGAGAAAGCGTTCACCCTCTCCGAAGGGGGTTACGACCGGGGTGGCACTCAGCGCGTTGGTACAGATAAAGCCGCGGCCCTCTCCCGCTTCCTGGGGTGTCGCGGCCGACCATTTCAGTTTCTTCTGCCACACCATGGTGCCCGTGTCGGCATCGATGGCGTAGACATCGTTCGCACTGCCCGCGACGATCGCCAGGGTCTTGTTACCGGCGGCAGTGTGTACGCCGGGAATGATGAGGGGCTCACGGAAGGACTGCATCCCCATGGTTTTGTTGTCGGTTTTTAGTTTCCACAGCAGTTGGATGTTTTTGGCGTTAGCGGGTGAGATCGCGGTCTCATTCCTTTGCCACCCATCTCGCTGTGCATCGAAGCTGTCAGTAGTCCATTCCGGAGATCCGGAGGACTGACCATGCGCGGTTGCCATCATCGATGGAGAAGCGCAAACGGAAACAGTACAGAACAGGCCGAGTGCTCGTCGCGTAATGCTCAATCGCAGTAGCCTGCGCATATTCATATAGATCTGGCCCTCAGGAACGCGAAATA
>Ga0182024_10008330_pt1 | contig 21928 bp, 25 predicted proteins | sample P32metaG_FD_120480 | JGI IMG/M metagenome (GOLD analysis project Ga0182024, IMG submission 120480) | Permafrost microbial communities from Stordalen Mire, Sweden - P3-2 metaG (Illumina Assembly) | ecosystem: Environmental > Terrestrial > Soil > Wetlands > Permafrost | place: Sweden: Stordalen...
GGTCCGTTGTTCACCGAATCGGCGAACTCGTGCGTCCCTCCCGGGCAAGATTCGTCCAGGAGCACATAGATCATCGCGGGAAGCTCGCCTTGCTCCATCTTCTGGTAGTAGCTCGGGGCATAGTGTTGGGCGATGGTGCGAAGGTCCCCTCCAAAACCATGAGTCCAATACACGGTGGGATAGCGCTTGCCAGACGTTTCGTAGCCCGGGGGCAGCACCACTACGCCGCGCATGTGAATCGGTCGTCCCCAGAACAAGGTTAGCGCAGGACTTTCAAAATCGAGCATCTCACCAGACGCCGGAGCAGTGATCGGTTTCTCTGGTGTCACGATGCTCAAACTAAGGTCAACGGTCCCGGCGTGTGCCGGATCGAATTGCTTCAATGCCATCACTTCGCTGCGCGGATCGCCTGCGGAGCTTCCGTTGTAGCCATAGCGATGCGACACATCGAGCAATGCCATTGCTTGGTAATCGCCCACCGGAGCCTGCGCGAGAGGCGAAGGATAAGAAGCCTCATTGCCATGCACCTCAACGGTCGCCCCAGGTTCCATATCCTCCACCTCGCGTGCTGTGATCCAAACGGAGGGGGATTCTGGACCCTGGGCGGGGCGCAGTTCCTTCTCAGCTTTTTTGGAGGATGAAAGAAAGATCAGCAGCCGCCCGGAACGAGGCACACCGCCCAGCTCAGAAGGGAGCTTCACGCGAAAATGAATCGGCTCGCCGCTCTGGGCCTGCAGCAAGCAAGACAGAACGAACAGCGAGAAACAGATTTGGGATGTGCGTCGGAAAAACCGCGCCGGTTTTGCCATGTGCGGGATTGTACCAAAGGATTCCCGGCGCGCCGCTATATGAGCATCATGCGAAAATTTCTTCGAGCAGGCCTATACCCCAATCACCCCGCACAATTCCTTCACCGCCGCCGCGCTCTTATCCAGCCTAGCCTTTTCTTCGGCAGTGAGTTTAATCTCAATGATTTGCTCAATGCCCTTCGCGCCCAGCTTAACGGGCACGCCAACGTAGAGGCCGCTGATTCCGTACTCGCCCTGTAAGTATGCAGCGCAAGGCAGGATTTTCTTCTTGTCTTTGAGAATCGCTTCGACCATCTCAGTCGCTGCCGCCGACGGCGCGTAATAAGCAGAACCGGTTTTCAAATACTTTACGATCTCGGCGCCGCCGTCGCGCGTGCGCTGCACCAAAGCTTCGAGCCGCGATTTCTCGATTAACTCCGTGATCGGAATGCCCGCAACCGTGGAATAGCGCGGCAGCGGAACCATCGTGTCACCATGCCCGCCGAGCACAAACGCAGTCACGTTCTCCACGCTAACCTTCAGTTCGTCGGCGATGAATGCGCGGAAGCGCGCCGAATCTAGCACGCCGGCCATGCCAACCACGCGCTCGCGAGGAAACCCGCTCAGCTTGTAAGCTGCTTGCGCCATCGCATCCAGCGGATTCGACACAATGATCAGAATGCAATTCGGCGAATACTTCACCACTTCGCCCACTACCGCCTTCATGATGTTGTAATTCGTGTTTAGCAAATCATCGCGGCTCATCCCCGGCTTGCGGGGAATGCCCGCCGTGATGACGACGATGTCAGAATTCGACGTGTCTTTGTAGTCGTTTGTGCCGGTGATGTAAGAGTCGCGCTTCTCAATTGGCATGGCCTCAAGAAGATCCAGTCCCTTGCCCTGCGGCACCCCTTCAATAATGTCGATCAGCACAACATCGGCCAGCTCTTTCGAAGCAATCCAATGAGCCGCCGTCGCTCCAACGTTCCCTGAACCTACGATCGTAACTTTCTTGCGCATGAATGAGTCCTTTCAAAAAATTGAGCCATTGCGTGATTTTGCGATTTAGCGATTGAAGATCAAAATCTCGAAAATGCAGTGAGCGCGCTAACAATCGCCCAATGGCCCGATCGCCAAATCTCTCAATGACCTACACCAGCACTCCCACTCCCATATTCTCAATAATGCTGTCCGCGAACTGGCTGGTCTTGACTTTGGTCGCGCCTTCCATCAGCCGCTCAAAATCATACGTGACTTTCTTTTGAAGAATGGTCTTCTCCAATCCGCTCTCGATTAGATCGGCGGCCTCATTCCATCCCATAAAGCGAAACATCATCACACCGGAAAGCATAACCGACCCGGGATTGATCACATCCTTATCCGCGTACTTCGGAGCCGTGCCATGCGTGGCTTCAAAGATCGCATAGCCATCGCCAATGTTCGCCCCCGGAGCGATGCCCAACCCGCCCACCTGCGCCGCGCAAGCGTCCGAAATGTAATCGCCATTCAGGTTCGGAGTCGCCAGCACCGAGTACTCATCCGCCCGCGTCACCACCTGCTGAAAAATCGAATCGGCGATGCGGTCGTTGATCATGATTTTCTTCTTCCACTGCCCGTTGCCGTGCGTCGTATAGATGCGGTCGAGCACGTCTTTCACTTCCGCCTCAACTGCCTGGCGAAACGCCGGCGGAGCAAACTCCATCCCCGGCTCAACCAATTCTGCATTCTGCGCCACCGTGAGATTCGGATTTTTATCTTTGTTGTCCACAATCCAGCTCTCGCGCTCGGTAATCACCTTGTCGCGAAATTCTTGCGTAGCCAATTCATAACCCCACTTGCGGAACGCCCCCTCAGTAAATTTCTGGATGTTCCCCTTGTGCACCAAGGTCACGCTCTTGCGTCCAGTCTCGATTGCGAAAAGAATCGCCATCCGCACCAGCCGCTTGGTCCCAGTGACAGAAATCGGTTTAATCCCTACACCGGAGTCGAGCCGAATCTGCTTCTTGCCGCTCTTCAGCATGTCTTTGTTGAGAAACTCGATCAACCGCGCGCACTCCGCAGTTCCCTCTTCCCACTCAATGCCGGCATACACATCCTCAGTGTTTTCGCGGTAAATCACCACATCCATGCGTTCAGGATTTCTCACCGGCGATGGCACTCCCTTGTAATACTTCACCGGACGCACGCAGCAATACAAATCCAAAATCTGCCGCAGCGCCACATTCAGCGACCGAATTCCGCCACCAACAGGCGTCGTGAGTGGGCCTTTGATGGCGACGCGGAATTCACGAATTGCGTCTACTGTTTCATCGGGCAACCAGTTATCGAACTTGGCTTTGGCTTTTTCGCCGGCGAAGACTTCGTACCAGGCAACGCGACGCTTGCCTTGATAGGCTTTCTCCACTGCGGCGTCGAAGACGCGCAGTGATGCCTTCCATATGTCGCGGCCCGTTCCATCGCCTTCGATAAACGGCACGATCGGATTATCCGGCACACTATACTTCCCATTCGCGTATCCGATTTTCTTTCCACCGGCCGGCACCGCAATCCCGTTATAAGAATTCGCCATCGCAATCCTCCCTAAGAGTTCCCGAAGAAAATACAAAACGTTCCACTAAAGAATACCCCATAGAGAGTATCCTCAGAGCCGCGTCGGAACTAAGTCTCGCGTCACACTATTGTGTGACGGAGATCACCACCGTCTCGTCCCAAAAGTCTTACGCACGCCCACCGTCATATAGCGTCCCCAGGGACCGTTGTTCCCGAGATCGGCCACACCAAGATTAGTATCGCGCGCTCCGAGTCGATCGAACAAGAAATGCTGGGTCACGCGAAACTCAAATCCCTTTCCAATATAGACTCCCCCTCCCCACGAGTGCTCAATGCCGATCGCATCCGGCGACCAGGTATAGAGCGTCTGCGGGATTGTCTTGCCGAACAGAAATGTCGGCGCTCCGAACACCATAAAGCGCCGCAACTGTCCCCGGCCAAACGGACGCACTTCCAATATCCCAGACAACATATAGCGGGCAAACATGCTACAGGGAGCATTCACTCCTCCATACTGGCCCGCGTTGCCCGCACAAAGATTTGGGTCGATTTCATTATGCGGAGGTGCCAGGTCAAACTGCGCCCAGCCCCAAAACATGTCGCGGGGAAAGAACATTCGCGACTGAGGTTCGGCATTTTGGGGAGTGCTCACAGACTGCGTGGTCTGTGACAAGCTCAAAACTGAAACTAATACAGGAAATGCAAGAATCCACGCCAATGTTTTCATCCCGCCTCCAAGAATTTGTAAGCTGTATCGGAACTCTAAGGTTTTGTGCACGCCCAGGCACCGCGTCGTTTGGTCGCACCTCGCAACCTTCAAACGGTATTCGGATGGGGGCGCAACATTGTAACCTGCTGGCAATACGACGGGCGGGCTGCATCCGGAAAGAAAAATATCACTGCTGGTGCCAAGCGGTCTATGAGGCTTAAGAGGAACAATTCCGGCTTCCAGAATTCATATCCAAAATTACGATTTATTCCATCCGTAGGATTACTTACGAGACTTTCCACTCTAAAAGGCTGCCCTGCAACAATCTAGCGTTTGGCTGGCAGATTGCTAACCCACACAATAGCGAAGGTCCAGATCCCCAATGCCTCAGGAAGTTTCTGTCTCTTATCAAGCGGTTAAGAGCAAGGTCTATCGTCTGATTGATGCTTTGGTTGTAGGTGAAAAAACCGAGGCTGAAGTCCAAGAGTCCATTCGCCGCTGGTGGGATCTCATTCATCCCGCCGATCGTCCCATTGCCCAAAAGTATCTCCTCTTGGTCCTGGAGCGCTCAACCTTGGCTCTCGACGCAATTGAGGAAGGCCTGCTGGAAGCGACCGGCGCGCCGCGATGCTCTGAATCCGCTAAACCTCTCAAGCTCATGAGCAGAATCGTGAAGCAGAGCACATTCAGCCCCACAATCTAGAAAAACAGAACTTTACAATTCTCGTCGAGAATTCGGGTGCGGATTTTCATATCCTCGACCGATGACTGGGCATCGCGACATCGGCTGCGGTCATCATTCATCGTCTCATCGGAATCCCGTTTACAAGGCCAGGCAGGCCTCATCGAACGGCAAGCGCGGGCTGCGCGGAAAAAGCTTGGCTGAATCTCCATAGCCCAGATTGCACAGAAAGTTCGCCTTCCACTTGCCGTCAGGAAAGAATTCGGCATTGACTTTCGCGTTGTCAAATCCAGACATTGGCCCGCAATCGAGCCCCAGCGCGCGCGCCGCAAGAATAAAATACGCACCTTCCAGTGAACTATTTCGGAAAGCAGTTTCTTCGATAAGGTCGGGTTTGCCCGCGAAGACTGAGCGCATATCTTTATGCGGGAACAGCTTCGGGAGCTTCTCGTGAAATTCCGTATCCCAGGCAATGATGACGGTGACCGGAGCAGCCATGGTCTTCTCGAGGTTGCCTGCGGAGAGCGCGGGTCGCAGACGCTCCTTGGCCTGCGGTGTTGTCAGAAACACATAGCGCGCGGGAGTAGTATTGGCGCTGGTGGGGCCCAAAGCGGAGAGTTCATACGCCTGCCGCAATAACTCAAAAGGAACTGGCTGAGGCAGCCATACATTATGAGTACGGGCCTCGCGGAAAATCTGGTCGAGGCAAGAGTCAGAGACAGCGGCTCTCGGTGAGCCGGTAGAGGCAGCAGGTACATCAGGCATATTAAGTTTTTCCCCTTGAATGAATTGTCACTGGGAATTGGATTGTGAGCTAACGCGCTTGGATGCAAGCGCTTCACTCCATTGAACCCGTTGTGAGCAGGGCCGTAATACTTTCACACTGCCGTCTGCGCCGGTTCATCACTGCTCGTTCTTTCCACCGAAACATTCTTCGCAATCGGAATCACCGCGTGTATGCGCGTTCCCGAATCATCGGACCCGATGCTCAACGTTCCCGAGAACGACGATCAGAATTCGGACGGGACTCATCCCTTTACCTTACCCCCCACCCTCTCGCCCAGTTCGCGTAATTTCGCGAAAGCGGTCAGGCATTATCGCCCGAAACGGAATACACAGGCTCTAGGGCTTTCGCAGTAGTTACTCGCTGGTTACCCCATCGGAGCCCGGTGTCGCGCGAACCGTCCTGCTACAATTCGGTTCGCAAGAAAGCTAGAGATAAAAATTGCGGTAATGTTCTTAGTTGCAGTCTGGGATTTACTGGCAACTGGCAACTGGAAGCTGGCAACTGCCCCACCCCCATGGACTTCGATCAACTTCAAACCTTCCTCGAAGTAGCCCGCCACGCCTCGTTCTCTCGAGCCGCGGAGAAGCGTTTCCGGACCCAGCCCGCTATCTCCTCCCAAATTCGCGCCCTTGAAGACGAAGTCGGCGCCAAGCTCTTCGACCGCTCCGGCGGCAAGGTCTCGCTAACCGCTCCCGGCAAGGCTTTTCAAAAATATGTGCAGGATACTCTCGACGCCCGCAAAGCCATGCTCACTTCGCTTGCCGAGATGGAACACGTCCCGCGCGGCGCCATCGTCGTCGGAGCCAACGAAGGCACCTGTCTGCACATCCTTCCTGAAGTCTTTGCCGATTTCAAAAAACAATATCCGGGCGTCTCGGTCAACATAAAGTGCGCCGACTACGCACGAATTCTCGAGTCGGTCACTGACAACTCCGTCGACTTCGGCGTAGTTTCCCTGCCCGTAAAAGACAACCGCCTAACCGTCGTGCTCATCCATCAGGATGAGCTTGTCATCATTGCCCCGCCCGACCATCCGCTCGGTAAGATGAAGTCAGCTCCTGTGGGAGACCTCGCGAAATATCCGCTCGTTCTTCCCAAGGCTGGCCACACTCGCGATACGCTCGACGAACTATTTCGCGAACGCAAGCTAAAACCGAACTACAGTATGGAACTCGATTCCAGCGAACTTCTCAAACGTTTCGTAGCCGCCGGCGTAGGAGTCGGCTTCATCGCCCGCTCCAACGTGCAGGAAGACGTTCGCGCCGGAGTCCTCGCTGCTATTCCCATGGCCGACGCCCAACTCCGCCGCGACCTCGCCCTGGTCTTCCGCAAAGACAAAGCCCTAAGCCGCGCCGCCATGGCCTTCATCGACATCGCCAAAAAACTAAAATCCAGCACAGCGTGGACCTCCAGATCGAAGTAAATGAAACCACCCACACCATCGTCCCGTATGAGAAGCTGTCATGCTGAGCGAGGATCGAGCTTCGCAAATGCGAAGCTCGACCGCAGTCGAAGCATCCCTACCCTCTCACGCACCGCCAGGAAAAATGGGCTTGTTTCTGTCGCGTGTGTCATGGCTTCTGCTTGCCTGCTTCCCTTCCTGCTCGTCCTACTTTCCTTCTCCGTCGCAGCCGCCGCCCAAACCCCCACCCCCCGCACGCCCGCCACCTACAAACTAATCGGAGTCAAAGTAACCGGAAGCCAGCGTTTCACCTCAGAAGAAGTCGCCATCGCCAGCGGACTCCCCGTCGGCACCATCGCCCACGAAGAAGATTTCAAAAAGGCCGCGCGCCAGCTAGGCGAGAGCGGAGCCTTCAACAATGTCGCCTTCACCTACAACTACACCGCAACAGGAACCAAACTCGAATTCCAGGTAATCGACGCCGACAAATTTGTTCCTGCCCGTTTCACCGATTTCGTCTGGTTCACCGACCAGGACCTGCTCCAGAAAATCCACGAACGCATTCCCCTCTTCAAAGGAGAACTACCCGCAACTGGCCGCCTACCCGACCAGGTCGACGATGTTCTGCAAGCTCTACTGGTCGAGAACTCCATCCCCGGCCACGTCGAGTTTCTGCGCAAGAATGACAAGACTGAACATCTGGAGTCGATTGATTACAACGTCGCCGGAGTGAGCATCCGCATTCGGCACGCCGAGTTTCCCGGCGCGCCGCCGGCCGAGTTGACCCTTCTGCAAGCCGCCGCCGAGCGCCTCACTGATCGCGAATACTCTCGCGACTACATGGCCAACTTCATCGAGCACGCGCTCCTGCCCATCTTCCGCGAGCGCGGATTCCTCAAGGCCCAGTGCGCCCCCGCTCAACCCAAAGTCGCAAAACCCGCTCCCGCAGATCCCGGCGACAACACCACAAAGCCAACTTTCGTCGACGTCACATTCTCCGTCACGCCGGGCATCCAGTACAAACTCACCCGCTGGCATTGGACGGGAAATGAAATCATCCCCACCGACACGCTCGATCCATTCCTCCATGCCCAAGCCGGCCAAACCGCCAACACCCTTCAACTGGATAACGATCTCCGCGCCGTGCAGGAACTCTACGGCTCTCGCGGATACGTGATGGCGACCATCAAGGTGAGCGCCGAATTCGACGACGCCGCAGGAACCGTGATCTTCAACCTAGCCGTCAACGAAGGCGCTCTCTTCCACATGGGAGAACTAGAATTTCGCGGCATCGACAACAATCTCACCGCTCGCCTTCGCGCCGCCTGGAAGCTCCGCCCCGGCGACGTCTACGATGCCACCTACCTCAAACAATTCCTCCCACAGGCCCAAAAGCTTCTCCCTCCCACGCTCGACTGGGACGTCGCCACCCACGTAACCGCTCTAACCGGCAACAAAACCGTTGACGTAGATCTCCAATACACAGCGAAAGCCCCGCAGTAAAAGATTCCGCAGCTGCAACTTTCTACCCGCGAAATCGTCTACCAGAGATAGACTGATTACACCGCCGAGAGAACAAGTAGCGCCGCCCGCTCCGGTGGCTGTCCCTTCGGCAAGCTCAGGGCAGGCTGTGGGCGCGTCTCGCGCTCACTCAAGAAAGAAAAGAATCGTCGACCGTTCTATAAGGAGACAAAATGAACCGCACTCAGCGCTGGCTAAAATCAATCGCAATCCTAATCGCCTCGTCGGCTCTTCTCTTCACTCTTCCCACCCTGGCCGCCGCAAAGCAAACCTTCACCGGCGAAGTCGGTGACGCCATGTGCGGCAAACAGCACATGGAAGGCACGCCCGCGGAGTGCACCCGCGCTTGCGTTTCCAAGGGCTCCAAGTACGCCTTAGTAGTGGGCGACAAGGTTTACATTCTGGATACCGCCGACAAAGCGGCGCTGGCCGCGCTCGACCAACAAGCCGGCAAAAATGCCGCCGTAACCGGCACCTTGGATGGCGATACCATCCACGTCAGTTCAGTCGCCGCCAAGTAGCAGGCTTCCGTTTGTTCGCAAAAAACAACAGCCGCTACTTTTTTGTGGACTGCGCCCAACCTTGTGGTACATTGAATCGGCTTTGCCCGGGGCCCTCCCCCAACATGCACCGGGCATGGGTGGCGGGGACCTGCGCCAGCTCGTTCCCGCCATTTTTTTCTCCGCCCAGTGAAATTCATCTTCCCTTTACAAAGCATTGTGTTAAATTGTGCATTCTTCTATCTAATTTTTCGCGCGCCGGAGGCTACAGCATTGGGCAAAGACATGGTTCCCAAGCGGATGTTTTTCACCAAGGGAGTCGGCAAACACCGCGAGCGTCTAACATCTTTCGAACTCGCCCTGCGTGACGCCGGCATAGCCGCGCAAAATCTCGTCCGCGTCTCTTCCATCTTTCCGCCCAATTGCAAGATGCTGGCCCGCAAAGAAGGCGTGAAGTATCTCAGCCCCGGAGAAGTAGTCTTCGCGGTAGTCGCTGAAAACTCCACGCACGAAGCGCACCGCCTTCTGGCCTCTTCCATCGGCGTAGCCATCCCCGCCGACAAGACCACCTACGGATACCTCAGCGAGCACCACTCCTTCGGCGAGACCGAAGACGCCGCCGGCGACTATGCCGAAGAACTAGCCGCAGAAATGTTAGCCACAACGCTAAACGTCGAGTTCGATCCCGACCGCTCCTGGGACGAGAAAAAACAAATCTACCGCCTCTCCAACAAAATCGTCCGCACCGCCAACGTCACCCAATCCGCAGTAGGCGACAAGCGCGGCCTCTGGACCACGGTAATCGCCTCAGCCGTATTAATCTTCGACTAGAGAAGTTAGGAAGAAAAATTGGGTGTCCCATTTCTCGCGTCTTTTGCGAGAAGTGGGACTCCGTGAACGCCATTGCCATTGAATAACTACAACTTTATAATTACAATAGCTATGTGGAAGGTCTGCGGTTCGAGTGGGATGAAGCGAAGAACCTCTCCAACCAACGCAAGCACGGCCTGAGCTTTGAGAAAGCCAGCGCTGTATTTCTCGATCCGTTTTATGTTTCGACGCAGGACCGCATCGAGGATGGCGAGTCACGCTGGCAAACCCTTGGCATGGTCGGGGACGTGCTCGTTTTGGCTGTGGCCCACACCGTAAGAGAAGAGAACACCGACGGCACGTCGGTCGACGTCATTCGCATCATCTCGGCGCGACCAGCCACCCGTAAAGAGAGACGACGCTATGAAGACGAAAATGGTTAGCTACACCCTGGAGACGCTTCCCCGATTGACGAAAGCGGACCGCGCCAGACTGAAGGCCCTGGCTAACCGCCCTGACTCCGAAATCGACACCAGCGACATTCCGGAAATGACCGACGAGCAATGGAAGCACGCCCGCCGCGGCCACTTCTATCGTCCTCGCAAGCGCCAGATCACAGCCCGCGTCGATGCCGACGTGCTGGATTGGCTCAAGTCCCAAGGCAAAGGCTACCAGTCCCGGATCAATGCGATCCTGCGCCGCGAGATGCTGACCTCCGCCAAATCGACAAGGTGAAGGCGCTAAACGGTTTCTATCTTCAACTCGGGAAACGCCGCCCGATAAAGCCGTTCATCTAGCGTGAGCAAACGGTACCCGCGAATCTCCGCGTGAGCCCCAATCAAAAAGTCGGCAAGAATCCGCCGCGTGCCGTGATCGCGCTGCCGCCGGCGCCGTTCGGCATAGGCCTGGAACGCCCGGCCAGCCGCTCTCCAAATCGCTTCATTCAAGTTCCAATCAATTACAATCCCGTTCTCCTCCAGCAGAGCACTAACAAACGCTTCGGAGCGGCCAGGAGCCGCCACAAGTTCCGCAAATACCGGAGCAGCGACCACCATACTCCCGCGACGAAACGCCGCTTCAAGTGCTTTTTCCGCAGCGGCGCTGAGCGCGGCATCGTCGGCCCACAGTGCGACCATCACGTTCGTATCAATCGCCGTGGTCATTCAGCATCACTCTCCGCGCATCTCCCGCAGCCAGCGCGCAATTCCCTTCCTGCCCGGCCCGATGCCCGGATTGCCTATTCCACGATATTTACTGAACGTACTCTGGCTGCGCACCGGGCGAACACGTATCCCGGTTTCATCGTTCTCGAATATCAGCTTGTCCCCAGCGCGGACGCCAAGCATCTTCCTCACCTCCACCGGAACCGTGATTTGTCCCTTGCTCGTGATCGTGGCTTGCTTCTGCATGGTATCCCTCGATTCCTTACTTTATCACAAGCTCCTTACACCCCCGCCGTGCCAAAATCCCAGTCCCTCTTTGTGCTATACTTAATACTTAAGTAACCCCATTGCCCTCCCAAATGTAATCTTCCGTTAACACCCATCCCCTATCATAAGAACTGAAGAAATACCTATTTAGGCAATGAGGAGTAGTTGTGGACACCGATACCCGCAGAAAAAAGCAGCAAGCACTCATCACCGAATTGCTCGAGAGAAAGATCCGCCTGCACGCGCAGCATCTCTACGACCAGCGCGGCCAGGCGGAAGGACAAGCCGAAGACCAAGCCCTGCAAGACTGGATCGAAGCCGAAGCGCAGGTCCTCGAAAACAGCATCCTGGCCCCACTCTACCGCAAGAGCCGCGAAGATAACGGCTCATCGAGCGGCACGCAGGAAGCCGCAAGCTAACCTCCGCCCCGTAAAGTTTTTCACCAACCACTGGCCACTGGCCACTGACCACTGCCTCTGATATGCTGAACCCGTCATGGGCATGGAAAGCATCTTCCGCAAAGTGTTTCTGATCGACCTTCTGCAAGGGTTGAAGGTTACGTTCCTGTATCAGAATCCCAAAGAAATTTACACCGAGCAGTATCCCATGGAGCGCCCGCAGGTGGCCGAACGCTACCGCGGAGCGCCGCGCCTGAACGTCAATCCTGATACCGACGAGACCATGTGCATCGCCTGCGACCTCTGCGCCGTAGCCTGCCCGGAAAATCTCATCGTGGTCTCGAGCGCGCGCAACGAGCAAACCCGCCGCAAAGAACTCACCAACTTCACCTACGACCTGAGCCGCTGCATGTTCTGCGGACTCTGCGAAGACGCCTGCCCCGTTGACGCCCTCGAACTCACCCAGGACTTCGAACTCGCCAGCTACACCCGCGAAGGCTGGATCTGGGATCGCAAAACCCTCGAGCAAGGCCCAGCACCCACGCAGTATAAGAAGTAGGGTTTCAGCCTCCAGCTCCTGGCTCCTAATTCTCAAATACTTTGTCATTCCGAACTGGGCGGAACGCCCAGTGAGGAACCTGCTTTCGCTTATTTCCGCCCGCGAGGCGGGGACTCATCCCGCGTCATCCTCGGAAAGCGTCGTTTTCACGATTCTCCAAAATCTTGTCAAGCCCCCGCGCAGGCCATTTATCAACATGTGAGTCAAGTATATTATTACCGAAATAAACTTGGCTAACAGGTCCCATCGACCCTATGCACTATGATATAATGTGTTTGAGAGTTAAAGCATCGGCGCAGCCCTTCAGGCTTGCGCCGTTTGTATTTGAGGCAATACAAGTGCGGGTCAGTATTGCTCGTGTGGGTCGGACACTCCTGTCCGACGCCTTTGACCTTGGCCTTTGACGTTTGCCTTTAGACTCTAACCACCACATCACAAAGGAGTGCGACCTGGCGCAGCTGACAAGCTGCGCCTTTTCTATTTATGGAAAAGAACAACAACAATTCCGATGACCAGCAGCAGCAAGAATCAATCGACCTACAAGCAGTCGCCGAAGACAACACCAAGCGGATGGGAGAAGCGGTAGAGGCCGCCTTTCTAGCCAAGGTCTGCCACCTCAGAATCCCCGTCTGCAAGCCCTGGGGAGACAGTGAACGCTACGACTTCGTAGTCGACTGGGGCAAAGGGTTCTGGAAGGTGCAGGTTAAAGGTGGGGCGTGTCTTGAGCGGGGCAGATATAAAGTTGGGCCGGGGGGCTCAGGAAAACCATTCAGCAAAGACGACATGGATTTCGTCGTTGTCCACATCGTCCCCGAGGAAGTGTGGTACATAGTCCCGATCGAGATCGCGGAGGGCTTGAGCACATTGTGGTTCAATCCACGATCGACGCGGGCCCGTTTCGAAAAATATCGCGAGGCCTGGTGCTTGCTCGATTGTCCGCGATCAGCGCGCGGCAAAAACGATCTGCCCGTCCAATGCCGCAGCCAGGCCGTGAAGGTGCAGTGTGCAGTCTGTCCACTGCGCCCGCGGAAGAACTGACGGCCGTTGATCCGCCCCCGTCGTTGTCATTCCGAACGAAGTCTGAAGCCGAGCCTTTCTCGGCGAGGCGAGGGAGGAATCTGCTTTTCTTCCCGCACCCAGGCGAGCGAGACCGTCTCTCGCTCGCCCTGGTTAATGACGCGCCTAGCGTTTGCCTACGTGGCCATGGCCATCGCGCACTTCGTTGCCTTTGAAGTGCTCAATGTGATCGACAGGCCTGGCGGCGTGCTCACCGCGCGCTGGGACCGCGCCCTTGTATCCGTGGTCAGGATGGAAATGATTGTTGACGTGGCCGTGAAAACCCTCAGGCCCGTGAAACCAGGGGCCGACGCCAATGAATACGCCGCCGGTGAACCACTCGGGCCCGTAGTAGCCGTAGGGAGCGCAGTTATAGGGTGCGACGTCATAGTAGCCATAGGGACATTCGGGCGCGACCCCGACTTCGACGGCAACCTGCGCCTGGGTTTTGGGCGTGCTTGCGGTGAAACACAGCGCAGCCACTCCTGCCAACAACAGGAACGTTAGTTTTTTCATTTTTGTAATGGTCCTCTTTTTCTACGATTGGTTGAATAATTCTCCAAAGTACGATTCCACTTTGAAGCAAAGGGTTGATGACAAAGATTGCCTCTTTACAAATCATTACTCGAAGGCTGAGACCTCACCCGCGAGCTTTTTCTCCGGCAGAAAATACATCGCAGGGATGAGCACGAAAATAAAGAACGACGCGTACACAGAAACGTAAGCCAAAGGAACAGCGAGCAGATAGAGCGCTCCCGACAATGCGTCGCTGAAGGCTTCGAGGCGGGTTGTGGTCATCTCGTGGTGGGGCATGGGAGCGAAACCAATCTAGCATTCCTCGCTGTACTTGATGAATTAGTCGTGCGCAGACGCAGGTTGCTGCTGAGTCATGCAGTGCATGGTGCCGAGTCCCCAGATGAGATCGCCAGAATAGATTGGGATGACTTCTCTTGTGGGGAATATTTGCGAGAGTGTGTTTAGCGCTTCGCGATCGTTGGCGTCGTTGAAGACAGGGATCAGCACTACGCCGTTGGCGATGTAGAAATTAGCATAGCTGGCGGGCAGGCGGCGCTGCTCGAAGATTACTGGGCTGGGCATTGGGAGTTCGATTACGTTCAGCCGTTTGCCATTTTGATCGGTGGCGGATTTCAGGCGGCCAAGATTGTCGGCCAGCGGCTTGTGGTTTATGTCTTTGCGATTTTTCTCCACCATGGTTACTACTGTGTCTTGGTTTATGAAGCGGGTCAGGTCGTCTACGTGGCCGTGAGTGTCGTCGCCGGCGATTCCCTTGCCCAGCCAAATTGTGTGCGCGGCGCCGAGATAGTTGGCAAAGAGTTTTTCATAATCTTTGCGTTGCATGGTTGGATTGCGTTGCTGAACTTTGCTGAGCAGGCATTCTTCGGTGGTGAGGATGGTGCCGTGTCCGTTGACGTCGATGGAACCGCCTTCGAGGACTACGCGGGTGTTGTTGTGTAGCGGGCGGATCGGTTGGCTCTGGGCTGTTTGCGACATTAAAGTTCCGATTTTCTGATCGAGGCCGTGGTTGGAGTATTTGGCCCAGGCGTTGAAGCGGAAGGTTAGGGCTTGCAGGTTTCCTTCAGGGGCTAAAGCTCCATGTGGTTTCGAGGGCTTTACGCGGCGCTGAAGCGCCGCTCTTCCACGGTGCTGCGCGCGTTCCTGAATTACTTCAGAGCTGCGAAGGTCATCACTTCCCTGCTTGACGAAGATGCAGCCGGAATCGCGTAGCCAGGAACGGTTGTTTGGCCAGCGGTGGAATCGAACGTTCTTCAGCAGCGCGTTGGATCGCTCCAACATTTTGCGCGCTTGTTTTTCGGCTGCGGCGTTGTTGACGATCAGTTCAACCCGCTCATGGCGAGCCAGATTGCGAATGATTTCCGTGTAGACCCAGGGTATGGGATCGAACTTGCCGGGCCAATCTCCGTGGTAGTGGGGCCAAGCCAGCCAGGTTGCGGCGTGCGTTTCCCATTCGGCGGGCATGCGGAAGCTGAACTCTGCCGGCGCAGTACCCAAAACATTCCTCGATTCATCGGATTGCTGCATCGAGCTAGTTTATGGCATGAGAAGAAAAACGCGCATTGAGTCCCGACTGAGCCGGGACAATCTGTCCCTCTGGCCGTGTCACACGGGACAACTTGTCCACCCATGCGCCAGGCCGTTCCCGTCAGTGTCTGGAATCAGTCACTTAGAAAGTCTCCTGATGGACCCAGGAATGCTCAAGAAGAACCGTTCGCTGGAACATATATATTTGGAGCCCCAATGACGCAGAACCTAGCCCCCATGCTTCTGAGCTTTTCTGAGGAAGCCTCCCACTGGCAGGACAAAACCGCAAAGCTGTCTCTCAAATTTAACGATAGCCTCTTGCAGGAAGTGACCTTGAGTGGGGGCGTGGTCACGATCGGCCGCCAGCCTGACAACCTGCTTCGGATCGATAATCCGATTGTCTCTGGGCACCACGCCAGAATCTTCTGGGAAAACAACCGCTATGTTCTTGAGGATCACGAGAGCTTCAACGGCACCTACCTCAACCACCGCAGCGTTTCGAAGGACGTGCTTAGCGATGGGGATGTCATTGTAATCGGGAAACACCAAATCGAATTTCATGACGCGGCGGGAAAGCGCGATGCGTCGTCGTCCGCGGCTCTGGATCGCACCAGCGGGTGGCAGGCTCAAGTAGAAAAAGGCGCGCCCCCGCAGCTGGAAGCGACCATGGTGCTCGATACCGGCAAGCTCAAAGAAATGATGGCCAAAATGTCCGCCGGCGCTGCGCCTCTGCGGCCGTCGGGCATCACACTCGTACCGCTCTGCCAAACCAGGGTGGTGAGGCCGCGGCAAATCGGCATGATTACCATTCTCGCCGGCCGAAGCGACCGGCAACAGTATCGGCTATCGAGCAAGCTCAGTGTAATTGGCAAATCCAAGATGGCCAGCATTCGGCTGAAGCGATGGTTCGCTCCGCGCGTCGCCGCCTCGATTCACCAGCGCGAAGACGGATATTTCCTGGTGCGATCAGCAAAGCGCGTCCGCATCAAAATCAATAATGCCGAACTAAAACAAGGCCAGCAAGAACTCAAGAACGGCGATCAATTTGAAGTCGGCGGAATTGTCGCCAAGTTTGGCTATGAGAACGGATAGAGCTTAACGCCCGCCTCGCTATTCAGCGGTTATCGATCAGGCGGTTGCTGATCGGCGCGTAGGCGTCGATGCGACGGTCGCGGAGGAACGGCCAGTTGCGCCGAATGTCTTCGAGGGCTTTCAGGTCTACGTCGCCCATAAGGATTTCTTCCCGATCATGCGAGCCCTCCGCTAGAACTCGGCCGAAGGGATCGCAGAAAAATGATCCGCCCCAGAATTCGAGTCCGTGTCCGGGAGCGGACTTGCCGCGAATGTTTCCGGTTTCGAAGCCCACGCGATTGACTACGGCAACATAGACTCCGTTGGCGATGGCGTGAGCACGCTGGATAGTGCGCCAGGCGTCGTGCTGAGCCACGCCGAACTCGGCCTTCTCGGCGGGATGCCATCCGATCGCCGTGGGATAGAACAGGATTGTTGCGCCTTGAAGCGCGGTCAGGCGCGCGCCTTCGGGAAACCATTGGTCCCAGCAGACGAGCGTGCCGAGGCAGCCCGCGGTGGTGTCGAGCGCGCGGAAGCCCAGGTCGCCGGGAGTGAAGTAAAACTTTTCGTAGTAGAGCGGATCATCGGGGATGTGCATCTTGCGGTAGAGGCCGCTGAGGGAACCGTCGGAATCGAAGATGGCGGCAGTGTTGTGGTAGATGCCGGGCGCGCGCTTTTCGAACAGCGATGCGATCAGAACGACTCCGTGCTGGCGGGCCGCGGCGGATAATTTCTCGCTGCTCGGCCCGGGGATGGGCTCAGCCAAATCGAAGAGAGCGTGGTCTTCACGCTGGCAGAAGTATTGCGTCTGGAAAAGTTCGGGCAGGCAAACTACTTTCGCGCCGCGTCCGGCGGCGTCGGCTACGCGTTCCAGCGCCTTCGCGAGATTTTGTTCTGGGTCGGGGCCGCAGGACATCTGCACCAGGGCTACGCGGAATCTTTCTGGGGGCACGGTGTTCCTCTCGGCACAATATTAGCATTCGAGCGCGGGGCTTCGGGCTTCGGGCTTCGGCTGTCGGGCCTCGGCTATCGGGTCACTAACAAATCATGTGGAGACAGCCGCCTCGGCTGTCCCGGCAGGAGCGAAGCTCCGCCGGATCGATCCCAGAACCAGTCCTGAGTCCCGGTTAACTCAAGTTAATTCTCTAACGTGTTCGGTGAGGAGCCTGTACGAGATGGGTTTTGAAGACCTTTGTCAGGCGCGGGTTTCCGGCTACCAAGCCTTCGAGGCGCTTGGTTGTTTCGGAATTCGGCATGGATCGCAGGATCGCTTCTATTGCGGCTTCAGCTTGCAGAGATTCAGTGCGGACTTGATTCAGAAGAAATTCCTGGGCTGCGTCCTGACGAGTTAGAGCGATGGCCGAGAGCAGCACGGAGCGGAACCATGGATCGTGTTCTTCGGCGAGGCGATCACGCAGCGTCTCGAAGGCTTGCGGGCTGTGCGTTCCGGCGATGGCCAGCGCGGCTTCGGCTGCCGGGTCGTCAGCGTCATCGAGGAAGCGGCTCACCCATGCGATCGCGCTCGGGCCTTCAATGCGGAGGATGCCGGCGTAGCATGCGCCTAAAACTTCGGGTTCTTCCTCGGGCTCGTCGCCGGGCTTTCGGGATCTCAGATTCGAATCAAGAATCGCTCTCAGGCGCAGCAGAAGTGCGGCGGAGTCTGAGTTGACTTGCTCGATGGCGCGGACCGTTTCGGCGCGAACCGATTTGTCTTTGTCGGCGAGAAGCTCGACCAGATGCCGCAGCAGTTCCGGTTCTCGCAGGCTGCGGCATTGCACTAACGCCAGAGCGCAGGTTGCGCGCAGCGTTCCGGCAGAGTCGGAAGCGCCTCCGTAAGAGGGTTCGAGTTGGATGTGTTTCATGCCGCGGAGAAAAACATCGGCGTCCTGATGCTCGAATGCCGCCAGGGCCTTGCTGATGGCATTCTTGGCCCAACATTGCGGATCGGACTTGATTGCGTCCTCGAAGAAGTGGTCGAAGGCTGTGAGCAATTCTGGTGTGAGTTGAGTGAGTTGGAATTGGCGCACCAGGTCGGCAGCTTTGGCGGCCATGAAGTTGTTGCGGTTGGTCAGAGCTTTGCGCAGTGGCTCGATGGCCGCTTCGTGCGGTTGCTGGCGGAGTGCATCGAGGGCGGCTAGTTGTTCTTCAAATTTGCGCTTGCCAGGCATGGGAGCAGTGTAACGCGGGGACGTGGTCGGCGCGGGGTCATCACGATCGAATATCAAAGAGAAACCGCGGAACATCCCGCCTCTAAATAGAATTACCCCGTGCTACCCCGTGCCCTCCGTGGTAAAGATTTGCGGCCGGCAACAGAATGCCAGAGCGCCGGACAGAACCCCGCGTGGCGTTCATTCACACTGTTCCTGTAAAGTAATTTGTCGGAAGATTTGATTGCAGCTTGGAGGCATTACCTTGAAACACGGGAATCATAACGACGCGCATTCGGCCGGAAAGCCGCACGGAAAATCCGGGCACGCGGGCGATGGAGTCGATCGGCATTTGCACAATCCGATTGCGGACAAGCTGATTCCGCTCGAGCCGCTCGACCTGTCGAAGGTGAAATCGATCGACGATCTGGTGCGAGCGATGTCGAAGACTGCCTTTACCGGACGGCAACTGGGCGAGGCCGCTGATGTGCTGGAGACGATGGCTCGCGACGAAGAATGTTTTGTCGTGATGACGCTTTCGGGCGCGATGACCGTGGCCAAGCAAGGATTGATCGTTACCGAGCTAATCGATCGCGGAATCATAAATGCCGTAGTTTCTACCGGGGCGTTGATGGCACATGGGCTGGTCGAGGCGACCGGACGCGCGCATTTCCGGGCCAATCCTGAAGTATCCGATGAGGAACTTTACGAGCAGGGATACAACCGCGTGTATGACACGCTCGAGCCGGAGCAGAATCTGGACGATGTGGAAGAAGTGATGTCGGCGGTGCTCGAGGGATGGGATCACAATGAGGTGATGTGCTCGTACAAACTGAATCACGCGATTGGGGCTTACCTGGCCAAGCACACTCCGGATCGCGGGATTTTGAAATCGGCGCATGAGATGGGTGTACCGGTGTTTGTTCCGGCCTTCAGTGATTCGGAGATGGGCCTCGACACGGCGTTGAATAATCGTCTGCGCGAATCGACCGGGCGGCACAGGATTCGCTTCGATCCGTTTGAAGATCTCGAGCACTTTGCGGCAACTTTGTTGCGCCAGAAGAAACTCGGAATCTTCACGATCGGCGGCGGAGTGCCGCGGAACTGGTCACAGCAATTTGGTCCGTTCTGCGAATTGCGCCACCGGCGGCTCGGAGAGAATGTTCCGCTGAAGCGCTATCACTATGGGTTGCGGATTTGCCCGGAGCCGGTTTATTGGGGCGGCTTGTCAGGCAGCCCTTACAGTGAAGCGGTGTCGTGGGGAAAATTTGTGCCTCCGGCAGAAGGTGGAAAGTTTGGCGAAGTTTTTGTCGACGCCACAGTAGGCTTGCCGTTGATCGTCGCAGCGGTGATCGAGCGGCTGGGTAAGAAATGGAACAAGGCGGGTAAAACTAAAACTGCCGCGGCCCGGAAGTAACGGAAGAAGCCGGAAGAAAAAATAACCAACGACGGGTTCCGTGCCAACGACCAACGACCAAAAACCAACGACGGGTTCCGTGCCAACGACCAACGACCAAAAACCAACGACGGCTTCTGTGCCAACGACCAACGACCAACGACCAACGACGAGTTCTGACGAACTCTGGATGGAAGAAGCGCTGCGTGCAGCTCAACGTGCTCTCGAAGCGGGCGAAGTTCCGGTAGGCGCCGTCGTTGTATCCGAGGGACGAATCGTCGGCCGCGGCTGGAACCGCAATATCTCCGATAACGATCCCACGGCGCACGCCGAAATGATCGCGCTCCGCGAAGCTGGCGCAGCCATCGGTAACCATCGGCTTTCCGAGTGTGACCTGTTTGCTACAATTGAACCGTGCCCAATGTGCGCCGGAGCAATGGTGCACGCAAGGATCAAGCGCCTCATCTACGGCGCAGACGACCCGAAAGCGGGCGCGGTAAATTCGGTAATGCAGTTGCTGAACCACAAGCAACTCAACCACAAAACAGAAGTCCGCAGCGGAGTTCTGGCAGGCCGCTGCGCCGAACTGCTGCAAGCGTTCTTTAAAAACCGTCGTTAGTCGTTGGCCGTCAATCGTTGGCCAACCGATGAGGATCGTCATTCCGAGCGAAGCGAGGAATCCCGGTTCACTGACGGCTGATAGCTGCATCCGGAGAGGTGCGTGAGCGGTTGAAACGATCCGCCTCGAAAGCGGACATACCTTAACGGGTATCGTGGGTTCAAATCCCACCCTCTCCGCCATTTTTTATTACTGCTGATCTTTTTGCTGCTGATTATTTTCCCGCCGAATATTTTCGGCCGAGTTGTTGTTTCGCACTGGCTGGATATTGCTTCGCGGAGGTTTAGGACGAAGTGCGTTTCAGGGTCAGACTTACGGGGGTTGCGCCTTGTTTCCAAGTGCCTGCGATTTCGGTGTCTTCTTTGTTCAGGGTGCCGTCGTACGCGCTCAAGTTCTGTGTGCTCTCGAAGTGAAGCGCGTGCGCTTTGTAGGTTATTCCGCTGATCAGGACTCCTGAGACATCCTGGTCCGGGAAGTCGATGGTGCCGCTAAGACTTCCGTCCTGGTCGGCGGCAATGTGAACGACGATATGTTTCTTGGGCTGCGCTCCTGGGTCGAGGACACCTTCCCAAGTTCCTACGATGCGAGGCGGATCGGCGGCCATGGTGATAACGGGCGCGAGCGCCAGTCCGAGCATCAGCGTTAATCCCACGCAAAGCTGAAACCACGGCGCGCGATGCTTTTTCACGGTCGCTCTCCTGTGCCTTGCTTTCAGAATATCCTAATGCAGTAAAGGTTGTCGGCGAAAGGCGCTCAAAGTGGAGAACCGGCGCAGTGCGGTAAGGAAGCGAGCCAAACGCGCGATTGTTGCGTCGCAAAGAACGCGACCCTTCGGCTTTGCTCAGGGCAGGCTGCTTCGCGCGGCTCGCCCAGATTCCCTCGGCAGGCTCGGGACAGGCTCTTCACTGCGCAAAGGACGCTTGTTCAGGATGACAATGGCGAATCCCCGATGCTACCGGGCGGAGTGGGTGCGAGCCGATTTGCTGGAGTGATCTTCCACCGCGCTTGCGTCGGTACGACCGAAGCTTTCTTCGGCTCTCTGCGCGGGCTGCAGGTCGCAACGGCACAGGACGCAGCGCATGGCTACGGTATAGACGAAGTGCGCGTATGCCGGACATTTGCTGTTGGCGCAGACTTTTGTAGTCATGTTAGTTTCGTGAAGATAACATGGTTTGCGTGTTCGCCAACGCGCATTTTTCGCAACAGCTGATCGGATTTTCTTCTGAAAAATCGTTCTGAAAGACCGCCGGACGCCGGAGAATAATTTTCGCGTCGTGGGAATAAAACCAGTCCCGGCTGGTTTACCCTTGTGTGTGTGTCGGAATCGACCTTGCCATCGGAGACGTTCGAGCAGTTGGCTATGCCCCATTTCGAACGGCTCTATAACTTTGCCTGCTGGCTCACGCAGGACCGGCATGAGGCCGAGGATCTGGTGCAGGAAA
>Ga0182024_10008331_pt1 | contig 21923 bp, 20 predicted proteins | sample P32metaG_FD_120480 | JGI IMG/M metagenome (GOLD analysis project Ga0182024, IMG submission 120480) | Permafrost microbial communities from Stordalen Mire, Sweden - P3-2 metaG (Illumina Assembly) | ecosystem: Environmental > Terrestrial > Soil > Wetlands > Permafrost | place: Sweden: Stordalen...
ATCACTATCGTCCCATGCAGGCATCCCGCGCAAGGACTTCCCGATCGAGACGTTAACGCACGGCTTCAGGCTCGCGGCAATACCAGAACTTCTGTCTTGACGGAGTTGGCGATGAAGCAATCCGCATGGGCGTGATGGTGAATCGCCGCCAGCAATTCGGCGTCTACAGCGATTCCCAGAGCGAAGCGCACAAGCGGCCGGAGCGTCACGCGCGCCATCCAGAGCCGACCGCCATCCGCCTTTTCCAGACGACCGCTCGCATCGTCATCATAAGCGTCGAGCGTGAGGCGCTCGCGGGCGCAAATCGCAAGAAACGTCAGCATGTGGCACCCCGACAGCGAGGCGACAAACGCTTCTTCGGGATCGACGCGCTCCGGATCGCCACGAAATTCCGGCGCCGACGACGAGGGCAGCACGATGTCGCCATCCTTGAACAGGATCTCGTGGGCGCGATTATAGCTTTCATAGGTGAAGTCGTGGCTTGTGCGCTTCCAGCGGAGTTGTGCGCGATGTTCCGACATGGGCAAGCCTCCTTCAAACGGTTCGCAGGGCCCTGGCAATGTCGTCGCACAGGTCTGCCTCGTCTTCCAGACCGACCGAGAGGCGCAACATTCCGTCGGTGATTCCGAGCTCGGCGCGGGCCTCTGCCGCCAGGCGCTGATGCGTCGTCGTCGCGGGATGCGTGATCAGGCTTTTTGTGTCGCCGAGATTGTTGGAGATGTCGATCAGCTGCAGCGAATTGGCGAAGCGAAAGGCAGCCGGCTTGCCGCCTTCGATCTCGAAGGCAACGACGCCGCCGCCTCCCTCCATCTGCGCGCGCGCGAGTTCGTGCTGGGGGTGGTCCTGGCGAAACGGGTAGAGCACCCGCGAGATCATTTTCTGCGCGGACAGGAAATCCGCGACCGCGGCTGCATTTGCGCAATGCGCGGCCATGCGCGGTCCAAGCGTCTCAAGGCTTTTCAGATGCACCCAGGCGTTGAAGGGACTTATCGAAGGTCCCGTGTTGCGCAGAAAAATCTGCAGATGTTCTTTCAGGAAATCCTCACCGCAGAGGATCACGCCGCCGAGACAGCGCCCCTGGCCATCGATGTATTTCGTCGAGGAGTGGACGACAATATCGGCGCCAAACTCCATCGGTCGCTGCAGAACGGGAGTCGCGAACGCATTGTCGACAATCACTCTCGCCTTCGCGCGCGTGGCGATCGCACAGACGGCGCGAAGGTCGACAAGAGAAAGAGTGGGATTCGCAGGCGTCTCCAGGAAGAACATGCGGGTCTGGGGCCGCAGCGCGTCTGCCCATTGGGCTGGATCCTCACCGTCCACAAGCGTGTGAGTGATGCCAAAGCGCGCCAGTACGTCCTCGATCACGTAGCGGCAGGCGCCGAACATGGCCTTGGCGGCAATCACGTGATCGCCATGGCGAAGGCAACAGAGAAAGGCCGCAGTCACTGCCGCCATTCCGCTTGCAGTCGCGCGCGCGGCGGGCGCTCCCTCCAGCGCTGCGATTCGCGCTTCGAGAATCGCGGTCGTCGGATTGCCGTAGCGCGTGTACATGAAGCCGGGCGCACCCTTGAACCGCGCCTCGGCTTCTTCGGCCGACTCATAGGCGTAGCCGGAGGTCAGAAAAAGCGGCTCCGCGGTTTCCTGGAACGACGTGCGCATCTGGCCACCGCGCACCGCAAGTGTGCGCGGCCGCCATCCATCCGGTTTCTTGTGCGTCGTCATGATGCTGTGCACCTGTTCTCGGGCCGTTTGGTGACGCGCCTTGCCCCACGCGGTCAAGGCGCATTAAGGTCGCGCCAAATTCGAGGGCCTTTATGAACGCCATAAGCCACCACGCGGCACTGATCTATGTGATGGTTGTCGTCTCGGCCTCCGATGGCAATATGAGCGAGCGAGAACTGCGCACGATCGGAGACATCGTCCGCACCTTGCCGGTGTTCCGTGAGTTTGACGAGCGACGCCTGCTTGCTGTCTCGCAGGAATGCGCCGCGATCCTGCAGGAGCAGGACGGGCTCGACGCCGTGCTGGGCCTGATCAAGGATGCCTTGCCGGAACCGTTGCGCGAGACGGCCTACTGGCTCGCGCTCGAAGTCGCTCTCACCGAACCGCGCGTGATGCTGGAGGAAGTCCGCATCATCGAACTCTTGCGCCGCAGTCTCGAAATCGACAGACTCTCCGCTGCCGCGCTCGACCACGCGGCCGAGGCGCGCTACCGGACCCCCTAAGGCGTATCGAACGAAGCAACAGCGCACTGTCATGAAACGCTTGTTCGTATTGCGCCACGCCAAAGCCGGGCCTCACGATGAGAAACATGACAAGGAGCGCGCGCTCATCGAGCGTGGCCGCAGCGATTCCGTCTTCATGGGCGCGGAGATGCGCAAGAAGGGTTATCTCCCCGACCTTGTGCTTTGCTCGGATGCGCGCCGCACGACGCAGACCTGGGAATATGCGGCGCCGGAGATCGGCGCTCACCCCAAGACGCGATTCCTCGATTCGCTGTACGACGCCACCGCCGCAGCAATCCTGAAATGCATCCGGACAGAGAGTGGAGACGCGCGTGCGGTAGTCGTCATCGGCCACAATCCGGGCCTGGAGGATTTCGCGCGCAAACTCGTGCGCAAGCCGGCCGATGCGGAAGAGCGCAGCCGCGCGGCGGCCCTCGCTGCGAAATTCCCGACCTGCGCGCTCGTGGTGCTTGATTTCGACGTCGACGATTGGGCAAAGGTCGCACCGGGAACGGGCGCTCTGATCGATTATATTACGCCGGCCGGTTTGAAAGCGCGATAAGAGCTCTAACCCCTGTACTACCTCGCAGGGCTGCGCTCTGCGAGAGCCAGCCTTCGCCAGGCGAACGCCGCTTCGGGAACCGGATCCCCCATCAGGCGCTGGACACGTTCGGCAACAAGGCGTCCGCCCATTGCCTCGTAAAAAAATCGCACCGGATTGCGGGCGTGCGCCCAGATCATGCAGGACGAAAAGCCGCGCGTGCGCAGCGTCGCGAATCCCGCCCGCAACAATGCACGCCCGGCTCCGCGGCCGAAGAAGGCCGGATCGACGTACAGCGTATAGACCTCTCCGTCGTAGCCCAGACCACCATCACGCGAGGGGCCGATACTCGACATGCCGACGATGCCGTGCCTGTCGCTCTCGGCCACCAAGACCTGTTCGCGGCCACGCGCGCGAATCGCCGCTCGCCATCGCGCCGCCTGCCCTTTCGGCGTCATCGCGCAGAGCATGCGCACCGGCAATATCGCGGCGTAGGTGTCATGCCAGGACTCGATGTAAATTCGGGCCACCGCGGCGGCATCTTCAGGCCGCGCGATTCGTACCGCGGTAACAAGCTCGTCCATCCGCACGAGATTGACCGAAGAACGGTGACGTCGGCAAGCACTTCACGCTGAATTGTGCGGGCGCAGCACGGCACAGTTCCGGCTGCCGCGGAGGGCCGAAATTCCGCGACAGGCAGAATCTTGCTGGGAACGCGGCACCCACAGGAATTTCGTGGTGCCGCTATGGCATCCGAAGGAAAAGGAGTTACAATGGCTTATCGATCGTCGCTGATTTGCTTGTGCCGGGCTCGAGTTCAGGACCGTCGAAACGGTGTCGGATAAAACCGTGTTTGTAGGAGCGCGCCGCACGAGATTCGTGCGAACGGGAAGCGGCGCGCCAGCGGCTAACAAATGTGGAACGAACGCAGATCCTTAAGGATTACTTCAGCAGGCACTGAGAGGGTAAGTGGAAGGCGCAATGTTCACCTGACTTGTCATGTCCGCGGAGGGCCACGATATCAATCGTGGAAGGCGTGCGTGACGTACAAGGAGTGACAGTGATGAGCACGCTGGATGTCTTCGATGTTTTTTCCCGGGACTACGCCCGGGAACGCCTGGAGACGATGAGCCTTCGGGATTGGCTCTTGGCCGCCCGCGACGACAAGATGTTGTACGCCGCCCCTGCTGAACGGCTGGTCGCGGCGATCGGTGAGCCGGACCTCGTCGACACGGCACAAAATTCGCGCCTCGGCCGCATCTTCTTCAATCGGACGATCAAGATCTATCGCGCCTTCGACGGCTTCTTCGGCATGGAGGATACGATCGAGCGGATCGTCGGCTATTTCCGCCACGCTGCCCAGGGCCTCGAGGAAAAGCGGCAGATTCTATATCTGCTGGGCCCTGTGGGGGGCGGCAAGTCCTCACTCGCCGAGCGGCTCAAGGATCTGATGGAGAAAAACCCCATCTATGTCCTCAAGGCCGGCGAGGAGATCAGCCCCGTCTTCGAGTCGCCGCTTGGGCTGTTCCGTTCCGAGGAACTGGGTTCGCTCCTCGCAGACCGTTACGGGATCGACCGCCACCGCCTCACCGGAGTGATCAGCCCGTGGGCGGTGAAGCGCCTGGATCAGTTCGGCGGCGACATTTCGCGCTTCGAAGTCGCGCGCGTTTTTCCTTCGAAGCTGCGCCAGATCGCGATCTCCAAGACGGAGCCCGGCGACGAAAACAACCAGGACATTTCCTCACTTGTCGGCAAGGTGGACATCCGCAAGCTCGAGCATTTCAGCCAGAACGATTCGGATGCCTATTCCTTCTCCGGCGGATTGTGCCGTTCCAATCAGGGCCTGATGGAATTCGTGGAGATGTTCAAGGCGCCGATCAAGGTACTGCATCCCCTGCTGACCGCGACTCAGGAAGGAAACTACATCGGCACCGAGACATTGGGACCGATCCCCTTCAACGGCATTATTCTTGCGCATTCGAATGAAGCGGAATGGCTGGTGTTCAAGGCCAACCGCAACAACGAGGCATTCCTCGACCGCATCTGCGTCGTCACGGTGCCCTACGTGCTGCGCGTGACCGAAGAGACGGAAATCTATCGCAAGCTGCTTCGCAGCAGCGAGCTTCAGCCCGCGCCCTGCTCGCCCGAGACTTTGGAGTTGCTCGCCAAATTCTGCGTCATGACGAGGCTCAAGGAGCACGAAAACTCCAATCGCATCTCCAAGATGCGCGTCTACGACGGAGAGAAGCTCAAGGACACCGATCCCAAGGCGAAGACCCTGCAGGAGTATCGCGACGCCGCGGGCATCGATGAGGGCATGACGGGAATTTCGACGCGCTTCGCCTACAAGACCCTGTCCGAAACGTTCAATTACGACGTCACGGAAGTCGCCGCCGATCCGGTGCATCTCATGTACGTGGTCGAGCAGTCCATCCGGCGCGAGCAGTTCCCTGATGAATTGGAGAGAAAATACCTCGAATTCATCAAGGCGGACCTGGCGCCGCGATACGCGGAATTCATCGGCAAGGAAATCCAGAAGGCCTATCTGGAATCCTACGGTGAATACGGCCAAAACGTCTTCGACCGCTACATCGCCTATGCCGATGCGTGGATCGAGGATCAGGACTACAAGGATGCCGACACCGGCCAGCTGCTGGATCGCGCGGCGCTTGACGGCGAACTCTCCAAGATCGAGAAGCCGGCCGGCATCGCCAACCCCAAGGACTTCCGCAACGAGGTCGTAAAATTCGCCCTGCGCTATCGCGCCGCCAACGACGGCAAAAATCCGGCCTGGACGGCTTACGAGAAAATCCGCAACGTCATCGAAAAGCGGATGTTCAGCCAGGTGGAAGACCTTCTGCCCGTCATCAGCTTCGAATCGAAGAAGGATTCCGACACCGAAACCAAGCACAACGAGTTCGTCAAGCGCATGCTCGCGCGCGGCTACACATCGAGGCAGGTGCGCCGGCTTGTCGAATGGTACATGCGGGTCAACAAGGCGGGGTGATTGCGCGTCGCTGCGCCGGGAAAGCAGAATTCATGGCGCAGGACATCGAAATCCTAATGACATCCGTCGCCTGCATCTGCGAAACATGCGGCTGCCCGTCATGAGCTATTTCATCGACCGGCGCCTCAATCCCAAGGGCAAGAGTCTCGCCAACCGCCAGCGCTTCCTGCGCCGCGCGCGGGCGCAGATTCGCGAGTCAGTGCAGAAATCGCTGAAGGAGGCGGGCGTCGCCGACATCGGCAAGGACCGCAAGGTCAGGATTTCGACCAAGGGTACAAAGGAACCGCGGTTCCGCCTCGATCCAAAGGCCGGCGGCGAACGCGATTTCGTGCTCCCGGGCAACAAGGAGTTCGTTCCGGGGGACGAAATCAGGAAGCCTCGCTGGGGCGAGGATGGCGGCCGCGGAAAGGAAGCCGCCGACTCCGGCGACGGCGAAGATGATTTCGAGTTCACGATGACGCAGGACGAGATTCTCCAAATCTTCTTCGAGGATCTCGAGCTTCCCAATCTGGTGCGCACGAGCCTCAAGGAAACGCCCAGAAAGAGCTGGAGGCGTGCGGGCCTCACAACCTCGGGCCCGCCGACCCAGATCAATCTCGTCCGCACGATGCGCAATGCCTTCGGACGGAGACTCGCCCTCAAACGTCCGCGGGCCGCCGACATCGAGATTCTGCAGGCACGTCTTGATGCGCTCGAGCGCGTGACCCTGCAGACAGAGGAGACCCGTTCGGAAATTCTCGCGCTGAAGGAGGAGCTTGCCCGCGCCATCGCGCGCCGCAAGTGGATCGCCTTCATCGATCCGGTCGACGTCCGCTTCAATGCATTCGCCGAACAGCCTGTGCCGGCCAGTCGCGCGGTCATGTTCTGCCTGATGGACGTGTCGGGTTCGATGGGGGAGCGGGAGAAGGATCTCGCCAAGCGCTTCTACATGCTTCTCCATCTGTTCCTGAAGCGGCGTTATGACCGCGTCGACATCGTGTTCGTCCGCCACACCCATGACGCGCAGGAGGTTGACGAGCACGAATTCTTCTATTCGCGGCAGTCCGGCGGGACGATCGTCTCGTCCGCCCTCGAGAAGATGCTGGAGATCCAGAAAGAGCGCTATACGACCGCCGACTGGAACATCTATGCGGCGCAGGCATCCGACGGTTACACACAGTCCGGCGACGCGCGCCATTGCGCGGAGATGCTGAACGGCGAGATCATGCCGCTCTGCCAGTATTACGCCTATATCGAGATTCTGGACGAGCGCGAAATGGAGGTGTTCGCCAACGAGGATTCCGGCGCCGAGCTTTGGCGCGCCTACCGCACGGTGTCGGCGCTGTGGCCGAATTTCGCGACCAAGAGGATCGCGCGGCCGTCCGACATCTTCCCGGTCTTTCACGAGCTGTTCAAGAAGAGCGAGATCGCGTGATGGGTGGCTCGCCGCTTTTCACCGAACAGGAATGGGATTTTCCCTCGCTCGATCGCGTCTACCGCGAAATCGAGAAGATCGCGGTCGAAGACCTCAAGCTCGACGTCTATCCCAGCCAGATCGAGATCATCTCGTCCGAGCAGATGCTGGATGCCTATTCCTCGCTGGGCATGCCGCTGATGTACAGCCACTGGTCGTTCGGAAAGCTTTTCGCGCGGGAGGAACAGCTCTACCGCCACGGATATTCGGCCCTTGCCTACGAGATCGTGATCAACTCCAGTCCCTGTATCTCCTATCTGCTCGAGGAGAACACGATGACCATGCAGGCGCTGGTCATCGCGCACGCCGCCTTCGGTCACAATCACTTTTTCAAGAACAACTACCTGTTCCGGCAGTGGACCAATGCCGAAGGCATTCTCGATTATCTCGCCTTCGCCAAGCGCTATATCTCGGCCTGCGAGGATCGCCACGGGCGCGCCGAGGTAGAGGCGGTTCTCGATTCTGCGCATGCGCTCATGGAGCATGGCGTCTTCCGTTATCGGCGGCCGCCGAAGCCCTCAAAGGAACGGGTGCTGGAAAAGCGACGGCGCCGCATGGAACACGAGGAGGAATCGCGCAACGAATTGTGGCGGACGCTGCCCGCCGGCATCGACCCTCCGGCCGCGCCGCCCACCATCGATCCGGAAGAGGATTTCGGCAGCGAAATGAAACTGCCAGAGGAAAACATTCTTTACCTCCTCGAGAAATATTCGCCCGGGCTGCGCCCCTGGCAGCGCGAGCTCATTAGAATCGTGCGCAGCCTCGCGCAGTATTTCTATCCGCAGCGTCAAACCAAAGTGATGAATGAAGGCTGCGCGACCTTTGTGCACCATACGATCATGCACATGCTTTACGACCGCGGCCTTATTACTGAGGGATCGCTTCTCGAATTCCTCCACAGCCACACGGGCGTCATCTACCAGCCCGACTTCAACGATCCGCGCTGGAACGGATTCAATCCCTACGCGCTCGGATTCGGAATGATGGCCGACATCAGGCGAATCTGCGAAACGCCGAGCGCGGAGGATCGCGACTGGTTTCCGCAAATTGCCGGCTCGCAAGACTGGATGGGCGCGCTGAGCGATGCGTGGGCGAACTATCGCGACGAGAGCTTCATCGAGCAGTTTCTGAGCCCGAGACTCATGCGCGAGTTCCGGCTGTTCGAGCTCCACGACAAGGCAGGTGATGAGTCCTGCAGGGTTTCAGCCATCCACGACGAAAGCGGCTATCGCCGCATCCGCAGTTCGTTGGCGCGGCAGTATGATGTGGGCCTCACAGATCCGAACATTCAGGTCGCCGACGCAGATCTGAAAGGGAACCGCAAACTTCGTCTCGTGCATCTCATGCATCGGGGAATCCCGCTGCACGCAAAGACGCGGGATCTCGTCTGCACGCATCTGGAGCGCCTTTGGGGGCACGAAGTTGTCCTGGAGGAGGCGGACGGCGGCCAATGAGGCAGGATTTTTTGCAGGCGGAGCGGATAGTGTGATAAACATTTGCTAACTCGAAGCCGACTCGCTCGCGGAGGTGCGTTCTGTGGGTGCAGGCGGCACAAAGATGAGGAGTATCTGATGCAATTGAAACATGCGCTTCTGGCCGCGGCATTGGTCGTCGCGCCTCTCGCCGCCGCAATGCCGGCTTCGGCTGTCGTGGTTGGGGTAAGCGTCGGCGTTCCGGGGCCTGGCCATTACTGCGGCTGGCGTCACCGCTGCTGGGGCTATCGCTGGCATGGCGGCTACTACAACTACTATTGGCACGGCCGTTATTGGCGTGATCGCTGGATGTGCGGCCGGCGCTGGTGCTACCGATAGGATTGCGTGATGCGGGCGAGCGGGCTTCGGTCCCTTCGCCCGCGTTATCGCCCTCGCCGCGACAACACCGCGGCGGGAGCGGTTTCTTCGAATGCGAACATGGTCACCAATCCCACCACGATCGCGCCCATCAGATACCAGGCCGGGGCGAGCGGATTACCCGTTCGCGCGATGAGCCAGGTGATCACGAACTGCGTCGTTCCGCCGAAAGTGGAAATGGCGACGGCATAGATCGTTGACAGCGCTGCGGACCGGATGTGCGGTGGGAGCGCTTCGGTGATTGCTGTGACAACCGCAGGCGAGCCCAGCGACACGAGGATTTGCATCGCGGCTGTGGCTGCATAAAGCGCCCCGGCGGAGCGGAAATGCGCCATGAGCATGAATACCGGCAGCACCGCAAAGAAAAGCAGCGCCCATGGCACCATCATCACCGGCTTTCGTCCGAAACGGTCGGACAGCCAGCCACTGACTGGATCAAAACAGACTCCGCAGAACCCTCCGACCACCGTCGCGCCAAACGCGTAATTTGAGGCGATGTGCAGCGTCGTCGTGGCATAGGTGGTCATGTAAATGAGCACATAGCTTGCGATCGTACCGCTGCCGAGCAGCAGGAGCCCAAAGAGGGCGACACGCAAATGTGGCCGCCACGGCTCACGTGCCTTGCGGACGGGCGGCCGCGCATCGAGCGTTTCCGGAAGCTGGCGCCGGATCAGCAGGGCGAAGGGCACGATCGCGGTGCCGATCAGAAATGCGATGCGCCAGCCCCAGGCGTCGAGCGCCGATGCATCGAGAATGTTGGCGAGCGCGACACCGACCAGTCCCGCGCACAGTATGGCAAGATCCTGCGTCGCGTATTGCAGCGAGCCGAAGAGGCCGCGATTTCTCTCATGCGCGGCTTCAATCAGATAAGCCGTGGTCGGACCGACTTCCCCGCCGAGTGCGAAACCCTGCAGCAGCCGGAACGAGATCGCCAGAATGGGCGCGGCAACGCCGATGGCGCGGTAGGACGGCGTCAGCGCCAGCCCGACGATCGCCGCGCCCATGAGCGAAAAGGAGACGAACATCGCGGGCTTGCGCCCCTTTCGATCGCCCAGAATGCCGATGACGATCCCGCCCAGGGGGCGCGTGAAAAAGCCCGCGCCGAACGTCGCAAGCGAGAGAAGAAGACTGGACGCGGGATCGCGCGAGGGGAAGAAAGTATGTCCGATCTGGACCGCAAAGAACGCGTAGGTAAGAAAATCGTAGAACCCGAGCGCATTGCCTGCCGCCACGGCCGCGACGTGACGCAGCGGCAAGCCAGCCCGGGCAGGCGCCTCCACGTCGTCCAACGTCGCTACAGCCACGCCAGCGCCCCGCGTTACCTCGCCTCGACGATCCAATGTAGCATGTCCCGATTGGGGGCGTCCCGGGCGTCAATGCGCCCGTCCGGGTCGTGTGTATCCCGGGATGGAAGTCGCCTGACGGTGCGATGTAGGGGCATGAATGATTGCGCAGTGCTGGCTGCATATCGGGACTGAAAAAACCGGCAGCACCTCGATCCGGAACTATCTTGCACTGAACAGGGCCGCGCTCCTGTCGCAGGGCTATCTGTATCCACAGACGCCAGGCGCGACCAATCACTATGGGCTGACCGCCTTCGCTCTCGACGATGCGCGGATCGAAGGGGCGCGGCGCACGCTCGGCATCGGCGACCAGGAAAGCGTGAGCCGTTTCCGCGCGGAATTCGCGGATTCTCTCGAGAAGGAAACCGCTGCCAGCGGCGCAAGTACACTCGTATTCTCGAATGAGCTTTTGAGCTCCCGGCTTCGCTCGCCTGCCGAACTCGCGCGCATCAAGGCGTTGTGCGACGGCATTGCGCGAGAGACGAAGATTGTCGTTTATCTCCGAAACCAAACCGATTTTCTGGTCAGCCGGTACACGAACATCGTGTGGGAAGGCGGCACGAAGGAATTTCACTTTCGGGGTCCGCCCGGGCTCGCCGACTATTCGCGGCTGCTCGGCCGATGGGCGCAGGCGTTCGGACGCGAGAACATCTTCGCCCGGCGGTTCGAGCCGACGGATTTCCCCGGTGGCGATCTTCTCGCCGATTTCGCCAGCGCGACCGGTTTCGATCACGCGAGGCTTCAGCCGGTTCACCGTTTCAACGAATCGCTCGACGCCGAATCGCTCGCCTTCCTGCGCGCGATGAACCGCCGCCTGTCGCCAGGAATCGCCAGGCGCATCGCTCCCTTCCGAGGACGTATCGTGAGAGTGCTTCAGCGGCGCCGCGGCGGCAGCAGATTCATCATCTCCAGCGCCGTTGCCAGGCAGATCGAGGAAGCATTCCAGGATTCGAACGAACTGGTCTCCAACGCGTATTTCGAGTCACGCTTTCACCCCCTCTTTTCGCCGCCGCTTCTCGCCGGGCCATCCGACACGCTGCCAAAGAACGACATTGGATCTCTTGCTGCACTCGAAATCGCAGGATTTGTGACAGCCGGCCTCGCGTGGAACTTTGTGAAGGCGCGGTTCGTCAAAACCTGAAACACCAACTTGAATTGATTGGAGCGGCGAAAGGAATCGAACCCTCGACATACAGCTTGGGAAGCTCATGTTTCGCCTTGATCGTCAACGGCTTAGCCGCAAAAAAACGCCCCTGCCTTCCCTTACATTTCAATAACTTGTGAATCGGATGCAAAACTCGCGCGTGTGAAATTCGAAACTCCTGATGCCGCATCACGGCCACGCTCGCGCGTGGGACGATTGCGGCTACGTTCTTCCTTGCCTGTCTGGCGGCATTGGAAATGGATGGGCTGCGGTTGGAGGATATCTAGTGTACTTCCGGGCATGTATAGTCGAACGTCGTCGCCGTGGCTGGGATGTGATGTTTCCTTCCGACGATGAGGGCACCGCGTTCCAGTTGCGTCATGTTCGATGAAGCAACATTGTGCAATTCAGCATATAAATCTCCTCCGAGCGTATCGCGTATATGCATGCGAAGTTTGCCATAAGAACATACGCCGCGCGTTTCGGGGCACCAGATCGCAACAAACGCTTTGATGCTATGACCATACTCGATAGCAGTACTACTTAGTGCCGCATCCATATTTTGGGATGGTAACTCGAATACCAACAATGACTTCGGATTTCGGTCGTTTTGTACGTTGACAAGGTTTAACTCTACGAAATGAACCGTGCAAACATCTTTCCAATCACCATTGTAACCTTGAATCGTATAGCCAGCAGCAGAGACAGGTTTGGGGTTTTCCCCCGTTAGTTCGACATAAATCAAATTCGAGATTGGATGCAGAACGTATTTTTGGTTTGGAAGATACCCCATCGCCGCGAAGATTGTCATGGCGTGCGGCTGTACTGGTGACACCTGCATAAGATGGCTGATGATCTTAACCGACACTAGTTTGGTGTCGGGAGGAGAAGCAAACGGCGTTGCCGGCAGCGTCAATTCTGTTCTAAACGGCCATGCCTCTGGGTGCTTGTGCCAATTCACAAATGCTCCGTCGGCAGCGATGGCCACTATAACAATCGCGCCCCATACAAAACGGCTGCCAGTAGAAAGATTGGTGGTAGTAACAAGGGCCAGAACTGTAAGAAGCGCTCCTAGAATGACGCCGCCGATGACAATCATGGCGTCACCATCGGAAAACCAGAGCGGGACGGCGATGCTGAGCACGAACAGGAACAAAGTGCGTTCGATCACGCTTCGCGCGCGGCTGGCCAAATCAGCCAATCGGTTTCTGAATGTCGCCATAAAGTTATTGATAGCCCGGCGAGCTCTGCCCATGCGGGACTCCTACCGCGCGGATAGCCGCGGGTTCCTTATGGGCTTCCAATGAAGCCATGCAATATTTCTAAGCTGTCAGAGAAAAACCCTGTTACCACGGAACGGTCGTTGATGCCGGAGGAAACAGTACTAATGGAATTCGGCGGATCGAGTTTTTTGATTGTGCCATCGGGTTTTCGAACAAATCCGTGCCGCACCGCTTGTTTATCTACGTAAGCGCCGGTGATTGCTCCCTCGCGATTCAGGGCGTAAGGAGCCGTATCGGTCGCATCTTTGGGATCAAATTCAACAATAGAATCATCAGATGCACGTACAAATCCGTGGCGGATGTTCAAATCATCATAGAAATAACCCACAACTGCGCCATCGTGATTTATGCCCCAAGCATAGGTATTCGCTGAGCCAGTTGGATCGAACGATGTTATTGATCCGTCAGAGGTTCGCATAAAACCGTGAATTGGACCAATGCTTGGCTGATACCATCCCGTGACGATTTTTGAACCGTTGATTCCTGTGGCCTGCGTCAGAATTGATCCAGAAGGATCAAACTTGACAAACTTGCCGCTGGCCTCCCGTACAAAGCCGTGGCTCTCAAACTTGCTGTCGTAATACCACCCCGCAACGGCACCTTTCGAGTTGATGCTAAGCGGAATCGTTCTCGTCGATTTTGGTACCGAAAATATGGATATGTTTCCATCCGCGGTTCGCAGAAAGCCGGCTATGTTGTTACTGAAATCCTCATAATACCCCACAGCCGTTCCGCCGTCGTTGATCGCGAGTGCGAATGTTTCTTGTGAGTTTGGAACCGCGAATATGGTGATTGTTCCGTCCGCCCCTCTCAAGAACCCATTTAAGCCACCACAATCGCAGTAGCCCACGGCAGCGCCATCGTTGTTGATCGCGGTCGCATAAGTTGCCGTGGAGCCCTGGGGGTCGAATACCGTGTAGGTTTCATTTGCTGCGGCTGGAGGACCGAGAATCCACATTCCGAAAGCCAATTGAAGAAGTAGATTCACGGCATCCCAATTTCTCATTCGGTCCTCCCTCGGCAACACTACCAAGACTTGCGGCGATTGGCGAGATCATGCGCGTCGAGCGTATGTAAAAAAAGACGAGCGCAAGGCAGAACTGATCCGACTCGTCGATGAGTACGAGCAGAGAACGAATTCTGCAAAACTTAGTGCAAAACTGAGCGGCGAAACCAGCTAAGTCGAGAGCGGGCGAAGGGAATCGAACCCTCGACATACAGCTTGGGAAGCTGTCGTTCTACCACTGAACTACGCCCGCGGTGCATGCTGTGTAGCATGCCGCGGTGACTATGCGAAGATACCGCCGCGCTGCAACGCGGCCAAGTCGAAATCCCGTGCCATGGTGCTAAAGCCCTGCTGCCGGCGCATGCGCGCAAGCTTTGTCCAGCGGACACGCCAGGCACAGAGGAACGGCGCGCTTGCAGAGATTTCGGCCGTGCTCGCGGAGGAGCATGTGCGCGGAGATCAGCCAGTCCGCTTTGCGAGGACCCATGCGATCGAGACAGGCAATCGCAGCCCTGTAGGTCGCGGCGTAGGATGCCCCGGGAACGACAAATCCGAGGCGCACCAGAGTGCGCAACCCGTTGGAGTCGAGCGACGGCCGCACGTCGATGCCGCAGAACAAAAGAATCCGGTCGGCCCCGGGGTCGCCGATGGAGGGAAATCGCTTGAGGAGGGTCCGCGCTTTTGACGCCGGCATCGCGCGCAGCGCCGCCGAAAGATCTCCGCCACATGTGTCGAGAACAATTTCGGCGATGCGCCGCCAGCGTTCCACGCGTAACTCGGGCCGCATTCCGCCACGTTTCGCAATGTCCAGGAGTAGCGCATGTGGGGCGCGCGCGATTTTCTCGGCGTGGATGCCGATGCGCGCGCGGAATTCGTCGAACAGGGCCTGCCGTCGCGCGTCGTCGATCAGATAGCCGATGTTTTCCCACAGGATGAGGCTGAGCGGATCCGAAAGCGGAGCCTGGAAGGAATAATGCCGCGACAGACCTGCGATCAGCGACGGCAGGTCGTCCGCCGAACGTCCGGCCTTTCCCGTCGCGGCAGGTTTCCGCCGCATCGCTGCCCCATGCCGCTGCGTTTCGCGCGATCCAGCATGAGGCCGGAGTGCTCCCTTCTCAAGTGAGGGACGTGCAGATGACCCAGGCCGCCGCGACGACCGCCGCGCCGAGAAGAAATCCGACTACGCGCTCGCAGGCGCAGGCCCAGACTTCCAGAAACTCTCCGCCGAGTTAGAAATCGTCTTCCGTGACAAGCGAGGCGCTGGCGGCAAAGTTGGAGGGGACGAGCATGGGGGATCTTGTCGTCCGGTAATCTGCCGGCTCTTTCCGGGGGTTGGAGAATGAGCCAGCGGATGATTTCACCGTCAGCGCCTCGCTTGTCACGGCATGTCCCTTCGCATTGAACGATTAAACACTACTGATTCGATGTAGTCAATATAGTTTTGCGGCAGATTTTGCCCGCAAAACATCCAGTTCTCGGGCCGCCCGGCCATGGATTACGATTGGACCATGGACAGGACGTTCGTCTGGTTTGGCCCGGCGCACATCGCCGCAATCGCCCTCAGCTTCTGCGTGCCCCTTGTGCTTGCGGCGTTCGCGCGCGTGAACCCGCGCTTGACGCGCGCAATCCGCCTGTTCCTTGCGGGAGAGCTGATCGCGACCTGGACTCTCTGGTACTGGCTGATCGTGGCGCGCGGCTGGGTATCTGCCGGCACGCTATTGCCGATGGATTTGTGCAGCTGGGCATCGATCGCTGCAATCGTCACGCTGATCCGGCCCAGCCAGCGCAGCTTCGAGCTCGCGTATTTCTGGGCGTTGACCGGAACATTGCAGGCGCTCGTCACGCCCGAATTGTTCTACGACTTTCCCGATCTCCGCTTCATCGTATTTTTCGCCTTCCACGGCGGCGCGATCGCATCGGTTCTGTTTCTCGTGCTCGGCGCCGGAATGCGGCCCTACCCCGCGTCGATTCCGCGCGTGCTCGCAGCATCTCTCGTCTATCTCGTCGTGACGCCTGCAACGAACCGGATTTTCCACACGAATTTCGGCTATCTCGGCACCAAGCCCGCTAGACCCTCGCTTCTCGACCTGATGGGGCCCTGGCCCATCTACATCGCAGAGGTCGCGGGACTCGGCGTCGTGCTGGTGTTGATACTTTATTTGCCCTTCTACATTGTCGACACGATGAAGAATCGCAAACGGCTCAGATCGTCGGCTGAAGGGGAAAGCAGGAAAAAAGCCCTACACTTTCCGGTCCGCCGCTGATAGGTCTGGGGCCACGCTGGCCGCCGGAAATCGGGGCTTCGCGGCCAGACGATATCTTCATGGACGAACAGCGGCAGATGTTGGATTACGAACGCCTGAACACAACCGAGATCGCCACCGAACCCTTCCCCTACGCGATCGTCCCGGGTTTTGTCGGCGCCGACGCGCGCGACGCGATCGACGCCGACTACCCCAAAATCACGCGCTCGGGGAGCTTTCCACTGTCGACGTTGTCCTACGGTCCGGCATTTGCGCAGCTGATCGGCGAACTTACCGGCGAGAGGATGCGCGCGCTCGTTGCCGGAAAATTCGGCATCGATCTCGAAGGAAGGCCGGTCATGGCGACGGTTCGCGGCCAGTGCACGGCACGGGACGGACACATCCACACGGACAGCGACACGAAGCTCGTCACCATGCTGCTTTACACAAATCGCAGCTGGGAATGCGCGAGTGCGCGGTTGAGGCTTTTGCGCTCCACGAAGCGGCTCGACGATTACGCAGCCGAAGTGCCTGCCGCGGAAAGCACATTGGTGATCTTCCGCAACGCACCGAACGCCTGGCATGGATTTGCGCCTTTCCACGGCCAACGGCGCGTCATCCAGGTGAATTGGGTGTCCGATCCGAGCGTCGTGGCGCGCGAGGAGGCACGTCACCGCTTCAGTGCATTTTTCAAACGTCTCGTGCCGGAGCGCGCCAGTGCCGCTGCGCATTGAGACGTTTCGCAACGATGTTGGCGGCAGCGCGGTCTACAAGGCCCTCTCGCATCCCCTGGCCGCGCCGGCTGCGCACGCATTGATTGAAAGGCTCTGCGCGGGTAGCTCCGTTGCGATCTACGATCCGGATGGAATTGCCGCGGCGTTCGATACTTTCTATCCGCTCGCCGGCGCCGGGATTGCACATTACTTCGTCCAGAACGTCGACCATCTCACGAGAAACTTTCGCGGCGTGCCGGCCGAACCGGTGACGGCGATTGCGGCACACCGTCCGCAGGCAATTCTCGTCGCGAGTTTCGATCCCGCAAAAACGCTCGCACCCATCCGCCACATTCTCCCTGAGCAGACAGAGATATTGAGCTTCGAACCGCTCAAGCTTCCGGTCGACATGCAGACCGATCGCGCGCGCTATCTCGTGCCACTCAATTTTGCGACCAATTTCGTTTTCTTTCGCGATGAAGCGGACCGCCACACGCGACTTTTCACGGCGAATTACTGGACGCGCTATGGCGCCACCGATGTCCGTCTGTGGTGCCGTCTCTTTGGCCAGGACGGCCGAGCGCTCGCGACATGGACCGAAAAATGCGGAGGCCCCGAATCCTCCCTCGTCATCGACAGCCGTACGGTGCGTGCGCGCTTCAATCTGCCCGCGTTCGCCGGCCAGCTCTTCGTGCATGTCGTGGGCGCCGCCGGCCACGACAACGTCAAATACGCCCTCGATCTTTATGGCGACGACGGGAAAACGCTGTCCGCCACGCATGATGCAAATTCCTGGCCGGCCGATCTCTACGCCGGGCTGCCTGCGCCTGCCGCAGACGAGGACGTCGTTCTCTGGATCCAGAACAGCCATCCTCTCGCCATCCCGGCCGGCGATATCGGCCTTGCGCGCATGGGCGCCAACGGGGTCGCGTGGCTGAACGAGCCGATCGCGCCCTTTGCCACGCATGCTTTGAGCGTAAGAAATCTGCTGCCGGATCTGCCGTGGCCCGCACAGATCGAGATTCACGCCGGCAAACACGTCGTGCGGCCGCGCTACGAAGTCACGGCCCGGAACGGCCGCTCGCGCATCGCCCATCCAAACGTCGAGCGCAGCGACCTGAAAACGGATCCCGAACTTGCACGACTTGGTCCTCTCTTCGGCAAAGGCCACGTGCTTCCAGCCGCACTGCTGCCGCCCGACGACTACACCACCATCGCGCTTCCCACGCCCATGTCGACCGTGCAACGCAGCCTTCCCGTCAAGGCGCTCGTCTATGATGCGGAAGGTGTGCGCGTGGCGGAGCATCGCTTCGGCGCGCTGGCGCGCGATCATAGCTCGGCGCTCGACGTGTCCTCGCTTGCAGGAAGTTCGCTCAAGACGAAGTTCGGCCATGTGGAGCTGGTTTACGATTTCGACGCGGGAGACGATGCGGACGGCTGGTTGCATGCGCTTTTCCGCTACCGCAACCGGAGGAGCGGCCATTCGGCCGAAACCAGCTTCGGCTCGCACATGTTCAACTGCGCGCTCACCTATCGCGGCGAGCCACAATCCTATTCCGGTCCGCCGCCGGGACTCTCGACGCGCCTCTTCCTGCGCATTGCGCCCCAGCCCTGGAGCACGTTCTGTCATCTCATCTATCCCGTGTCGCTGGCCTGGCATGCGTTCTCGCAGACCGCACTTATTCTGCGTTCAACCGGCGGTGAAGAGATCGCGCGCGCCGAGATGACGATTCCCGCATCCGGATCGCGTCTGTGGCGCGTGCAGGACTTTTTCGATGACGCCCTCATCGCGCGTGCCGGCGCGCACCCCTATATTCTCGTGCGCGACGAGACCTGCCGGCTCTTCGGCTACCATGGCGTTGAAGGTGGCGAGGGCAGCTTCAGCCTGGATCACATGTTCGGCTTCTGAAGTGGTCGCCCCCTTCACGTCCTGCTGGGTCATTACCGATGGCAAAGCCGGGATGGAAAGCCAGTGTTTGGGCCTTGCCGAGGCGCTCGGCATCGACCCCACAATCAAACGCATCGGATTGCGCGAACCCTGGCGGCGATTTGCGCCGCACCTGCGGCTGGGATTGCGGCACGCCCTCACCGGAGATCCGCTCGCACCGCCCTGGCCCCATCTGGTGATCGCGACGGGCCGGATCAGCGTTCCGGGCTCCCTTTATGTGCGTCGCATGAATCCGCGCACGCGCAACGTGCAGATCCAGAACCCGGGCATTTCGCCATGGTATTTCGATCTGGTCGTCACGCCGATACATGATCTTCTCGGCGGAGCGAACGTGATTCACACGATCGGCGCGCTCCACCGCGTCACTGAGGAGCGGCTGACGCGCGAAGCCGCCCTTCTCGTGTCGCGCATCGGTGAACAGCCGCGACCTCGTATCGGCGTTCTGATCGGGGGGGGCAACGCTGCCTACAGATTCGCGGCCGATGATGCGCACATGCTCGCCGCCGAACTCGCATGCAATGCGGCCGCATCGGGGGCGAGCCTCCTCGTCACGACGTCTCGCCGCACGGGAACGGAAAATCTCGAAATCCTGCGGGCCGCTCTCGCCGACACGCGCACGTTCCTGTGGGACGGCACGGGCGACAATCCGTATTACGGCATTCTGGGGCTTGCGGATGTTCTTGTCGTCACCGCGGACTCGGTGAACATGATCACCGAAGCCTGTGCGACGGGCCGGCCCGTCTATATCTACGGCCTGCCCGGCGGTTCAGAGAAATTCGCGCGCTTCCACGAGGCGCTCACACTGCGGGGTTATGCGCAGTTCTATCAGGGATCGCTCGAAAGTTTCGCGACCGATCATCTCAACGAGATGCCCCGCATCGTCCGCGCCGTCCGTCAAATCGCATAGGGCATTTTTTGAGCAGATCGAGGATTAAAATTTGTCGTGGCCCGGCGACAGGGCATCTGGTTGGCCCGCTTGCGCGCATAGGCGCCAACATAGGCCGAAGACCCCTCACCCGCGCCGGAGCAGAATTCTTTGCACGTATCTGCATCCCTCTCCCACGAGGGGAGAGGGGAATCGGAGTCTTGCATCGACGTCAGGAAATCAGCGTGAAGGTCCCCTCTCCCCTTGTGGGAGAGGGGAAACATTCGAGTCCTCGCTACCGCTCCGAAATGGGTGAGGGGTCTCTCGGCCTGCGTTATCTTAGCGCCTATGCGCTTGCGCGGACCATGACAGTTATTAATTTTGATACGAATGCAACTCCAGAAGCGGCCATCAGTCTATTTCGCGTGGCAATCGAGATGCCGGTTGACAAAGGCGCAATGTGCCTCGCGTACGCCATCGGCCGTCATCACCTCGACGGACCATCGCTCGGCGTCGCGCGTCAGAAGGAGAAACCCGTAACCCGGCAACGACAGACCCGATGAAATCTTCAGCGCGCCCACGGTGCGGCCCGAAAGATCGCGCGGCGCCTGATCCAGCAGGTCGCCGCCCTCGCCAGCGATGATCTGCGGCGGTGCATCCTTCTGGTAATTGATCGCCTCGAACGTGTGGATGTGACCGGAGAGCAAAAGAGAAACATTATCGGGAATGCCGCCTTCGTTTTGCGCCGCCATCATGGTGCGATTGCCGCCGACCACCATGCCGAAGCCAAGCTGGACGACGCCCCAGATCGGGCGGTGCATGGCCAGCCAGACCGGCGGCGCCATCTTGCCGACTGCCGCGAGATCGGCCCTGTAAAGTGTGACGAGATCGCCAGGTGCAACGGGATCCGGCGCATGTGCGTCGTCCATGACCGCGAGCGTCAACCCTGCCATTGGAATTCCCCACGGCGCGACATGGTCGGTACAGGGCGCCTTCGGATCGTCGGAAAGGGGCCCAAGCAACCGCAGCCATCCCTTGCCTGAACGCGCGCATTCCTCGTGGTTCCCGCGCACGAACACAAAGGGCGCTGCGGCGAGAAGCGGAGCAGCGGGCGCGAAGAAATCCGCCTGCCAGCTTGCCCAGTTGTCGCCTGACGGACTTCCCGCGCAGGCACGATTGCCCGATGGGCAGGCGGATTCGCGGTAGAGATAATCTCCGACATGGATGACGAGGTCGGGCTTCAATTTCGCGGCCACTTGCGCGATGTGCGGAAAGGGCCATTTCGCCGGGTCGTTGCAGGCCTGCACGGTCCAGCCCTTGATGCGGCAACCCGTGTCGCCAATCACCATGATCCGGTGCGGCGCGAAATCCGGCAGGGGCAAAGCGTGTCCCAAAATCGATGCATTCCGGGCGCCCTTCGGAAGCGTCACGGCGCACAGAAGATTTGCAAATTGCGGAGCTGGCGGAGCGCGAAGCCGCATCGGGGTGTCTGCGCGGTCTATCACGGCGTCGGGACATTTGGCGCCGTGGACGACAGCGCGTGCCTCGGACCATCCGCCGGGAGCCATCTGGACCCAGCTGGACAAAAGCAACGATCCATCGGCGTGCGCCGGAGGGGACAGCAGCGTGATCGAAAAAGCGGTGACGGCAAGAGCGCAAAGAAGCCGCCACATCAATGTTGCGCCATCTTGCCCATGCGCCTTCGCCACGCATGACGAACCTTTTCGAGCACGCCGTAGCGCCGCGCCGCCCAAACAAGGATCGTGAGGAATACGACCCCGGCGATGCTCTCGGCCAACCCTTCCCCGTGCACAAGACCCAGACTTCTCGTCAACAGCCGGAAACTCGTGCCCAGAAGCAGGAGAGCCGGAGCCCAGACAATCGCCGAGCCGATATTGGCGATCCAGAAATTCCGCCATGACATCACCATGATGCCCGCGACGAGGGGGATGCAGGCCCGCACCGGCCCAAAGAAACGCCCGACGAACACGCTGGCTGTTCCGAAGCGGTCGAAGAAAGCATAGCCGCGCGAAAGAATCTCGGGGTGCCTCACGAAAAACCAATGCTTCTCGAGGAGCGGGCCGAACCTTCGCCCGAACCAGAACGAGATCGCATCTCCTGCAATCCCGCCCAGTATGCCGCCGATCAGAACCGGCCACAGGTCGAGAACGCCGTGGGGATTGAGCTGCCCGCGCACGAGCGTCCCGGTGATCAGCATAATGGCGGTTCCCGGACAGATCAGGTTCAGCCCCACGAAGGATTCGCCGAACGTGACGGCGAACACGACCGGCCCTGCCCA
>Ga0182024_10008332_pt1 | contig 21920 bp, 16 predicted proteins | sample P32metaG_FD_120480 | JGI IMG/M metagenome (GOLD analysis project Ga0182024, IMG submission 120480) | Permafrost microbial communities from Stordalen Mire, Sweden - P3-2 metaG (Illumina Assembly) | ecosystem: Environmental > Terrestrial > Soil > Wetlands > Permafrost | place: Sweden: Stordalen...
CCACAATCCCGAGAACGAAGTCTGGATCACCGGCAAAGTTTTGGAATCCACGCCGCCCAAACGCCTTGTGCTGTCCTGGGCCGACCCGGACGATCTCGCGGACAAATCGCGTGTCACCTTTGAAATCGAAGCGATGGTAGACATGACTTGCCTCACGGTAACTCACGGAAGCTTCAAAGCTGGCTCGAAGATGGCTGGGAAAGTTTCCTGGGGTTGGCCGCGCGTGCTCTCCAGCATGAAAACATTTCTGGAAACCGGCAAAGGACTCAACATCTTTTGTAAATGAATGTGTGGAGTTTCTGAACAAATAATTATATGACCACAATAACCACACCCTTCTCAGGTGGATGCGTTTGCGGCGCGATTCGCTTCGAATCCAAAGCAGAACCGGCCCTGATGCTGCACTGTCATTGTCGCGATTGCCAGCAATCCAGCGGAGGTCCGTTCTCGTCTTTTGTCATCGTGCCAACGGAAGCTTTCAAGGTTTCGCAAGGCTCCTTGCGCTTCCATGACTCACCAAGTCATGCGGGTGGCAATCGCCCCCGCGCCTACATTGAACATCACGCCGACAAGTGGCAGCCTCAAACTTTCGTGGATTGTACCTTCGACCAGTTTCGTCTTGCAGCAAAATTTGGATTTGACCACGACGAACTGGACCGATGTGGCGAACCCGCCGGTGCTGAACCTCACCAATCTACAGGATGTGGTCATTCTTTCACCGACGAACAGCAGCGGTTTTTATCGTCTGGCAATTCCCTGATTTTGAAAATGAAGATACCGCATAACCATTCACTGGAGCCAAGGCCCGGTGACAGGTTTAATTTGCAATTTGACATCGTTGTTCCGGCGTGGCTCAGTTTTGGTCGTTAGGCCACGAGCGCGCGTCATGGAAACAAAGCATCCAATTCATTGGCCGAAAAAATGGAGTTGGCATTTTTTTGGTTTGTCAGCCTTGATGTCACTTCTTGCGCCGTTGTTGGCAGATTGCTTGCAGTCGCTCTCTGTGGCGAGTAGCGGCATCAGGTTTTATCAGGCGACACTTTGGATGTATTTAGACAATCCGTCAGGCTTTTGCCTTTTTGTTGGCGCGCGAGCGCTTGTTACATTTCTGTTTCTTTGGTTGTTGGCCGGACTTGGATTTCGTGGTAGAACGGTTTGGATATTTTTTGCTGTTTTATGGACTGTCGCAGATTTTACACTAGAGCCAGCAGTGACCAAGTAACGTGGCTTAACCAGTCACCGGAGCCAACGCCGATTAACCGTTTCAATTTGTAATTTGACATCACCGTTCCGGCGTGGCTCAGTTTTGGTCGTTAGGCATCAGAGATCACCATGAAGCTTCAGGGTAAAATCTCGATTAACAACAAGACATATACCAAGGGCGATGATATTCCTTGGTACAAGGTTTATCCCTTTTTTCTGGTCCACATGCTGTTGTTCGGCGGATCGGGCTTTCTTATGGCCTATGCCAGCAGCCGTCCCCCAGTGCTTTTCCTGTATCTGCACGGGGGCGTGGCAATTTCGATCTACACGGTGTTCTACCTGACCATCTTCGGGCGCGATGAAGTCAAATGGATGTTCATCAATGCATTCCTGGGTTTGCTCGGCATCTACAGCCAGATCGGCTGGTTGTTGTCATTCTTCGGCAAACGAATCAGCGATTATCCTTTTTATGTGCATGTGATTCCGTTTCTCTATTTCGTGCTCTACACCTTCCTGATTCGGCACGCAGTCATGGACATCACGCAGTCGCGAGAAGACCCAAAGAAAAGGAAGCTGGTAGAGAATTGCTACATCGCAATTTCAGTGGCGGTCTATATGATCTCTTACTACTTGGAAAGGCGCTAACAGGCCAGTGAAGCTGACTTTTGCCAACTTGAAGATTAATTCCGATAAAGTTGAGAATATGGAACGAGTGATGATGCCTAACCAGACACTGGAACCAACGCCGGTTGGGCAGCGTGACGCTGCACCCGATTACAGACAGCATAGCGCGCGGCTTGACATCATGAGTCCGGCGTGGCTCAGTTTGGGTCGTTAGGCGGCTATACCATCATGCGTCTTAATACATTCATGCAAACCTTCGTGCCAGTTGCTTTCGGACTGGGGTTTGTTGTTTTTGGTATTGTGGCGTTCATTCGCACCGGTAATTCTCAGCAGCAGTTTGAAGCCAGGCTACAAAGCATTCGAGCCGGCAAGATTCAGCCCGAGACGCTCACGGTGGACAGGAAATATGTCGACCATGGTGGAAAAGGCGTTTGGCCACACGTCGTTTTCAGCAGCAACAGGCAGCCAAAGGTGGACATTGCGGTTACGCGCGATTTTTTCAACAGTGTAAACCCAGGGGATACCATTCCCGGCTATTACTTCCCGGATGGTTACTTTATCCCTCAGAATCACGGGGGAGACGCAGGAGTCGGCAAGTGGTTTTTTCTCAGCTTTGGTGTTTTGCTGGGGGCAGGGGTGTTAGTTTTTGCTTTTGCGAGAGCAAGGACAAAGGCACCGGATGTCGACATAGACGCACTTCGGACAATCATCCGTGACAGAATGGATGGACATTGAACACGCCGCCTAACCATTCACTGGAGCCAACGCCGGTTGGGCAGCGTGACGCTGCACCCGATTACGGACAGCATAGCGCGCGGCTTGATATCATGAGTCCGGCGTGGCTCGGTTTTGGTCGTTAGGCGGCATATCGCGCAACTATTTCGTTAGTTACTTGTTTAATTAAAACCATGAAATATCACATAGCCATCTTTGCGTTACTTACACTGCTATTCACTGCCTGTTCCAAGCATTCACCGGCGGCAGCAAGTCCGAAGCTTACAAATTTGGGCGTTGTCGAAATGTCGGATGGATTACCGATTCACCGTGATTTGGGCGGTGGCAAGGCTTGTGTTATCACACCCACCGTTATCACTGGCGGCATCAGATTGGCTTTCGCTATCGAGGAGACAAATTCCGCTGGTGTTGTTCAGACATTGGCGTCACCAGTAATGGAGAGGACGAGTGTTGGGCCGATGGAAGTTATAGTTGGGGATATTGCCATCCGTGTGACACCGAAGGTCAAGCAATGACGCCTAACCATTCACTGGAGCCAACGCCGGTTGGCCGTTGTAGTTTGAGATTTGACATCGTGATTCCGGCGTGGCTCAGTTTTGGTCGTTAGGCAGCACTACGTCACACAAAATATGGATACACCAAATGACATCACCAAGAGTTGCTTCGATACCTTGCTGGCTGCGACGACAGCCGACAACTTCGAGCAGTTTGTTTCAGTTGGCGACGAGAAGTTCAAAAGTGGCCTTAAGCCAGAAATGTTTCATCATATCAGCCGAGGTCTCGCGCCAAGGTTGCAGAAAGGATTCACTCCGACGTTTCTCGGAGAGTTGCGTCAGACTGGTTACATGGCTTATTTGTGGCGGCTACGTTTTGATGATGGAGGCGATGATCGGCTTTTTCGGATGGGCATGGCAGACGGCAAGGTCGTCGGCGCACTTGTCGGGCCGACATTTAGTTGATATGACCGTGCTGCCTAACAAGTCGCCGGAGCCAACCGGCAGCGGCGCGTGCCGTCAATCGGTAACGCTCGTGGCCGCGTCACCGGTTGCCGGTGGCTCAGCTTATTTCGTTAGGCAGCATCACGCTTGACCATGAACAACATCCCTCAAGATATTGCAGATGCTTTGAAGAGTGCAGGGTTGGCCGAGTTTTTTGCCGATTGCACTCCGGCTCATCGAAATGAGTATTTGAAGTGGATTGGCGAGGCGAAGAAGCCAGAGACAAGAAAGGCCAGAATTGGCAAGGCGATGCAGATGATTTCCAATAAGTGTGCCGAGGAAAAGACGCGCGCAAAAGATAGAGCCTGACCACGATTTTATTACGAGGATAGATTTTATGCTGCCTAACAAGTTGCCGGAGCCAACGATGACTGCCCTTTGGATTTATGATTGATTCAGTTTGCATAGCATTTATTGGTTTTTTTCACGCTGGCTCACGGTCATCGTGGCTCAGCTTTTGTCGTTAGGCATCATTCACGCCTATGAAATCCAAACGATTACGCCGACTTCAGACTTGGACGATAGTCGTCCTTTTCCTTTATATGCTGCTGCTCGGTTATTCATTCAATGTCATATTCCAACATGGTATATTATTCGCAGTCACCGCGCCGCAAGGACAGGCGACGACAGAGCGACACATTGAGAGTGATAAGACCGTGCCGGAGTTGCAGGATGACTTTCGTGTCTCTACCCAGAACTTTTCAGACGCCTTGCAAGTTCAGTGGAAGTTGTTTCGTATCTATATTGCTGCGAATGTTACCATGATTGGCTTTCTCGGATGGAGCACGTTTATGATATTTCGTATCAAGAGGGAGGTTGACCATAATGCCTAACCATTCACTGGAGCCAACGCCGGTTGGCGCTTCGGGTTTCGCGGTTGACATGATGGTTCCGGCGTGGCTCAGTTTTGGTCGTTAGGCCACTAGCAACCCCGCTAGATTTATGAACATGTTCAACATCACCAATGGCTCGCTACGAATTTGGTATGGATTCATACCATTTGGCCTGTGTTCGTTTTGGGGATTGCAGTTGCTTTTACGTGGACTGCGTAGAGATGTTCTTGATTCGTCTGGCATGGAGGTTGCCCCACGAAGTTTGTTTATCGCTGGCGGAGTCTTGCTTCAGTTGCCACTCATTGGATTTACGGTATTTCTTTGGAAGGAGGGACTTTTTGTTTTTTGAGTCATAACGATTTCGTGGGCTAACCAGTCGCCGGAACCATTTGAGCAAACTGGGAGGTTGCGAAAAGAGTTTGGTTCTGTAGTGTAGAACCGAAAGCCGAAAGGCCAAATGCGTGGGAAACGCATGAGTCCACTGAACCGATCATGAAACGCGCGAAGCGCATTCGTCAGTTGAAAAAGCCGGCTGGCACACCTGGCGTCTTGGCGGTTGACAACATCGTTCCGGCGTGGCTCAGTTTTGGTCGTTAGGCCAACTCGACACAATCAAAGTAAGAGCATCTCCTCAGCCTGCGGAATGTGAATAACTAATTCTCGACTGGAACGGGGGTCGGCGTAGAGTTGAAATCAATCAGACGGTTTTGGATAAACTTTGTTTTAACCCGGTACAGCTAATTCTCGTCGCTAGGCATACTATTCTGAATCTACGAAGACCATGAAATTTATAATCCAAGTTTGTCTTATGAGCCTGTGTTTTTTTAGTTTTGCTGCGGCTCAAGCTTCAATCTATTTGACTGCGAACTTTGACGATTTGACAGAAGGCTCTGAAGGCTCCTCATTTTCAGACGGTGGCATCAGTTTTTCAAACATTGATGAACGCATTCTAGGTCCTACGTTTTACACATTTGACATACAGGCAACCACCGCGAATTTGCCCGGGTTTTCTCCTCCCAATTATTTGACTTTCGTAGGTTATACTCCGGGAGATACAAGCGGTTATAGTTTTGGCCGTTTTGGCTCTGCTACCATTGGTTTTCCGGGCATCGCGTCATTTGCGAGCATGGACATTTTTGGTTTTGGGACCTCATCTTTGAACACATTGACCCTTGAAGCAATGCTGGGAGATAATGTCGTGGACAGTGACACAGTTACTTTTTACAGCACGAATCCCGGTGGTGTTGTCTATCTGCCTCTAAGTGTTTCGGGGATATTTGACAGCTTGGAACTCGTGGCCGCTGGCTCAGACAATAATGGAACTGATTTTTTTGGCATGGATAACGTCAACATAACCGTCGTGCCGGAGCCATCCGTTAATGGTTTAGTGTGCTGCGTTTTAGCCGGGGTCATTTTCCGGCACTTTGGTTCCGGGGTGCAGAGAAGAAGGTTTCGCCAGTGAAGTTGGCACCGCCTAACCAGACACTGGAGCCACTTGAGCGGCTTGTGGGGACGCCGCGAAAGGAATTTGACCGCCGTCATGTGCGGTCGAAGGCTGGAGGCCGAGGGTGCCGGGCAACACCCGAGTCCACTGGTCTAATCATGAAACGCGCGAAGCGCATCTGTCATTTAAAGAAGCCGGTTGGGCAGCGTGACGCTGCACCCGATCACCGTCAGCGTAACACGCGGGTTGACATCCAGTGGCCGTCTGCAAAGACTCCGGCGTGGCTCAGTTTTGGTCGTTAGGCTTCTCTCGACACACTCACAGTAAGAGCATCTCTCGCCTTGCGGAATGTGAATAACAATTACTCGACATAAAAACGGATACGGCGTAGTATAATACTCGTCGTCCGTTGTTTCGTAAATCCACGCGAGACGTTCCTGCGCGTGTAATCGCGTTTTACAAGGGCGATTTGCGGTTGACATCACCGTTCCGGCGTGGTTCAGTTTGGGTCGTTAGGTGGGCGCGGGCGGTTTTACGGGCGGTTTGACCGGCACGACGGAGCGCACGACCAACCAAGGTTGTGAAGGTTTTTATCTCGTGCTTTCCATTTTTGGTTTTCATGACTTGGACTCGATCTGTTTTGGCCTGTCGCCGGAGTTATCTTTCTCGAAAGGGTTTGTGGTTGGCAAGCTTGCTCGTCGGGCTTCAGGCTATGGTTTGGTATCAGCTTATCGAGAGCAACAGCACGAGCATACCGCACCTTGCCAAATCGGGACGAAGCGGGGACAGCCCGGCGGCAAGCAAATCAGCGTTCACGAAATGAATCACACCTGCGTCTTTCGGTAAAAATTCGCGCGCGAACGTTGTTTTGCCCGCACCGTTCGGTCCGGCGACGATGATGCAGCGAGGCGATTTTGATTTCAGTGTTTTGTCCGTGCTCAATCTGTGGCTTAATTGAATTGAAATTTTGATGAGCAAACAAACCAAATCGCAATGGGACTTCGGTGAATTGTTTCCGGCGCAGGAAACGCGGCGCGTGCTGTCGGTCAGCGAATTGACGGCGCAGGTCAAACGGTTGCTGGAGAAACAGGTGGGTTTAATCTGGGTCACGGGCGAGGTGACAAACCTGCGCGCGCAAAGTTCCGGCCACATTTATTTCACGCTCAAGGACGCGTCGTCGCAGTTGGGCTGCGTGTTGTTCAGCCGCGAAAAGGTTCCGCATCGCGAACTGCTGGCGGACGGGCAAAAGGTTTTGCTGCAAGGCGATGTGACGGTGTATGAGGCGCGCGGGCAATACCAACTCATCGTGCGGGCGGTGGAGTTGCAGGGCGTCGGCGCGTTGCAAATCGCGTTCGAGAAGCTCAAGCAAAAGCTCGCGGCGGAGGGACTCTTCGCGCCGGAACGAAAACGGCCGCTGCCGAAATATCCGCAGCGCATCGGTCTGGTCACGTCGCCGACGGGCGCGGCGATCCGCGATGTGCTGCATGTCGTGCAACGGCGGAATCCCGGTTTGGAAATCATTCTTGCGCCGTGCCGCGTGCAAGGGCAGGGGGCGGCGGAGGAAATTGCGGCGGCGATCCGGTTGCTGAACGAATTTGGAAATCTCGATTTAATTTTGGTGACACGCGGCGGCGGTTCGCTGGAAGATTTATGGGCGTTCAACGAGGAAGCTGTGGCGCGCGCGATTTTTGAATCGGCGATGCCGGTCGCGTCGGCGGTCGGGCATGAGATTGATTTCACCATCAGCGATTTTGTGGCGGACCTGCGCGCGGCGACGCCGAGTGCGGCGGCGGAAATCATCACGGAAGGCGTTTTTGCCAGCCGACAACTCGTCGAGAGTTTGACGCAACGCATGGTGCGGATGCATCCGCGCCGGCAATTGAACGAGCATTTGCAACGGCTGGATGATTTGCAGACGGGCTTGCTGCGGCACACGAAACAGGGCGTGAATGAACGTTGCATAGCTTGGCGCAATCTGGTGACGCGCTTGCGGCAGGTGCGCCCGAAACAATTGCTGAAACAGCGGCGCGAGTTGTTGAAAGTGAGCCAGCGGCGTTTGCGCGAACTGGCGCGGGTGCGATTCAGCAATTGCAAAAGTTCGCTGGAAACAACCGAAGCCCGGTTGCGTTTGCTGGGGCCGGAGCAGGTTTTGTCGCGCGGTTATTCGATCACGATAGACGCGGCGTCGGGTAAAATCGTCCGTCGCGCGAAGGACGCGAAGCGCGGGCAAAATTTGAAGACGCGGGTGCAGGCCGGCGAAATTTTCAGCAAGGTTGAAAAAAGGGTCGAGTGACTCCGCGCTGGACGCAAACGGAGGCTACGAACCAGCAATTCGCGGTTGACATCACCAGCCCGGCGTGGCTCAGTTTTGGTTGTTAGGCGGCTCGCGCACGTCCGATAATATGAGCATACAAATCTTCCTACTTTATCTTGCAACTTGGTCGGTTGTCGCACTGACTCCCGGACCAGCCGTGATGTGTTCAATGGCGCAGTCCACGCGCTATGGCTTTCGTTCTAGTCTAGCCGGAATTTCCGGTATCCAGTTTGGCAATTTTCTGTTTTTTATCTGTATTGCATTCGGCCTTGGCACATTGCTCGCGACGGCCACAACTGCTTTCACTATCCTACGTATTGTGGGAGCGATTTACCTGTTTTACCTTGGTGTGCGCATCCTGCTTTCCACTTTTAGGCGTTCGCATTCGAGGGCAACGCGGCCCGCGATACCGTTGCCCGCACAGCGCAGTCTTTTTCTTCAGGGACTGCTCATCCAACTCACTAACCCGAAGGCATTGCTTTTCGTGTCCGCTCTGCTGCCGCAGTTCATTGATCCGCATCGTTCCATGCCTATGCAGCTTGTCATTCTTGTGTTCACGACCATTGCGGTGGATTCGGTTGTGCTGTCGTCATACGCATTCTTTGCGCAGCGAGGTATTCAGTCATTTCGCACGTCCCGCTGGTCGGCATGCCTTGAGCGTATTTTTGGGGCAGCACTTGTCTTCTTTGGAGTCAGACTGTTACTCTCTCGCAAATGAAGTCGCCTAACCATTCACTGGAGCCATCGCCGGTTGGCTGTTTCAGGTTCGCGGTTGACATCACGAGTCCGGCGTGGCTCAGTTTTGGTCGTTAGGCTGCTTACGACTTTATGAAGAAGTGCGCCGATTGCGATTCTGAAAATCCTGATGATGCGACGATTTGTCGGGTGTGTAACAAAACGTCATTCATCCGTTCATCACCAAAGGCTTCCGATGATGCACTAAGGCGGATAAAGATAGCTTGGGTTGCCGGAGTCATTTCAGCTTCGTTGACGCTCATCGTGAGTCTGTTGCCTTTGTTGAGAGTGTCAGTTTTGGGATTCACCCTGTCGGGGATTTTTTTGAACATTCTCGGAGCGCTATTTGTTGGAGCTTTGGCTTTTGGCATTTCGAGGAAGAGTCGCATTTGCGCCGTTGTATTGTTCGGATATTTTTTGTTTTGGAAGGTGGTTTTCGTTTTGCAGTATGACTTCATTCTGAGTGGGCTTTGGACTGGCCTCATATTTCTGTATTGTTATGTTCAAGGCATCATCGGCACATTTAGTTGGCACAGCTTGAAGAAACAGCAGCCTAACAATTCGCTGCAGGCAACAGCCGCTGCCCCCGCCAGTCGTGATTGATTTTATGAGGTTTGTTTGTCATTTTGCTTTTCAATGTTCTGCTCGGCGGCTGTGCCTGAGCTCTGGTCGTTAGTCCGCAAATCGGATGAGCATGTGCGCAAAATGAAGAATACGCAGTTCCCGGTGATGAACTCATCCGAACGAAATCCGGCAGGCGACGTGGATTATGGCAGACATGGACAGGGCTATGCGCACAAGCGTCGCACCGACCCAAGGATTGCCGCTTGGGTGCATCGGGCACTTGGCGATGCTCGCACCGTTCTTAACGTCGGCGCGGGCGCGGGTTCTTACGAACCGGAAGGCCGTTACGTCCTGGCCATTGAGCCTTCAGAGACGATGCGTGCCCAACGCCCCAAACACCTCGCGCCTGCTATTCACGGCACTGCCGAGCAATTGCCACTGGATGATCAGTCCGTCGATGCGTCGATGGCACTCATAACCGTGCATCAATGGCGCGATCTCGACAAGGGGCTGCGGGAATTACGTCGTGTTACTCGTGGGCCGATTATCGTGCTTACCTTTGATGGCGATGCTTTGGATCGCTATTGGCTGGCGAAATATTCCCCGGAGTTTATTTCTGCCGACCGTCGTCGCTTCCCCGGCATTGAGACGATTTCCAATGGTCTCGGCGGCTCGCCGGAAGTTCAAGTCATTCCCATACCCATCGACTGCGTTGATGGTTTTACCGAAGCCTACTATGCACGACCCGAATCATTTCTTGATTCTGCGGTGAGGCGTTCCCAGTCGGGATGGAGCTTCGTGCAAGAGGAAGACCAATTACGCTTTGTCCAAACACTCGGCGATGACCTGAAATCTGGAACTTGGGATCGGAAATATGGTGAGTGGCGCAAGAAACCTTATTTTGAAGGTTCGTTACGCCTGATTATTAGCAATGCAGCTGGTCGTAGCTTACATTGAGCGGCCTAACTATTCACTGAAGCCAACGCCGGTTGGCCATTCATTCGCGGTTGACATCGTGGTTCCGGCGTGGCTCAGTTTTGGTCGTTAGTCGGATTGAATGTAGCAACACATCAACACAAACCCAAAAACGAAAAGGCACAACATGAAAGACAAAATGAAGCAATCCATTGTTCTATGCACCATTAGTTCACTTATAGTCGGGTGCACGAGCACCACGGTGATTCATTCGAGGCCTGAAGGAGCAAGGCTTTACGAGGACAATGTTTATGTGGGCACGACACCTTATACCCACAAGGACACGAAAATTGTCGGCACGAAGACCCCGTTGAGACTAACGATGGAGGGTTACGAGCCTTTTGAGACCCATCTTTCCAGGGATGAAAAGCCTGACGTTGGAGCCATCGCCGGAGGCTTTTTTTTCCTGTTTCCGTTCCTCTGGACAGAGGGTTATCAGCCCGAGCATACATATGACCTCACTCCGATTTCGACTCCCGCTGCGAAGTAATAATCCGCCTAACAAATCGCCGGGGCCAAAAGCGCAATCTAATGCACCATGACCCAATAACATACCATGAAAAAAACCATCGCACTCATTTTCGCGGCCAGCACTTTGCTGCTGGCCGGTTGCTGCACCACCGACCACGCCACGAAGTGGCAATACAAGACCGTCGAAAGCACAAGTATTGAGGTATTGAATACCCCGCTTGCTGAAGGTTGGATTGTCGTCGGATTCACCGCCCTGCCAGACGGCAACAAGGTGTATCTTCTAAAGCATAAGCAGATACATTGACTTTTTGGCCTAACAAGTCGCCGAAGCCAACGCCGGTTGGGCGATTCGCAATCTGGTGCCCACGACTATATGTTTAGCTCCAAACAAGCCGAGCACGACCAAATTCTCTAATCCCATATAGAAATTCGCAAATCTGGCAAGCCGTTTGCCTTGTCACCGTTTTATGCGACTACCGTAGTTTTAAAAAATTAATTACCATATCACACCTCTCATTATATGTCATACCCACTACGCCCACTCATCATCATGCTATTTCTCGGCACGTTACTGCACTCCGTTCAGGCAGATCCCGGTGCGAATGTGCCTTGGATCACTTATGATTATGTAGCCGGGACCATGACGAACGGCGGTGGGGCGACGATAATAGGTCCCCCGGCACAGGTGGCTAACATCAATGCCGGCGTCACGGACACCATTCAAATGGAAGCATCGGGTGGACAGGCCGTCGAACTCACCGGCACGGGACAATACGTGGAGTTGACCGCCCAGGCCCCTGCCAATTCCATCGTGGTGCGGTATTGTGTGCCGGACACGGCGACGGGAGGCGGAACCAACTATACCATCAGCCTCTACACGAACGGCGTCTTTGTTCAAAAACTTCCGGTGACCTCCCAATATACATGGCTATACGGCAGTTATCCGTTCGTCAACACGCCCGGCAGCGGCAGCCCGAGAAACTTCTTCGATGAGGTCCGCTTGAACGGGTTGACCATCAATGCGGGTGACACGGTGAGCATCCAGGAAGATGCCGACGACACGGCGGCTTTCTATGTCATTGATCTGGTTGACCTGGAGAATGTCGCCCCCCCGCTCACTGCACCGGCAAATTCACTGGACGTCACCGGTGCACCTTATAACGCGGATACGAACGGGGTCATTGATTCCACCGCCGCGCTCCAGAACTGCATCAATACCGCGACGTCGGAGGGGATGACAGTCTGGATACCGGCTGGAACATACCTGATAACCGCGAGCATCAACCTTCCTTCCAATACGACAATTCAAGGCGCCGGCATGTGGTACACCACCCTCATCGGGAATCCGTCCCTCTACAACACGAGTTCATCCAGCCGAGTCAAATTGAGTGGAAACGGAAGTAACATCCACTTGTCTGATTTCGCCATTACGGGTTTTCTGGACTACCGGAATGACAGCGAGGCCAATGATGGTCTGGGCGGTTCCTACGGCACCAATTCAACCATTTCGCGGATCTGGGTGGTGCATACCAAAACCGGCATCTGGCTCGAAAATGCAAACGGTTTGGTCATTGATAGTTGCCGGCTCCGCAACACCATCGCAGATGGCGTCAATCTCAATTCGGGGATGCGAGCCACCCTCGTCACGAATTGCACCACCCGGAGCACGGGGGATGACTGTTTTGCCCTCTGGCCGGAGGCAGGCTTCGCGAAATATGTCATCGGCCTCAATGTGTTCACTCACTGCACTGCTCAATTGCCATTTCTGGCCAATGGGGGCGCGATTTACGGTGCCGTGAGCAACACGATCGAGGACTGCGCGTTCACGGACATACCCTACGGATGCGGCATATACATCGCCGGGACATTCGCCATCGGTTCGGGCACATTCTCCGGAACGACCGTTGCCCAGCGATGCAATCTCACCCGTTGTGGCGGCCGTGATCCGAATGGCTGGAGTTGGCGGGCCGGCCTGACAATCGCGCCGGGGAGTGGCGGCACCTTCCAAAACGTTACCAATGTAAATATCAACCATATAAACATCACAAACAGTTTGTGCTATGGCGTGGAGGTCCTTAATAGTTCAAGTTCGGGCGTGGTATCAAACGTCACCATGAATCTCGTCAATATTTCCAATTACGGTTTGCAAGTTGCCGGAGTGTATGGGGTGTGGGCCGGACCGTGGAAAGGAAATGATGTCGCAGGCAGCATGAATATCGAAGGCCTGACGGTCAACGGTAATGCCATAACATCCATGCCGGCATCCGGAACTGATGTGGTCAACCAGACGCCCTCAACATTTACGTTTAATTTCGTTCCGGCACCGGTCATCACGCCGGCGGCATCAGGCGACGTATTGCAACTCTCGTGGCCGGCGAATTACATCGGCTGGACATTGCAGGCGCAGACCAATGCGCCGGGTATCGGCATCGGCACCAACTGGGGCAGCGTGCCCGGATTGACCACCACCAACCAATTTTCCACCCCCGTGGACAACACCGTCGGAAGCGAGTTCTTTCGCCTGATTGATTTGTAGATACCGCAAAGCCGGTTCCTGCTCTGACATCACCGGAGAAATTTAACCCATCAATCGGCGGTGTTTGCAGCAGGGTGTTGCACAAAGGACATTGTGCAACTAGCATCGTGGACATGGATTTGTTATCGCGTCTCGCCGCCCGGTCAACAATGCCAGAAACGATTTACCTGAATGTTTGATGCCGGTGTAAATAGCGACGGCTGGGCGATTTCTGGTGCGCTTTTTGACTGTGTAAAACCAACAGCTGACCCCTGAAACGCAGGGTTAAGCAGCACGAAACCGGCGTTTTTTTTTCGTTAATTCTTCAATATTTGACTGGAGTTATAATGAGATTGGAGCGGGTGAAGGAAATCAAACCTTCAGGTTTATTCAATAAACCAAAGATTTGTTTCAAAACATCCAAAGCCAATGCGATTTTTCTGTTATATTTCCATTGGAAAAGGCGTAAAAACGCATTATCAGAATAGAGAACCGTTCAAGTTAGTCAAACGAAAGCCGATTTTGTTACGAAAACCAAACTTCATCTTCCGCGCGCCGGTTGTTTCTCTGTCCTGTTCCTGCTGGCCGGCTTGCTGGCCAGTGTCACGCCGCTCCGCGCCCAAAATCCACCGACGTATTTGTTCCAATGGGGCAGCCTAGGCAGCGGCAACGGCCAGTTTGACTATACTTATGGGGTCGCGGTAGACAGCAGCAACAATGTTTATGTCACCGACGACGTCAACAATCGCGTTGAGAAGTTCGACAGCAACGGCAACTATCTGACGCAATGGGGAAGCGGTGGCAGCGGCAACGGACAGTTCCTAAATCCCACAGGAATTGCGGCGGACAGCAGCAATAATGTTTATGTGGCCGATATCGGCAACTACCGCGTTGAGAAGTTCGATAGCAACGGCAACTATCTGACGCAATGGGGCAATTATGGCGGCGGCAACGGCCAGTTCGATGTCCCCTATGGCATTGCGGTGGACAGCAGCAACAATGTGTATGTGACCGACCTCGGGAACGACCGCGTTGAGAAGTTCAATAGCAACGGCAACTATCTGACCCAATGGGGTGGTTATGGCAGCGGCAATGGCCAGTTTAATTATCCCGCAGGTGTCGCGGTGGACAGCAGCAACAACGTTTATGTGGGCGACGGTAACAACGACCGCGTTGAAAAGTTCACCAGCAACGGAACGTATCTGACGCAATGGGGAAGTTCCGGCAGCGGCAACGGACAGTTCCTAGGTTCCTATGGAGTTGCGGCGGACAGCAGCAACAATGTTTATGTCACCGACATCTTCAACAATCGCGTTGAGAAGTTCACCAGCAACGGCAACTATCTGACGCAATGGGGCAGTTATGGAAGCGGCAATGGCCAGTTCAATTATCCCGAAGGGGTCGCGGTGGACAGCAGTGGGAACTTTATTTACGTGGCTGATAATGACAACGACCGGATTGAGGTTTTTGTTAATAATCCCAACATCGTCCCGCCAATCATCACCAGCCAACCCGTAAGCCAAGTGTTTTCGGTGGGCGCCAATGTAACATTGAGTGTCGGCGTCATTGGCACTCCGCCGTTTGCCTACCAGTGGATTTCTAATAATGTTGCGGTGCCCGGTGCAACGAATGCAACTTTTCTGCTTACAAACGTCAATACATCTGACTCCAGCAGTTATTCCGTGCTGGTCACAAACAGCTTTGGCAGCGAATTGAGCAGCAATGCCGTGCTTACCGTTTTGCCTGCGATCGTCATAACGCAACCTGCAAGTAGTATTTCCGTCACCGGCGCGGTGCTGAATGGTTCGGTAACACTGGGTTCGGATGAAACGGTGGCCTGGTTTGAATGGGGGACGGATACTAATTATGGGAATATCGCAGGAGCGACCATCGTGCCGGGCAACAACGGAAGCAACAACATCAGCGCTCCCTTAAACGGATTACCCGGAAATATTTATCACTATCGGATTGATGCCGCGAATGACTTTGGGATTGTTTATGGCAACGACCAGTCGTTCACGGTCGGCTTGGCTCCAACCGTCACGACTCTGGCAGCGGTCAACAGCACGAACGGCGCGACCTTGGAGGCCACTGTCAATCCAGAAGGATGGGACACGACAGTTTATTTTAGATGGGGCACGCCAATCCTTAACAATACAACACCCGGCATAGATATTGGTGCCGGAACCACCCCACTGAATGTCAGCAGTTTCATCACGGGCCTCGCTCCGGCCACACAATACCGTTATGAAGTAGTGGCTTCAAATTTTCTCGGCACAAGATTTGGCGCAGAGGTCACTTTCTTGAGTCCTCCTTTTGTCACCGTTCCCAACCAGAATTGGGATTCCGTCGCTTCATCAGCCGATGGCAGGATTTTGGTGGCGGTGGCGAACGGGAGCAGCAGCGCCCCTCCCATTTCCGCCGGCGGTCCGATCTTTATTTCAACAAATTCTGGAGTCAACTGGACGGTGGCCACCGGTGCGCCGACCAATGGACTGTGGGAAACCGTTGCCTGTTCCGCCGACGGCAGCAAAATGATTGCGGCGGGCGGCGGTGGCTTGAGTTTTGTCTTTCCGATTTATACCTCATCGGACATGGGCGCGACTTGGGTGTCGAACAATGCACCGGTCGCCAACTGGCAATCCGTCGCCTCTTCCGCCGACGGCACCAGACTGGTGGCGGCGGATTATCTTGATGGAGTCATTTACACCTCGACGAATTCTGGAGCCGTCTGGACGCAGGCCACCAATGCGCCAAGCGAGCATTGGTTTTCCGTAGCCTTGTCGGCCGATGGCACAAAACTGGCATCTGTGGCTGACGGAGCATTGTTAGACATAGGTGGCACGAACATTTATACTTCACCGGATTTTGGCACGACATGGATAACGAATAACGTGCCTGCAGGCCCTCAAGGCATCCAACGCGATTGGTCTTCGATTGCCTCTTCCGCAGACGGAAGCAAACTTGTGGCGGCAGGGGGCGGCAACGGCTATTCAGGTTTTATTTTCATCTCCACAAATTCCGGGGCGGCCTGGACGGTGACAGCGACTAATATTGTTTCTGGTCTCGTTGCTCATCCCTGGATATGTGTCGCCTCATCCGCCGATGGTAGCAAGCTGGCGGCGGTATCAGATGTAGCCAGTTCTCCACTTGGCGTTCTCATTACCTCGACCAATTCCGGTGCCACATGGACTACGAATGCGGTGCCATTTCTGGATTGGAATGCGGTGGCTTTATCGGCCGATGGAGCCAAACTTGTGGCCACCATCGGTTATCCGTCAACCGGTCCCATTTACGTTTCGCAAACGACGCCTGTGCCGGTTTTGAACCTGTCGGCTTCGCACAACGATTCCGTCATTTCATGGATCATTCCGTCCCTGGATTTCACCTTGCAGCAAAGCCCCGACCTGTTGAACTGGGCGGACATGACGAACCAACCGGTGCTCAATCTGACGAACCTCCAAAATCAGGTCACCCTGCCGCCGCCGGACGGAAACAATTTCTTCCGGCTCATTCACTGAAACAGCCAGGTGGCGGCGGCAAGACATGGGAACAGCCGGCGCCGGTTGGCCGTTTCACAATCTAATCACACACGACCGAAAAAACGGTTGAGCGACTCCGCGCTGGACGCGAACGAAGTTTTATTTTAACGTTTTCGTGTGTCAAATCCGTCAAAAAGCGCGGGGCGGGATAATCCCGCCAAAACTCCACCGTTTGAAGAGGCTTTGAAAAAGCTCGAAAGCCTCGTCGAGGCCATGGAGTCCGACGACTTGCCGCTGGAAACGCTGCTGGCCAAATACGAGGAGGGCGTGAAACTGGTGAAAATTTGCCAGGAAAAACTGGCCGAGGCGGAGTTAAAAATCCAGCAGTTGGAAAAAAATGCGGCGGGCGAAATGAAATTGAAACCGATCAATTTGTCCGAAGAATAAATCTATGAACCGATACCTCGACATGGTGGACGGGCCGGAACACGTCAAAAAGCTCACGCTCCCGCAACTGCAGGAACTGGCGGGTGAAATCCGCGAGGAACTGATCGCCGGACTTGCCCGGGGTGGCGGCCATCTCGGCCCGAATCTTGGCGTCGTCGAACTGACCATCGCGCTGCACCGGGTCTTCAACACACCCAAGGACAAATTTGTCTGGGACGTGAGCCATCAGGTTTATGTCCACAAGATTCTCACGGATCGCAAAAACCGTTTTCGCACCATCCGCCAGACGGACGGCTTGAACGGTTTTGCGCTGCGCACGGAAAGTCCGCACGATTGTTACGGCGCGGGGCACGCGGGCACGGCACTTTCCGCCGCGCTGGGCATGGCGGCGGCGCGCGACAAACGCGGCACGAACGAAAACGTCGTCTGCATTTTTGGCGACGCGGCGCTGACGAACGGCATCTCGTTCGAGGCGCTCAACAACATCGGTCACACCACGAAAAAATTCATCGGCATCCTCAATGACAACGAATGGAGCATCGCCAAAAACGTCGGCGCGATCTCCAATTACCTCAACAAGCTTATCACGAATCCTTCCTACAACAAGCTTTCCCGCGAGTTTGAAAGTTTCATCCGCCGTCTGCCGAAGGGCGAACTCGCGCTGCGGCTCGCGCACAAGGCCGAGGAAGGATTCAAGAGCGCGATCAGCGAAGTCGGGATGCGCCAGAAAAGCGAGATCGCAATGGGCGCGGACGGTCGCGGCGGTTTCGGCAATCCGATTTTGTTCGAGGAAATGGGCTTGCGTTATCTCGGCCCGATTGACGGGCACAACCTGCCGCTGCTCATCAGCACGCTCGAATTTGCCAAGACATGCGACCACCCGATCGTCATCCATGTGCTCACGCAAAAGGGCAAGGGCTTTGAAGCGGCGTTGAAATTCCCGGAAAAATTCCACGGCCTCGGGCCTTACGACGCGAAGACCGGCGAAACGCCCGCCGCCAAACCCAACACGCCGCCCATGTATCAGGATGTGATGGGTCAGACACTCGTGAAGCTCTGCCAGAAAAACAACACGCTCGTCGGTATCACCGCCGCGATGCCCACCGGCACGGGGTTGAAGCATCTGGAGAAGGCCATGCCCGACCGTTACATTGACGTGGGCATCGCCGAGGAACACGGCGTTATTTTTGCCGCCGGCATGGCGACGATGGGTTTTCATCCGGTCGTGGCGATTTATTCGACGTTTCTCCAGCGCGCCTACGACTGCATCCATCACGATGTGTGTCTGCAGGATTTGCCGGTGATCTTCTGCATGGATCGCGCCGGACTTTCCGCGAACGACGGCCCGACGCATCACGGACTGTTCGACATCGCGTACCTGCGCTGCCTGCCGAACGTCATCGCGATGGCGCCCGCGAACGAGGACGAACTTGCGGACATGATGTTCACCGCGACGCACCAGAATCATCCGACGTTCATCCGTTACCCGCGTGGCGCGGCGGAAGGCGTGCCGATAAAAGACCAACCGAAGCTGCTCGAAATCGGCAAGGCGGAAGTCGTCCAGAATTTTTCCAGCAATGGAAAAAAGAAAGTCGCACTGTTCGGTCTGGGGCCGATGAACACCATCGCGCGCAAGGCGGCGCAACAACTTTCAACGGAAGGATTCGATGTCGCCGTCATCAACCCGCGTTTCACCAAGCCGATTGACGCGGGCACGACCGAATTTTTTGGGAATGCGGCGGATATGGTCGTGACGCTGGAAGACCATGTGCTGATGGGCGGCTACGGTTCGGCGGTGCTGGAACTGTTCAGCGAAAAAAATGTGACGACGCCCGTCGTGCGCATCGGCTGGCCGGATCAATTCATCGAGCACGCCTCGATGCAGGACGAACTGCGGAAGAAATACGGCCTGTCGGTCGAGAACACCGTGGCCAAAGTGAAGGCGCAATTTGCTGAACCCGCGAAAGTGACGAGGCTGATTGAGGTGGCTTGAAGTTGAAGAATCTCGACCCTGTCGAAGAGAGAAGCGGGAGTGAGCAGTTCAGGACTGAAACGAAGATTCGTAAATGTTGGAAATCTAATGCGGCAACGCCGGAGTTTCTGATTCGGATTTTTGGCCATTGTCGCTGATGATCAGCTGGATGTCTGCCAGCGCCAAGGCGCGTTGCGGTTCGGGGTTGGCCATAAACCATTTCCACACATTGCCGGAACGCGCATTTTCGCACGAGAGCAGCGTGATGCCCACGTCAATGCCAAGCGCGACTGTACAAACCCACCCGTTGGTAGGATGAAAAGCATCCGCGAAACCATATCGCCCATAAATCTTGTCGCCAAATTTGTCCTTCATCGCACGGAGCGCGGGAAGGCAAATGTCCGGCGTAAACATCATCGAACCGGCGGCGGCGCACGGCACCACCGTGCCGTCAATGTTCCGGCGCGCGGGCGGGCCGCCCCACGCTTTGTATCCGTGTGCGCTTTCGGAACTCGTAATGCCCCAGATATTTTCGGAATAGCCGGGAAACTTTTTCGCCAGGTTCAGGCAGAACGCCTTGTGCGCGCGCGTGGCAATCGTCGAATTCTCCCAATAGTTGATGCGAGAGCCATGCCCCTCGCGGCGATTGCGAAGATCGAACCATGCAAACGGCCACTGATACGTCCAAAGCACCGACCTGCCAATATACTTATAGCCGTCATATTCGTTAGGCACGCGGTCCCACGCATACCACGTTTCCGGTTTCATGGCGTGCGTCGGCGAGCCGATGCCCAGCAGGACCATGCACGCCAACTGGCAGTAACGGTTGTAGTAATATTTTATGAATCCACCTTCCGGCGTCCATCCATGTGAAAGCGTCATCCCGCCATTGCACATCCATGCATAATCCATCCGCTCATAAATAAGCGTGGCCAAGCGGCGAATCTCCTCGTCCTCTTGAAAATATTGCCGCACCGTAAGCGCGCCCGCCGCGAGCCATGTGGCGTCGCTCGTGGACATCTCGCTCTGGGGATTTCTTTCACCGGTTTGCACGTCGAGAAAATGATAGAACCAGCCATGCTCGTTCATTACCGGTCCGTTCGCAAAAGTTTTCAACGTGGTGCGCACCCGTTCGCGGGCTTGCGCGCGAGTGACCCATTGACGCTCCGCGCCAATGCACATCGCCGTCAGGCCAAAACCAGTCGCCCCCGTGCTGCCGAGCTTATGGCGGTCGCTGGGGCGTGTCGAGCCATCCGTTCGCGCGCGATCGCGCGTGATGCCCGTCTGCGCGTCGGATTGCTCCCAAAAATACAGGAAGGAACGGCGTGATAAATCGTCGAGAAACTCATCGTCAGTGAGCTTTGAATCGGCCGCCAGACTCCAGAGGCTCCGATTCAACAGCACGCCCGCGGTGCAACCCGCCATCGTGCTGATGAATGAACGCCGTCGCATAGGAATGGATGTGCCCGGGTTCAATTTTCTGGTTCAGTCCATGAGTTAGTCCTGAGACATGGTTGAGTTTATGTTTTTGTTTGTTCTTTGTCCATTCTCTGCGCAGGGAGGGCGAAGCCGACCGGAGCCGGGGCCAGAAGCATAACCTCTGGACACGTTCGCACGCTGCGCTGGCTTTTACGCTGTCGCGCCCTTTCCGCGAGGGGCGGTAAGGAACGTGAGGCAAAAATAGCCAATTAGAAGCGGAGAATCAAACGGCCGCTCAGGCAGCTTGAGTTTTTCCCTGTTTCCAGTTGAAATTACTTTGAAGGTGGTGTATAAAGACGACGGCAGTATTAAAAGCCATCTCCACGAGGGGGCGGAATCCTGAGTTGTTATTAAAAGATGTGTTAAAGGTTTGGTTCTGTTCCCGGCGCTGATACTCGGTCTCGGTCTGATTCCGGCTGGCCGGTTGACGGCGCAGACCTTGACGACCCTGCATGGTTTCACGGCAACTGATCCCGATATCGGCACCAACACCGATGGAGCCAATCCGCAGGCCGGATTGGTTGTATCGGGGACCACCCTGTATGGGACGGCGGCTGCTGGCGGCAGTTCGGGCAATGGCACGGTGTTTGCCCTCAGCACCACTGGCACGGGTTTTACGAACCTGTATAGTTTCACAGCCTTCCCTGCCGGTTCTTTTACCAACAGCGACGGAGCTTTTCCGTATGCCGGTTTGATTTTATCCGGCAACACCCTGTATGGGACGGCAGGGCAAGGCGGCAGTGGAGGCAATGGCACGGTGTTCAGGGTCAATACCAATGGCTTGGATTTTACCAACCTGTATAGTTTTATGGCCACGTCCGGATCTGAAGGTTTTTTTGGTAATGGAACCAACAGCGATGGAGCCAATCCGCAGGCCGGATTGATTTTATCGGGCAACACCCTGTATGGGACGGCAGGGCAAGGCGGCAGTGGAGGCAATGGCACGGTGTTCAGGATCAACACCGATGGCACGGGTTTTACGAACCTCTATAGTTTCACAGCCTTTCCTGCCGGTTATATCAACAGCGACGGATCTTATCCGTCTGCCGGAGTGATTTTATCGGGCAACACCCTGTATGGGACGGCAGGGCAAGGCGGCAGTGGAGGCAATGGCACGGTGTTCAGGATC
>Ga0182024_10008333_pt1 | contig 21919 bp, 13 predicted proteins | sample P32metaG_FD_120480 | JGI IMG/M metagenome (GOLD analysis project Ga0182024, IMG submission 120480) | Permafrost microbial communities from Stordalen Mire, Sweden - P3-2 metaG (Illumina Assembly) | ecosystem: Environmental > Terrestrial > Soil > Wetlands > Permafrost | place: Sweden: Stordalen...
GCATGAGATAGTCTCGGAAGAGCACTGGCGTTCACACCAGCGGGACCGCTTGTCGAAAAAGCGCCGCGCGCTGCCTTGGGTCAAGGTCAAGAAGAGCTATGTCTTCCAAGGGGCCGACGGCGCGGTAACTCTCGCCGGCCTATTCGACGGACGCATCCAGCTTGTCGTCTATCACTTCATGTTCGGTCCCGATTGGCAGGAGGGCTGCCCCGGCTGCTCTCTTCTTTCCGCCCAAGTCGACGGTGCGCGGCAGCATTTTGAGCATAACGATGTCAGCTTCGTTGCGGTCTCGCGTGCACCGATCGAAAAGCTGAAAGACTACCGCCAGCGGATGGGGTGGAAATTTCGCTGGGTTTCCTCGGCCGCCAACGATTTCAACTTCGACTATCACGTCTCGTTTCAGCAGGGCACGCGCGAGCGCGGTGTTATCTACAATTTCATCGAACAGCCTGACCCCGAGAGATACGCGGATGACGGACGCGTCCTAAAAACGGATCGATTCTCTGCGGCGTCATCGCGCGTTGCGGCCGCGCCAGTAACGAAACACGATCGATTGCGACACGGGGGGAGGTCTACATGATTACATTGAGTGCGTTCCGCTGGGTTCCGCCCGTTGCGCAGGGCCTTGTGCGCGACGTTCGCGTGCGCTGGGCGCTCGAGGAGGCGGGTATCCCGTATCAGGAAAGACTCATTGGACCTGAGGACCAGGCAACTGCCGCCTATCGAGCGCTGCAACCGTTTGGCCAGGTCCCTGCCATTGAAACGGGCGAACTCAAGCTGTTTGAGTCGGGCGCCATTGTGGTTCACATTGCCGAGCGGTCCGACACGCTGATGCCGTCAGACACGAACGGGCGCGCACGGACGAGCGCGTGGGTTTTCGCAGCGTTGAACTCGGTCGAACCGCACATCCAGAACCTCGCCGAAATCGACCTGTTCCCTGCGCGCGAGGTTTGGGCGCTGGCGCGCCGGCCGATGGCTGTGGAGGCGGTGCAGAGGCGGCTCGCCGCGCTCGAGAACTGGCTCGGCGACCGCGACTATCTCGAGGACCGGTTCACGGCGGCGGATCTGATGATGACCACCGTGCTGCGCATCCTGCGCCATACCGACATCGTGTCCGAGCACCCAGCACTGAAGGCGTATCAGGAGCGCTGCGAGGCGAGGGCCGCCTTCCAGAAGGCCATAGCCGACCATCTCAAGCCGTTCAAGGCAACCCCGGCTTGAATGTCGATCTCCTCACCCGTTTGCCGACCGGCCAACACTCGGTTTTTCAGGCACTCCACGGCGCTTCCTGGTGGCGGGCGTTCCGCAACACACCGACGCGCGGCTGGGTTTACCGCCGGCAGTCAGATCGACAGTCCTGAAATCGCCTTGCGGGATTAGGGTTTGGCCAGGAGGTACCGTGATGGCCCGACTAGAGATAGCTCAACCACCAATCCTTGCGCCGGCCCTTTACCGCCGCAACCCATCGGCAAAATGGATACAGCATTAGGACGACCATAGCCCAGACCAGGTACACGCCGGCAAGGCTGACTCCGTATTCCTTTGGGTAGAAAATGAAGATCGTGAGGAACTGGCTCGCGGCGAATCCTTGTACGACCCCGAGTAGTACGGTGAGGCCGTGAATTAGATAAAGGTGCGCAACGTAAAAAGCGAAAGGAACACGTCCGAACATGACGAGCGCATCCTTGATCGCGCCACGCATGCGGTCGGCAAATGAACATAGCATCGCCGCGGGGCCCAGGGTCATGAGCAGATATTGCAGGCTGGGAGGGTACTTCGTGGTGTTCAGGAAACTCATGATGGTGGCAGCCGCCCCTTGCGATTGCACCTGCCACCCGTGCGGGTCCCCGTAGACATCGAGCGCACGGACTGCGAGAAACGCCAGCGTCAAAATGATTCCTGACCTCAGCAGCACCGCGTCGCGCCGTTTCGGCGGCAATTCAAATACACCGGCCACACCGTAACCCAGCAGCATGACCCCAGCCCACGGTAGCAACGGGTAGGCAAAGTACAGACGAAAGGGTCCCAGGTCTTGGGATATTGGAGAATGCAGCGCGACCCACAGCGGCTTCATTTCATTGAACGAGTGCCTCACCGGCCATATCGGGTCCAGAAGATTGTGACCAAGCACTACAATGGCACCAATCACCAAGCATGCCGGACGACCGAGATACTGTGCTGCTGAGAGTACGATCATGCTGGCGCCGATTGCCCAGATCACTTGCAGTATGACCAAGATGAGCCCGTGCAACTGCTCTATCCCGCGAGGTGAAAATGTCCACGCCGTTGAGATCACAAACCATTCGATGAAGATCAACCACAATCCACGCTTCAACAAGAACAGCGCAAGCGCGGACGGGCTCCTCCTTGCCGCCATGAGCCCGGCGCTGGTGCCCGCGAGGAGAACAAACACAGGGGCACAGAAATGCGTGATCCACCGCGTAGCGAACAACGCGGGACTGGCGTCTGGATTTTCCATAGGGTCGGCTGCGCCGCCGACCATGAAAAAATCGCGCACGTGATCCAAGGCCATGATCACGATGACAAGGCCGCGCAACATGTCGATGGATGTCACTCTGTAGGCGCGCACGTCAGGCGTGGCGACCGTCGGTTCGGCGACGGCTTTTACGGCAATGCTCATTCGATTCTTCTGCGTTCGGAGCAGGGATAGATCAATCGGTGGATCGAGTCATGACCTTCATAAGTTTGGCGGCAAACGGTCGGTTATCGCAAGGCAAAGTAGGACGCGGCGTCGACCGAGGGACACTCATACCGGACGGCTCCCCAGCGGTCTTAGGATAAGTGTCTGTTTTGCGGGTGGATCCCGCATTTGTCTTCAGGTAGGCAAACGATTGCGACCGGTCGCTGAGGGTCACACTGAGATCACCACCTGCATCGCTCCGACCTTGTGATGGGGGGGCGCAGAGGCGCATAATTTCGCGCCCGATTCGGGTGCGCTGTTTCTATGCCGGTCGGTCACAGACAAATAAAATACATTCCTTTAGCAATGGGGGTTTTTCGATGCACACGTTTTTGCGAATGTTTATTGTCGGAGCGGTTCTAAGCGTCGGCGCTGTTGCGATGGTTTCGGCTGCAGCAGCAGCGGATCCTACCGACGGCAGTTGGACGCTCAATCTTACAAAATCCAAGTACAGTCCCGGCCCGGCACCTCAATCTCACACACGAACCTACGCGACGACGGCACAAGGCGTTGCACTGTCGTTCTCAGGAGTCGCCGCGGACGGCAGCAAGATGTCGGGGCAGTCCAACTATAAGTACGACGGCAAGGACTACCCGATCACTGGTTCACCCGATTATGACACAATCGCAGTGACGCGAATCGACGCCTATACGGCCAAGAGCGTGCAGAAGAAAGACGGCAAAACGGTAGGTACGACGATACGCAAAGTATCCAAAGACGGCAAAGTCATGACGCTAACGAGCAAGGGAACGAGCGCCAAAGGCACCCCGGTTAACAACGTCCTGGTCTTTGACAAACAATAACAGGACACTGCAGTCGACGGTGGTGGGCGGCTCCGTCGACGCGCTGACGTTGATAGGGAATGCCGCCCGCTTCCCTCCTGCATTTCGCGGCGGCTATTCAGTACGGCGCACGATTTAGGATCTGGCGTCAGCTGCTCGTTTGCAGGGCGGCGTACGCCTCAAATCTCCCCTTGACGCGCAGACCGTGCAACGTGTTTGGCGGCCTCTCAGTGGCCGTTGCGACGGTCCAGGCCCGATTTCCTTCGCTAGAATTTGCAGATCCGTGTGCCGTGCACGGCACGACTCAATACGCCACAGGCCGTACCATCTCATTACGCAGTTCCGCAGCGCGCACAGGAGACCTTAGGCACTGATTGATTGCGTGGCGTCGAGCGCCACGGTACCCGCGGGACTGAAGAAAGGTGCCGTGCAGGTCAGCGCAAAAGTGGCCCGCCGCTGATTGCCGTCATCGGCACACTGAATGCAGCACTGATGACCGATTCATTGACGCCAGTGGCGCCATCGACGGGGGCTACGGCAGTTACGGTGGGTACAAGCGCCGTGCTCGGCGTTGCACTGGTCGTAAACTGCGATACGAACGGCGTCGCCAATACTGCGCCCGTGGCAAGACTGGTAGCTCCGCTTACCGTCACGGTATAGAGCGCGTGGGGCGCAAGATTCGTTGTCGGTACAAGGGTAAAGGTGGCAATGGAGTTCGCCGCATTCAGAGCCACTGTTCCGGTCGGATTCACACACGGCGCGGCGCAGATCACGGTAAAAGTGGCTGCGCCGCTGATCGACGCCATGGGTTCGCTAAACGTGGCGCTAATGAGGGTGTTGTCCGTCGGTACAAGCGTGGCATAGTCGACCGGCGAGACGGCGGTCACCGTTGGCGCAGATGCCGGAGTGCCTGAATTGCACCCTGCCGCCAAAGCAACAAGCAGCGCTGCGGTCAAGCGCGCCGAGCGTCCGAAGCGTTTTTCAAATATATTCATATTCGTCCTTCTGCCAACGGTTCCAGGCAAGCATTGATGTAGGCGGCCAGCACGTCGATGCGACGCCGACACTGCACGCTGCGTGCGCAGCGGCCGTGCAACTTTCAGTATTCGCCGCTGCGCTGAGAGCTGCGGTGCGTTGCCGTACGCACGCTCTCGGATTAGTGTGCGCGGTCGCACACAAATCACCGACAGCGATACGGCGCTCGACCGCGGCAGCGAGCGCGCGGCTCTACGACCGGACGCGATCAAATGAGCTCGCGGCGTCCAAGGGCGACGCGAGCATCGACTTGAACGGCGGAAGTCAAATACCTGACGGCGGCAACCGCAAGCGTAAGGCGAGAGATCAGACCAACAGATGAACGCTCGTTATAAGAAGCTGCGACCGGTCGGCGCATGGGCCAACCAAAATCTCCACTTCGCCCGGCTCGAACACCGGAGTGAGGTCGATCCCTAGAAAGCGCAGCTCCACCGCCGGCAGGTGCACGGTGACCGTCCCCCTTTCACCGGGCTCCAAGGCGATCTTGCCAAAGCCTTTGAGCTCGAGGAGCGCTCGGGCGACGCTTGCGAGCTTGTCGTGTGTGAAGAGGAAAACCGTCTCCTCCGCTGCGCGTGCGCCGTCATTGGCCACATCGACGCGCACCTCGATGGTGTCGCCCTCGCGAACCCGCTGCGGTATCACCCGTACATTGGAGAGGGTGAAGCGTCCATAGGTCAGCCCATGCCCGAAGGCAAATAACGGCTCGTTCGGCGCATCCAGATACTTGCTCGTCAAAGGATCCTTCGGATCGGCGGGTCGCCCGCTCGGCCGCTGACCGAAGAATAGGGGAGTCTGCCCCGCCGCCCTCGCCCAGGTGACCGGCGTGCGCCCGCTCGGCGAGATGCGACCCGTGAGCACATCGGCGACGGCGTTGCCCGCCTCGCTGCCGAGAAACCAACATGCGAGCACGGCATCGGCTTTCTCCATGAGCCACGGCACGATGAGCGGTCGGCCTGAGAACAGGAGCGCGACGACCGGTTTGCCGAGCGCCCTGGCACGCTCGAGGACGGCTTCCGCGAACGCACGCTGCTTTCCCGGAAGGCCCAAGTGAGTTCGGCTCGCCGCCTCGCCGCTCATGCTGGCCGCTTCGCCCAGGCACACGATGATGACGTCCGCATGAGCGCACAGCTCGATTGCGGCCCCGACATCGGCCATGGACCGCCCATCGATGGCAACACCGAGCGCATGCAGGATCTCGACCTCGGGCAGGCAGGCGGCAAGACCCGCGAGGACGCTCACATGTGCATTGCAGTCGCCCGCGCCCGACCAGGGGCCACCCATCTCGGCAGAGGCATCCGCGAGCGGACCGATCACGCAGAGGCGACGGACAGAGTCTGCCAGCGGCAGCACAGCGCGCTCGTTCTTCAGCATCACAATGGCGCGTCCGCCGACCGCGCGCGCAAGCGCGCGGCGCTGCCTAAAGGTCGCAGCGGTCTGCGACTTTGCGCCGCGGCGGTACGGATCCTCGAAAAGACCAAGCCGCTCCTTGAGGGTGAGCACGCGGCGGACGGCCTCATCGATCTGCGCCAGGCTCACGAGCCCGCGTTCCATAGCGCTCGGCAGCCCGCGGCGATAGGCATCGGCCATCATGTCGATGTCCACTCCGGCGTTGAGCGCCAGGGCGGCCGCCTCCGCGAGGTCCGCGGCGATGCCGTGGTGGATCAGTCCACCGATGGCGTTGTAGTCACTGACGATGACACCGTCAAAGCGCAGGTGCCCGCGCAGCCAGTCGCGCAACAGAGCGGCGTTGGCTGTCATTGGAACGCCGGCAAGATCGTTGAACGCGGGCATGACGGCAGCCACACCGGAAGCGACCGCGGCGGCGAAGGCAGGCAGGTGCACCTCGTGCACCGTGCGCTCGGAGATGTCGACCGAGGCGTAGTCGCGTCCGGCCGTCACCGGACCATAGGCGCAGAAGTGCTTGGCGACTGCCGCAAGTGCGGCAGGGGCGGCAAGATCGGCACCCTGGAAGCCGCGGACCTTGGCCTCGGCGAAGCGCGCGGCCAGCCACGGGTCCTCGCCGGGGCCTTCCACGCTGCGGCCCCAACGAGGATCGCGTGAGACATCCAACATGGGTGCGAAAGTCATTGCCACACCGTCGGCGCTCGCCTCGATGGCCGCTTCGCGCGCGGTCAGTGCCCAAGTGGCCGAATCGAACAATGCCGTCTCCGCCAACGGCACCGGAAACAAGGTGCGATGTCCGTGAATGACATCGAAGCCGATCAGGAGCGGAACTCCCAGCCGCGACTCCTCGACCGCCAGTCGCTGCATCTTGAACACGTCGTCCGCTCCGACCACATTGAGCAGATTGCCGATCGTGCCGGCCACGATGGCGCCGGTGGGATCCTCCACGGCGACGGGTCCCGTCACGGCATACCCGCCGGCCGCCATGGTGAGCTGTCCGAGCTTCTCGGGGAGCGTCATGGCGCTAACCAGGGTCTCGACGCGGCTCATGTAATGCTTGTCCCCTCTCGCGCCGCCACATGAGCGCACTCGGCGCATTTTTCGTGCTCTTCTCGGCCAGCTAATGGCAAGGTATCGAGTAATGGCACGATTGCGGTGCTCCAGAGCGAGCCAAATACGATGAGTGAACGACCAGAAGAGAGCGAGAGCGGCGCATCCGCACAAGAGGAGGTTGCCCATTCGGGCCTCGTCCCGCAACTTGGCATGATGCTGCGCGCTCTGTCGGCCGCGTCGGCGCGCAACGCGCTCCTGTTGCTCGCGACTACCGTGTTTCTCGTCATCGCCGTCACCGCCTACGGCCAGATCCGCCTCAACCGCTGGAACAAGCCTTTTTACGATGCTCTCTCGCACCGTGACGTTGAGCAGTTTCTGGTCCAGCTGGGCGTGTTCGCCATCATCGCAGGAATGCTCCTCGCCCTGAACGTGGCACAGCGCTGGCTCACTGAGATGTTGAAGCTCAAGTTGCGCGAGGGCTTGACCCTAGATCTGATCGAGAACTGGATGCTGCCGCGCCGGGCATTCCGTCTCGCGAACGCAGGACCCCTGGGAGTCAACCCCGATCAACGCATGCATGAGGACGCACGGCACCTCACCGAGCTTTCGGCGGATTTGGGCATTGGTCTGCTGCAGGCCTCGATCCTGCTCGTCACCTTCATCGACGTGCTGTGGGCGCTGTCGAGCGGCTTCGCGTTTCATATCGCCGGGCGGGTCATCGCCATCCCGGGCTACATGGTATGGGCGGGCATCATCTATGCGGGTTCTGCATCGCTTTTGAGTTATTGGGTGGGCCGCAAGCTGGTCAACCAAAATGCGGAGCGCTACGCTCGCGAGGCCGATCTGCGCTTTTCGCTCGTGCGCGTCAACGAGCACATTGATGCGATATCGCTCGCTGCCGGCGAAGCCGATGAGGGGCGGCGCATCAAGGTGGATCTCGCGGCCGTGCTCGCCGCGACGCGCCGCCTCGTCACCGGCCTCACGAATCTCACCTGGATCACGGCGGGCTATGGCTGGTTCACGCTGGTCGCGCCAATACTCGTCGCAGCGCCCCTGTATTTCGCCGGCAGCCTCTCATTCGGCGGCCTCATGATGGCCGCGGGCGCCTTCAATCAGGTGCAGTCGTCACTGCGCTGGTTTGTCGACAATTTCAGCACCATTGCGGATTGGCGTGCGACCTTATTGCGCGTCGCGAACTTCCGCAGCGCGATCATCACAACCGATGCGCTGCATGACGTCGAAAGCCGCATTGCCTTCGTTGATGGAGCGCCGGGCAAGATCGGCATAGAAGACCTCGAGATCGCCTCTCCGGCCGGATGCACCATGCTCGAGGAATCCAAAGTCGAAGTGACCGCCGGGGAACGTGTCCTCATCATCGGTGAACCCGGAGCCGGCAAGACGCTGCTATTTCGGGCGCTCGCAGGCCTGTGGCCGTGGGGCGCGGGACGCATCACGCGGCCCAAGGGCGAAGAGTTCTGGTACATGCCGCGCACGCCGTATCTGCCGGCCGGCACGTTGGGCGAAGTGCTTGCCTATCCGTTGAAGGTCGAGAGCTTTCGCGCACGGGCGTTCACGGATGCACTGCAGCTGCTTGGATTGCGCCGTCTTGTGCCGATGCTGGCAATGTCGCGGCGCTGGGACCGCGAATTAAGCGACGACGAGCAGCAAAGTCTCGCTTTTGCGCGTGTGGTGCTACACGCACCATCCTGGGTGCTCATCGACGAAGTCCTCGATTCGATCGACGAGGAGACCCGTGAGCGCGTGCTCAATATTTTTGCCACAGACCTTAAGCACACCGGGATCATCCATATTGGGCGCGGGAAGGCACGCGACCCGAGCTTCGCGCGCGTTCTGCATCTTATCAAAGATCCGACGATACGCCGGCTCGCCCGCCATGCGGCGCCTGCCCCGCGTGTCAAACCAGCGCAGCAATCCGCCGCGGATGGATGAGCTATTAACAGCTGCCGGGCGTGCTGCAAAAGCGCCGCGCACAGCACAGCCTAATGTGCTCTCGGCTTCGCGTGGCGCCTCGCCCGCTTCCACTTTTGCGCGCTCGCTGACAGCGACGCTTCGACCGCGGCTGCTTTGCCATCCATGCGCGCGACCGGCACACTGGGCACATTAATGAGCAAACACGAAGACTTATTTGCTGAGGCATCGACCTGGCTCGCGGTGGCCTCCGGCCAGGCGGAACTGAAACTCTCGCAGGCGCGCACCGGGAGCGGCTCGGCGCTGCGGATGGATTTCGACTTCAAAGGCGGCGGCGGCTTTGTGGTCGCGCGACGCGTCATCGAGCGCGCAATGCCGGAGGATTACGTGCTGCGCTTGCGGCTGCGCGGTCGCGGCCCGGTGAACGATCTCGAGATTAAGCTCGTGGACGTCACAGGGCAGAACGTCTGGCGGCACGTGCAGAAGAATCTTGCGCTTCCGGTGCGTTGGACAAAAACGAAAGTGGCGAGCCGCGAGATGGAGTTCGCCTGGGGACCGGCAGGCGGCGGCGTCATGACGACGCTCGGTGCCATAGAGATCGCCATCGTCGCGGGTACAGGCGGTGCGGGGAGCGTGTGGATTGCCGACCTTGACATCGAAGACTGCAGCCCGAGCACAGCGCCGAGGGTCGAAGCCTCAAGTGCCCAACCCGGGTTCGCTGCCACTAATGCACTCTCCGGCAGCGGCTGGAAGCCGAACGCCGGTGATCCGAAGCCTTGGATTGTGATTGATTCGGTCGAGCCTCGCACGCTCGGCGGACTGATCATCGATTGGCTGGCGGGCGCTCCGGCCAGCGGCTTCCGTGTCCGCGGCTCGATGAGCGGCCGGCGCTGGAAGACGCTACACGTGGCGCTGCGCGCTGGCGGCACGCGCAGCTACGTCTATATGCCGGACGCCAAGGTACGATTTCTGCGTCTGGAGATGAACGCACCGTCAGGCGGCGCGGCTCTGCGGCCGCAATCGTTCGAGTTTTCGCGTTCGATTGATGCCTTCTGGCACAACATCGCAAAGTACGAGCCGCGCGGCTGGCATCCACGCTGGCTGCATCGCGAGCAAAGCTATTGGACGCCGAGCGGCATCTCAAACGGCACACAGTGCGCACTCATGAATGAAGAAGGCATCGTCGAGGTGGCTCCAGGGTCTTTCTCGATCGAACCCATGCTGCGGGTCAAGGAGCGCCTCTTCACATGGACGGACGTCACTACGAGGCAGGAGCTCGCGCAGGGCTATCTCCCGGTCCCGTCCACTACCTGGCAAAGCGAGGAGTGGCGTCTACACATAAAGGCAGAGACCACAGCGAGCGGCTTATTGCGCGTGCGCTACGGGCTCGAGAATTTGACGAACGAGCCGCTGACGGCTTGCTTGTTCGTGCTGGTGCGGCCTTTTCAGGTAACGCCGCCCTGGCAGAGCTTTGGCAAGTTAGGCGGCGTGAGCCGCATCCACGATCTCGCCTGGCGCGAAGGCGCAGTGCACGTAAATGAGACCACGCGTGTTGTGCCGAGCATCGCGCCGGCGTCTTTTGCCGCGATGAGCTTCGACGAGGGTTGTATCGCGGGTTGTCTTGCCACAGGCACCCTCGCGGCGAATGCGCAGACGCACGACGAGTCCGGATTTGTGCAGGGAGCGCTCTGCTTTGAACTGACGCCAAAAGTTCGCGAGAGCCGCGGAATTGTCGTCACCTGCATGCCCGTCGCGGTTGCAGGGCGCATCGATGAGCCGGCCTTCAATTGGGACGCAAGGCTTCCGGTGACGCAATTGACGGCCGGCGGCTGGGGTGCGGACGCCATCCGTGCGGCGCTCACGGCGACCGCGCACGTGCTCGTGACCCGCTCGGGAGCGGCACTGCAACCCGGACCCCGGCGTTACACACGCTCGTGGATCCGCGATGGGACGATCATGAGCGCAGCACTGTTGCGCATGGGACAGGTCGATGAGGTGCGCGCGTTTATCCGCTGGTATGCACCTTACCAGCGCGCCGATGGCTTCGTGCCTTGCTGCGTTGATGTCAATGGGCCGGATTGGCTCGTCGAGCACGACAGCCACGGACAATTGATCGCATTGATCGCCGATTACCATCGGTTAAGTGCGGACGCGGAACTCGTGAAGGATCTCTGGATATGTGTTCACAGGGCGGTCGACTGCATCGAGGGTCTGTTGGAAGCGGACGGCCTGCTGCCGATATCAGTCAGCCACGAGGGGTACCTCGCACAGCCTGTCCATTCGTATTGGGACGACTTCTGGGCTCTGCGCGGTGTGCGCGATGCGGTCGAGCTTGCACGCGAGCTCGGGAAAGTAGACATCGCCGCGCGATGGCAGGCGCTCGCGACGCGTTTCGCCGCTGCGCTATTTTCCTCGATCGAACGAACCCGCAAGGAGCGCAACCTCAACTTCATTCCCGGCAGCATTGAGTGGGCCGACTTCGATCCAACCTCCACGGCGAACGCCATCGCGCTCCTCGATATGCTCGATGGGCTCGACCGCAGCGCCGTTGAGCAAACCTTCGACAGGTACCTATATGACTGGCGCCGCAAGCGCAGCGGCGCTTTGGTATGGCAGAACTACACTCCATACGAAATCCGTATCATCGGCGCGTTCGTGCGCCTTGGGCGGCGCGATGCGGCGCTGGAGCTGCTGCGGTTTTTTCTCGCGGACCGTCGCCCGCCTGCCTGGAATCAGTGGCCGGAAATTGCGTGGCGCGACACACGGGCGCCGGCTCACTTGGGCGACCTGCCGCACACCTGGATCGCCGCCGAATACGTGCTCGCGGTGCGCAGCCTATTCGCCTACGAACGTCCAGCCGATCACACACTGATCCTAGCCGCGGGGCTCGCCCCCGAGTGGATTACGGGCTCCGGCGTGCACGTCTCCGGCATGCCGACCCTCTACGGCAGCTTGAGCTTTTCCCTGCGCAGGCTCGATGCGCACACCCTGCGATTCGAGATTGCGAGCGGGCTCACAGCCAAGCTCGTATTGTGTCCGCCGCTGACAGGCGCACTCTCCAGCGTGACTATTAACGGCGACTCGTGTACGACCTTCGACCAGGATTCCGTGACGCTCGTCAATGCTGCCGCTGCAGTCATCTGCATCATGTCTCACGCAGTTGCGGGCGCAGCTTAGTTCCTCGCCTAGCTTGCCATGCAGGCAAGCGCGAGGCGTTGACCCCGGAGCGCGGGAGCCACATTTTGTGACGCACGTTTAGGAAGCTCGAAGCAGGCTAATGCATCCCCCAGAAGACATCTCTGGCACCGCATCCGAGAGCGAGGAGGCCGCTCACTCGACCTTGGGGCGGCAGCTCGGCATGATGGTCCGAGCGCTCTTGGCCTCGCCGGTCGGCAAGACGCTCATCTGGCTCGTAGCCTGTGTTCTTGTCATCGTCATCGCCACGGCCTACGGCCAAATTCTCCTCAATCGCTGGAACAAGCCATTCTTCGACGCTTTGTCGCGCCGCGATTTGCGCGAGTTTCTCGTTCAGCTGGGCATCTTCTTCCTGATCGCCGGAGTTGTCCTGGTGCTCAATGTGGCGCAGAGATGGTTGGTTGAGTTGCTAAAACTCAAACTTCGCGAAGGGCTCGTACACGATCTGCTCCAAGGTTGGATGCTGCCGCGCCGTGCCTTCTGGCTCGCGCATGCGGGGCCGATGGGCGTCAATCCGGATCAACGCATGCACGAGGACGCGCGCAAACTGTGCGATCTATCAGCCGATCTTGGCATCGGCCTACTCCAAGCCTCAATCTTGTTTGCCACCTTTGCGGGCGTACTGTGGATACTCTCCAAAGATTTCGCCTTCCGTATCGCCGACACCGACTACCCTGTCCCCGGATTCATGTTGTGGGCGGCCATCATCTATGCGGGGGCGGGCTCGCTGCTGAGCTACTGGGTCGGGCGCGATCTCATCAACCGCAACGCGGAGCGCTACGCGCGCGAGGCCGACCTGCGCTTTTCGCTGGTACGCATCAATGAGCACCTCGACGGCATTTCGCTGGCGGCGGGCGAAGCGCACGAGAGACAACGTGTCGAACTGCATCTCGCCAACGTGCTCGCCGCGACACGTCGGCTCGTCGTGGGCCTCACTAATCTCACCTGGGTCACTGCGGGCTTTGGCTGGATTACGATCGTGGCGCCAATACTCGTCGCAGCGCCGCTGTACTTTTCCGGCAAGATCTCTTTCGGCGGCCTGATGATGGCGGCCGCGGCCTTCACTCAGGCGCAATCCTCACTGCGCTGGTTCGTCGATAATTTCAGCGTCATCGCGGACTGGCGTGCGACGCTACTGCGTGTCGCGAGCTTCCGCCGCGCCGTGATGACCGCCTCCGATGAGGCGCCTGAGCTTGAGACCCGCATCGCCTACGGCGAAGGCGAGCCCGGCATGATAAGGATCGATGACTTGGAGATCGTTTCTCCGGCCGGCTGCGACATGCTCAAAGAAAAGAAGGTAGTCGTTACGGCCGGCGAACGCATCCTCATTGTGGGAGCCCAAGGAACCGGAAAAACAGTGCTGTTTCGTGCACTGGCAGGATTGTGGCCCTATGGCACCGGGCGCATTACACGCCCGAAAGATGAAGAGATGTTCTATCTGCCGCGCGGTACTCCGTATCTTTCCCGCGGCACGCTGCGGGAAGTCCTCGCGTACCCATTGAAGGTCGACGGCTTCGGCGAAAGCGCTTTCACGCACGCGCTTTCGCGCCTTGGGCTCGAACGCATCGTGCCGATGCTCGACGTGACCCGCCGTTGGGACCGGGAATTGAGCCAGGACGAGCAATTGTGCCTCGCCTTTGCCCGAATCGTGCTGCAGAAGCCGCGTTGGGCGCTCATCGATGACACGCTGGGCTCGCTTGACGACGAAGCGCTCGAGCGCGTGATCGACGTTTTAGCCAACGAACTTGAAGGCACCACCGTTATCAACATTGGCAGAGCCGCTCAAGCGCGCGATCCGCTTTTTACGCGCGTCCTGCATCTTATCAAGGCTCCCCCGATACGCATCCTCGTCCACAGCAAAACAGCCGCTGCGCAGCGAGCAGCGGCAATCAACGACCAATGAGGATATCCGCCATCCAGGGCCGCCAGAATGCCGGCAACTCTAGCGCGCAACCGATCGCCGCAGCGCCGCATCGAAGTCCTTCGTCATGCGCGCCGTCGTCGCACCGGCCCGGGCTCAAAGGCGTTGCGCGGATCGCTAGTTGGGTCTTTTTCTTATTGGTGCTTGCGTTCTCACACTCCCGGGCTAACGCGCAAGAGTTCGAGTTTCATCCGCCCGCATCCGCCGGTGACGCAGCGACGCCGGCCATTATGCGCGACCTGGCGGTGCGCATCCTGCCCGTGTATCAGGAAAATGATGCTGAGCGTTATCTTGCGAATCTATCTGCGCTGCAACTGACCTCGGGCGACTATGCGGCCGCGTACGCAACGCAGCAGTCTTTGCGGGAGCGGCGCCAAAACGCATACCCCGATCGTCTCGGGGGCGAGGAGCTCGTATCCGATATCTACGTGCGCGCCCGGGCTATCGAGGCGCAGGATCGAGTTTCATTCGCCCAGGCATTTACGCAGTCATTCCAGGATGTGCTTCTGCTGCTCAACAATCCCGACGCGTACGTGCTGTTCAAGCGTCTGCGAACACCCCTGTCCGTGCTCCAGTTGGGTCTGCAAAAGTCGTTTGATGAGCGGCGCGCCAAAGGCACGATTACGCTGCCGGAGGCGGTCGAGCTCATCCGGACATACCTGACCTTCGATGCCTATCGGAACTTCGGCCCGCTGATCAATGCATTCGATGTCGAGGATGATCATCGGCGCTACATGACTGCGGAAGACGTGCCAATTGCGACGGCCAACGGTAGGAGCATTTCCGCCGTGCTGGTTCGTCCGCGAAGCGCCGTCAAACCCTTACCGACGCTCCTCGGGCTCACGCTTGACGTCTCCGCGCAAAACTACGCCAAGGAGTGCGCAGCTCACGGCTACGTGGGGGTAGTGGCTTATATTCACGCAAAAGTTGACGACCCCGAGGGAATCGTTCCCTATCAGGACGACGGTGAAGATGCGCGGGCGGTGATCGATTGGATTGCCAAGCAGCCCTGGAGCGACGGTCGAGTGGGCATGTACGGCGGCAGCTACAGTGGTTTCGTGCAATGGGCTGCTGCAAAGCGCCTGCCGTCCGCGCTGCAAGCGATCGCCACATCGGCCGCCACCGCGCCGGGAATCAATACTCCGTCGGAAGGCAATATTTTCCGCAACTCTGCGTATCGCTTCAGTTACTGCTCCACCCACAACCAAGCGCCGGATGAAAAGAGCTGTAACGACGACGCTCAATGGCGCGCGCTCGATACGACCTGGTATACGAGCGGCAAGTCTTACCGGGATTTCGGTCGTGTGCACGGAGGGCGTAATCCGATCTTTCAGCGCTGGTTGAACCACCCGAGCTATGATCGCTTCTGGCAGAAGCTGATCCCCTACCGGGAAGAATTCGACCATATCGACATACCGGTGCTGACGACTGCCGGCTACTACGCCGACGGCGAAATCGGCTCACTGTATTATTTCACTCAACATTATCAATATAACCTGCACGCCAACCAAACCCTCTTGATTGGGCCTTATGATGACAGCGTCATGCAGCACGGACCGCTGGCCAATCTGCAGGGCTACCAAGTCGATCCGGCCGCGCTCATTGATCTTCGCGAGCTGCGTTATCAGTGGTTTGACTCCGTCTTCAAGGGCGGCACAAAACCCGACCTCCTGAAGAGCCGCGTCAATTACCAGGTGATGGGAGCGAACGAATGGCGCCATGCTGCGTCGCTCGAGGGCATGGCCAATGGGTCGCTGAGGTTCTATCTGGACGCCGCTCGCGATGGCGAGGACTACGCTCTGGTGCGCCATGAGACCTCGGCCGCCACATTCCTGCGGCAGACTGTCGACCTCGCAGATCGCAGTGACGCCAACTGGACGGCACCCTCTGCCCTCCTCAGCAGGGATCTTAAGACTCACAACGCAGTGACATTCGTGAGCGAGCCGCTGTCGCACCCGATCAACTTCGCCGGACTATTTGCCGCTCGGCTCGATTTCACCCCGAACAAAATGGACATGGACCTGAACATTGCACTCTACGAGCTCTTGCCGAGCGGCGGATACCTTGCGCTCTTCGCGCCGGTCTACGAAATCCGTGCGAGCTACGCGCGTGACCGCGTCCATCGCCACCTCCTCAAGGCCGGCGAGCGTCAGCAGTTGACGATCAGAAGCGAACGGTTGACGAGCCGCAGGCTGCAGGCCGGTAGCCGCGTGGTCATGGTGCTCGGCATCAACAAGCGGCCCGACCGCGAGATCAACTACGGCAGCGGCGCCGATGTGAGCGAGGAATCCGTCGCCGATGGCAAGATCCCTGTGAAGATCCGCTGGTATAGCAGCAGCTACATCGACATCCCGATCCGAAAATGAGCACGGTCTCCTCGCGGCACGACGCGCATTGCAGCCGCCCGTCAGGCAGTCCGTCAAGGTTCTCTCAAGCTCTGCAAAGAACCCTAAAGCCTACAGCAGGTGGCCGCCGCACAATCGTTCATCGCCTGTACTGTGCTAACCTTGCCTGCCATGTGCAAGCAAACGCCCGCACTTCTACTCACCGCATGCTGGGTCCTTTTGGCATGCGCATCCGCCTCCGCCACGCCCGTCCCCGTCGAGTCGCGCATTGCCGCGCAGAACGCCCTCTTTGAAGAGGAATACGAGGCTGGTCTCAAGGCCCACCCCGAGCGCGCGACGGCCTTCGGAGACTATCGCTATAACGACCGACTGAGCGAATACTCCCTCGCGGCACTCAAGAGCGAGCACGCGAGCGATGAGAATTATCTTGCGCGCCTGAAGGCCATTGCCACCGCGGGTTTTCCCGAACAAGACACGCTATCGCACGAGGTGTTGCGGCACACTCTCGAGCAGCGCATCAAGAATTACGATTTCAAGGAATTCGAGATGCCGGTGAACCAATTGGACGGTCCGCAGGTGCGTCTCGCCGATCTGCCGCTCGCCGCGCCGTTCGAATCGGTGAAGCAGTACGAGGACTACATCGCCCGTTTGCATCAGATTCCGCGCGTGTTCACCCAGACCGAGGAGGTCCTGCGCGCAGGCATGGCGGACAATCTCATGCCGGTGCGCTTCCTGCTGGAGAAGATCCCCGCGCAATGCGAGGGGGTCATCGCGGCAGATCCTTTTCTGCTGCCGACGAAGCGCTTTCCCGCCAGCGTCGCCCCGGAGGACCAGCGGCGCCTGACCAAAGCGGTCAATGACGCTGTCGTCGACGAGGTTCTGCCGGCCTACACTTCCTTCGCAAGCTTCATTGCCACCGAGTACGCCCCCCACGGTCGCACCCCGCTCACCGTGACGTCGCTGCCCGGGGGTATGCGGCGCTATCTCAACGACATCAAAAGCCGTACTACCGTGAGCAATCTCACTCCCGCTGAGATCCACCAGGTTGGCTTGCGCGAGATTGAGCGCATTCAAGCCGCCATGCTCGCCATAGCGCGCCAGGAGGGCTTCGCGGATCTGGCATCCTTCCGCGAGGCGCTCAAGACCAACCCCAAATACGTGCCCACTTCGGCCGAGCAGATCGTCAATGACTTCCGCAAGTACATCGCGCAGATGCAACCCAAATTGCCGCAGCTCTTCGGCTTCATTCCAGGCTCGCCCGTCACTGTTGAGGCCATCCCCGCCTTCCAGGCCGCGACTCCGACCCACTATCAGACCGGCACACCAGATGGCAAACGCCCCGGCAGGGTAGTCGTGGCGACGTCCAATTTCGCGCAGCGCACGCTAATGCTTGACGAGGCCATTGCCTATCACGAAGGCATTCCCGGACACCACATGCAACAGTCGGTAGCGCAACAACTGACCGGCCTGCCGAACTTTCGCCGGCATACCGAAAACTCCGGATACATCGAGGGCTGGGCGCTTTATGCCGAGCAGCTCGGTAAGGAGGTCGGCTTCTATCAGGACCCGGTCAGCGATTACGGACGCCTCTCGAGTGAGCTTTTTCGAGCGGTGCGACTCGTCGTCGATACCGGCATTCATTCGCAAGGGTGGACGCGCGATCAGGTGGTCGACTTCTTCCGCAAATCCGGAGCCGTCGATGAACCGACCATCCAGTCCGAAACGGATCGCTATATCGCTTGGCCCGCGCAGGCACTCGCGTACAAGCTTGGGCAGCTCAAGTTCCGCGAACTGCGCGATCGTGCTCGGAAAGAGCTCGGGCCGAAGTTCGACATCCGCGCCTTCCACGACGAGATGCTAAGCGGCGGTGTGCTGCCGCTCGATCTACTCGACGCCCGCACTGAAAGCTGGATTCGCTCCCAGAAACTCGGGGCCGGGTCTGCGGCAGCGAACTAGCCGCATGTCTTCGAAGCGTCCGAGCTAACTGGAACGCGTGTTTCAGAGCGGGACAGCCCCGTGAGAGTGCGCGCGCCGCAAGAATTGCCACGCTTATGCTGTGCGCCATGACGGCCGCGTCAGCATTACCGTCTCCAAAGCTCTGAAGGCGCTCAGATTATTCTGCAGCGCGCGCATTCGCCGCTCGGAGCCGTTCGCCCGGATGGCGCGCCTTTTCGAACGCAGCTCCGGAGCGCGGTCGGTCAACGCGGCCACACTTGCCGCGTTATATGCTATTGGTCCGCGGTTACGGAGGCGCGCCGATGGCCGAAAGGAGCCAAAACTTCCGCAATCATCGATTGGAAACGCCAGTCTTTGGGTGTTGCCCGTCCGACACAACGAGGAGCCACCTGTGACGACGGATCGCGAGGAGGAACTTATGCGGTACTCAACTCTTCCCCTAACTGTGCCATCTATGCCAAAGCAACCGATGCAACGCCCTGCCGGGCGCTCGCTCAGCGCATGGCGACCGCTTCTTGCTGTCGCACTGCCGGGCCTGCTTGCAAGTTGCGGTGGCTACGACCATGGAGACAATTGCTTCCAGTGTGGCCCGGTGGTTCCCCAGAGGGAGATTTCACTCGGCGTCGTGAGCGCCGACTTCAACAAGGACGGCTTTGCCGATGTCGTCGCACTCAGCACGGATGAGCCCGCGTCGGCGCCGAATGCTTCCAATCTCAAGGCCTACCTGTCGATCGCCGCCGGTGAGTTCGCGGCTCCGACGCTGACGCCAGATGGTAATAATCCGTTATATCTCGCGACTGCGGACCTAACCGGTGATGGCCTGAATGACCTCGTCTCAGCCAGCGCCGATGATGGCGCGCTGCGCGTGTTCCTCAACGACAAATTGAGTCCCGGTACGTTCAATACGCCGCTCGTCCTCGCAAGCCCCGGGGCTTCGCAGGTTGCGATTGCCGACGTGAATGGCGATGGGCTGCCGGACCTCGTGTCCGCCGACTTCAATGTGTCGCTCTTCTTGCAGACTTCCCCGGGAACCTTTGCCGCACCGATCAGCCTGTATTCGGGCGGCGCCAACTGGGTGGCGGTTGGGGATCTCAACGATGATGGCGCGCCGGATATCGCACTCACCGATAACGTCGGCGTCAAGGTGCTGATGCACACTGGCGCAGCCTCGGCCACTACCTACGCGACGCCCGTGAGCGTATTCACTCAGACTGCAAATCAGGGTCTGGCGGGCGCGAGTATCATCGCCATTGCAGATGTCAATGGTGACGGACTCAATGATCTCATTGTCACCGATCCGGGTCCGACCGGCGGGATGGCACCGACGGTGAATGTGCTCCTGCAGGAAGCGGCGGCTCACGGAACTTTCGCAGCGCCAGTCAGCTATCCGATCGCCGCGCAGGATCTAGCGCAATCCATTGTCGTCGCAGATCTGGAGGGTGACGGACACCTCGACATCGTCATCGGCGGGCAACAGTCCGTCACCGTGCTGCTGCATGACCCGGCAAATCCAGGCGAATTCCTGCCGGCGACCATATATCCGGCGCCGGGTGCGAACGAGATCGCGATCGCTGACATCAATGGCGACGGCAAACCCGACATTGTGGTGAGTAGCGGCGTAACCCACCCACCGCTGGATGGCATCCTAACAACGCATCCTGGCGTACTGCTGCAAAGCGCCACGACACCAGGCACCTTCGCAGCGCTGCAGGATCTGCCCTGAGCCGGGCCGCAAGCGCGGGGCGCGGCGCGTTTGGCGGTCGCGAGCGGCGGTTGAGCGAAGCTCTGCTCGAACCGATGATCCGCCACCTGTCACGACCCCGCCTCGGTCGCCGCCGCGAGATCGAGCGACACCAGACTTAGGTTCTTTGTTTCTGGCGCCCAGCGATAGCATACGAGCTCTCCAACCGTTAATACCGCGACGCATGCGCCAAGCGCCGTTCGGACGCCATATGCCGCGACAACGACGGGCAGGAGGAACGTGCTGACGGCGGATCCAATACGGCTTGCCGCGATGGCAAGCCCGATGCCGGATGCCCGCAGATCCGTCGGGAAAAATTCTGGGAGGTACACGTAAACGAGGTTCGAAGCCGCCGACAGGACGCCGGCGAATATGGCGAACAGCACAATCATCGCGCCCGGAGCGACGTTCGGCACTACGCTCAGGATGAGCATCGTGACGGCAGCGGCGGCAAAGCTACCGATCAAAAAGCTTCTGCGTGAGATCCGATCCACAATCAGAAGCCCCGCAATTGCGCCCGCAAACAGCGAGAAGTTGTAGATCAGCCCTCCAACGTAACCGCCGTACAGATTCAGCGCAGACATCACTTGCGCGACGAAGGTACCGACTGCGAAGTACGGAATGACCTGGCACGAAAAAAACGTGCAGGCAACCAGTGTGCGGATGCGCCACCGGGTCGAAAACAGTTAGGTCCATCGACCTTTGCGCGTAACGGTAACTGGAACGCTCGCCGGCAGGCGGATGTCGCCGCCGAACTTCGCATAAACGATCCGCGCGGCGTGTTCGAGGCGGCCGTGATTGGAGAGCCACAGGGGCGACTCGGGCATCGTGATGCGTAACGGCGTGATCAAGAGGCACGGCACCGCACTTGCCAGAAGCATCCATCGCCACGACTGCGGCCCCAGGGCTGTCAGGACAAAGCCGACCGCGTAGGCGCAGGCGTAGCCACCCGCCCAAGCAACCGAGAGCAAGCCTAGAATTCGTCCCCGAAGTCGGCGCGGTACGAATTCGGTCAACAACGTCTTGCTCACGACGTAATCAGTGCCGAGCAGGAAGCCGATCGCGAGCCGCAGCAGCAGCAACTGAGCGCCGGAACCGACCCGGAACTGCAGAGCAGACAATGCTGCGGCGAGCACCATGTTGTAGGCAAAGATCCACCGCCGTCCGAAATGATCTGCCGCCGGCCCCGTCAGGAGCGCACCGGCAAACAGTGCGGCCAGTGATGCGCCCCCGAGAAGCCCAAGCCAGACGGCGCTGAGACCCAGCTGAGGCGCTGCAAGGCTGAGCGCAATGCCGATGATTCCAAGCCCAAAGCCGTCCGCGAACACCCCTCCGGTGCTCGCGATGCAAATGCGCAAATGAAAAGGCTGCAGCGGTGCGTCATCGTAAGCCGTCATTGCCGTGTATCTTCCGTGGCGGTCGGGGGCTGCGGCGTCGGTCCTCGTGAGGGTCGCAATGTCATCAATTGCGCGGCTTGCGTGATGCTCACGTGCGGGCCATTTTGGCGTTAGCCAACGGTTTTAGCTCCTCGAAGGCGCGACCGATCACGTCGGTGCCCGGACCGCTTCGGCCATTCGCCAGACGACGCTTGCCGCTCGGCTCGGCCATTCGGGAGCGGTTATACGCTTAATCTGCCGCTTCGCATCATTCGCCCGTCGCGGGATCCGGCATCTTCCGCTCGCTCCGTAACCCGCACTACGCTCACCGTACGCTGGCCGTGTGGAGTCGCGGTCAATCCGACCTGAAACCCGTCCTTAGTCCCGCCCCGGAGTAGAGTTCCGCTCACGGGAGTGGACCATGAAGGCGAAGCGATTTTCCGAAGAGCAAATCATTGCGGTACTGAAGGAAGCGGAGGCC
>Ga0182024_10008334_pt1 | contig 21910 bp, 16 predicted proteins | sample P32metaG_FD_120480 | JGI IMG/M metagenome (GOLD analysis project Ga0182024, IMG submission 120480) | Permafrost microbial communities from Stordalen Mire, Sweden - P3-2 metaG (Illumina Assembly) | ecosystem: Environmental > Terrestrial > Soil > Wetlands > Permafrost | place: Sweden: Stordalen...
GCAACGGCCAACGCCGCGCAGATCGCCGCAACCGCATAAACACGGCTTCGAAACACCTAAAACAATTCTACGCGACTACGTTTCGGAGCGTTTTGTCGTTGCGCGCGGCTCGGCCGAGCGTCGCGAGCGGCTCGCGTGAAGTGCGGGTAGTGCATTTTTTTCTTGACTTTCAACGCAAAGAACCTTATAAAGGGGACACAACCGCGCTCTCTGATGAGTGGCGCGAATCTTGATGTAAAGGGAGAATCAATCGATGAAGAACGCAACCAAGAAGAAAGCGCCTGCCAAGAAGAAGGCTGCCCCGAAGAAAAAGAAGTAGCCTAGAGCAGGTAGTTTCGAGTTCAATCCCGGCCCCGAGAAATCGGGGCCGTTTTTATTTGCCCCGAGAAATCGGGGCCGTTTTTATTTTCCGGCCCGCTTCACTCCGTGAGCGGCGGAAGCGAATATTCGAATTCGTAGAAGTGCTTTCCGTTTTCGACCTTGATGGCAAGCGTCCCGGTGATGCCTTTGAGCTGCCCCGTTCCGGAGTCCGGTACCACCGTCACGCTGAGTTGTGGTGCGCCTCGCGACATGATGCCGGTGTGATGTAGAACGAAGGAGCCGCTTCGGCCATGGATCGTTCCGTTCACGCGTTCGATGGCCACATACACGCCGGAGCCCTTCACTTCCGTCATGTAACTGAGCATCTCGCCCTGGCTGGTCCCTTCGAGATCGCCCTCGAATTGCTTGTCGATCGACATCCGGCCGAGGTTGGCGCTTTCGGCGGGCGGGTTGTCCGGCTTCTGCGGGGCGAGCTTTACTTCGAACGTTCCGGACGCGTGAGTCGTCAAAGCGGCGGTCTCCTCGCGTAACCGGGCATCGCGTAACCGGGCATTACGAAACGTGTCGCGGCGCTGGCTTCATCACCCGCTCGATCGCCGCGTGCAACTCCTCGTATGTCATCGTCCCCGGATGATACAGCCGCACGATCCCCGCGCGATCCACCAGCACCAGCGTCGGCGTGGTGCTCGCGCCGTAGTTGCGAAAATTCTCTTCATTGACCGGCGCGGGCGTGGTGATGATCGCCGCGTAGAACTTCTGCCGGACTTCTTCGATGTAGCGCAGTTCAACCGCTGGAGCCGCGCTCTCGCCGCCCGCGACGTAGCCGTACTTCTGCGTCGGCGCGACGATCTCGAGACCTTTCGGCTCGAACTCGCTCTTCAGGCGGGCGAGGATCGGCACTTCACTCTTGCAATCGCCGCACCAATGCGCCCAGAAGAACAGGAGCACCGGCTTTCCTGGCGGCAGCGTTACGCCCACCAGCCGCGGCGCGGTCTTGCCTTCGAGTGTCAGCGAGTTGAGATTTTTCTGGATGCGCGTTCGAATCGAAGTAGCGTAATATTTCTTCAGCTCATCGCGAAGATAGGTGACCGCTTCGGTGCGCTCGCCACGCGCGGCGAAAACGTTGGCCTGAACCTCGATGGCCGCGCCCAGTGCGATCGGCAATACCGGCTCCCGATCGAGCGCGCGCTTCTTCAGCTCTTGCCGCGTAAGCTGATACGTTTCGTTCGCGTACTTTTCCGCCGCGTCCGGATTCTTCGCCGCCAGCTCGCCGCGAGCCATCCAGCTCAACGCCTCGATCACCTCCGGCGTCGCGCCTTTCGCCGCGCGATAGTTCTGGATCAGTTGCGCGCCGGCCTTGAAATCGTTCCGGCCGATCGCCTCGCGCACCTGGTTTGAAAGATCCGGCGGCGCGGCCGCGCTAACAGCAAGAATGGGAAGTACAATCAGAGTCGCGAAACGGGGCACTCGGTCAACCTCTACATCGAGGATAACAAGTACCCGCCGTCGACGACGATCGTCTGGCCCGTCAGATAGGATGACCGGTCGCTCGCGAGCATCAGCGCCACTTCTCCGATCTCCGGGGGCTGGCCCACGTGCTTGATCGGCTGCGCGCCCAACTGCCTATCGCGCCGAGCCTCGTTCTTCCAGAAATATTCGCTTAAGACCGTTTGAATCAGCCCCGGCGCGATCGCGTTGACGCGCACGCCGCTCGGCCCCAGCTCGACCGCATAGCATGACGTCATCATGATCAGCGCCGCCTTGGTCATGCTGTACAGCATGCTGTGATACTGCGGCCGCAGCCCCGCGATCGACGCGATATTGATAATCGACCCCGATCCGCGCGCACACATCCCCGGCCCCACCAGCTTCATCAGCCGGAACGTGCTCTTCAGATTGATCTCGACCATTTTGTCGAACTGCGCCTCGTCGAATTCGAGCGCCGGGCCTTGCGCGATGTTGGTCGCCGCGTTGTTGACCAGAATATCGATGCGCCCGAACTCGCGCGTGGTCGATTCGACCAGGTTCTGGATCTGATCCGCCCGGCCGACGTGGCACGCCACCGGCTTGGCAGCTGGACCCATCTCGCGCGCGACCTCGTCGAGCGTATCCTGCTTTCGCCCGGTGATCACGACCTTGGCGCCCTCGCGCACGAAGATTTCAGCGATCGACCGGCCGATCCCGCGGCTCGCGCCCGTGACGATCGCAATCTTGTCTCTAAGAAGGTTTTCAGCCATGAGCATCTATTCTCGCTCTTCTGGAACACCCGCCGCGCAGGAATCGTATCTTAATAAGGAGGGGACGATATGTATTGCACACGATGCGGCGTTCAATTGAATGAAACGGCAAAGTTTTGTTCCGATTGCGGGCAGCCGGCCGCGCGCAACGCGTATTCGGCCCCGCAGCCCTATCCGCGGCTGAGCCGTCCCCGCGAGGATCGCAAGATTGCCGGCGTCTGCGCGGGATTTGCGCGATACATGGGCGTCGACGTGACCCTCGTCCGCTTGATTGCCGTGGTGCTGATATTCGTTCCAGTGCCCTGCGGTCTGATCGCGTACCTCATAGCCTGGATCATCATGCCGAACGACCCCGTGGAGCTTCCAGCGCCCGCTTCTCAGCCGGCGGGAAGCCGCGCATGAACGAAATTCGCTAAATCTCGATTGAGCCTGTTATACTAGTGTTTTCAACCGGCTCCGGTGTGCGTAGTGTAGAGGCACGCCCGGGTGAGCGTACCGCGGGTTTTGGCGTTGTGCGCGTTCAGGCAATGAGCGCACAGCGGGTTTTGCGTTGTGCGCGTTTAGCTTGGGTTCACCATGTTCTTTCACGTCAGAGACCTGGGGGTTCGCGCCGGCCGGTTCGACGTGGAACTGGCTCCGGGTGTCGTCGAGTTCCTCGATCCGAAGCTGCGGCAAAAGGGTCCGCTGAAGGCCAGCGGAACGGTCGATCTGGTGACCGGCTCCCTGGGCGAGATTCGCGTGAGAGGGCATCTCGCCGTACCAATGGAGGCCGACTGCGACCGGTGTCTCGAGCCCGCGTGGTTTCCGATCGATTCGGATTTCGAGCTGTACTACCGGCCGGTCGAGGAAGGCTACGGCGAGGAAACCGCGATCGACGCGGGCGAAGCCGAGATGGGTTTTTACGAAGGCGACGGGATTGAGTTGAACGACGTCCTTCGCGAATTCGTGCTGCTCGCGCTGCCGATGCAGCGTGTATGCAGTGAAGTTTGCAAGGGAATCTGTCCGGTATGCGGCGAGAATCGAAATCTGATGAATTGCGCCTGCCAAACCAACGCCGCCGACGATCGGTGGGAGGCGCTCAAGGAATTACGGTCTGGAAATTGAGACCGGGAAATTAAAACCGTGGCCGACCGTTCGGCTGCCTGAACTGACGAGGTATTCATGCCCAATCCAAAACGACGTCATTCGAAGCGCCGGACCTCGGCGCGCCGCACTCACGATTCGCTGCGCCCCGTGGGCCTCGCGGAATGTCCCAATTGCCACGAGCCTAAACTGCCTCATCGGGTCTGCACGCGCTGCGGCAAATATAAAGGTCGCGAAGTGATCGAGGTCGCCGAGGCATAGGCGCTCGAGTTGGCCGATTCGAAACTGCGGGACTCGAAGCCGATGACGACAATTGCGGTCGACGCGATGGGCGGCGACCAGGCTCCCAAATCCGAGGTCGAAGGCGCCATTCGGGCCTGCCGGGCGCTGGACGTCAAAGTGATCCTGGTGGGCAAGCAGGATCTGCTGCGCCGTGAGCTCGATTTGCACGAGAATGCGTCGCGCCTGCCCATCGAAATCCGCCACGCGAGCGAAGCCATCACCATGGACGATTCCGCCGCCAAGGCGGTTCGCACCAAGAAGGACTCTTCGATGCGCGTCGCGTGCCGCCTGCATCGCGACGGCGAAGCGCAGGGCGTCGTCACCGCCGGCAATACCGGCGCGGCAATGGCGACCGCCAAAGTGGTCTTCGGGATGATTCGCGGCGTCGACCGCCCGGCGCTCGCCTCGGCGTTTCCGACCGTAAAGGGTTCGCCCGTCGTGGTGGTCGACGTCGGCGCCAATGTGGATTCGTCGCCGGAAATGCTCGCGCAGTTCGCGATCATGGGCGAAATCTACGCGCGCACCATTTTCCGCAACCCGAGCCCGCGCGTGGGCCTGCTCTCGATCGGCGAAGAGGAGCACAAGGGCAACGATCTGACGCGCGCCGCCACGCCGCTGCTCAAAGTGCTGCCGATTCACTTCATTGGAAATGTGGAGGGCCGCGACATCTATAGCGGCGTCGCCGACGTAGTGGTTTGTGACGGGTTTATCGGAAATGTAGCCCTGAAGGTCAGCGAAGGTCTGGTTGAGATGATCAAGAACATGCTGCACGAATCGCTGGCCGCGACGGTTACGCGAAAAATCGGCTATGTTCTTTCGCAAGCGGCCTACCGGGATTTCCGCAAGCGCGTCGATTACAGTGAGTACGGCGGAGCGCCGCTGCTCGGAGTCAAGGGCGTGAACATCATTTGCCATGGCCGGTCGAACGCGAACGCGATCAAGAATGCGATCCGCGTGGCGGCCGAATTCGCCGAAGGCCGCGTCACCGAAAAGATCGCCGGCGAGCTCGACCCCGTGGTAGCAACCCTATGATTACGCGGTTCGCGGCGGTCGCGCTGTTCGCCTCGATCATGCTCTTCACGGAGGGCGCTTTCGCGCAGAATCCGGTCGAGTGGACGCTTTCCTCCGATGCCGCCAAAGCCGCGCCGGGTTCCACGGTTACTCTGAAGCTGACCGCGAAAATCGACGACGGCTGGCACATGTATGCGCTGGCCACGCCCGCCGGTATCCCGACCACCATCCAGCTCGCCGATAATCCGGCCGTCGCGTCGTCAAGAGTTTTCACGCCCACCGCAATCAGCAAGTACGATCCGAATTTCAAAGCCGACACGGAAACGTTCGAGAAGGAAGTCACCTTCCTGATTCCAGCCGAGCTCGCGAAGAACGCGCCCGCGGGACCGCTCGAGCTGACCGCGCAGGTCCGTTATCCGGTCTGCAATTCGACGATGTGCCTGCCGCCCAAAAAGAAGGCGCCATCCTTCACCATCGACGTGGACTCCACGGCGGCTGCCGTCGCGTTCGCCGTTCCGGCCGGTTACACCGAGTTCAAAAAGGCGACCTCGGCCGCGGCTTCTTCGACGGCGCCGGCGCAAGCGGCGAATCCGACCAGCGAAGGCCTCGGCGTATTCTTGCTCACTGCCTTCGGATTGGGCCTCGCATCGATCTTCACTCCCTGCGTGTTCCCGATGATCCCGATCACCGTTTCCTTCTTCCTCAATCAGCGCGGCGGCATCGCGCAAGCGGTGGTTTTCTCGTTGGGAATCATCGTCTTGTTCTGTTCGCTGGGCCTGGGAGTTACGGCGCTCGTGGGACCGTTCGGCGTGGTGCAATTGGCATCGAACCCGTGGGTCAACGGATTTATCGCGCTGGTTTTCGGCGCGTTCGCGCTCAGCCTGATGGGCGCATTCGAAATCACGCTGCCGTCGAGCGTCTTGACGAAGCTCGATGCGGCCTCGCGCCGCGGCGGATATTTCGGGACGCTGCTGATGGGCCTGACGTTTTCGCTCACCTCGTTTGCCTGCGTGGGGCCGTTCGTCGGAAGCTTGCTTGCGGCATCGGTGCAATCGAAGGGCGCTGCACCCGTGCTCGGGATGGCGAGCTTCGCCACCGGCCTCGCCGCACCGTTTTTCTTCCTGGCCGCGTTCCCGTCGTATCTGAAAAAATTGCCGAGAAGCGGTGGTTGGCTCGCGCGCGTGAAAGTCGTGATGGGATTCGTGCTGCTGGCCGCGATGCTCAAATACGCGAGCGTCATCGATCAGGTGCTGCAAACTAACTGGCTGACGCGGGAGCGTTTCCTCGCCGCATGGTTCGTGCTGTTCGCGATGGCGGGATTGTATCTGCTCGACCTGTTGCGCCTCGAAGGTGTCGAACCCGGCGAGACGCTGGGGATCGGGCGAATGCTCGCCGCGGCCGTCTTCCTGATTTTCGCGTTCAGTTTACTCCCCGGAATGTTTGGAGCGCCCCTCGGCCAGCTCGACGCCTACGTTCCTGCGGCAACCGGCGGCGGATTGTTGGCCGGATCGGGCGCGGAACCGGGCCCGCAGTGGACCAAGGCTGATTACACGCAGGCGCTCGACATGGCGAAGCAGCAGAACAAGCCGGTTTTAGTCGCGTTCACTGGCTACGCGTGCACCAACTGCCATTGGATGAAGGCGAACATGTGGCCCAAGCCGGAAATCGCGGAGGCGCTGAAGGATCTGGTGCTGGTCGAGTTGTACACGGACGGTACCGACAAGGCGTCGGAAGAGAATCAGAAAATAGAGGACGAAAAGTTCAAAACGGTCGCCATTCCGTATTACGCGATTCTTGATTCGAGCGGCAACGTCATCGCGACGCTGGCGAATCGGGAAACGGACGAGAAGAAGGTGCTCGCGTTCGTAAAGACTCGGGCGTCGGGCGTTTGAGGCTCGTTGCCTGCGCGGAAGATCTCTCGCCGGAGACCAGCGCACCTGCATTCTGACTTCTGAATTCTGGCTTCTGACTTCTTCTTCGCTCGCGTCATCCCGAGCGCAGCGAGGGGGATCTGCTTCTCGGAAGTGCCGTCAATTTCTCGAACTGACCACCACCTTACTCCGGCCGGGTTGGTGATAGACTTCCCAGTTGGGCCATGTTCAGGGTATTTGCATTCCTGTTGCTCACGATCGGTTGTCTCGCGCAGCCTCCCATCCGTGGGTTCACCCCCGACCAATCCAAAACCCAGCACGAACGCGAAGATAAGGCCGCATCCATCGGCTCGGCCGAGCGCATTCGCATTCACATGGAGCGCATGTCGGCGGTTCCCCACCACGCCGGCTCACCGGGATCGAAAGCGGTCGCCGAATATGCGCTCGCGCAACTAAAGGAGTGGGGACTCGAAGCGCGGATGGAAGAATTCGAGGCCTTGCTGCCGTATCCCACCACGCGATCGCTCGAAATGATCGCGCCCACGCACTTTCGCGCGCAGCTCAAGGAACCCGCCATCGAGGACGACAAGTACACCAGCCAATCCGGCCAGCTCCCCAGTTTCAATGCTTACTCGGCGTCGGGCGACGTGACCGCGCAACTTGTCTATGTGAACTACGGGCTCCCCGAGGATTATGAATATTTGAAGAAGGCCGGCATCGACGTGCGCGGAAAGATCGTGATCGCGCGGTATGGACGGAGCTGGCGCGGCGTAAAGGCCAAGCTCGCGCAGGAAAGCGGTGCGGCGGGATGCCTGATCTATTCCGACCCGCACGAGGACGGATATTTTCAGGACGACGTGTACCCCAAGGGTCCCATGCGCCCCACGCAAGGCGTGCAGCGCGGCAGCGTGATCGACATGGCAATCTACCCCGGCGATCCGCTGACGCCAGGGTGGGCGTCGGAGCCGGGCGCAAAGCGGCTTTCCCGCGCGGACGCCAAAACAATTCTGAAGATTCCCGTGCTGCCGATTTCCTACGGTGATGCGCGGCCCCTGCTCGAAGCGCTGGGAGGGCCCCTCGCGCCGGAGGCATGGCGCGGATCGCTTCCGCTCACCTATCACACCGGACCCGGGCCGGCCGCCGTCCATCTGAAGCTCGACTTCGATTGGACCGACAAGCCGGTCCATGACGTGATCGCGGTGATTCCGGGATCGCTTTATCCGGACCAGTGGGTTGTTCACGGCAATCATCACGACGCGTGGGTCAACGGCGCCAGCGATCCGCTCAGCGGAACTTCGGCGCTGCTCGAAACCGCGCGTACGCTGGCGATGCTGCGCAAGGACGGATGGCAGCCCAAGCGGACCATCGTGCTGGCGCTGTGGGACGGCGAGGAATTCGGCCTCGTGGGGTCCACCGAGTGGGTGGAGAAACACGAAGATGAGCTCGAGCGCAAGGGCGTCGCCTACATAAATTCCGATTCCAACGGGAAAGGCAGTTTCGGCGCGAGTGGATCGCAGACGCTCGATGTGTTCGTGAGAGAGGTGCTGCGCGATGTGAACGATCCGGCGAGCGGCCGGTCCTTGATTGAGACGCCGCGTGGGCGCGGGCATTTGAAACCGGCGGATCGTCCCGAGTTCCGCCTGGGCGCGCTCGGCGCGGGATCGGATTACGTGGCGTTTCTCGATCACGCGGGTGTCGCCAGCCTCAATTTCGGATTCGGCGGCGGCGACGCCGGAGTCTATCATTCGATTTACGACACGTTCACCTGGTTCACACGCTTTTCAGACAGCGATTTCGTGTATGGCAAGACCCTTTCGCAGATCATGACGGCGAGCCTCTTGCGGCTGGCGGATGCGCCGGTTCTGCCGTTCGATTTCGGCGGGCTGACGCGCGCCGCGAAACGATACGTCGAGGAGATCCAGAAGATCGGGCAGAAGAACGAGATCGATTTTCGTGAAATTCAGGGGCAACTGGCGCGCCTGACGTCGCTCTCGAAAACTTATGACGAGGAGTTGGCTTCGGCGATGAAACGTCCGGCGTCGGTTTCGCAGGAGAAGCTCGCGAAAGTGAACGAAATCGTGATGCAGGCCGAGCGCGCGCTCCTGCTTCCCGACGGACTCCCCGGAAGGCCGTGGTATCGTCACCAGCTTTACGCGCCCGGCCTGTATACCGGCTACGGCGCAAAAACGCTGCCGGGCGTTCGCGAGGCGGCGGAGGCGCAGCGCTGGGATGAGGCGAATCAGCAGGCCCGGCGCGTCGCCCAAGCACTCCGGGCGATCGCCGATAAAGTCGACGAAGCCACCCACGCCATCAAAGATTGAAGCCCTCGCTCGATCAAGCTCGTCCTGGCCTGCGCGTGAGCGCGATCACGATGAGCGCGCAGAGATACAGCGCCGCTCCGATCAGCATGGTCGCGCGAAGACCCAGATAGATCGCGAGCATCAGCGCGCCGGCCGATCCGAGCACGCTCGCAGCGGCGTTGATCGACCAGGCCCATCGGATCGACGGCGGATGACGTTGTTCGAGCCGGCTCAGGCCGCTCGGGAAAGGCATTCCCATCAGGAATGCGGCGGGCGCGATCGAGCACGCCGTCAGGGCCATTTTAGCGAAAGACGGCCAACCGGCCGCGAGGCTCGCGAGCGGCGCAGCCGCGAACGCGAGCACGGCGATGAGGATGGTGATCGCCGCCAGCGCAATCATCAGCCTTTGGTCCGCGCCTGAGATCCAGGTGCGGCTGAAATAGCTGCCGGCGCCGCTCGCCACCAGCAGCGAGAAGACGATGACGGTGAGCGCGTAGGTTGGATGGCCTAGCAGCAGGACAAATTTCTGAATCAGCGCGACCTGGACCAGAATGTAGCCCGCTCCCAGACACAGGAAATACCACAAAAACGCGACGACGCCCTTTTGTTTCGGCAAGGCGCTCCCCAGCAGCGCGCGCGGCAAAACCAGAATCAGCGCGGTCGCGGCAATGCTGATCGCCATCACAGCGAACAGCAGCGGCACGGCGCGGTTCACTTTATGGTCGGCCTTGTCCTGTTCGGCGCTGCGGAAATAGCTCCACAAGTCGGCGCCCTGAACGGTGTAAAAAAAGAATGGACGATCGTCGTCGACCGGGGAAACGTCAAAAGGATAGGTCGTGTAAAACTGATTCGGATCCTGGCTGCGCAGCAGTTGCGCGAACGGATTCGCCCCGCGATCGCCGGGAATGTAGACCGCCTGGAGACCGGCGCGCGCCAACTCGACGCGCAGCCGGCTGAGGTCGTCCGCCGAGAATGGCTTGCGCGAGATCAGAACCGTGTCCTGCGCGTCTTCCTTGTCGAGGCTGGCCGCCTCTTGGCGAACGACAACCACGTGACTCGCGGGATTCGGCTCGCCCAGCCGGCCGAATGCATCTATCGCCAGCGAAACCAGGCGCAGCGATTCGCGCGGCGGATCGAAGCCCCAGCGCGTGAACGCGAGCATTCCGTCATCGGTGAGATGAGTCAGGTAATCGTAGAACGCGTCGGTGGTATAGAGATTGTTTTCCGAAAGCGCGAACGCCCCCGCCGCGGTGGCCGCCCACGTGTCGACCAGCGTGGCCTGAATCACCTGATATTTTTCGGAGCTGTGCCGCACGAACGCACGGCCCTCTTCGACTTTTACGTGTACTTCCGGCCGCAGATACAGCCGATGGCTCTGGCTCACGAATTCGCCGCGCATGATCTCGTTCGCGATGATCGGATTGATTTCGACGGCGGTGATATCGCGGCTTCCCGAGCCGAGCGCGCGCGCGACATCCCAGCCTCCGCCCGCGCCGATCACCAGCGTCTTCGCGCCCGGACGAATGATGTAGGGACATCCCGGCCCGCTGTGCGTCAGAACCAGAATTTCTTCGGGAGTCAGGTGATCCCAGTTGTAGTAGGCGATTCCGGTAGAGGCGTCCGCGTCGATGTCGATAGTCAGATGCTCGTTGCCGTGCACCCCGACACGCGAGAAGCTGTTCCAGGCGGCGAAACGCTCCGGCGGAAGTCGCGATCCCTTGGCATAACGAACGTCCAGCAGGTGAAGCTTCGCGTTCACCACCATCAGCGCGACCAGCAGCAGCGCCAGCGAAACGGCGGCGGCGCGGCGCCGGGCCTGCCCCGCGAGGTTGAACCAGATGGATGCGGCGACCGCGTAAAATACCGCGGCTGCGAGCACCGTGTTGGGCCCGCCGAAGTAATCGAGGAACGGAATCAGCAGCAGGCACCCCGTGGCCGCCCCGCCGAGATCGAAGAAGTAGGCGCGATCCACGCGCTCGATCGCCTCGGAAATCACCAGCGATACAATCACGCCCGCCAGGAAAAACGGCAGCGCGCTGGCGATATACACTGCCGCGAGCGTCGTCGCATTGAGCTCGCCGTGCTGCCACAGCAGAAATGCCAGCGAGGCCACCACCGCAAGGCTGGTCGCGAGTCCCGTCACGCCCAGCTTGGTAAACAGATTTCGCGGCCACTTCGCCACCACGTAGGAGTACACGCCGCCTGCCCCCAGCCCGAACAGCGCGATCGAGATCGCCAGAAACGCAAAGTGGTAGAAGAATACCACCGAGAAAATGCGGGTGAGCGCCAGTTCGAGGATCAGCGTCGCGAGCGTGGTGAAGCCGAGACCGAGATACAGGGCCGGCCAACGAATCGTCGGCGATGCAGTAGACGAGGTTGGAGAGGAACTGACTCGCGACAAATTACTACTTTAGCAGTGACCTGATTATGCTCAGGCCCGCGCCTCGTATGACACCGTGGATTTGCGCGGCGAGATCGAGCGCGATGCGCGCATCGGTGAGCACAAACGGCGCAAGTGCGATCCAGGAACTCGTCGATGTCTGGAGATTCCACTCCTCGATCGCGGCCAGCAGCAGGAACGGCGTCAGCACGCGGCCGAACGCGTTGACATCTTCCCAAACCGAACGGCTGCCGATCAACATCGCGGCGATCGCCAGCGCGTACACCGCGCACGCGCGCGGATTCCAGGTCCTCTGCCACGCGAGCCGCACCGCGAAAACCAGCGCGATCGCGATGGCCGCAAGCGCCGCGTAGTCCAGCGCGACTGCGGCAGCGTCCTTCAAAGGCGAGATCGAATACCGCACGGGATGAAGCAGGCGATCGGCGTATCCGGCAAAGGGTATCCATGATACGTAGTCCCCGAGCGGAGAGCGTCCTCCAGCCGAATGATGGGCGAGATAAAGATACCAACCGGCCGCGGGCAGCGCGGTCGCAGCGGCCAGCAGGGCCTGAACCAAGCGGCGCCGCGTCGCGAGATACACCGCGTAACCGGCGACGATCGGCAGCGCGGTTTCGCGCGTGAGCGCCGCGCACGTCAGGATCGCCAGCACTTTTGACGACGGCGCGGAGCGCTCGAAAGTATAGTTCGCGAAGCCCGCGGCAAAGGCCGCGAGCGCTATGTCGACCGTCATCCGATCGATGGACACCAGCGTCGCGGGCGCGAGCAGGAACGCGAGCCCCCATTCCGGCGCCCGTCCGATTCGCACGGCGCACCCCGACATCCAGTACACGCCCAGAAACACGAACGCAAGAATCACCGTGAAGTACGAAGCGTCAATCCAGGAATCACGCCCGAACGCCAGCAGCCATGCCAGCGCGGGCACGAAAATCCGCTGATAGCGAAAGGATGCATCGGCGATCGCCGCGGCCGAACCCTTGCGCATCCAGGGATCGTGCGCGATCAGATGATACACTTGCCCGTCGTAGCCTTGCGTGTCCTCGAACTTATAAAGATTTTCGGACCTCAGAAAATCCGGGGCCGGCATGCCGGCACGGATGCGGTAAAGCGCGGTCCAGTTTCCGCCGTAATTGTAGCGGACCGTGAGGAACTGCCACGACCATGCCGCCAGCGCGGCGATCAAGCCGAGCAGCGCCGCGCGTCGCATTTTTATGCCGCCCGGTTCTATCAACGTATCAACCCATGCATGACGCCCAGCGCCTGCTTGCCGAGGTTCAGCGCGATGCGGGCGTCCACCAGCAGAGTCGGGGCCATTCCGAGCGATGCCAGCGACCGCGTCCGCCCGCGCAGTGAATGCATCGCGATCAGCAGCAGCAGCGGCGCGAAGATCCGGCCGAAAGCATAGGCGTCTTCCCACTCAATTCGTCCGCGCAGAAAAACAACCGCAAGCGCGAACGCGCTGATCGCCGAGTCGAGCGGCGTCCAGGGTTCTTTCCTTGCGATGGGCCGCGCGATCATGATCGTGATCGCCAGCGCCAGCGCGATTCCCGCGAGCGCGATATAGTCGCACGAGATCGCCAGCGTATTGAGGCCCGCCGCCAGATGATAGGACGCCGGGTGCGAAATCCGATCGAAGAATCCCGCGAAAGGAATCCAGCCGAGAACGCGCGGCGGCATGGCGGATTCGCCGGTCCGCGCCGCGATGTACGCCTGCCATGCGATCGCCGGAATCGCGGCAATCAAGGTGAACCGCGCGTCGGAAAAGCGGCCGCGCGCGAGCAAAAAGACTTCGTAAGCCGCGAACAGCAGCCACGCGGTCTCCCGCGTCAGCAACGCGCAGGCGAGCACCAGCGTCACCTTCCACGGCGTCTTGCTTGTGTCCAACCGCCCGCGTTCGGAATACAGCGCGAATGCCGCGCATAACGCCGCGAGCGCAATGTCGACCGTCATCCGGTCGATCGAGGTAAGCGTGGCAGGCGATAAAACAAACGCGAGTCCCCAGGCCGCGCTCCGCGATGCGCGAGCTGCATACAGCGCGAGCCAGTACGCTCCCAGAAATGCGAACGCGAGAATCACCGCGAAATATGCGGCGTCGATCCAACGGTCGCGGCCCAAAGCCATGATCCATGCGAGCGCCGGCACCAGAATTCTTGCGTAGCGGAACGGCGCGATTTCCACCTCGGCGGGCGTGTTGCGGAGCATCCACGGATCGTGAGCCATGGTGTGAAAGCTCTGCCCGTCGTAGCCGGAAGTGTTTTGAAAAATGTAGAGGCGCTCGCCCGCGATGGACTCCGGCACCGGCGTTCGCGGGCCGATCATGTAGAGCGCGGTCCAGTTACCCCCGTAGTTGAAGCGGACGGTCAGAAACATCCAGCTCCAGAGCGCCGCGGCCGCTGCTAAACCAACCGCGGCAGCGCGAAGCGATTCTGACTTCTGACTTCTGGCTTCTGACTTCTGACTCCTGACTCCTGACTCCTTCTTGGTCACATCATGGCCGCCGGCGGCGCGGGCTCATCGGGACGGCCCGCTTTTGAAAGCGGCACGCCCACTATAATCAAGCCCAGCAGCACGATCACGGCTGCGCCCACCAGATACGACGGCTCGGCTTTGAAAAGCCCTTTTACCGGATCGAAAAACGCGAAAATAGGAATGTCTTTCCCTTTGAAATACGCGAACAACAGACCCGTCAGCGCCTCGCCGGCGATCAGTCCGCTCGCGATCAGGATGCCCATGTTGTCCACCCGCGTGCGCTGCGCTTCGTTGTACCCTTTCGCGGCGCTGCGCCGGTCGGTGATCCAGCGCAGCACGCCGCCCACGAAAATCGCGCCCGTGGTTTGAAACGGCAGATACATTCCGATCGCCACCAGCATCGGACTCTTCACTTTGATCATGATCAGGAACACGCCGAACAGCGCGCCCGCCGCCACCAGCGGCCACGCCATGTCGCCCGCGACAATTCCCTGCGCGAGCGCGGCCATTAACCCGGCTTGCGGCGCGGAAAGCTTCGGGTCGCCGAACCCGATGCCGCCGGATTTGATGTTGCCGACTTGCAGCAGGTGCAGCGGATAATACATCACGAAGCTCGCGACCACCACCGCGATCAGCTCGACAATCTGGATCGCGCGCGGAGTGCCTCCAAGAAGGTATCCAGCCTTGAAGTCCTGCATCAGTTCGCCCGCGACCGCCGAGGAAACGCACACCACCGCCGCCACTCCCAGCACCACGGCCACGCCGCTCGGCCCGGAAACGCCCAGCGACACCATCAGCAGCGCGGCGATGATCAGCGTCGAAAGCGTCAGGCCGGAGATCGGATTATTCGATGATCCGATGACGCCGCACAAATTTCCCGAAACCGTCGCGAAAAAGAATCCGACGATCAGCATGACCACGGCCGCCACCACTCCCGCGACCCACTGTCCCGAAATGTACACATACAGCGCGATCATCGCCAGAAAAACCACGCCGATCAGAGATAGCACGGTCTTCGCGCCCATGTATCGTTCGGTGCGCATCATCGATTCGAGCGGCGGCGCGCCGTGGCGCACTTCGCTGATCGCGCGGCCCAGGCTCGACGTCAGCTTGCTGCCCATCCGGAACAGCGCGTACGCCGCGCCCACCATCATGCCGCCCACTGCGATTGGACGGACAATGTATCGCCACACGGCGAAGGACATGTCGGCCCAATCGTTATCTTTCACGCCAGGCGGCAAAAATGTTCTGAGGTTGGGCCCGAGAAAATACATCATCAAGGGAACCAGCACGCCCCACGCTAGAATGCTTCCGGAAAAATTCAGCGCGGCGAGCTCCGGTCCGATCACATAGCCGACCCCGATCAGCGCGGGGCTCACCGTCGGTCCCGCGACCGTCGATACCGCCCCGGTATGCAAAACATTGGTGCTGGTTCGGTTGCCGAGCCGGACGAAGCTTTTCCCCAACTCGCCCACGCGCACGATGAAACTTTTGTCGCTCGCATACAGCGACAGCTCCACCAGCGCCTGCACCAGCGTTCCGAGACCGATGCTTGCAAACAGATATCGCGCCGAGTCCGCGCCGCGCCGGCCGGCCTTGTGAATTTCGGCCGCGGCTCGCGATTCAGGAAACGGAAGGCTGGCGTCTTCCACCAGAGCGCGCCGCACCAGCGAAACGAACAGAACGCCGAGAACGGAGCCCACCAGAATCAACGCGGTCGACTTCCAGTAAACATGGCTCGGTTCGAAATCGGGCCATGAACCAGCGAGGTAGAACGCGGGGATGGTGAATGCGGCGCCCGCGGCGACCGACTCACCGATCGATCCCGCCGTTCGCGAGATATTCTCTTCGAGAATGGAACCTTTCACCGCGCGCAGCGCAGCCATGCTGATCACCGCCGCGGGATACGTCGCGGCAATGGTCTGGCCGGCCTTGAGGCCGAGGTAGGCGTTGGCCGCGCCGAGCACTACCGTCAGCACCAGGCCGAGCAAAACCGCGCGCAGCGTGAATTCCTTCATGCTGACGTTTTCGGGAACGAAGGGGCGATGTGGAGTCATGAGTCCGGGCCTGAACGGACGATGATATCACTTGCGTTACAATCGGTTTTTCTGCATGCACGCGGTCTCTCCACCGCCGAAGGCGGTCTGTCTGGTGTCCGGCGGCCTCGATTCATCCACCTGTTTGGGCGTAGCCCGCAGCGACGGTTACGAATGTTACGCCCTCAGCTTCGACTACGGCCAGCGGCATCGGGTCGAGCTCGAATCCGCGGCGCGCGTGGCGAATCTTTTTGAAGCCCGCGAGCACCGCGTGGTGCGCATCGATCTGCGCGCGTTCGGCGCGAGCGCCCTTACCGCCGATATCGACGTGCCCAAACATCGCACCGGCGAAGATATGGCGACGGGCATTCCCATCACCTATGTCCCCGCGCGAAACACGATCTTTCTATCGTTCGCGATGGCGTGGGCGGAAGTAATCGGCTCCTCCGACATTTTCATCGGCGTGAACGCCATCGATTATTCGGGTTATCCGGATTGCCGGCCGGAGTTCATCGCGGCGTTCGAGAAGATGGCCAACCTTGCGACCAGGGCCGCCGTCGAAGGCCGCACGCATTTGCGTATTCACACCCCGCTCGCGAGCTTGAATAAGGCCGCGATCGTGAGGCTGGGCGCGGAACTGGGCGTCGATTTCGCGCTGACGCATAGCTGTTATGATCCGGGCAAGGGAAAGCGCCCCTGCGGCGAGTGCGATTCGTGCATTTTGCGCCGCAAAGGATTCGAGGAAGCCGGGATTCGGGATCCTCTATTGTGAAAATTTCCGAAATCTTTTACTCGATCCAAGGCGAAGGCAGTCTCGCCGGCATCCCGAGCGTGTTCGTCCGCACCAGCGGCTGCAATCTGCGATGCACCTGGTGCGATACGCCGTACACGTCGTGGAATCCGGAAGGTCGCGATATTTCCGTCGACGAGATCAGGAAACAAGTTCAATCCCACGGAGCGTCTCACGTCGTCGTCACCGGCGGCGAGCCTATGATCGCCGACGAAATCGTCGAGCTGACGCGGCAACTGAAGGCGGCCGGGCTTCACATCACCATTGAAACCGCGGGAACGGTATCGAAGGAAGTCGCGTGCGATTTGATGAGCATCAGTCCCAAGCTCGCGAATTCGACCCCGGCCGGCCGTTGGTCCGGCCAACACGATCGGCTCCGCTATCAACCCGAAGTACTCAAGAAACTGATTCAGCAGTACGAACACCAATTGAAATTCGTGGTTTCATCGCCGGAAGATTTAGCAGAAATCGAAGCAATCGTCGCCGAAACCGGCGCGGATCGGAATCGCGTGTTGCTGATGGCGGAGGGCGTCGACGCCGCCGTGATTCGCGAACGCGCCCAGTGGATCGCCGAAATCTGCAAGCGCGAGGGTTTTCGATACAGCCCCCGGCTGCATATCGATCTATGGGGCGATCGCCGCGGCGTGTGACTCTCAACCCGCGTCATCCTCAGCGCAGCGTCGCGTCATCCCGAGCGCAAGCGAGGGATCTGCTCTTACAAAATCCGAATCAACCGCGCGAAGCGCGCACCTTCATTCTGACTTCTGAATTCTGACTTCTGACTTCTGGATTCTGACTTCTGGATTCTTCTTCTGGATTCTTCTTCTGGATTCTTCTTCGCCCTATTGCACCGAAATCGTCGCGATGTTGGCGGCGCTGGTCACCGTGCCGTCGGCCGATTCAATCTGCACGGAGATTCCGTCGCCCGTCGGCGCGTTCTGAGGAATCTGAATATTCACCTGGTAAACTCCCGGAAATCCAGGCGCCTGCCCTGCGAAAAACACCTGTGCGCTGACTCCTCCGATCAGCACGGCCGGCATCGCGGCTGAACAAGCGCCGCTCGCGGCTGGACACGTTCCGCTGCCATCGGGGACTGAGGGCGTCATCGCCCCGAGCCCCGTCGCGTAAAAATACGCGAAAGCGCCGCGCGGAATCGGATGCGTGGTCAATCCGATATTCGCGTTCGTCGGTCCCGCGATCGAGTAATCGGTTAGATTCACCAACACTGCGTTCCCGACTCCCGGAGGAATCGTGAAGATACCGGGCGCCTGCGCGACCATCGTGACCGCCTGCGGCGTGGAGGCCGCGTTGTTCGAGGTGACGATCACGTTCGCGCTGCCGGTCTTGGTTTCAAAGGGCACCTGCACGTTGATCAGCCCTGCCGCGGGGATCACGTCGCGAATCGGCGCCGCGACGTTGTTGAAGCTCACGCTCACGCCGCCGAGACTGTCGAGAAAGGGAGCACCCGTCGCGTCCGATTGAGACGTGGCGAAATTGGACGCGAAAATGGACACGAGCGAGCCCGGCGCCACCGGCGATCCGAGACCGCTCGAGTTCTTAGCGAAGCTCGCGGCATTCAGTACGCCCCCGTTGACGATGGTGGGCGGAGTCGCGGTGGACGCAGGCGTCAAAACATAGCTGGCCGTGTAAACGTGATCGGGGGCGTCGGCCTCACCGTCATAGTTGACGACGTTGCCGGCGACATAGAAATTCACGTTGCCAACGTTGGCCGCCGGCGGAGTCCACGTGAATGTGTACGATTGCGAAGTTGTGTAGACATCCGTGTACGAGTTGGGGAAATAGTGCTCGATGAACTCCACCGGATCGGCGGGCGCACAGCCGTTCGGCGGCCTGAGATTGTTGTTGTCGCACAGGACGATGATGTTCGGGTTCGATCCAGGGTTGAACGTGCCGGCCTGGCCTTGGGCGGCATTGCTCGCGAGGCGCGCGGTCATCTGAAAACCGAAGTGCGTATTGACCGCATCGCTTGCAGTCACCGTAATGGTGATCGGCGAGCCGCCGGGCGTATACGTGCTTCCGCTCGAAAAAGTCGCGAGCACCTTGCCGCCGCTTGGATTGACCGGACCGCCGCTTGACAGAGACGGGGACGTATGACACGCCGTACTCGCGCACGAGTTCTGAGTGTCGCCGGGCGCGCCCGTGTGGCGAACGTCCGGCCCGTAGGAATATGCCAACAAGAACGCCGGAAATAATGCGACGCAGGTTCCGGCTACACCCCATAAGATTTTTTTTGCGCAAATCGACATCTTAAGTCTTCAAACACCGCAGCGCCTTTTTAGCTGTGGTGCTTAACGGGATTTCATGTAATTTTGAATGGGCCATCCAGCAAGCCAGTTTCCCGGATCGGATGCGCGCCCCGTCATTTAACAACCCTTTACGCACCACGAACTTGTAGTGGCGATGCGTAATCGTATGACGGAATTCGCCGAGCTTGGGCCCGGCACGGACCCCCTCCACTGGTTCGGGCAGATCCCAAAAACCGCGCACGCGCGAACTCGGCGTCAGAAGAATGCGGCCGCGATCCTGAATCACCAGCAACGTCCGTTCGAGCTGTTCCGGCAGCGGTTTAGCGCGTTTCGGCGGGAGCAACAACTGCGTGCCGTTTTTGCGCGCTTCGCAGTATTTTGCGATCGGACACCCCCCGCACCCCGGATCGCGGGGGGTGCAGAGGGTTGCGCCGAGCTCCATCACCGCCTGATTCCATCGGCCGGGATCTTTTCGATCGAGCAAAAGCGACGCATGCTGTTGAATATCCGCGGTTTCGTCGTTAAGCAAACGGACGAAGACGCGGCGAACATTGCCGTCTATGGCCGCGTGCGGCAAGCCAAACGCGATGCTCGCGATAGCGGCCGCAGTGTAGTCGCCGACGCCCGGAAGCGCCCGAATCGATTCAAAATCACCGGGGAAACGATCACTTTTTACGGTGTTTTGAGCAGTTTTTAGCAGGTTCCGCGCACGCGAATAATAGCCGAGTCCGGCCCACATTCTGAGCACCTGTTCCTCTGGAGCGGCCGCCAGGGACCGCACGTCTGGAAACGCGGCCAGGAACTTTTCGTAATACGGGATGACCGCCGCGACGCGAGTCTGCTGGAGCATGATTTCGGAAATCCAGATTGCGTAGGGATCGCGCGTGCGGCGCCAGGGAAGGTCGCGGCGATTGCGATCGTACCAGCGAAGCAAAGCGTTGCGGATCGATTTCGCGGGCAAACTCTATACTAGTAGAAGTACCCTCCCTTGAACGACTCCATTCGCATTCATGGCGCGCGCGTCCACAATCTGAAGAATGTGTCGCTCGATATCCCGCATGAGCGGCTGACGGTGATTACCGGCGTTTCGGGATCGGGCAAATCCTCGCTGGCGTTCGACACGATCTACGCGGAGGGCCAGCGGCGCTACGTCGAATCCTTGTCGGCGTACGCGCGTCAATTCCTCGAACGAATGGAAAAGCCCGACGTCGACGAGATCGACGGCATCGCGCCGCCGGTGGCGATACGGCAGAAAAACACGACGCGCAATCCGCGCTCGACGGTGGCAACCTCAACCGAGCTATACGATTTTCTGCGTCTGCTGTGGGCGCGCGCGGGCCGCACCTACTGCCCGACCTGCGGAATCCACGTCGAGCGGGAATCGGTGGACCAGGTGGCGGCGAAAATGTCCGCGCTTCAGGCGGGATCGCGATGGTACGTGCTGTTTCCGGTTACGCCCGAAAAAACCAGTGAGGCGCTGCGCGACCGGCTGTTCGATTTGCGGAAGAAGGGGTTCAACCGGCTGTATCAGAACGGGCAGGTGTTCGAGTTTTCGACGCCCGAATCGCTGCTGGAAGTCGATTTCTCAAAGCCCGTGTTCGTGCTGGCGGATCGCATTGCGACTGCGGAGAAGGTTTCGGACGAAGCGCGGCAGAGATTGGTGGACACGATCGAGATCTGCTATCGCGAAGCGGGCGAAGTGACCTTTCTTGAACCTGCCTCCGGCAGGGAACCCGCCGGCGGCGGAGAATCCCTGCGCTTCAATGAGAAATTTTCGTGCAAGCAGTGCGGCAAAGAGTTCATCGAACCCGAGCCGAGCCTGTTCAGCTTCAACAATCCTTACGGCGCCTGCAAGCGCTGCCAGGGCTTCGGAAACACCATCGATTACGACATGGAGCTGGTGATTCCGGATAAATCGCGCTCGATTGCGCAGGGCGCGGTGGACCCGTGGACCAAGCCGCAGCACTCCTGGTATCTCGATGAATTCCGCCGGGCCGCGAAGGGCAAAGTCCGGCTCACCGTTCCGTATTACGAGTTGAAAGCGGACGAGCGCACGATTCTGCACCATCAAATCCGCCGCTATTTCCGCGAGGTCGAATCGAAGAAATACAAAGTCCACGTGCGAGTGTTTCTGAGCCGTTACCGCGGATACACGCAGTGCCCGGATTGCGGCGGATCGCGGCTGCGCGCCGAAGCGCTTTACATTCGCGTGGGCGGAAAAAATCTGGCGGAGGTTTCGCGCCTGAACATTGCCGAAGCGCAGGCGTTTTTCTGCTCGATGGAGCTATCGCCCGAAGAGACCGCGATCGCCGACAAGATCCTGGTCGAAATCCGGCAGCGTCTGAAATTTCTGAACGACGTGGGCCTCGAATACCTGACGCTCGACCGTCTTTCGTCGACGCTTTCGGGCGGCGAGGCGCAGCGCATCCAGCTTGCGACGTGTTTGGGATCGCGCCTGGTGGGCGCGTGCTACGTTCTCGATGAACCGTCGATTGGCCTGCACAGCCGCGACACCGGACGGCTGATCGGGATTCTCCACGAGCTGCGCGATTTGGGCAACACGATTCTGGTGGTGGAGCACGATCCGGAAGTGATGCGGGCGGCCGATCACATCATCGATATGGGGCCCGGCGCGGGCGAGAACGGCGGGCGCGTCGTGTTTGAGGGCTCCTACGGGCAACTGATCGCGGAAGGCGCGAACTCGCTCACGTCGAAATATCTGCGGGGCGAATTGAAGACGTCGTATCTGCATGAGCGGCGCACCATCCATCCCAAGCGGGTGATTCGCTTCTTGGGCGCGCAGGCGCACAACCTCAAGAACATCGACGTAACCATTCCGCTGAAC
>Ga0182024_10008335_pt1 | contig 21905 bp, 22 predicted proteins | sample P32metaG_FD_120480 | JGI IMG/M metagenome (GOLD analysis project Ga0182024, IMG submission 120480) | Permafrost microbial communities from Stordalen Mire, Sweden - P3-2 metaG (Illumina Assembly) | ecosystem: Environmental > Terrestrial > Soil > Wetlands > Permafrost | place: Sweden: Stordalen...
GGCGACATTTCCGGCCGCACCGATCATCAGGTACAGGCCGATCATCCGCGATGAGGTCGCCGGAAACCACGAGGCGACCAGAAAGATGCCCGGCACATTGCCCGCCAGGGCGTAGCCCAGACCGGCTAGAATCATCGCCAGGTAGAACAGCGCCAGGCCGCTCGATGCACCAGCAAACCAGAATCCAGCCGTGAGGCACGCGCCTCCGAGCACTATGATTACCCGGCAGCTGATACGCTTCATCAGGATCGCCGGCAGCGGACTTGCCACGCCGCAGGCGATGCCGAGCAGTGAGAAGCTGAAGCCGGCCGCGGTCTGCGACCAGTGCAGGTCCGCGATCATCGTGTACAGCACCACGCCAAGGGAAGCGAACGTGGCGGCATTGAGAAAAAAGAACACCAGGCTGATCGCGCCCAGCGTCGACCATTGGTATCGCATATCAACATTGCTCATCGGGTAGCTCTATTTTAGAGGGAATGGTGATGGCGCGAGACGAAATGACTCCAACGGCGTTGCATCAGTTGCCGGCGACCCCCAGTAGCGTGCATTGGGGCTATTTCGATGCCGCCCTTGCGCCTGCGCTACGGGTGCGCAGCGGCGACCTGGTGCGCGCCGAAGCCATCACGCATCATGCCGGCGATGCACCGGAACTGATGATGGATGAGCCGATCCACCGCCTGTTTCGCGAGATCCCGGTCGCCGACCGGCGCCCGGGCAAACATATCATGACCGGTCCGATATTCGTCGAAGGCGCCCGACCCGGCGACATGCTGGAAGTGCGCTACCTGCAGATGACGCCGCGGGTGAATTACGGTTCCAATCTGGCCGCCAGCTGGGGCTACCTGTTCCAGGAATTCGACGCCCGGGAACGCGTCACGATCTATGGTATCGACCCGCGCAGCAATCAGGCCGCGGCCGTTTACGCCTACGACTTTCCCGGCAAGTACAATGTACCCGGAGCCATCACCCACTGCGCCGAATGCGATCGGCAGCCGGCGCTCGCGGGCGTGCGCGTGCCGGTGCGTCCGCACCTGGGAACCGCCGGCGTTGCTCCCGACGTGCCCGGGCGCGTCAGCACGGTCCCGCCCGGAAAACACGGCGGCAATATCGACAACTGGCGCATCGGCGCCGGCAGCACGATGTACTACCCGGTTGCCGTCGATGGCGCGCTGTTTTCAATCGGCGATCCGCACATCTCGCAAGGCGACGGCGAGTTGTCCGGAACCGCGATCGAAGCGTCGCTGAACGTGCTGTTTCAGATCATCGTGCGCAAGGACTTCAGCTTTCCGTCGCCGCTGCTCGAGACGCCCGAATGCTGGATCGTGCACGGCTTCGATGAGGATCTGGATCAGGCCATGCGCTATGCGGCGCTCGATATGTTGCAGCTGCTGACCGAACAGCAGCGGCTGTCGAGAAATGACGCCTATTCATTGATGAGCGTTGCCGCCGACTTCGGTGTCACGCAGGTGGTGGACGGGCGCAAAGGCATTCACGTGCGCATTGCGCGTGGCATATTTCCGTCCCGTCGGGCCCGTGATGGCGGCCAGCCCAGCTTCGCGACCTCGATCCACAGCACATCGCTGCTGAACGATCCGTCGACGGTCACCGAAAAATAATCCCGCGCTTCGACAGGCAGATCGTCAAATACCGCCCGTAGGGCTTCGATGCGGCGGCTCGGGGTCGAGATCCGACGCACCCAGCTGTCGAACTCGAGCGGCAGCTTCCACAGGTCGCTGGTCGAATTCGCCAGCCCAGGCACGCTGAGCATCGAGCGCCATTCGGAAGCGCGGTAATTGCGCACGTGCGACTTATCGCGCAGCAGTTCAATGGTCTGCAAAACCGTATCCAGCAGAGCCGATTCAGGCGCTACGACATCGATCACCACCAGCGTGCCGCCAGGTTGCAGCACGCGCACCGCTTCGGCCACAGCCGCCGGCACCGATGGCCAGTGATGAGCCGAGTAGCGCGTGACGATCAGATCGAAGCTCGCGTCATCGAACGGCAGCTGCTCAGCCGCGCCGCGCCGGGTCGCGATCTGCGAGTGGCCGCGTGCCATCGCCTCGCGCTCGACGATGGCGAGCATCTGTTCGGACAGGTCGTAGGCGATCACGGCCGCGGCGCCGCCGCGGGCGAGCGCGAATGCGGCGTGGCCGGCTCCGCTGCCCAGATCCAGCGCCCGCGCCGGCTGCAGCCGCCGCGCCAGGGCGTCGAGCCGATCGAGGTCGGCGCCTTTGGCGTGCACGCTGCTGGTTAGGTAGTTCGCCGCGCTATCGCCGAACTGGCGCGCCGAGAGCTCGGGCTGATCCATGGGGCCTCCGATCTTCTATTCCAGCGGCGCCGGCGCGATCGGTACGATCGGCATCGCGGGCACTGCCCGCGTGCGCAGCAGCTGCCACTGGCCCCACAACACCAGCGCGACGCCAGCCAGCGTCACCGGCGGCCAGCGCTTGTGCTCGAATACGCTCGACATCACCATCGCGAGCAGCGGCGTGAGCGCCAGAATGTACGAGGCCATGGTATAGCCACGTCGTCGCGCCAGGCCGAAGTAGAGCGTGAAAGCCAGCACCGAGCCGACCAGGCTCAGATAGCACAGCGATAGTACGTAGCGCGCGGTCGGTTCGAAACTCCAGTGCTTGCCGGTCAGAAACGCGTACAGCACCAGCGCCAGTGCGCCATAGGCCATCGCCCAGGCAGTCGATGCTGACAGCGGCGCCCCGGCCTGCTCGCCGCGAAACGCAAACACATTGCCGATTCCGGACAGCAGCACGGCGCCGAAGGCCAGCGCGACTCCGAACACGGTGCCGCTGTCGATCCTGGATTGCACGATCTCGCTCCAGGACAGCAGCGCGACGCCTGCCACGCCCACCGCTGCCGCCACCCAGGCGTGCTGCGGCGCGCGTTTTCCCAGCAGCGCACGGAACATGACCAGATTCACAAACGCCAACGTCGCGAAGATCAGTGCCACCAGCCCCGAAACGATGCGCAGCTCCGCGGCGTAGGTGAACGCGTAGTCGGCCGCGAACATGAATAACCCGACGCCCGCCGCCGCCGCGTGCTGCGGCCAGGTCAGCCTGAGCGGTTCACGCCGCATCAGCGCCCACAGCCCCAGCACCAGCGACGCCAGCGTGAAGCGATACACCAGCGACACCACCGGATCCACGACACCCAGTTGCAATGTGATCGTGAACCAGGTCGTGCCCCAGGCCAGTGCGCAGATCGCGACGGCGGCCAGGTCAAGGAGGGATCGTCTGATGTGCACGGGCAGCTTCAGTGTGCCTTGCCGGGCATGTCCGGCATATCGGCGCCCGCGTCGGGCGGGCGCAGTTCGAACTGCACGGTGACCGCTGCACCCGCGGCGAAACTCAGCGTCACCGGCACGCGATCCCCTGGCTTCAGTATTTTGGTCGGGTGCGCCAGCATCAGGTGGTAGCCCTGCGCGGCAAATGAAAGGCTGGAATGTGGCGCGACGGTGATTTCATGCACCGGCATCATCTGGCTGGTGCCGGCCACATTACGGCTGCGGTGCAACGACACATCGGCGTAGTCCGGACACGACGCCGCGATCAGGCTCGCGGGCCGATCGCCGGTATTGACCAGTGTGATATAGCCGCCGGCCGGAAGATCTCCAGGCAGCCAGCGTATCCAGGCGTCCGTTACCTGCGGCACGGACACATCCTGGGCGCCGAGCGCGCCGGCTGACACAGCCATCCAGCCCAGCACGCAGGCCGCAAGAACGATGTGCCTGGCGTGCATGATTCGCTCCGTCGTCATTCCGGGGGTTGATACAGCCGCTGCGTGCCGCAGGATCCACAATGGCGCGCTCTGCCGGGCGGTACCATGGCCATCTTAAATGATAACTTGGCGCCCATGCGCATCCATCCGCTGAGCGTCATCGTGTTGCTGGTCGCATGGTCTGTCGGCGCGGCAGGCAGCGCGGCCGGTGCCGCGGGCGGCGACTCCACCATGCGAGCCGCGCTGGTCAGCGCCGGCAAAATCCAGATCGGCGACGTCGCCCGACCGGTCGCCGGCCCAGGCCAGGTGCTGGTAAACATTCGCTACGCCGGGGTCAATCCGGGCGACTGGAAGGCGGCTGGAGGTTCAGCGGAAGCGCCCGCGATGCCGGGCGCTTCGGCCGCTGTCAACGTGCCGGTAATCCCCGGCGTCGACGGCGCCGGGGTGATCGCGGCCGTGGGACAGGGCGTGACCGGCTATCGCATCGGCGATGCCGTGATCCTCTGGTCGCAGGCGCGCGGCACTTATGCGCAGTACGTCGCGGTGCCTGCCGCCACGATCACGCTCAAACCCGCTCGGCTGTCGTTCGCCGAGGCCGCGGGCGTTGCACACGCCAGTCTGGCGGCCTGGAACCTGCTGATCGATCAGGCCAGGCTGCGCTCGGGTCAGACGCTGCTGGTGCTCGGGGGCGCGGGCGGCGTCGGTTCGGCGGCGGTGCAGATCGCGACCAACCGGGGCGCGCATGTGATTGCGACCGCATCGGCGCGCAACGCCGACTATCTCAAGGCCCTGGGCGCTAGTACCGTGATCGACTACAGCGCGCAACACTTCGAGGATCAATTGCGCAATATCGATATCGCGCTCGATACCGTGGATGTCGACATTGCCTATCGCGCACTGGCGGTAGTCAGGCGCGGCGGCTATCTGGTCTCGAGCGTCGGCCTGCCGCTAGCTGCGCAATGTGCGGCTCGCGAGGTCGTGTGTTCCGGCCGCACGCAGACCGGCACGCCAATCCGCCTGGTGCTCAAACAGGTTGCCGACTGGTCGCAGGCGGGCATTTTCCGGGTCAATATCGACCAGACCTTTGAGCTCACCGAGGTGCTCAAGGCATGGCAGTACAGCCAGGCCGGCCACACCCGCGGCAAGTCCGTGATCAGGATAAATGACTGAAATGCATGAGATTGGCGGCCTGCGGATGCATTATGGAGCACGCCAGCGAGGCGCCGGGCGTCGCCGGCCGCGGGAACTTTGGCACAGTGAGTTCCGTCTCAGGATTATGCGGGGGATTCTGTCAAGCTGTGCGCCTTACGAATTGAAGGGATCGTCGAACCTTACGTGAAACCCGATCATTTGCGCACCGCGCTCGCACGGTCTGCCGTCATCAGCGTGTTCGGGGCGTTACTGCTGCCGCTGCCGGCGGCGGCCCACCTGGGCGGGGACAGCGACTCGGTCGAGGCGGATCGCCAGCAGCTGAGCGCCGACCTGCGCAGCATTCCGATGCAGCAATACAACCTGCATGAAATCCGCGCCGCCTCCGGCACGCTGGTACACGAGTATGCGACGCGCCAGGGCACGGTATTCGCGGTCACCTGGCAAGGACCCCTGCCCCCCGACCTGCACCAGCTGTTCGGTGATTACTACCAGCGCTACCAGGCCGCGGCCGCCACGCCGGTGCGGCCCGGCATGCATCGGCAGCTCAATATCGCGGCCGCCGATCTGGTGGTGCAGTCGACGGCGCGCCTGCGCGCTTTCCGTGGCATCGCTTATATCCCCAGCCTGTTACCCGCCGGCGTTTCCGCTGCCGATCTTCAATAGCGAGACTGATGCATGAGCCAGCGTTTGCGATGGACCCTATGGCTTGGCCTGTGCATTCTTGCCGGCTGCGGCGGCGGCGGCGGCGGCAGTGCCAGCAGCTCGAGCAGCAGCTCGAGCGGCGCGAGCGTCTCGAATGTCATTGCGGTCACGGTCGGGTCGGGGCCTGCGGCGGCGAAGGGAGGCACGTTCAATATTCCGTACGCCAGCGTGAAAGTCTGCCAACCGGGTACCAGCACCTGCGCCACCATCAATGACGTACTGGTCGATACCGGGTCCGTCGGCCTGCGCCTCATGGCCTCGGCCCTGGCAGACGCCGGCCTGACACTGGCCGTTACGGCCGATCCGGCCAATGCCAGCAACAGCATCGCCGAATGCCTGCCGTTTGCCGACGGCTATACCTGGGGTCCGGTTGCGGTGGCCGATGTCAAACTGAGCGGTGAACTGGCGAGCAGCGTGTCCGTCAACATCATCGATGACAATAGCTCTTATGCCGCAACGGCTCCCACGAGTTGCACCACCGGGCTCAGTCAGAGCACCACCTCGCTGAATTCGGTCCTCGCCTTTGCCGCCAATGGGGTACTGGGCGTGGGCATCTTCGACCAGGATTGCGGCACCTCCTGTGCCGACTGCACCAGCTTTACGGGTGGCTGCGGCACCACCAACGACCTCTACTTCAGCTGCAACACCGCCACCAACAGCTGTGCATTCACGCCGGTGGTGCTGACCGCTCAGATCAGGAATCCGGTGGCACTGTTCGCGACCGACAACAACGGCGTGATCCTTGAATTGCCTCTGATTCCCGCGGCCGGACAAGCCGGGGCCAGCGGCACGCTGGTGTTCGGGATAGGGACCCAGAGCAACAATGCCCTGGGCAGCGCCTTCGTGCTCGCGATCGACGGCCTCGGCAATTTCATCACGACCTACAAGAGCCAGACGCTGAACGGCTCCTTCATCGACTCGGGATCCAACGGTTTGTTCTTCCCGGACAGCACCATCACCGTGTGCACCAGTACGCAATCCGACCCGAACGCCAACCAGTTCTTCTGCCCCGCATCGACGCAGGCGCTGACGGCCGTGAATCAGGGCCAGGACGCGGCCGACAATCCGGTGGGGGCCAGCAGCACGGTGAATTTTGATATCACCAGCCTGAACAGCATCAACGGGAACTTCTACGCCACTGCGGAGATCGGCGGCCCCGCCGCCACCAACGCCACCCTGGGCAGTTATTTCGACTGGGGCCTGCCGTTCTTCTACGGCAAGAATGTGTACACCGCGATCGCGGACAAGACCGCCGGCACAGCGACCGGCCCGTTCTACGCTTATTGAGCAGCCCGCCCCGCCGGATTTAGCGCAGCGCCACTATCGGCTCAGCAGCGGCACGCCGATGATCAGAGCGTGCAGCCGGTAGATGAACAGCGCATACAGCGCCAGGCCCAGCAGCAACGCGATCAGGTCGTTGTAGCGTGAAGGTGGCGCGCTGGGAACCGGCATCGGAACGCGACGCTTGAGCGATATGCGAACCACCACGGCCCAGATCAGAAAGCTGCCGAACAGCAGCAGGTCGGGGAGCGTACCGTTGACCAGCAGGTGCGCGGTGGCCCATATCTTTACCGCGGCCAGCATCGGGTGCCTGGTCGCGGTCCTGATGCGCCCGGGCAGGTAGGCGGCGAACAGCAGCGGAAATACCGGCAACATCAGCAGCCAGGTCACGTAGTGCAGCCATGCCGGCGACACGTACAACACTATTGGCGTGCCGCGCGCGCGCGCAAACCCGAACACCATCAGCGCCAGGCCGGCCGCGCTGATCAGCGAGTACACACCCTTCCATGAGCCGGCACGCAGATGCATCAGCACACGACTGCGCCATCGCGGCGCAATGACCGCCACCGAATGCGGCCCGAAGAACAGGATCAGCCCCGCAACCAGCATCAGCATCGTGGACTCCCCAGCGTCACTTCCGCAGAGCGCGCGAAGTGATAGCATCGCACTCCGGCGGCGCCGATGTAAGGCAATTGACGGGAGACCCCCATGGCTGAGACGCATTCACGTCTGTTATCGCTGCGGCATGCTGGCGCAGCGCTGGCTCTGACTTTTGCCATCGGTGCGGTCGCGGCTGAAGGCAGCTTCAGGCTGCAGAGTGCCACGGTAGCGCCGGACAGCATGCTGTCGAACGATCAGGTCTACAGCGGCTTTGGCTGCAGTGGCAAGAACATCTCCCCTGCACTCAGTTGGAAGGGCGCACCGCGGGCCACCAAGAGCTTCGCCGTGACAGTCTATGATCCGGATGCGCCCACTGGCTCGGGCTGGTGGCATTGGGTGGTCTATAACATTCCGGCCGATGTAACCGAACTGCCCGCCGGCGCCGGCAATGCCGGCGGCAAGCTGCCCGCCGGCGCCGCGCAGGGCCATACCGATTTCGGAACGTCCGGCTTTGGCGGCGCCTGCCCGCCCGCCGGCGATAAGCCGCATCGCTATATCTTCACCGTGTACGCACTGAAGACCGAGAAAATCTCGGTGCCGGATGAAGCCAGCGCAGCCATGGTGGGCTTCATGATCCACTCCAATTCGCTGGCGAAGGCCAGCCTGACGGCCCGCTACGGGCGCTGATCGCAAGCTCAGGCCCATGACACGCGCCGGTGTAGCGATTCGCAAGCTTCAGGTCCACGCCGACGGGCGCGGCACGGTTTTCGAACCGCTCGAATCCCGGCTGCTGGCCGGTTGGCGCAACGTGCATACGGTGGTCTCGGAACCCGGAGCGGTCCGCGGCAATCATCGGCATGTGCGCGGCACCGAAGTCACCGCGATCCTGGGACCGGCGCTGGTTCGTTATCGGGTCGGCGACACCATCGAGGAACGGCAGGTGCCGGCAGGCGAAGCCTGGCGCTTCGAGTTCCCACCGGGAACAGCGCATGCATTCAAGAACACCGGCGCGCAGCCGATGATCCTCGTGTCTTTCAATACCGAAGAACACGATCCTGCGCGAGCGGATGCAGAACGCGACGAGCTGATTGCCCCTTGAGCCTAAGGACCGCTGCGACGGTCGCACCAACGCGCCACCTGCTCAGCGCAGCTGTGTATCTCGCGGGCGCCCTTTTCAGCGCTGCTGGCGTGGTGACCACAGCCGCCGGCGCCACCCCGGATGCGGGCAGCGCGCTGGCCGCCGCGCGCAACCTGCGCATTCAGGGCTGCGCCGGTCACCCGGGTATACGCGCCGCACTGAGTGACAGTACCGCCCTGAATGCCGCCGCGCTGCAATGGTCGCGCGCGTCGAACCTGAAGTCGGCCGTCGAGCGGTCCGGCTATCGCGCCGAACAGTCCGCGGCGCTGCATGTCAGCGGCGATGCGGGCGCGCTGCAGCAGGCCATGAGAATCAAGCTGTGCGCCGAACTCACCGACCGCAGCTTTGTCGATCTGGGCAGTGCCGTGCGCGGCCACGACACCTGGATCATCATCGCCGCGCCATTTACTCCGCCGGCACGCATTGATGCCAATGAAATCGCCGCTGAGTTGTTGCAGCGGGTCAACGCGGCTCGAGCCCGCCCGCGGCATTGCGGTGATAAATTCTTCCCGGCGGCACCCCCGCTGCAGTCCAACGCACTGCTGCGTCGCGCGGCCGAGGTGCATGCGCAGGACATGATCAGCCACGATTACTTCGCACACAGCGGCTACGACGGCAGCACTCCGGCGCAACGCGTGACCGCGACCGGCTACCGCTACCAGATCGTCGGCGAAAACATCGCCTCGGGACCGGACAGCGCCGCGGATGCGGCCGATGGCTGGCTCGCGAGCCCGGCGCACTGCGAGAACATCATGGATCCACGCTTCAGTGACAGCGGCATCGCGTATGCTGCGACTGCCAGCGGCACGCCGCACATCTATTGGGTACAGGAATTTGCGGCGCCGTACTGAAGGTCAGTGAAGCATATCCGGGAGGCAGCGATGGCTCAGTATTCAGCCGAGGTGATCTGGGAACGAGGCGATGCGGTTTTCACCGATAATCGTTACTCGCGCAGGCATCGCTGGCGCTTCGATGGCGGCCTGGAGGTGGCGGGCTCATCCTCGCCGAACTCGGTGCCGGTGCCAATGTCGGATGCCGCCGCCGTTGACCCGGAAGAAGCCTTCATTGCCGCTCTGTCGAGTTGTCACATGCTGTGGTTTCTGGCGATCGCCGGCAAACGCAAGTTTCGAATCGACCGCTACCACGACCAGGCCACGGCAGTTCTGGAAAAAAATGCCGGTGGCAAATGGTACGTCAGCGTCGTGACGCTGCATCCCGAGGTGCAGTTCTCCGGCGAGCTGTTACCCACCGCACCCCAGATTGAGGACATGCACCACGCCGCGCACGCTGAGTGCTACATCGCCAACTCGGTGAGCTCACAGGTGCGCATCGAGCCGGTCTTTCCTGCGGTGTAGCTAGAACAGCGATAACTCGGCCGGCGCCGCCGGCTGCGCGGCAGCGCTCGCCACCGAGTCGCTGCGCACCAGTCCGGTCACTTTGACGCCGAGCAGACGCAGGCGGCGCTCGAGTGGCGCGCGCTTCAGGCACAGGCCGGCCGTGCGCCGGATCAGTGCCGCGTCGTTGGTATAGCCATCGATAGTCTGATCGCGCGTCGCGCGCTGGAAGTTGTCGTAGCGCAGCTTTACGCCGATGGTCTTGCCGACGTAGCCGTGGCGCTGCAGGTCGCCGGCCAGATGCTCGCACAGCTCGGTGAACAGCGCTCGCAATTGCGCACGGTCGCGCACCGCGTGCAGATCGCGCTCGAATGTGGTTTCGCGGCTCATCGACACCGGCTCGCTCTCCGCCACCACCGGCCGGTCGTCCCATCCCCAGGCGGCCTCGTACATCCAGCCGCCGTGGCAACGGCCGAATTGCTGTACCAGCCAGTCACGCTCACAGCGCGCCAGCTCACCGATGTTGCGGATGCCAAGCTGCTCGAGCCGTGCGCTCATTCGCGGTCCGATGCCATGAATCCTGCGGCACGGCAGCGGCCAGATCTGCTCGGCCAGATCCGACTCATAGACGATGGATACGCCATTCGGCTTTTGAAACTCGCTCGCCATCTTGGCGAGCAGTTTGTTCGGCGCCACGCCGATCGAGCAGCTGAGGCCGGTGCGCTCGTGGATCGCCGCCTGGATCCGCAGCGCGAGCGCCCTGCCGCCCATTTCCAGTCCGCCTTCGGCGGCGCCAAAGTCGATATAAACCTCATCCACCCCGCGATCTTCGATGAGCGGCGCCATTTGCACGATGACGGCCTTGAACAGCCGCGAGTATCTGCGGTACTCATCGAAATCCACCGGCAACAGCACCGCCTGCGGACACAAGCGCGCCGCGTTCATCAGGCCCATGGCCGAGTGCACGCCAAACTCGCGCGCAGCGTAAGTCGCCGTGGTGACCACGCCGCGTCCGACATAGTCGCGCAGCAGGGCATGCTGCGCCGGCGCGGCCTCGCCCTGATCCTGCACACGGCGGCTGCCACCGATCACGACCGGCAGGCCGCGCAGATCGGGGTAGCGCAGCAGTTCGACCGATGCGTAGAACGCGTCCATATCCAGATGCGCAATGCGGCGGATGGCGGCAATCGGTGGGCTCTGGTGCATGCGCCGCCGATGATAGGCGCATCATCCCCGGTGCATCAAAGTCATTGATTTCAAAGGGTGCCGGGCGTTGAGTAAATCTCAACGCCACTTGAGTGCTTTGCCATCCAGCCGTGCCTGGGCAGCGCATCCTTTCACTCAGCAGTTTTACGCAGCACACACTTTCAGGCACTTCAGGAGATTCCCATGCATAGCCTCACCAGGACCTTGATCGGCGCCCTCGTCGCATTGCTGATCTGCGGCGCTGAAGCAGCACTGTTCGCAGCCGATGCGTCGGCGGCGGATCTATCGCAGTCACTCAGCGTGCACTACGCCGATCTGAATCTGGATCGGCCGGCGGATGTGGCCACGCTCTATCGCCGGATCGCGACCGCCGCGGAGGACATTTGCGGTCCGCGGGTGTTGACCGGTTCGCACCTGCCGGAGCCGGGTTATCAGCTCTGCTTCAACGACGCCGTTGCGCACGCGGTCGCGCGGGTGGATCGCCCCGCTCTGAGCGCTTACCATCAGCAGCGATTGGAGCTCGCGCCGCAGCGCGCTGCGACGATTGCGCAGCGTTAGCATGGGAGGACGACTATCGCCAGCCAGAAGCCAGCCAGCCAGAAGCAAGCCAAATCGGTACGCACGCGGGCCGCTTCAAGCCGTTCTTCAGCCCCCTCTGTGCGCAGGCTGCCGTTGGGCAGCCTGCGTGTTTTTATATCGGTCGCCCACCATCTTAGTTTCACGCGTGCCGCCGATGCACTGGGCGTGACAGCCAGTGCCGCCAGCCTGCAGATCCGCTCGCTGGAAGAATATCTGGGGCGGCCGCTGTTTCGGCGCAATGGTCGCCAGGTGGTGCTAACGGCCGAAGGCGCAGCACTACTGCCGCGTGTACGTCAGGCGCTGGAACAGCTCGAGCGCGCCGTGGATGATGCGCGTCGCGACCGTAACGCCGGCCCAGTGCGTGTGAGCACGCTGGGCTCGTTTCTGCAGCAGTGGCTGCTACCGCGTCTGGAACGGTTTCGCGTTCTGTACCCCGACGCCGACCTGCATTTGCACACCTCCGACAAAATGGTCGATTTCGTGCGCGAGGATTTCCACGCGGCGGTTCGCTTCGGCAAGGGCGGCTGGCCGAACGTGCACAGCGAGAAACTGCTCGACGAGTGGCTGGTGCCGGTGTGTTCACCGGGGCTCTACAGGAAATTCGGTGCGCTGCGCGATGCCAACGACCTGCGGCGTTACCCGCTGCTGCACAGCGTGAGCGAGCCCTGGACCGTCTGGCTGTTCGATGGCCGCAGCAGCGAGCAGTCGGGTACGCCGCGCGGCGCCGTGTTCGATGCCTCGGTGGCGGTGGTGCGCATGGCAGAACAGGGTGCAGGTCTGGTTCTGGCCCGGTGGAGTCTGGTCGCTGATGAAATCGCCAGCGGTAAGCTGGTGCGTGTCAGCGACCGGGCGCTTCGTATCGAGGAGGCCTACTGGCTGGTTTGCCCGACCCGTGCCCTGGCCCTGCCCGCCGTCAAGGCCTTCACGGACTGGCTGCGCAGCGAGGCGGCGGGTTTCATCTATCCCGAGGAATAGGTCGATATTGTTTCTTTAGAGAAACAAAACTTGTACTTTGTAGCAGATACGTGGCTTCAAAGGACACAATCTGCCGATTCATCCCCGGTTGCCGATAGTCGCAGTGCTCTGTCGGTGCTCGCCTTAAGTCGGGCTCGGCTTACCAGTCGGTGACGGACCGCTGGGATCGCGGCATCCGTTCGCCGAGCGCCTCCTTTATCCAGGCCCACGCAAACATCGCTGGCAGCGCCACTACCAGTACGGGCAACAGCAGCAGCCGGAGCGCAATTCGCATGATCATTGTGGCGGCCTCATGAGACATCAGTCTGGCTCGTTGCTGCTGAACGCAGACTGAAGCGCGAGCAGCCATCCGCATCAACGTCAGTACCAACGTCACCGTCAACGTCACCGTCAGCGTCGGCCTGCGGCGGAGCACGCTTGGGGTGTTTTGCGCTTCCTGCCTATTGCGAACGGTCAACCGGAAGCGTAGACGAGGCGTTGACAAAATAGCTGGACGCTACGACATTGCGCGGCGTCGCCGCAGCAACGGCAGCAGTGTGGCCGCGGCACGAAGCGGATTTAACTCTTCCATCTCAAGGAGTGTTGATACATGCCTACGCGCAAACTATTGCTCGCTACGTTGTGGCTGGCCGCGACCGCGAGCCTTGCACCCGCAGTGAGCTCGGCCGCCGTCAACATCGACATCGACGTGGCACCGCCCGCGCCCCGGGTCGAAGTGGTTCCGGAACTGAGGCATGGTTATGTCTGGGCGCCAGGATTCTGGGAATGGCGCGGCCACGAGCACGTCTGGGTCCCCGGCCACTTCATCCGGGAGCGTCGCGGCTATCACTGGGTACCGGATGCCTGGGAAGGCAACGGACCGCACTATCACTATGTCCGTGGACATTGGGAGCGCTGAATCCGCCCACCGTCCTGACAAGGTCGTAAGGCTGGCCAGCCGCCGCGCGGTGGCCAGCCTTTAAGACCCGCGAATCCGCCCGGCAAAGGGCATCGAACCACAGCATCCGTCGGCACCGCATCCACGCTGGTCTTGAAACGGCCTGGCAGGCCCATGGTTTCGACTAAAAGTCGCCGCCCGTAGGTATGATTTCCAGACTGTGTATAGCTTTGCCTGCCTCCCCGGCCATGCACCTGTGGCGTCGTGTTGAGACGAGTCCGCAGCTGGTGGAATTTCCGTCGCGCCGTGATCGATGCCTCGCGAGTGGATCTGACACACGCTGCTGGCGAGACGGATGTCGTGGTACTGCCCTGCTGGCGACGCCCGGAATTCCTCTGGCATTGCCTGGAGAACCTGACGCGCGCCGACGGGATCGGCGGCGTGCAGGTGCTGTTCAGGGCCGATACCGGACAGTCTCCCGAGAACATCGACGTCATCCACGCGTTCGCCGACCGGCTGCCGAGCTTCCAGATCAGCCTGGCTGAGCCTTGTCCGTTCCGTCGCACCAAACAGAGTGCCAATCTGCTGCTCGGATACCTGCGTGCCGCGGCGCAGGCCAGGCAGTACGTATTTATGGTGGAAGAGGACACCATGGTCGCGCGCGATTTCTTCCGCTGGCATCGTGCCGTGCATGCCGCCGCCGGATCGCTGTTCTGCTCGATCGCCACCAGCAACCCCAACCGGACGGTAACGGTGCCCGATGACCCGGAGGGCTATTACCTGAGCAGCGGGGATTTCGGCTCCAACGGCGTCTGCTTCGACAAGCGCGTGGTGCACAGTCTGGTCGCCCCGCACGTCAATATGGCCTACTTTCGTCGCCCAAAGAAATACCTTCACCGGCATTTCCCCGCCAGCGCGGTCGGCCTCGGATTCGTCGAGCAGGATGGCCTTCTGCGGCGCATCCAGGAGGGATCGACCCTGCCGATCGCCTATCCCTGTGTGCCTCGGGGCTACGACGCCGGATTCTATGGCTACAACCGGCCCGGCGGCTTCGGCGGGCCGCTGCAGCAGCGCGTACAAGAGCTGGCGGCTACCATCTACAGTGCCGACGCGATGCGCAAAGCCGTCGGTGCGCGGTTCATCGACCGATGCAGGCCGGTGGATCTGCAGCCGCCTGACTGGCAAGTTCAGCGCCAGATCGATATCGACGGCGCCACTGCGGCCACGTGACGCCGGCCGTATTAATCTTAAGAGGCTCCGTGCACGACCGATCCTTTTTGAACAACCGCAAGCTGCAGCGCAACGTTTCGCGGCTGATCCGCGGCCGGCGCACGTTCATGCGTCTCAAAAGGCCCGGGCTGGTGCTCGATGTAGGCTGCGGGCCAAACGCACGCCCGGCCAATCTCAACCTCGATTTCCAATGGCGTCCGGGGGTGGATATCTGCTGCGACATCACTCGCGCGCTGCCGCTCGACGACTGTTACGTCAGTGGCGTGTTCAGCGAGCATTGCCTGGAGCACATCCCGTTCAAGGCCGCGCTCGCCGTGCTGGCTGAATTCCACCGCGTGATGCAGCCGGACGCATACGCGCGCATCATCGTTCCCGATTTCGAAGTCTACGTCGATCAATACATCCGCTTCAGGAACACGGGCCGCGCGTCCATGCCATACGCCGGTGACGATTCGATCGGCGGCATTTACACGCCGATGCTCAGCATCAATCGGATATTCAGGGGCCACGGCCATCAATTCATCTACGATTTCGCGACTCTTTCCGGGATGCTCGCCCAGGCCGGGTTCATCGACATCGGCAGGCGCAGATTCGGCGAAAGTTGCGACCTGCGCCTGCTGCTGGACTCGCCCGAAAGGGCGATCGAGTCGCTGTACATCGAGGCCAGAAAAGCACTTCCTGGGCCACCTATGAGAGAGGGTTGACCGCATTGAAGGCGATCTGGAACCGCGTGCATCTGCGCTATTGCCTGTCGCGCGTCAAGAACCGCGGTTACGGTCTCGGCAACGAGTTCCTGCCCTGGGCGCGCGCCTTCCTTGCCTCGCAGGTGCTGAACGCAACGCTGTTGCCGCCGGCTTTCGGCATGAATCGGCGCGCTTACTGGCGGCATTTTCGTACTGCCCCGGACGACTGGCTGCAGCAGCGCGCGCTCGAATATCTGCTGCCGGTGGTCGAATTCAGGGAGCCGGATTATCTGGCGCACGGCGGCGGCGATGTGGTGACCGCGCTCGAGCGATTCGCCGCCGCTCATCGGCTGCACCAGCGTCGCGCCTATGTCCTGGTGACCGACGGACTGTGGGGCGGTTACCGGCACGTCGAGGCGGCGCGCGAATTCATCCGTTCCACGCTCTACCAGAGCCGCTACGCCGCACACAATCTGCTGCGGCTGCGCGCACGCATCGACCCGCACAAGCTGCTGGTCGGCATGCACCTGCGACTGGGCGACTTCGCGCCACCTGCCGCCACCGATGATTATCGGTATGCGGCCAACGTCTCGCTGCCGATCGAGTGGCTGTGCGCGCTCGCAGGTTCGCTCGATCGGGCGCTCGGCGATAGCTGGCAGCTGCTGTTGATTACCGACGGTACCGAGCAGCAGGTCCAGCCTCTCACCAGTCAGTGGCACTGCATTACCACCAACGATCTGCTGCCCGGTGACTGCTCCGATCTACTGGCGCTGGCTGACTCGGATCTGCTGGTTTGTTCTGCGTCCTCATTCAGCACGCTGGCGGCCTTTCTGTCGGATTCGCCGTACCTCTGGTTCGCCCCGAACCTGTACCGGCATCCTGAAGGGGTGTATTCACTCGGCGATTACGACCTGCAGCGCGACAAGCCGGGTGATCCGACACGGGCTGCGCTCGAGCAGTTGCCGAACATGCGGCCCGATGGGCTGCCGCGCGGAGTGGGCGTGAATCCGGACGGGGAGATCCCGGCCGCGGTGATCGAGGCGGCGGTATTGCGCCATCGGTCGCGGCGCTGGCAGTCGGATCTGGTCAGATCCGGTGTGGCGCGAGCAATCGAGGTCAGCTGGCCCGGGCCAGCGAAGGACGCGTGAGCTTTCGCACCAGGGCATTGCGTGCCTGCCATTGCTGCGGCGGCGGCATCTCCCGGTGAAACTGCACCTCGCCGGCGGCATAGGTCGCCACCGCGACCCCGTCCTGCAACAGCAGGCGATTGCCCGCGAGCGCGGCCAGGCGCGGGCCGGGCGTGATGATACCCGCCAGATTGAGCGGATCGGCGCCGCTCAGCGCGACCAGCGCGCCGTCGGGTGTGCGCTTGCGAATCGCCCGCAGCGCACCGATGGCTTCGGGCAGCGCGAACTGTTCGCCGCTCATTCCGCCAACGAAGCGGCCGCCACGGATCAGGCCCTGAGCCTCTAGACGGCGGTAGGCGCGCAACAGCTGGTGCCAGGGCGGCAACCATTCGGCCTCGCGTGCCAGCAGGCGCCGAAACACCACTCCATAGCGGCGCAGCAGCAGCCACGCCAACGCCTCCACCGCAGCCGGTGGTTCAGCGCTGGTCGCAGGCGACGGCATCGAGCGGCGCACCAGGCTCCAGCGGCCGGCCTGTTCCAGGCCGAACATCCCGGCACGGCGAGCGCGCGCCGCGCGCTTGCGCTGCATTGGCATCAGCAGCGCGCGCAGGCCGGCAAAACTGTCGGCGCTTGCAACGCCCGCGGCCACCAGTTCGCCCAGCGCACTTTCAGCCTGCGACTGCAGCAGCGCCGCGCCCTGAGCGATCTCGTCGAAAAACGACGCGCCGTGGGACTGCAGAAATCCGGCCACGGCGCTTGCATTGGCCGAGAGCTGCGACTGTGGCCGCCGCGGGTCCGACAACTGCTGCCACAAGGCCCGATTATTGCGGGTAAGAAACGCCATCGGTGTGGCGCGCACCGGCGCCGCGGTCGCGCTTTGCGGCGCCACCAAGCGCGCCCAAAAGGCGCGTCCCGACAGGCACAGGCTGTCGAGCCAGGCACCGTCGTAGTCGCGCAGGCGCGCCGGCAGCACGTCGAGCTCCCAGGCGATCGCCGGGATTTCGAAACCCTCCAGCTGCTCGATCACGCGCGCAAGGCTCGCCACCCCGTCGGGCCGCGGCTGTACGGTCACGCCCTGCCAGTCCAGCAGGAAGCGCATGAAATCCGCGCTCGCCACCGGCTCGATCTCGGCGCGCAGGGAGCGGATGGTGTAGCGATGAATGCGCGCCAGCAGCCGGCGCTCGCACCACTCGAGCTGCGCGCCACCGGGCGTGAACTGGCCGCGCATCACGAAGCCTTCGCTCTCGAGCGCCTCCAGTGCGCCATCGATCGCGACCTGCGCCAATGCCAGTAGGCTTGCCAGCGCACTGCTGCTGGTCGGCCCGCTGGCCTGCAGGCGGCCGCGCAGCAGTTCACGCAGCGCGTCGGCCGGCTGCCACTGCCGGCTCGCATAGTCCGCCGGTATTCGCAGCGGCGGCGACTCCGTGCTTGGGCAATACAGCACCCGGATCATCGGCAATTGCTCGGCGGCCACCCAGAAGCGGCGCTCGCCGGCACTCAATTGGGTCGCCCGACCCTGCCCTGCCAGGCTTGCGAACGCCGCATTCAGCTCGTCTCCCGCGAGTTCACCGGGGTCCATCACACCCAGCAGCATCAGCGCATCGTGCAGTTCATCGGCTGTCTCGGCCGCCGGGCGCGCTTCGTTGCGCACCGCCTCGATGGCTGCCGCATCGAGCTGACCAAACTGCGCGGCGCTCTCCGGATCGAGCCAGCGCCTGGCCGCCACCGCCTGGGTACGTCGTTCCTCGAGCGGTGCATCATCGAGATAGGCATAAGGCCGCGCATTGAGGATCTCCTGAGCCAGCGCCGAGGGCTGCGGCAGATCGCGCGTGACCACCTGCACCTCGCCGCCTTCCATCGCACGCAGCAGCGCACTCAGTCCGTCGATATCCATCGCCTCGTGCAGGCTGTCGTGCAGCGTCTGGCGCACCAGCGGATGATCCGGAATTTCGCGCTCGCCGGTCAGATTTTCGGCGCAGGCCAGCTGATCGGGGAACAGCAGCGCGATCAGGTCTTCCGCCGCCATGCGCTGCAGCGGTGCCGGCGTCTTCTTGCCCGCGCGCGAGCGTTTGATCGCCAGCGAAATGGTCGCGTTCCAGCGCCAGCGCGTGGTGAACAGCGGCGCATCGAGCAGCGCCTGGGTCAACACCTGCTCCACGCTGGCACTGCTGAGGAAGCGCGCCACCTGCTGCAATTCGAAGCTGTGCGTCTCGCCGAGCGACAGCACGATAGCGTCCTCGGTGGCTGCCGCCTGCAGCTCGAAATTAAAGGCGCGACAGAAGCGTTTACGCAGCGCAAGTCCAAAGGCCCGGTTGATACGGGCACCGAACGGCGCGTGGATCACCAGGTGCATGTCGCCGGCTTCGTCGAAGAAGCGCTCGAAGATGACGCGCCGCTGGGTCGGCAGATGGCCGAGCACGGCCTTGGCCGCCGCCAGGTATTCCACCAGCTGTCGTGCCGCCGATGGATCGAGCTGATAGCGCTGCATCGCCAGCTGGATGCCGTGCGCGATCGCCGCCGCGTCGATCACCGGCAGCGCCGCGTCCATCAGTGCGCGCAACGCCGACACCGCTGCCGATAATTCGTCGCTGCGCGCCGGGGCTTCGCCCAGCCAGAAGGGCATGGTCGGCGGCTGTCCCCTGGCGTCTTCAACCCGTACTCGCCCGGCCTCAACCCGCAGGATGCGATAGGAGCAGTTGCCGAGTTGAAACACGTCGCCGGCGAGGCTCTCGACCGCGAAGTCCTCATTCAGGGTGCCGATGAATGTGCCGCCCGGCTCGAGCACCACCTGGTAGTCGGCATTGTCCGGAATCGCCCCGCCGCAGGTGATGGCGGTCAGGCGCGCCCCGCGGCGCGCCCGCAGGCGATGATTCACCGCGTCGCGGTGCAGATAGGCGCTTTGGCGGCCGCGACGGGTACTGAAACCATCTGCGAGCATGCGCAGCAGCTGGTCGAACTCGGAGCGCGCCAGCGCCCGATACGGCCACGCACGCCGCACCAGCGCATACAACTCGTCCTCGGCGTATTCGCATGCACTGACCTCGGCCACCAGCTGCTGTGACAGCACATCGAGTGGCTGCCGCGGAATGCTCAGCGCATCGAGTTCACCGGCGCGCACCGCGTCGAGCAGCGCCGTGCATTCAACCAGGTCGTCGCGACTGAGTGGAAACAGGCGCCCCTTGGGCACGCCGTTGACCGCGTGATTGGCGCGGCCAACCCGCTGCACCAGGGTCGAGATCGAGCGCGGGGTTCCAAGCTGGCACACCAGTTCGACGTCGCCGATATCGATCCCCAGCTCGAGCGATGCGGTGGCCACCAGCGCGCGCAGCGAGCCGGCCTTGAGGCGCTGCTCGGCCGCCAGACGCTGCTCTTTTGCGAGGCTGCCATGATGGGCCGCGACGTGTTGCTCGCCGATGCGCTCGCTCAGGTGCCGGGTGACGCGCTCCACCATGCGGCGGGTGTTGGCGAAGATCAGCGTGGTACGGTGTTGCCGGATCAGCCCCGCCAGCCGATCGTAGACGTTTTCCCACACCTCATTCGACATGATCGCCTCGAGCGGCGAGTCGGGCAGCACCAGCGCCAGATCGCGTCCGCGCACGTGGCCGCTGTCGACGATCACGCACTGCGCCGCCGGATCGCCGGCGCCGGCCGTCGGCCGCACGCCGACCAGGAATCGGGCCACGTCTTCGATCGGCTTCTGCGTCGCCGACAGGCCAATGCGCTGCAGTGGCTGCTGGCACAGGTGCGCGAGCCGCTCCAGCGACAGTGCCAGGTGCGCTCCGCGCTTGCTCGGCGCCAGCGCGTGAATCTCGTCGACGATCACCGATCGGGTCGTGGCCAGCATCTTGCGGCCCGAGGCGCTGGTGAGCAGCAGGTACAGCGACTCCGGCGTGGTCACCAGGATATGCGGCGGCGAGCGGCGCATCGCCGCGCGTTCGCTCTGCGCTGTATCGCCGGTGCGGACCTGGGCACGAATCGGCGGTGCCGCCATCCCCATGGCCTGAAGCTCGGCCGCGATACCGGCGAGCGGCAGCTCGAGATTGCGCTGGATATCGTTCGACAGCGCCTTGAGTGGCGAGATGTAGACCACCTGCGTCGCATCCGCAAGCCCGCCGCCGACCGCCTGGCGCACCAGGGCGTCGATCGCCGCCAGAAACGCGGCCAGCGTCTTGCCCGAGCCGGTGGGAGCGGCGATCAGCGCGTGACGGCCGCTGGCAATGGCAGGCCACGCCGCCAGCTGCGGCGCGGTGGGCAGCGGGAATTGCCCGGCGAACCAGCGTGCGACCGCCGGGTGGAAATTCTCAAGGGGCATGAGGCAAATTCTACCCCCTGCGGCAGCGCCTGGTACATCACGATTGGCGGGCGGTGCGGCGGCAGCGGTGCGGAGGCGGGGGCGGTATAATCGGCGCCCGGCTCGGATTCACCCACCATGCACGAATTGGCATACACGCTGTTTCGGACTTCGATTGGCGCTTGCAGCATCGCCTGGGGTGCACGCGGCGTGGTGGCGGTTCAACTGCCTGAAGCGAGCGAATCGGCCACCGTGGCGCGCCTGCTGCGCGCGCACGCCGGAGCCAGTCTGCAGCGCCCCGAGCCTGACCAGCAGCGCATCATTGATGACATCGTTGCGCTGCTCGCCGGCCAGCCACGCGATCTGCGGCACATCCGGCTGGACCTCAGGCACGTGCCGCCATTCCACCAGCGCGTATTCGAAGTGGTGCGCAATATCCCGCCTGGCTGCACCCGATCCTACGGCGAGGTCGCCGCGCTGTGCGGGGAGCGCCACGCAGCGCGCGCGGTCGGGCAAGCCATGGCGCGCAACCCCTATCCGATCATCGTCCCCTGTCACCGCGTCCTGGCCGCAGGCGGCAAGAGCGGCGGCTTTTCTGCGCCAGGCGGCGTGACCACGAAACTGCGCCTGCTGGCGATCGAGGGCGCGCTGTGCGCAATGGCCAATCCCGCCGGCAATCTCTCGCTGGCGTTCTGATCGATGCGCCAGCAGCGGACAGACCCCACCTGGGTGTGGCTCGGATTGGTTGCCAGCATGATGTTCGCCGGCACCATGGCTGCCGACTCGCCACCTGCCGCGCCAGCGCCGGCCTTGGCTACGCTGACGGTGGCGCCGGACCTGGCCGACGAGCTCGCCAAATTCAAGCGCGTACCCATGCCATTCGACGTCGCCGCGCTGAACGCGCGCGAGCGCAGGATGATCGGCAAGCTGGTGGAAGCCTGCCGCTATCTCGACCGGATCTACTGGCAGCAGAGTGATCCGGCGGGGCTGCAGTTGTA